>Ga0334893_1002333_pt1 | contig 14533 bp, 13 predicted proteins | sample GraSluR3_MG_5_FD_207218 | JGI IMG/M metagenome (GOLD analysis project Ga0334893, IMG submission 207218) | Sludge microbial communities from methane-producing bioreactor in Wageningen University, Netherlands - Granular Sludge_09_05-R3 | ecosystem: Engineered > Bioreactor > Anaerobic >...
CTTCAAGACTATCTTCATTGAATGCATGCATATCTTAACAGCCTCCTTATTAAAGGATCTTATTCATCTTCTTCAAGGGGTACTCTTATTTCGCCTGACATTAATTTTGGTAGTAAGGTGTCGCGGATTGATACAAGCATATTGTTTTCTATATATTTCAAATCTATTTGCTTAATGATATTATCCATAATTGAATTAAAATTAACGAGTACTTCCATCTCAGGAACTATTACAGTTTCATTCTTGATTACTGAAAGACTAACATTAGCCTGAACACCTTGCACAATCTTAGATTGAATCGATTCCTGGAATCTTCTTGACTTAATATGATAAAAAGTTAATGGGAAATACTTCTCTTTATCTTTCAACCTTATAAAGGCTATTGCTTGATTAATATTGGTATCAGATAATCCATTATTCACATATGATACTCTTCCTATAGTACCCGCTATTGAAAGTAATATATCTTTTTCCTTCAACATGGATCTCTTAAGCTGATTTTCATGAATACTTCGTGGAATATGTTCAACATTTGATATATCTATCTTCCCATTGTCCTGGATATCCTTTACTTTCAAAAATTTTATTATCTTTGAATCCATAGAATTAACCATATCTTTTTTTCTAGGTGTTGTTCCTTTGGAAACAACTTCCGTTAAGTTTTCTATTTTAGACGTTTTCCATCCTTTCGGGATAGGTCCAAGCTCACTAGGGACCATCTCACCTCCAGAGGACTTATATGGCTCACCATCTTCATTGGGGAATTCGAAGTCTACAAACCAATGCTTGAATATTGCCTGAGCCATTTCTTCCAGGGTCTTGTTGATTTTGTTGTTGGCCTCTATCTTTTCATCCAGGGTTGATAGAATATGGGCTATTGCCTTTTGTTCTTGTAGTGGGGGAATTTTTAGTTCCAAATTAAATAAATCGGTTTTTCTTATACTGGGTTGAGAAGTTCCTCTGTCAAAATTCTTTATTTCATCTTGATTATATAGCAGTAAATAATATAAGAACAAGTTGCTAGCTGTATTATTAGTTCGCAGACCGATAGTGTTTTGAATTATAACAGAGTTAGAACTTGGAGACATTGTTACATTTCCTATTCCATTTCCTACCAGTGTTATCAATACATCATCTTTCTCTAAGTAGCCTCTGAGAAAACTTTCAAAATTGTCTTTATCTATATACCTGTTCACATTTGTCATGTCGGGATACTTTTGATTTTTGATTAGATAATTATCTATCACTGGATAATTTGAATAATCTAAATACTTATCTGGGTTTCTGCCTCTATTATCAATTTGAATATCTACAATTTGTCCTAATTTAACCTCTTCCCACTCACTAAAACTCATATCCAATACCTCCAAGGTTCTTGCGTATCTCATCTTCAAGGTGTCTGGATTTGGCAAATAGCTCTGCAAGCTCTGCTGTCATATTAACCATCTTCTCATCAAAGGGTATTCCATCATCCTCTACTTCTTCTATCCCTACATATCTACCTGGTGTAAGGACATACTCATGCCCTCGTATTTCATCAATAGTAGCTGATTTGCAGAAGCCTTGGATATCTTCATAGTCTCCATTTTTGTTTCTCCAGCTGTGGTAGGTTTCTGAGATCTTCTGGACATCTTCATCCTTAAGCACTCTGTGACGCCTATCTATCATCTCTCCAAGCTTTCTGGCATCAATAAAGAGTACTTCATTCTCTCTTGATCTGAAGCCTGGGTTGGTTGATTTATTTCTGTTTAGTATCCATAGTGATACTGGGATTCCTGTTGAATAGAATAGCTTATCTGGCAATGCCACTATTGCATCTACAAGGTCTGATTCAAGTAAGTTCTTCCTTATTTCACCCTCATTGGATGTATTGGAGCTTAAGGATCCATTGGCTAAGACTACTCCTGCTGTTCCATTTGGAGCAAGATGATAGACCATGTGCTGCAGCCATGCGTAGTTTGCATTTCCCGATGGTGGTATTCCATACTTCCACCTCACATCATCTACTAGTCTGTTTCCTCCCCAGTCGCTGATGTTAAAGGGCGGATTAGCAAGTATATAGTCTGCCTTAAGTGTCTTGTGAAGGTCATTGTGGAAGGTATCTTCATGGTGTGGTCCTATGTTAGCATCAAGTCCTCTTATGGCAAGGTTCATCTTGCAGAGCTTCCATGTTGTGGAGTTAAGCTCCTGTCCGTATATGGATAGGTTCTCTACCTTACCCTGGTGATCTTCAACAAACTTCTCGCTTTGTACAAACATTCCTCCTGATCCGCAGCATGGGTCATAGACCCTTCCTTTGTATGGCTCTATCATTTCTACAAGGGTCTTTACTATGCTTGTTGGTGTGTAGAATTCTCCTCCCCCTTTGCCTTCAACACTGGCAAACTGACCCAGGAAGTACTCATATACCCTTCCAAGAAGGTCCTTTTCTCCATTGTTATGCAGTTTTATGGTAGATATTAGGTCAATGAGCTCACCGAGCCTTCTCTTGTCAAGCTCTGGTCTTGCATACCTCTTATCCAACACTCCTTTTAGGGAAGGGTTCTCTTTTTCAATAAGGATCATTGCATCGTCAATGTACTGGCCGATCTTGGTGTCCTTTGCACTATCCATAATAAAGGACCATCTGGCTTCCTTAGGCACCCAGAAGATGTTTTCTGCCAGGTATTCATCCCTGTCCTCTTCAAAGCCTTCTCCTTCTTCAACCAGTTCATTGTATTTAGTCTCAAATTTATCCGATATGTATTTTAGGAATATCAGACCAAGAACCACATGCTTGTACTCAGATGCATCCATGCTGCCTCTAAGCTTATCTGCAGCTTTCCATAAGGTTTCTTCAAATCCGATATTACCGGTGTTCTCTGTCATGTTTTCCCTCCTACGTTGTGACTGTCTTGATTGAATAAATCTCTTAAAATATTAGAATATACCTCATTTTTATATATCAACCTATTACTTCTATTATACATAACATATAGGCTATTTCCAGAATATTTTCATTTTTTTCTGATATTAATACAAAGAAGAACTATCTTTATAGTAACTCTTCTTCCAATTGTTTGAAATTCATCGATTAGATATCTTCTTTACTGGAAACATCCATACTTTTCTTGGATTACCTTCGTCATCTTCCTGTATTTCTTCATAAGGATCTGATGCTAGTTCTACAAGGCCTTGATAAACATACTTACCTGGCTTAAACACTTCAAATAAATGTACTTCCACTCCATTATTCTTTGAGTTTGCTAGGGTTTTATTTTGAGCTCGATTTATATCCTGGTCTCCAATCTTCCCCATGCCCGTATAGTGCAAACTATCCCCAAACCACTTATCCTTATATAATCCTTTTGTGTAATCAGAGATTATAACTAACGTATTTGTTTGCTTAGATCTCCTCATTCCGCCCATCATTGCACATTTGAACTCATTATACATTTCTTGATTTGTCACAGTTTCTCCAATTTTAAATTTACAAGTATAACTCATGTAATTCCTCCTTTAGACCTTCTTATTTCACATCTAGAACAACTCCAAAAATTTTATAACTTAATTTACAACTATAAGTATGCTCCCACATCTTTATTCTTCAAATACTCTATTCTCTTTAAAATATTTTTTCCAAAATTGAAGCAATGCTATTATCTGCATCTGTTAGATCAACAAACTTAATACTCACTCTAACTCCATCTTCGGAAGTGTAGTTTATAGTGTTATTAGGCGCGTCTGATTTTGGGTAAAGCAAGATAATTTCTTTAGCATTATATTTCTTGCTATAAGCATACATCTGATACATATCAGCTTGAGATATCCCATAATTATTCAGTGTACTTGAAAGGAGCTTCCATTTGGCGTCTATTACTGTGATTTCTCCTTTTCTTTCTAGTACAATATCTGGACGTAGTGAAAATGCTTTTCTAGGACGATCAAAAAGACAATAGCGGCTACCCTGTGCCCACATATCAACTTTGTTCCCTACTAATCTTTTGATTTTTTTTGTTACATAGCTTTCAAAAACCTTTTCCATAGGAAAAAGCAGTGCAATGGCAACCTTATTACCGGAAAAGCTAGTAAAACTATTCCCTTTCAAGAATATCCGACACCATGTCAATGTATTATTATAATGCTTCATACCCCGATCAAGTGAACATTTTGATAAGTCTTTTTCATAATCCTTAGAGTATGGTACTCCATCGAAGAAATTTATTAATCTAATCGCTTGTACCCTGTTTGACCTCTCTCTAGTTACTGTCATTAAAAGTCTCAGTGTTGACTTAATTATCCTATTCTCAGGTCTATCTAGGTTAAATTCATCGTACCTAACAAAAAATTTATCTCTTATAATTGAATTATGTTTAATATCCTGTGTGGTCACAAGTTTCCCTTTATAAAAGCGTTCATTGCTTTCGATGGTGGTATAAGATGATTTAAGTCCTTGTTTGGTTAGTGAAGAAACCTCACTAAGAAACATTTTTATAAAAATTTCAAGTATGTTCATTTTCCCAGTATTTAAATGTGATAGGTTAAAGTCTTTAAAAGCCATATCATCCAGATATCCCAGCATCTCAAGAAAAATATCCTTTGTTTTTTTCGGGGTTATTATTTCACTAACAATCTTTGGTAATATCTCAATGACAGTGCCATCTGTCATTGAGATAACACCTACGTAATTTTTCGCTATTATCAATTTCCCCAGATTTCGTTTAGAGGATAATGTTAACAATTCATTGCTATTTGTACCTTCTCTATTAGTCAAAATGAACTCTTCTAGTGCCCTAAATGTTTGCTCAGGTAACCGTTCATAACCTCTAACCTTTACGTTATTGGTAAATCCTCCATATTCAGTAATCGCATATACATTCTTAGAAGTATGCATATGAATCTATCCTCATAAATGCTTCTTCATTTATCACATAATACTCAGGAACATCATTTATGGTGTCCCCAAATAACTTTTGATTATCTGTTTTTTTAATTATGAAGCAAGTTGATGGGTCTTGTTTTTGATTATCTCCAACTACAAGTTGGATTTTCTCGTAGTCATCAAAGAAATATTCTTGTAAAAGTGGAATTATGTTATGCTTAAATATCTTTGATAGAGTATCAATTGTGGGTCCAGTTTTCAATGGTAGAAAATATGAGTGTCCAATTGTATGATCACGGTCTAGCAAAACAGTAATTCTTTTGTTCATGGTACTTAAAACTTGTGAAATATCTATACTCTCTACAATAACGTCTCTAAGAATATCTGCATCCGGTATCATCTCAATAAAATTGAAACGACGTCTCAAAGCTGTATCAATCATAGCTATAGATCTGTCTGCTGAATTCATTGTTCCGATTAGATAAACATTATCAGGAACACCAAAATCCTGCTCAGAATATGGTAATTTTGCTGTTTGCTGTTCAATCGCTCCTAGTCGTTTGGTCGGTTCAATGAGAGTAATTAGTTCCCCAAATATTTTAGAAATGTTCCCACGATTTATCTCATCAATTATGAATACTCGATTAGGAATCTTAATGCTTTTAGTAAATAATTCTGGACGTATTCGCTTAAGTATTTTTATGGCATTTGTAACTGAAACCGACAATTTATACACTGCTGACAAAGTCATAGTCTTACCAGCATTATCCTCTACGATGTCTTCACTAATTCCTTTTACGAGCCATTTAACCTTGCGAAGTCTTTTATACTTAGGATATTCATCATGCCATTCTGGCTCTCCGGTCACTACCCCAATTGCATCAATAGTTCTACTTGAGTAACAAGAGAAAACTATGTCTCCCAACTGCATCCTGTTATAAAAAGCATTTAGTACATTTATTCCACCTTCTTGGGTAAAATCAGTTGAGTCCGTAATTGATTCACCATAATTATCCCAACCAATTCTGATGTGATCATTTTCGATACATTCTGTTCTTGTTGGGTTATTCCCGGTTCCTTCAAGAGAGACTTTCCAGACAGTTGGATTCTTTCTAAATCCTAAATCAGAGTTTTTCCCACTCTCTATTGGGGTTCCTGCATTATCGCAGAACTTCTTAAATACCCCATCGTGTATTTCATACATAATTTCACCTTCCAACTCAGCCATTTCATTAGAATTAAGAACTGGTCGGATACCTTCAATAAATTCTTCATAGCTAAAAGACTGATGGAATGTTGTAAATTCAATCAAGCCCTCTTCTTTGTATTTTAAATACCTCTTAAATACATTTTCATAATCCTCTAAAAGTACTTCTGAGATACTTTTCTCTTCAATTATAGCTACAGCATAGTAAACCGAATTATAAGTTTTTCCTGTTCCAGGAGGTCCATATAGAATTAGATTTTTGTCTGATATAACCATCTTAGACTCCTTCTTTTTTTCTACAGGCTTTTTATCTTCTCCATTTAGCGATTGTTTTTTCTTACTCCAGGCTATGTGTGATACTTCTGGGAATGTTAAACTTGGTGATAGACTTTTAATCTTATTATTTAGTTCACTTAAGAAGTCCACATAATCTTGTCCACTACACTTGAAACTAGGAACCTTTATTCCAATTTCTTTTGTGATGTAGTCCCTTGAATTGTTGTCTAAAGTCATAAAACTATTGGGTCTAATCCAGAATAAACTCATTGTGATATATGCTAAGCCGTTTCCTGTAACGGCTATTGCATCATTAAAGGCGGATTTAAATTCATCTGTAATGCTATTTGAATCTGCAGCTTTTATAGCTTCAATAAATAGAGTCCATAATTCATCGGTCCCACCAAAAAATGAGTTCATATTATTAAGTAAAGGTATTCCTGTAAATTCACTAGGTGTAGGATGATCAATATGAAATGTATCCGCCAGTATACCAGCAAGATATTTACGATTAGAATCAGTTAGTCCACGGTTAAAAATCCCCATAACAGAGAAGGGGTCTATCCTATAATCTCTGGGTGCCCACCAATCCTCACGTTCAAAATGCAAATAGTTCATTAGAGGTTGTTCTTCAGAAAGACCTTTAATAATCTCAAATAACTCTGATTGCCTATTCTTGTATGATAGCAATTTATTTGCAAAATCCTCATAAAATTCGATCCAGCTATATTCGTTGTTCATACGTTGTCCTCCCACTTAATTGACTCTGATAATTTCTAAATGAACCTTAAGTTAACTTCAAAGGTATAAAATAATCACTTCGGCACATATCTATTATTCCAATCCTTCAAAGGCTTCTCCCATGGACTCAACAACATTGAATAGATTTCCCATCAAGGCATTCTGGAATTCATCATCCAAGTCAATTTTCCATTGGTTGTCTACCTTATTGAGTTTAATGGCAACTGTATTGGTAACGGTATTGTCCTTGTGCTTTTCCATTAGTTCCGTCATAAGTTCTTGCATCATCTCGTCTGATTCCTCTTCTGTCATTGGATCTGAGGAAAAAGCATCCTCAAAAGCTCGTGAGAACATCTCCATAAACATCTCTGAAAACACAATCCCCATATCAATGTTTGTTATTTCAGCATTTACAACTGCAGTATTTCCATCTTCAGTGGAAGACTTGATCTCATATTCAAGGTTTTTGAATATGGACTTAGCTTGTTCTTCCTCTTGCTCAGTCATTTCAGTTGAGTCGTCGGTGTTAATCAACTCATCATACTCAATGTATTTACTTAACTCTTCCTGATCCATATCCTTTATAGCTTCAATAGCATTTGTGACCGCTTGTTCTGGTGACTCCCCTGAGCAACCAGTCAATGTAAAAACCAAAACGAAAACTAGAACTAATGATAACCATCTTCTCATATCTAACCCCTTTCCCTCATACATCAAAACGAAAAGAACCTGTACTTGATCTTGTTCTCCTCACAAAACTCCCTTAGATTCTTTATCCCAAAGTTACCGCTGAAGCGTCTCCTAAACTCCGCAACACCATCCCTGTCTTCACTGGATAGCAGCTGGAAGAGTCTTTCTGTGTTGTAGCTGTCAAAGTCATAGAAATATTCGTACTCGTTATCACCAAAGAAAGCCCCAGGGTCTCTACCTAGGTCTTGGCCTGAGATCTTCAAACACCCATCTTTAACCTCGCACCAAACGTGTATCTGCGTTGAGTGAACTGCCTTGTCACACAATATGAATACATTTGATTCCTCTTGATCCTGATTTTGTTCCTTGGTCCACTTCCTGAGGATAAACTTGGTCTTGTCTATTGGGTATGGCACTTCATGGGGGAGGAAGTGTTCAATTTCCTCAACGATCCCTACCCTTTCGAACCTATCCGGTCCAACCGGCACAACGACCTTGTCTCCTGTTTCTATGTTGCCATCTTCTGTTCTGTAATAATAGGTGTATCCATCCTTGCTGAAGGACACGCTGCAATAGATTAGTTGATCAGGTTTAGCATTATCAGTTTTCATGGCACGGCTCCTTTAAAATCGCATTTTCCCTTTATCGCTTTATTAGAATTCCCGTTACTCATATTATACCGTATTGGCAGCCTATTTCCAGGTATTTTTCACATTTTTCTGATATTAGTGGCTCACGGTGTAGCAGTGGATGATGTATGTGTTTGAAACTCTCTTAACTTAAAAGTCCCTACCAGGTTTTATCCTGGAAGGGACTCGGTGACACAGTCACTATTCTATCTAACATGCCTCTTAAATATTTTTAAGGCCTTCTCATACTTTTCGTCGTCGATCAAATCAAAGGGAAACAGGGTAGTTGATTCAATGTCTAGACCTCTTTCTTTCATTAGTTTCTTATAAAGAAGTGAGAAATTGCTGTCGATTCCATACAGCTGCATAAGATCGTCAATTTCTACTTGGATCCTAGTTATCTCATCCAGATTTCCTTCTCTTGTAACCTTTATCCATTCTGCCCAAAGCTCTGGTAAGATGTTTGATATTGCTGCTATACAACCACTTCCGCCAGCCATTACATTGGGAACGAAGTGATTGTCAAACCCAGAGTAAACTTCGAAGTCATTTCTATGTTCCTTAACTGCGTAGATACAGCTTTTAGTATGTTCAATTGATGTTGTGGAATCCTTCATTCCTTTGATGTTCTTGTGCTTTTTTGCTAGTTTTGCCAGAGTCTGAGGCTCAATATCAAAGCCTGACCTGGCTGGATAGTTGTAAATGTAGATATCTCCGCTGATGTCATTGGCAAGTCTGTCGTAGTATCTGAACGCCTGGTCTTGAGAAATTGCAAAATAATATGGTGGGATGATCATAACCCCATTTGCCCCGCATTCAATGGCAAAATTGCTAAGCTCTACAACTTCATCATAATTCATTGAACTTGTTCCAGCTATGATCTCTACTCTCTTATTAACTTCTTTTATGTAGAGCTCCAGGAACTCTTTCCTGTCCTCATAGCTGATATCAGGGAATTCCCCGGAGCTCCCTAAAGGTATTATCCCATCTACTCCATTGTCTATTAGGAAATCAATCACTTTCCTGTTGCCCTCATAATCAATGCTACCGTCTTCATTGAATACTGTTATTGCTGGTGTTAAGATTTTACATTTCATTTGCTGATTCTCCTTTTTCTTTACCACTTTATTATAAGTCCCGTTACTCATATTATATAGGATTTACAGCTTATTTCTATGTGTTTTTCTCATTTTTCTGATATTTAGTGATTTAACAATCCTCCCGCTTTTTTCTCCGGGAGGATTGCTTTGCTCCATTTTCAATTAAACTATCTCGTTAACCTCAATCGAGTAGGACTTTCCCTTTAGCTTCAGGTTCATGGATCTTGTTTCATTGAGGTTGAAGGTGCTTGCTGCTATGTGGTCCCTGATCTCCTCAATCCTCTTTTCATTCTCTCTGTAGATCTCTGAAGCCTCTTTAGCAGAGACCTTTGAAAAGCTGATCTTGCTTCCTGGTCCCATCTGTGCAACCTTTGAAAGATCCGGGGTGATGACCGTTGCAATCTTGGTGTAGCCACCGGTTGTGGCCCTGTCAGCCATCATGATGATTGGCATTCCGTGACCTGGCACCTGGATTGATCCGAAGACTATGCCATCTGAGATTATGTCAGCTCCATCCTTGTGGATGATCTTCTCCCCTTCAAGCCTGTAGCCCATCCTGTCTGCCTCGTTTGTTATTGAATATGTGGATGAAAGGAATGTTTCTATTGACTCCTCAGGGAAGTGGTCATCCTGGGGTCCAAGAACCACCCTGACAGAATCATCCTTCCTGTACTCTGGTATCTGTACATCCTTAAGGTAAGATCCCTTGGAAAGGGTCAAGTCCCTCTCAAATCCTATCTGGTCTCCATCTGAGAGTTTCCTTCCTTCAAATCCACCAATCTTTCCCCTTGTGAAGGTTGACTTTGAGCCCATGATAACCGGGACATCCAGCCCTCTTGAAAAGGCAATGTAGGACCTCAAGCCGGACTTGACCCCTCCAAAGGAGAGTAGGTCACCTTGTCTTACAAGGATGGTCTTCCACATTGGCGCCGGTCTTCCGTTTATCTTTGGAGCCATGTCCGCTCCAGTTATGGCTATGGCCTCGGAGGAATTGAACTCCAGGGTCGGACCCATGAAGGTTGTCTCAAGGACAGCCTCTGACTCTTTATTTCCAACAAGGATGTTTGCAACCCTTGGTGAGAAGGGGTCCATTGCCCCTGCAACGCTCATTCCAAACCTCTGATAGGAGTATCTTCCAAGATCCTGGACTGTTGTAAAGAGGCCTGCTTTAAGTACTTTAAAGGACATCCAGACGCACCTCCCCATTGTGGATTATATTGACTTCATACTTGTTTTCATTTATAAGCCTTTGAATCTCCTTGTACTTATCCTCTGATATGGGCTTAAACCTTACGTAGTCACCGGCATTAAGTAGGACCGGAACCTCAGCCAGGGGATCGTAGAGCTTGATTGGAGTCCTTCCAATAAGCTGCCATCCTCCAGGACTGTCGATTGGGTAGATTCCCGTCTGTGAGGCTGCTATGCCCACTGAGCCTGCAGGTATGATGGTCCTTGGGACCTCAAGCCTTGGTGTTGCAATCTTTTCACTCATTCCACCAAGGTAGCCAAAGCCTGGTGTAAAGCCCAGCATGTAGAGAAGATAGTCCGTTGAGCTGTGTATCCTTATAACCTCCTCCACGGTTAGGTCATTGTGCTTTGCAACAAATTCAATGTCCGCACCGTAGTCTCCACCATAGCAGGTTGGAATCTCAACAATCCTGTAGTTGTCCTCTCCACCTTCTCCAACAGACCCCATAACCTCCTCAAGGCCTTGGACCATCTTCTCAAAGTCCGAAAGCATTGGGTCATAGATCACCTGGATTGACCTGTAGGTGGGAATCAGCTCCCGTAATCCTTCAGGTGGGTTGTTCTCTATTGCAGTAACCGTGTTTCGTATTCTCTTGTTTATCTGGACAGATATCTCATTCCCAAACTCCATTGTAAGGGCTGAGTCTCCTGCCGGCAGGTATTTGACTTTATCATACATCTAATCACTTCCTATCCCCAAAGAGCCGCTAGTCCTGACAGGGACATGACTCCAAGGTATGCGGTTATAAGGACTACCAATATTCCAAGTGCAAAGAGCCATTTTGGATGCTTGTAGTCTCCGATTATCTCCTTCTTTGTGGATGCCACAAGCATTATTCCCAGGGTTACGGGAAGAATAAGGCCGTTAAGTGAGCCCGCAATTACAAGAAGGGTTGCCGGTCTACCAATTGTTATCAATATGATTGTGGACACTGCAATAAAGCCTATGATCCATTTGTTTACATGGTCACCAATTGCAGGTGTGAAGGTCTTTAGGAATGATACTGAAGTGTATGCAGCTCCAACTATAGATGAAAGTGCCGCTGCAAATATTACCATTCCAAAGAGCTTGTAGCCTATTGTTCCAGCTGCCTCCTGGAAGGCTGACGCAGGTGGGTTTCCTGGATCAAGTGCAAAGCCCTTGGAAACAACCCCAAGTACTGCAAGGAATAGAAGTATCCTAACAATTGTGGCTATACCCATTCCCATGTAGGCTGACCTGTTTATCTCATCCAGGTTCTCCTCTCCGGATATGCCGGCATCAATCAGTCTGTGACCGCCTGAGAAGGTTATATAGCCTCCCACTGTTCCCCCTACTAGGGTTATTATGGCAAGCATAGGTAATTGGTCAGGAACAAATGTCCTTGCGACTGCCTCTCCAACCGGTGGGTTTGTTGTGACTGCAACATATCCAACAAGAAGAATCATTGCTCCACCTAGGATCTTGGTCAAGGTGTCCATTGCCTTACCGGCTTCCTTTGAAAGGAAGATCACTATTGCAATTATTGCCGCTATGGCAGCACCTATTGTATGGTCGAATCCAAAGAGGACCTCCATTCCAAGGGCAGCTCCCCCTACGTTACCTATATTGAATGCCAGCCCTCCAAGGGCTACAAGAAAGGCCACAAAGTATCCAAGTCCCGGGAATACCTTGTTCGCGATGTCCTGTCCCCTAAGGCCCGATACACCTATTACCCTCCATACGTTAAGCTGAGCAATCAGTGACAGTATTACGGAAGTAAGTATTACAAATCCAAATGTTGCTCCCAGCTGCTCTGTAAACACCGCTGACTGGGTCAAGAATCCTGGTCCTATTGCAGATGTTGCCATCAGAAACGCCGCACCTAAGAGTACCGAATAATTTTTTGATCTTGGTTTTTTAGCCATATGTATCCCCTTTCTAGATGAATTTACCTATTGGAGCCACTTCAATTCCTTCCTTCTCAAGGCTCTCCCTTATGAATTTAACAAACTGGACTGCCTTTGGGTTGTCCCCATGAACACAGATTGAGTCTGCCTTGATATCGATCAACTGGCCGTCAATGGCTTCAACCTTGCCTTCCTTGACCATCCTTTTGATCCTTTGGAGAGCCAGTTCCTCGTCGTGGATTACAGCTCCTTCAATCTTCCTGTTTACAAGGGTTCCGTCATTGTTGTAGGCCCTGTCTGCAAAAACCTCATGGGCAACCCTTATTCCCTTCTCCTCTGCCATCCTCGCAAGTAGGCAGCCACTTAAGGCCATAAGTATAATGTTTCCATCATACTCCAGGAGTCCTTCAATTATTCCCTCAGCCATCTCCTCATTTACGCTTGCGGTGTTGTAGTAGGCACCATGTAGCTTTACGTGCTGAAGGGTTGTTCCGTTAGCCTTTGCAAAGGCTTCCAGGGCTCCCAGCTGATACAGCATGTAATCCTTGGCCTCCTGCCTTGTGATGTCCATTTTTCTTCTTCCAAATCCAAGCAGGTCTGGATATCCTGGATGTGCCCCGATCATTACCTTGTTCTGGACTGCCAGCTTGACTGTCTTTCCCATGATCATGGGGTCCCCTGCATGGAATCCACAGGCAACGTTTGCCGAGGTTACATATTTCAGCACCTCTTCATCCATTCCCATCTTGTAGGCTCCGAAGCTCTCTCCAAGATCCGAATTCAAATCTACCATCGCTTTCACAATTACACCTCCCAAAATATGTGGTAAAAACGAAAATATAACACATTCTACACATTTGCAGAATATATTGACAATAGTATATCACAGAAATATTTTAATTATTAGACTTTTCCCATTATTTTTCTATATTTTTGCTGGTTTTCCGTGCAAAACAAAGATCCCTTGCAACAATAATTGCAAGGGATAAAATCCAAACCACTATATGATAATGCATGCTTGTCTATGCTTCACACTTACCCAGAAACTCCTCCCACTCCTGGTATATTCCCCTTAGGTCATCATCAAGGAAACCAAGGGCCTCCTTCTTAAGGTCCTCTGGGACTCCGTAGAAGGCCTCCGCTATTGAGCCTGCTATTGCTGCTATGGTGTCGCTGTCTCCTCCGATTGATATGGCAGTGCGGATTGCATCCTCAAAGGATTCCGACTCAAGGAATGCCTTGATCGCCTGTGGTACGCTACCCTTGCAGGATACGTCAAAGGAGTAGTTCTCCCTGATATCATCTATCATAAAGTCAAGTGGGTAGTATTCTGTGGAGATCTTCTCGGAAATCTCCTCCTTGGTGAATCCATGGCCTGCCATGTAGATTGCCATGGTGGTAGCCTCCGCTCCCTTTAATCCATCCTGGTGGTTGTGGGTTACCTCTGTTATTGCCTTTGAAAGGAGGATTGCTTCCGTTTCAGTCCTTGCTGCAAGCCCTGCAGGGCTGATCCTCATGGCCGAGCCGTTTCCAAAGCTGTTGTAGGGCTGTGGATTGTTTGAGAACAGCCAGCCACGGTATCTTCCACCAAAGCCTGCATAGGGATAGTTCCTTCCGATCTCCTGCATGTATTTTACTGACATCTTCCCAAGGAGATTGTAATACTCCTGGCTGAAGCCGTATCTTCCCGGTGATGGCTCCACCATCTTTTCCGTTTCCATGATCGCCTTTGCTACAGCTGCCGTCAGCACCGTGTCATCTGTGAAGCTGCATTCATGGTTGAACAGCTGAAAGTCCTTGCTCTTGCGGTTTTTCCATTCAAATCTCGATCCTGCTATATCTCCAATGATTGCTCCCAGCATGATAATTCCTCCTTAAAAATATGTACTAATCCTAAAAAACATCCATTTTG
>Ga0334893_1002343_pt1 | contig 14466 bp, 9 predicted proteins | sample GraSluR3_MG_5_FD_207218 | JGI IMG/M metagenome (GOLD analysis project Ga0334893, IMG submission 207218) | Sludge microbial communities from methane-producing bioreactor in Wageningen University, Netherlands - Granular Sludge_09_05-R3 | ecosystem: Engineered > Bioreactor > Anaerobic > Unclassified...
AGCTTTACAAAGAGCAAAACAATCTCCCGCCCAAAGACTTAGAGCGCGAGCAAGAGATCTTTGAAAGAGCCAAAACCATCGCCCAAGAGCTGGATCTCGATCCCGAGCTTTGCGCACGCATTCTTGAAATCTCTCTGAAAATCTCTGCCAAATGAAGATTCTGACTATGCCCAATGTGAGATCCCGGCTCGCATCCGCTGCCCGTATCGGAGACCTCCAAGAGTATCGGCTTGATCTCTCATCTGACTGGGATGCTGACACTTTCAGCCACTTTCCTGCTTCAGCCATCTTGACTGCCAGAGATAGCGCGCTCACACCTGATCTTCTTAGGCTCATGACCCAAAGCAAGGCCTTCGTGGATCTTGATATCGAAGATTACCGCCGCTTTCCCGACGTAGTCCCAAGCTCGCGCCTGATTCTCTCCATACATCTTGCCGCCTTTGATGAAGATAGGATCAGAGACTTTCTCGCGCTTCGGATCGCCGCCGTATACTACAAGGTCATCTTTCATTGCGAGCAGTTCTTAGATATCCTAAAGACTCGTAAGATTATCCAAGATAGCAAAAGAGACAATGTGCTCTTCAACGTTATGGGCAGATGGGACATCCTACAAAGGTCGATGTATGAAGACTTTGGCTCGATAGGATACTACGCCGCCCATGAAGATGTCCTAGTCAAAGAGCAAGCTCCCGATAGCGCGATCTCCCCCATCCGCGCAAAACCAAGAGATCGCCACACAAAGCTTTTTGCCATCGTGGGTGATAGCAATGTCAATAGCAGCTTGAGCCTCAGACGCTACAACGAGTTCTTCGCTGCATCCCGCACAAATGCCATCTTTCTGCCCATTCCTGCCCAAGATGTGGATGAGCTACTGCTTGCCCTGCGTTTTTTCTTTGAACGCTACCGCCCCGGGGGCTTGGTCATCACCAGTCCTTTCAAAAAGATTTTGGCAGAATACTTTAACAGCGAGCTCTGCGCGATCAATAGCGTCAGATTCGACAGCTGCTCACTGCCTGATAACCACTACCACTTTGATCTGGGGCTTTATGTCGCATGCGCAAATACTGATCTTGATGCCCTTGATCAATCCATGAAGGTATTGGGTATAGGCACGCACGACACGATCGCCATCTATGGCTCTGGTGCTTGCGCTGAGATCTTTGCCCGCCACCTTATCGCAAAAGGCTATACACAGCTGTGGATCTTTGCCAGAAACCCCCGTAAATCATACCTGCTGAACTTAAAGCTAAAGCTCGATCCATTCCCCAAGCGAGATAAATATAAGCTCTTGATCAATGCCAGCTTCACGGGGCAAAGTGGACACTACTTTCATGAATGTCATCTGCCCTATGAGTCTTTGATAGATCTCCCCTATAATGCCAATGGCATGCCCTGCTCGATGATTCTCGACGCGATCTCAGCCGGCATTCCCTTTGTGGATGGACATCTATTTTGGCTATATCAGTTCGCTCATCAAAGAGTTTTTTTGCTTCCCGAAAGCCCGCCTTGCTGATTTTTTCCACAAGCATCATCCCTGCAATGCGCTGTTATATAGCCCTTTAGCAGGGCTCCTCACCCCTTGCTCACCGGTCGCTCACCGGTCAGGACTGCAAGGGATGAGAAGATAAGGACTTACGCGCTTGGGATTTTCAGCAATATACCCCAGCCGGATCCCCGGATTTCAAGCTCGCAAGAAGCGCGCACAAAACATTTGACAAAGACTCCCACTCGTCAATCGTTGCTCAATCAGATAATAAAGCTATGACTCGCTAAAAAAGGAGACACCATGAGACGATTCCATTTCCTTATTTTGATCTCTGCCATGTTTTTGGCAGCGTCTTCCCTATATGCCCAGCTTGATTACAAGCAGATGGGGTGGCAAGAGTTCCCCATCGCGGCTATTGACAATCTCTTCATCCCATATTCCAATCCTTCCCTTTTGGCGACAGGTAATGCCGATGGATTTGGCATTGTCCACATGATGGATGAAGAGCAGTTTGTAAAGCGCTATTGGCTAATGCTCAATTTAGGTGGCGGCGGCTATGCCTTTGAAAGAGATCATGGCACAAACTACCATATGTTTTCCTTGGGAACCGAGCTGTTTCCGGCAAACATTCTGCCCAATCTCTATGCAGGCACAAACTACCGTTTCAGCGAAGGCAATTTTGACAGCGGTGTCTTTAGATCCGCTGTGAGCTATCGTCCCACAAACTACGCTTCTCTGGCTTTCACATGGGACAACCCCATGAACGACAAGCCCTTCTACCGCTTTGGTGCGGCACTGCGTCCCTTTGCCTTTACTCCAAACATCAAAGATCATCGCCTTGAGCTTTCGGTGGATGTGAACTACTCCAAGGTCTTAGGTGGCGATTATGAGATGGGGGATCCCATCATCGGTGTCGGCACCCAGATCCTTGATGGACTCAAGATCTCGGGGACTTACAATCTCGAAGAAGAGACCGCCTTTCTCTGCTTTAGTCTCAGCCAAAAGAAAGCCGAGATCGGCAGCATGGCAAGAGTCACCGATGGCGACAACTATGGCTATGCCTATGCCCATCTCACGAACCAAGCCTTCCGTCCCTTCATGGGGCTGACAAGGCCGACCTGGTATCAGATGCGTGCAGATTCCAAGCTGGTCTCATATCGTAGTCACACTCACCAAATCGGACCCATCAAGCTCTTTGACAAAAACACCAGAAGCATCGAAGATGTAGTCAAAGAACTGGAAAAAGCTGCAGCCGATCCGTCCATTGAAGGCATCCTTTTGATCAATCCGTCCTTTGCTGCCAGCATGCCCATCAGAGAAGAGCTCATTTCTGCCTTTGACGCATTCCGTGATGGCGGCAAACAAGTCAGCATCTATTTTGACAATATCTCCAATGCCGGCTACGTCCTTGCAGCGGCAATAGCGGACAAGATCTATCTCAATCCCATGGGCACCATAGATCTAAGGGGAGTATCGCTCACCAGTCCCTATCTCAAAGAACTTTTGGATAGCCTGGGCATCGAAGTGCTAAACTTCAAGAGTCACCAATACAAAAATGCCGGCAATATGTTCAGCGAAACAGAGATGACCCCCGCCGAACGCGAGGTCTATGAATCGCTGCTTAATAGCTTATTTGATAATTTAGTAAGCCTGGTCGAAAGAAGATCCGAAAAGATCCAAATGCCCGTGCGTGAAGCCATCCTTGATGGACCGTATTTCTCCGCACAACAGGCATTTGATGTCGGCTTGGTCGATGAGATCATCTACCAAGATCAGCTCAATGACAAGCTCAAAGAAGACTTCAGCTACACTGCGAAGACCCGCAATCTCGAAGACTATCGCAGCTACGACTGGGCGAAGCCCAAAGAGCAGCACATCGCCGTGATCTATGCCTCAGGCAATATCGTCATGGGCAAAGGCAGCCCCGGGCAGAAGATCGCCCACCAAACCACGGTCGACCTCATCCGCAAAGCACGTAAGGACAAAAACAACAAAGGCATCATCCTGCGCGTTGATAGCGGTGGCGGCAGCGCTCAAGCCAGCGACATCATCCTGCGAGAATTGGAGCTTGCCAAGACGGAAAACAATCTCCCCGTCGTCGTATCCATGAGCTCCGTTGCTGCCAGCGGGGGATACTATATCTCAGCAAATGCAGATCGCATCATCGCCCAGCCCACCACCATCACCGGCTCCATCGGAGTCATAGGCATGGCGTTTAATGCCACTGAGCTCATGCAAAAGATCAAGGTAAATTGGAGCACTGTCAAGATCGGCGAGAGAAGCGATATGTTCTCCCTGTTTCGTCCTTGGACAGACGACGAGAAGAGCCGCTTGACCGGCTATATCGAAATGACCTACAATGATTTTGTCGAGATCGTGGCAAGGGGTCGCAAAGATCTCTCCGTCGCAGATGTCCACGAGATCGCCCAAGGCAGAATATGGACTGGAGATCAAGCTTTGGCAAATGGACTGATCGACGACCTGGGCGGAATGAAGACAGCTGTGGCTCACATGCGCGAGCTCACCGGCATCACAGGCGCGATCAAGCTCGTCGACGCCACCACCAAAGAAGGTGGGATCTCAATCGAGATCGAAAACAAATCCTTTCTGCCCTTCATGAAGCTCGAAGCGCTCGAAGCGCTGAACCAAGAATATATCCAAGTCTATGAGTTTTGGAAGGATTTTGGGGATGAGAAAGCGCTCATGCTCAGCCCTGTCATGATGCAAGACATGCTCTATTAAACTATACAAAGCACAGAATATGGGTGGAAGCTTCGGCATCCACCCCCTTTTTTTTTGTCCCGATTCTTTAGCGTCAAGCTAAATGCCGACTCCACAGTCTCAAACAAATAGTTTGCCTGATACCCCAAATCACCTATAATGTTTGTAGGACATAATAAATTGTTACTACAAGGTGGTATAAGATGCTAAATAAGAAAACACTAGATAAATATCATCCTCGCCATGATGCTGCCTATCAGCTCATAGACGACGACGGTAAGCCCCAAAGCAAGACATGGAAGCCCTCCATGACCGATGAGCAGATCCTAAACTCCTATCGCGATCTGCTCTTTGAACGCACGGCAGATCTCATGGCAGTGAGCTATCAACGCCAGGGAAGAATGTATACCTATCCCCCCAACATCGGGCAAGAAGCCATCCACATCGCCAGTGGCTTGGTGATACGAGAGCAAGATTGGTTGGTGCCCGCCTTTCGTGAATTGGGCGCTTGGCTTGCCAAGGGAGTGAGCCTAAGAGAGATCTTCCTATATTTTAAGGGCAATGAAGACGGCTCTCGCTTTGAAAAGGCAAACAGAGTGCTCCCCGTTTCCGTGCCGATTGCATCCCAATTGGTGCATGCATCAGGGCTGGGCTATGCGATCAACTATCACAAAGAAAAGGACACCGCTGTCTTCGCCTATGTAGGCGATGGTGGCACATCCGAAGGCGACTTTCATGAAGCGCTAAACTTTGCCGCTGTGTGGAATGCCCCAGTGGTCTTTGTCGTGCAAAACAACCAGTTTGCCATCTCAGTTCCGCTGAAAATGCAGACCAAATCCATCAATCTCGCCATCAAGGGAGAAGCCTATGGCATCCCATCCCTTCTGGTGGATGGCAACGATATCTTCGCTATGCACGAAGCTCTATCCTATGCCCGCCAGCAAGCGGTCGAAGGTCATGGTCCCTTCCTCATCGAAGCCAGAACCTATCGCGTGGGAGCCCACACCACATCCGATGATCCCAGCAAATATCGCAGCAAGGAAGAAGAAGAGCTGTGGGCGAAGAAAGACCCACTAAAACGCCTTAAGGGCTACATCGCCCATGCTCAGCTTGATCCCCTAAAAGATGAAGAAGAGCTGATTGCGGGCTATAAAAGGCAGATCGACAGCGAGTTTGAGGCAGCGGAAAATCATCCTGAATACAAAGTCGAAGACGTCTTCTCATATATGTATCATGAAATGCCCGACGAGCTCAAACGTCAGAAGAATAACTATGAGAACTACCTGCGAGGTGCAAAATGAAGGTGATGACATTAGTACAAGCGATCAATGATGCCCTTGATATCAAGCTCAAAGAAGACAAAGAAGTCGTGGTCTATGGTGAAGACGTCGGCGTCGAAGGCGGCGTGTTTCGCGTTACGGAAGGTCTGCAGGTCAAGCATGGTGTTGCTCGAGTCTTTGACAGTCCTTTGGCAGAATCCGGCATTGCCGGCAGCGCCTTGGGCATGGCGATCTCAGGGATGAAGCCCGTCATCGAGATGCAGTTTGACGGCTTTTCCTATCCCGCTTTCAATCAGATCCTCAGCCACATCTCTCGTTTTCGCAATCGCACCCGCGGCAAATTCACTGTACCGTTGGTAATTCGCATCCCCTATGGCGGCGGCATCAATGCTTTGGAGCATCACAGCGAGAGTCCTGAAGCATATTTTGGACACACGCCGGGGCTGAAGGTCGTGATCCCTTCCACGCCATATGATGCCAAGGGACTCTTGATCTCAGCCATCGAAGATCCTGATCCTGTGATCTTTATGGAGCCCAAGCGTATCTACAGAGCGATCAAGCAAGAAGTTCCCGCTGAGGCCTACCGCATTCCCCTAGGCAAAGCCAAAGTGCTGCAAGCAGGACAAGACATCTCCGTCATCGCCTATGGAGCAATGATCCGTGAAGCCCAGAAGGCGAGCGCCATGCTCAAGTCCAAAGGCCACTCTGTGGAGCTCATTGATCTGCGCAGCATCTGGCCGATTGATCGCGAGACGATCGCCAAATCCGTGCGTAAGACGGGGCGTGCCTTGGTGGTGACCGAAGCGCCCCAGAGCTATGGCCCCGCGGCTGAAATCATCAGCGTGATCAATGAAGAAGCCTTTCTTTCTTTGGAAGCGCCCCCACGTCGTTTGACTGGTTTTGACACGGTGATTCCCTTGCCGATGGGTGAGAAACACTATATGATCAGTCCCGAGCGCATTGCCGCTGAGATTGAGCGGCTGATAAGTTATTAAAGGAGTCAAGCATGCGTTATATCTTCAAGTTTCCCGATATCGGTGAAGGCCTTGATGAAGGCAAGATCATCGAGTGGTATATAGAAAAAGGACAAAGCATTCAGAGCGGAGACGCTTTGGTCAAGATGGAGACAGACAAGGTCGTCACGGACATCCCGTCGCCAAAGAGCGGGGTGATTTCTGCGCGCTATGGCTCCATCGGAGACAGCATCAAGGTCGGCTCTGCCCTAGTGGAGATCGACATCGAAGGCGCTGAGGGCGATCAAGCCCAAGCCATCGCCAAGGAAGAACCCCAAAAAGCCGTCACAGAATCCGTGGATGAAGAAGGCTTTGGCGGAGTCGTGGGCACGATCGAGCTTGCCGGAGACGGAGCCTATCTCCCTGCGGGGGATGAAGGAATCTCTGCGCCTGATCAGCCCAAAGCTCGCAAGAAAGCCCTTGCCACACCCGTTGCCAGAGCAATCGCAAAGGATCTCGGCATCGACATCAACCATGTAGTGGGCACAGGCCCCGCGGGCAGAGTCACAAAGAAGGATATCGAGTCCCATCGTCCGCCTACCCCACAAGCTCCTGCCTCATCCACCGAGACTCCCCGCCAGCGCACAGAGCCGCTATCTCAGATCCGCAAGACGATCGCCAAAAACATGCTGCGCAGCACGCAAAATACCGCTCATATGGCGATCATGGAAGAAGTCGAAGTCAGTTCCCTGATCGCCGCAAGATCTCGTCTCAATGAAGCCCTTATGCCCGATGAGATCAAGCTAAGCTATCTGCCCTTCATCATCCAAGCCATAGCTCGCGCCCTGAAGAAACACCCTGTGCTCAATGCCGAGCTCGACATGGAAAATGAGCGCATCATCTACAAAGACTATCTCAATCTCGGCATCGCCATGGATACCGATGATGGACTGGTGGTCCCCGTGATCCATGATGCCGACAAAAAGTCGCTGACTCAGCTGGCACGTGATATCAAAAGCTTGGCAGACAAAGCTCGCGATCGCAAGCTCACTCTTGATGATCTCAGAGGCGGCACCTTCAGCATCACATCCTATGGTTCGATCGGCGGCTACTTCGCCGTCCCCGTGATTGCCTATCCCCAAGTGGCGATTTTTGGCATCGGCCGCATAACCCAAAAGCCTGTGGTCAAGGGCGCTGAGATCGTCATCGGCAATCTCATGCCGATCAGCATGAGCGTGGATCATCGCATTGTGGACGGAGCGGAAGTCAGCAGATTCGTAAACGATGTGCTGGGCTATCTCAATGATCCCATTTTGCTCTTGGCATAAGGAGGAAAACATGAAATATGATCTCATCATCATCGGCAGCGGTCCCGCTGGATACGTTGCTGCCATCAAAGCCGGACAGCGCGGACTCAAAACCTTGGTCATCGACAAGAAATACATAGGCGGAATGTGTCTAAACTGGGGTTGCATCCCCACCAAAAGCATCTTGGAATCCGCCAAGGCATATCAGAAAGTCCTGCATGCCGCAGATTTTGGGGTGACGGGCATTGATCCCGCCAAGCTGGGCTTTGATTGGTCTCAAGCTCTTTCGCGCAGCTTTGGGATCGTGAACAAACTCAGCCGCGGCATCGAGTTCCTATGGAAGAAAAACGGCGTGGATTTTCTGAGGGCAGAAGCAATGATCATCTCCCCCACAGAGGTGGAAGCGGATAAACGCGTCTTTGAGACGAAGAACATACTCATCGCCACAGGCTCAAGACCTGCCCCGCGTGAAGATTTCCCTGACGCGCTCAGCTTGGAAGATCTCTATGCCCTGCCTAGCCTGCCCGAGAAGCCGCTTTTGGTGGGCAGAGGCGCCAATCTCGTGGAGCTGGCACAGTTTTTCCAAATGATCGGCAAAGCTCCCATCATCTTGGCTGATGACTTGCCCCTAATGCCCGCGCTGGATGCCTCGCTCGAAACTTTCGTCCACAAGAAACTGAGCAAGGCAAAGATCCCGCTCATCCCCGTCATTGATGCTCAGATCAAGGACAAATCCGTCTCCTACAAAGACAAGGACTATCCCTTTGACATGGTGATAAATGCAAGCTTCAGAGCTGCTGTGCTCCCTCAGATTAAGCCTCAGATCAAGCTCGAAGATGGGTTCATTGCGACGGATCGGCGGCATATGAGCTCCATCCATGGCATCTATGCAGCGGGTGATGTCAATGGCAAAGGCTATCTGGCGCACGTGGCAAGCGCGCAAGCCTTGGAAGTCATCGACAGCATCATGGGCGTGGACCTGCCTGATGAAGAGCGCCGCTATCCGCTCAATATCTACACCGACCCCGAGCTTGCGCAGATCGGCATGACAGAGGCGCAGATCAAGGCGCAGGGCATCGATTATCAGGTGAAGCAGTATTCCATGTCCGCTAATGGCAAAGCGCTCACAGAAGGGACATCAGAAGGCTTTATCCGCATCATCCATGAAACAAAATACATGCAAGTTCTGGGCGTGCAGATGGTCTCAGCAAATGCCACAGACCTGATCAGCGAAGCTGCCATACTCATGGAGATGGAAGGCACGACATATGAGCTGACACGCACCATCCATGCCCATCCCACCGTCTCCGAGATCTATATGGACGCGGGGGGGATGGACGGCTGATTTTGCTTATTTGCTGATTTTAGCTTTGGGGCTGTGTGGTGAGCACAGCCCCTGTCGCTGAATCGGGTCTTAACAAAGTTTGCTGCTATATCCCAGCTTGAGCTGTTTCTTGACGATTGCCACAGCCTCTTGCAAGCCATCCGCTTCTGCTTTGGCAAAAAGACGTCTGATGGCAGCGTATTGTCTGCGATATGCGCGTCTGATCTCATCACTATGGTTCTTGATGCTCCCATTGGGTTTTGTGCATTCTTTGAGGTATCTAACAAGCCCCGCTATCTCATGGTCATAGGGGCAGATTTTACAGCCGCGATTGCGGGCATACTCTGCCTTTAGCTCCACCAAGCGGTTCAATCTCTTTTTGGTGTCTTGCGAAGTTTTGCTATCCGTCAGTGGGATCCCCAGCGGTTGATAGTGCCTCTGTGTGGCATATTCCATGCTACAGCCTGAAAGCCCCATCTCGATAGTTGTGCTGATGATTGGGACTCCACGTGCGTCTGCCAAAAGCTTGAGTATCTTGCTCCCTTCGAGTGTGGGATAGCGGTCTGTGATAAGCTTCAGTTCCATAGCGCAGTCCTACAGTTTAAGCATTTGCCGGTTAGTCAGTTCATAGATCCGCGCAGGCTTGCCCCTGCCATATGGGGGAGCTTCATTGATGACATTGATAATATCTCTTTCTTCAAGGTTTTGGATACAGTCCCTCATGTCTTTAGCCTTCAGATGCAGCGCGTTCATGACATTACTGTGGCTGTCTTTAAAATTCACTTTCTTTGCCAGATGCTGCGCCACTCTGCGTTCATTGTGCCAAGCCCCACATTAGCTAATGTGGGGCTGGTCGTGAAAACTGAGTCTATATATCCCTATGTTTGAGGTAGATAAGCTCTGCCAGCTGAGTCAATTCATCCAAGCTCGCGGCTTTAGCTTGTCCTTTGGCGACCACTGAGCCCAAGACTTCTACCTTGAGATTGGGCAAGAGCGCCAAGATGCCATCCACCATCTTTGTAGCCCAGCCATATGAGCCTATCACTGCTGCATAGCGGGCTTTGGGCTTGATGGCATTTGCCAAGATGGCAGTATTTGCGACTATGGGATGGGGCCCCACATGGACGGTGGGACTGCCGATGACGATCGTCGCAGCATCCACCAAAGCCATCGCCAATTTGCCGATATCGGTGACGCTGAGATCAAAAAGCTCGACCTTTACGCCACGTTTGATGAGCTCTCGGCTAAAGTGATCAACCATCTTTTGTGTACTGCCGTGCATGGAGATATAGGGAATGACGACCTTGTTTTCCACACGATCTGAGACCCAATCTTCATAGGCGCTGATGATCTTCTCGGGGTGATTCCAAACGGGACCGTGACTGGGCGCGATGAAATCAATTTTAAGCGGGCGAATCTTCCCAAGATTCTGACGTATCGCAGATTTGAAGGGCATCATGATCTCCGCATAATAGCGCTTGGCAGCTTCCAAGACCGCGGGATCATCATCGTCAAAAAGCTCACTACCGGCTGAGTGCGAACCCAAAAAGTCGCAGCTGAAGAGCACGCGATCTTCTTTCAGATAGGCGACCATGGTCTCAGGCCAATGCACCCAAGGTGTGTAGATGAAGGTCAGTGACTTGTCTCCCAGTGAGATAGTCTCACCATCGGAGACCGTGCTAAGCTTGGTGGGATCGATCAAGAGATGCTCCACCAAGAGATCTTTTGCTTTAGGCGAGCAGAGCAACTCAGCGGAAGGATATAGCTCCATCAACATGGGAATGCTGCCTGAGTGGTCTTGCTCAGAATGCAGGCTGATGATATAGTCTACCTTGGCAATCTCAGATAGATTGGCAAGATATTGATCGGCAAATTCGGGATCCACCGAGTCGATGATAGCAGTCTTTTCGGAACCCTCTATCAAGTAGGAATTGTAGCTGGTTCCGTCGGGTAAGGGGATTAGGGAATCAAACAATCTTCTTCCCCAATCTTGGATACCTATCTCGTGTATCCCATCGAGGATCTTTCTGGCATACATGGCTGTCTCCTTGTACTTTTTGAGATATAATAAGCAAAATAAGCAAATAGCCCAGCACTATCGTAGGAGACGCTGTAGTAGGAGCACTAGACGCCAACCCCAACTTGATGGGACTGCAAGAAGCCATCCCTAAACCCTTGCAAAATATGGCGCGCTCATGCCTCCCTCACCGCTCGCTCACCGCTCAAGCGTGCAAGGGATGAGAAGATAAAGACTTACGGCTTTAAAGAAAGCAGGTCTTTGATGCCGTAATCTAATGCCAAGACCGCAGTTTATCTTCTTGACAAATTATGCAAATCGGCTAGCTTATCAAAATGATTAAGAATAAGGGTTGAGATATGACGAGAAAGATCAGTGATGAGCAGATTGCATCTTTTAACGAATTGCTTGAGCAGCGGACGCGTCTTGGTAAGGACGAGATGATCAGGCGCAGTGCAGAGTTTGATAGCTTGGCAGATCAAGGCATGATTTCCGAAGATGACCCCCTATACATCAAGATGAAGATGGTGGGCGCGCATGTCTTGGCAATAAGAGGCGACTTTCCGGCAGCTCTGGAAGCACTGATGAAGGTCTTGGCGCTCGCTACAAGGCTCAAACAGCGCACTTGGGAACTTCGCTGTATGAACAATATTGCCCTAGTCAAGCAGAGCTTGGGCGATGTCTTTGCTGCCATTGAGATCTGGGAAGAGCTGCTCGAAGAAGATTTGGAGCTTGCTGATAGGGTCCTATATACCAACAACCTCGGAGTCGCATACAAACAGGTTATGAAGCCCAAAGAGGCTATCAGTGCATACTTCTCGGCCTTAGAGCTCTTGGGTGACGATCTATCCGATTCCGTGGCAGCGGATATCTACAACAATCTCGGCAATATCCACCGCAGCACCAAGCAATATAAACGCGCGATTGACTATTTTGATAGGGCACTCTTGCTATACCAATCCGCGCAAGATAATCAGCGTATCGCCATGATCCACAACAATCTATGTGCTGCATACAATGAATGCCAAGCCCTTGACAAAGCAAGAGAACACGGTGAGATCGCCCTTAAGATGTATCAAGAATACATGCCTGAGCACACGCTGTCCACCATCCTTAACAATCTCGCGGCGAATTCTTGCATGAAAAGGGACTTCCCCAAGGCCATTGCCCTGCACCGACAGTCTTTGGATCTTGCCACAAAATATAAGGATAAAAGCCTGCAAATCCATTCATATAACAATCTCGCTCTCATCGCCTTATATGAAGAAGACTATGATGCCGCCCTTGATCTCGCCCGCAAATCCCGGCAGCTTGCCCATGAAAATCGTGAGACATCATCCGAGATCAAAGCACTTTCGCTCATCAAGGACGCCTGGCATGGCAAGAGAGACTTCACGCAAGCGTATCTGGCGCAATGTCTTGAGATCGAGTTGGAAAGACAGACCGATAGTGGCGAAGCTGCGCTGGAGATCGCTCAGAGAGAAGCGCAACATCTCCAAAAACGCTTGGAAGCTCAGCTCGACATCTATCGCACGCAAAACCTTGCCCTGGAAAACCAAAATGAGACCATTAGCTTTCAGACAAATGAGCTGAAGACCAGAAACAACCTGCTTTTGACCACCAATGCGCTGCTAAATCGGATCATCTCTATCATCGCTCATGATCTCAGAGCGCCTGTGGCTTCCATAGCTTCCGCCACACAGCTTCTAAGCCAAGATATGCCACCGCAAGATATGAAGGATTTGATCGGCATCTTGGACGACTCTGCGCATGCTACCACAGACTTGATAGACGAGCTATTGGAAATCGCCACAAAGTATAAATCAGGAATGGAAGATACTACACAGCAGTTTGATCTGAGCTTAGTAGTCAGAGATAGTATCAAGTTGGCACAGCTAAATGCAACACCCAAAGGGATTAAGATATCATACGATGCTGGTGATAAGCCTTGCATTATCCACTCATCACCTGATAGATTTCGGCTGATCCTACGTAATCTTCTGAGCAATGCCATCAAGTTTTCACACCAAGATTCCGAAGTCAAGCTGTCGCTTGAAGTGGATCAAGACAAGCTGGTCTTGTCGGTTCAAGATCAGGGAGTGGGCATGGACGAGCAGCAGGTGGCAAAAATCTTGGCAGGGGCGTCCTATAGCAAGCCGGGGACACAGCATGAAAAAGGCTTTGGCATGGGGCTCGTCTTTGTTCTTGAAGCGGTCATTTTCACGCATGGTAGCCTTGATATCATTAGCTCTGTGGGGCAGGGGAGCCGCTTCGTTCTGAGCTATCAGATGGAGGATCTGAAGAACGCAGGGGCGTCTTCACAGCATCCATCAAAGTAGGGGCGCTTTTAGCCGCCCATAGTAGACGCGGCATCTTGTCGCGTGATTGGTTAGATTCCGGATAAGCCTCACTTCGTTCGACTTTCCGGAATGACTATTGTGGGGACTGTCGTAGATATGTGCAATGACTAATGTGGGCTGGTGCTGGGGATGGGGGACGATGAAAATCAGCTAATAAGCAAAATAAGCTGCTTGCCCCAGCCTATGAGGACATGAGCATGGCAAGGATAGTCTGTGGGGCTATCGACATCATGCAGTCAAAATGTCCCAAGGGGCAGCTCTCAAAGCCGTGTAGGCTACAAGGCTGGCAGGGCAGATCTTGGGCGATGATCTTGGCATTGGGGTTTTGCGGTGCAAAGCCCAGGCGGGGATGGGTGGAGCCAAAGATTGCGATCTGAGGCCGCTCTAAAGCAGCAGCTAAGTGCATGGGGCCACTATCGGAAGAGATAACCCAATCCGCGGTGTTTAAGAGCGCGAGAATCTCATCAAAAGAGAGCTGTCCACAGAGATTGATGACACGCGAATCTGACGCGAGCGTCTCCCCCATTTCGTGCTCTTGAGCTGAGCCTAAGATTATATATTCCCAGTCAGGTGGGCTGATCTCTATCAGCTCTTTGTAATATGAGAGTGGGTATCTCTTTGTGTAGTATGTAGCTCCCGGGAAGATAACTATGCGTTTGGCAGAGCTCTTGGGAATTGGTGAGCTCCCTGTGGGGAAGAGTCGCGGAGCTTCCAATCTTGCGCTAAAGCCGAGCTTTTGCAAAGCGCTGTTGTATAGATCCAGAGTGGAGCTGATCGCCAGATCGGGATTACCTTTGATGATCTTTTTGCGGATGCTTCTCTTTTTTTGGTAGACGGCAGAGCGTTTGCCTGCCGCAAAGAGCCTGATCAGAAAGCTGGAGAGCTTGCCATGGAGATCGATAACGAGATCATAGCGCTCTTTATGTATCTGATGATGAAAGCATCGGCTTTTGGAATATGGGATCGCCCTCAGCTCGCAAGCCATCAGGCTCACGAGCGGGGCATATTGTGCTTTGAC
>Ga0334893_1002356_pt1 | contig 14423 bp, 14 predicted proteins | sample GraSluR3_MG_5_FD_207218 | JGI IMG/M metagenome (GOLD analysis project Ga0334893, IMG submission 207218) | Sludge microbial communities from methane-producing bioreactor in Wageningen University, Netherlands - Granular Sludge_09_05-R3 | ecosystem: Engineered > Bioreactor > Anaerobic >...
ATAAACTGCATTAGCACCTATTTTTTTTGCGTATTCACAAATATAGTTAAACACGAAACTTTTACAAAAATAACATCGTTTTAAGTCTCCTTCTCTTACTTGCTTAATCGACAAAACATCTTCTTCAATAATTTCATGCTTAACTCCTATGCTTTGGGCTAGTTCACAAGCCTGGTTAAACTCACTTTCTGGTATATGAGGACCTTTTAGAGTAACTGCTATCACATTATCATCTAAAATCTGCTTGCATAAGTAAATAAGTAAACTGCTATCGACTCCTCCTGAAAATGCTACCACTACTTTTTTATCTTTTTTTATAAATTCTTTTATTTGATTAATTTTAGTTTCAAGAGCTTCACCTAAGTAACTTTCACTTATTACTTCATTTTGAATTCCTAAATCATTATTTTCTAAATCCTTTATATTACTAAATAAATTACCTTTTTCATATGGGGTCATAGTATCTAGAGCTATATTAAGTATTCTATCTGCTTCTTTGTTATATGCTCTTTTTACATGATTTATTTTAAACGAGTCAAACTTAGTAATAAGTTCTTGAATTTTATAATAAATTATTTTTAGTTCATGGTTTTTAACTTTATATTCACCCTTAACTTGCTTTACGACTAATTCACTATCTAAAAAAGCTTCAACCTGCTTCACTTTAAGCTTTAATAAGCTCTCTAGCCCTTCTAGCAAAGCCGTATACTCTGCGATATTATTAGTGGCTATACCTATTGGTCTTGCTTTTTCATAAACTATTTCTTCTTTGTCATATATTACATAACCTATAGCAGCTTCTCCTGGATTGCCTCTTGAACCTCCGTCACTATAAAGTTTCCACATTATTTTTTATTTCCTCCAAATATAAAATTCTATTACAACAATCACATTCAACAATCTCTACGTTTTGTTTTATTTTATCAATTAATGAAGTAGATAATGTCATATGACACATTTCACAGACTCCATTATCGGCTTTTGTAAAAACCACTTTCATAGTTTGTCTTTTTTTATCATACATTTTTAATAGTTCTGGATCCGCTAATTTTCTTAGTTTTCTTATTTTCTTTTCCATTAGCTTAACTTTATCTTCTAAATAAGCTACCTTTTCATGCTGACTTATTCGTTTTGAATTAAATATTTTTTCTACATTATTATATTTTGATTTATATTGATTTAATTCCTGTGAACTTTTTTCAATAAGGTAGAATTCTTTCATAATATCATCTTCTAATATACTTTTCTTATTTTTTAATATCTGCTCTTGTTTTTTTAATTCTTGCAAAATTTTTGAGTTTTGATTTTCCGATTCATACATCTTTTCTATAATTGATAAAAGCTGCTTATCAACATCCGAAAGTTGTTTTTCTTTTTCTAAAAGCCCTGTCCTTGCCTCATCAACTTGAATCCTAACTATATTTTCTTCTTCTAAAATCAAATCCAACTCATGTTTTAAGCGTTTTATAGATTCAATATTCATAAGTCTCTCACTTTTGTTTTTAGCTTGCTCTATTAATCCGTAGCCCTTATCTATCCTTTTCAAAATCTCCAAAATAATCCTCCTTAGACAGTTACACCGTCCTAAACGGATCTTTTAAAGCATCCGAAATAATAAAATCTATCTTCCCACTTAGTTCCTTATTTAGAATCTCTAGCATATTACTTTTAAAATGTATCTCGCTCCCATAGTGCCCAATATCCAGTATATGCATTTTTTTATTTAGCCAATCCTGAGCATCGTGATATTTTACATCTCCTGTCAAATAAGCATCACAAGCTAATTCATATGCATAATTTACATATTCCATTCCAGAACCTGCTACTATACCTATTTTTTTAATTTGAGATTTCACCCCATCAACTAGTCTTATATGCTTTAAACCTAATTTAATTTTTACATATGATATAAAATCTTCTATATCCATAGCTGTCTCTAACTCACCATATCGTCCCATAGCTTCTAAGTCCGAATTTTCAAAAGCTAGCTTTTCTATATTTTTAAGTAATAACAAATTAGAAATATAGTCATTTAAGCCTCCATTTAAAATATCAAAGTTTGTATGAGCTATATAAACACTAATAGAGTTTTTGATTAATTTAAATAGCATACTTCCTTTTTTATCCATATTAGTAATAGATTTTATCGGTTTAAAAATCAAGGGATGATGACTAATTATCAAATCCACTTTATTTTCTATTGCTTCATTTATGACTGAGTCATTAATTTCAAGTGTCAATAATACTTTTTGAATTTGCTGGCTTTTTTCACCTACGGTTAATCCTACATTATCCCAATCATATGCAAGATTCGGTTTTAAAAGCTCATCTAGTTTTATCTTCACTTCTTCTAGTTGCATCTTTTATCATCTCCTCATAACATTTTATCATAAAGGATAATTCTTCTATTTTTTTCTTAGACTCTTTACTCTGACTGTTTTTAATTTTATCCCTAATAACTTTATATATCTTTAATTTGGATTCAAGCAATTTAAACATAGTTTCATTAGCCTTGTGAAAATTAATATATCCGATTTCGTCAAAAGGAAACTCTATAGTTTTTAATACCTTTTCTTTAGAGTATCTACTCACAATTATGTGATAAATTTTTCCTTCATCTTCTATTAGCTCTTCATCTATAATCTCAAAATTATTTATATATAAATATTGTCTCAATTTTTCAGGAAATTGTACAGGCTGAAAAATCAAAACAGGAGATTTATATTTTTCATGATAAGACTTTTCTAAAATCTCAGAAATCAAAATCCCTCCCATCCCTGCTATTACTATTATATCAGCCTCATCAATTTGTAAAACATCTAAGCCACTTCCTAATCTAGCCTCAACTTTGTCCTGTAAGTTATTATTATTTATTTCTATTATTGCTTTTTCTAAAGAACCTTTACTTATATCAGCAGCTATAGCTTTTTTAACCATATTATTTTTCACTGCATAAGTCGGAATGTAGCCATGGTCAGTTCCAATATCTGCTAAAATATCAGCATTTGGAATCAATTTAAGTATACTTTCTAATCTTTTGCTAATCACAATAATCACCCATCTTTATAAATAACTTTTTTTCATAGTAAGTTTTAATCATTTCACACAATATTTCTTTACTTAATATAATTAATAAATCCTACCTTACTCACAAAAAGATTCGCTGACGCGAATCTTTTATATACTAATCTAAATAATCTTTTAATTTTTTTGATCTGCTAGGATGTCTCAACTTTCTTAAGGCTTTAGCTTCTATTTGCCTTATCCTCTCTCTTGTAACGTCAAACTCTTTTCCTACTTCTTCCAAAGTCCTTGCTCTTCCATCTTCTAGACCAAAACGTAGTTTTAGAACCTTTTGTTCTCTCTCGTTTAATGTACAAAGTACATCCTCAAGTTGCTCCTTAAGTAGAGAGTAAGCTGCTGCTTCCGCAGGTGCTGGAGCATCATCATCAGGTATAAAGTCACCTAGATGGCTATCTTCTTCTTCTCCTATAGGAGTTTCTAAAGATACTGGTTCTTGAGCTATTTTCATTATTTCTCTGATTTTTTCTTCTGGCATATCCATTTCTTTAGCTAGTTCTTCAGGTTTTGGATCTCTTCCATACTCCTGAAGAAGTTGCCTATTAACTCTTATAAGTTTATTTATAGTTTCAACCATATGAACCGGAATCCTTATAGTTCTAGCTTGATCTGCTATAGCTCTAGTTATCGCCTGTCTTATCCACCATGTTGCATAAGTCGAAAACTTAAAACCCTTTTTATAATCGAATTTTTCTACAGCTTTTATTAAGCCTAGATTTCCTTCTTGAATCAAATCCAAAAATAACATACCTCTTCCCACATATCTTTTTGCTATAGAAACAACAAGTCTTAAGTTTGCTTCAACTAATTTTTTCTTTGCGATTTCATCTCCATAGCCCATTTTTTCAGCTAAATCAATTTCTTCCTCTGCTGAAAGAAGAGGTATTTTCCCTATCTCTTTTAAATACATTCTTACTGGATCATCTATTGATACTCCTTTCGGAATAGATAAATCCAATTTTGATACATTCTCTTCTTCCTCTTCAGAGTCAGAATCAGAATTTGAATCTTTACTAAATTCTTTATTAAAAATCACAGTATCATCTTTAATGTTTTCATCTAAAATATCAATGCCCATTTGAGCAAATGTATCATAAATATTTTCAATTTGTTCTTTATCAAGTTCAAGTTCACTTAGGGCTTCTCCTATTTGTTCATAGGTTAAAGATCCATCTTTTTTACCTTTATCTATTAAGTTTTTTACAGCCACTTTCTTTTCTTCTTTAAATTCTTTTTCCAAAAAAATCAACTCCTTCAAGCGATAAATAATACCCTAAGCCTATAGTCTATAGATTATCTAATTCTTTAGTAAACTTCATAACACTCATACCAATTTCTATCAATCTTCTTTGATCTTCTTGATTACTAGAATCCAATTTCTTTTGTTCCTCTAACAAATAGTTTATCTTCATTTTTAGTGAATTCTTTTTAATAAGTATCATTAAATTATATATTTGTTCATTTGATATAGCTTCATACTTTATACTTTTACCCTTAAATTTATCTTTGACTACATCGGATAAATTTTTATCTGCCAACATTTCAAAAATTTCTCTACTTTCTTCATTCGAGAAGTCCTCTTTTGAAAGCATTTTTTTAATTACATCATACTCAGAAATATTGTTTGATAAAAAATATAAAAAAGAAAACTCTGTTACAAGCCAAGATTCCTCATCTTTATATATTTTTATATCATTTTTATCTTTAATTAGATTTTTTTTATTAATGTTGTTGCTTTCAAATTGTTTGGGACTGAAATATTTCCCATACACTTCACTCCCAATCGATTTAATAGATAGCCCAGTAATTTCTGACAGTCTTATGATTTCAGTTTCAATTTCCACAGGACTACTATGCTTTTTCAAAACAAATGATGCTTCTTTTATGAAAGTGATTTTATCCTTTTCCATATCCAAACTATACTTTTTTTGTATCTGTTCAATTTGAAATTGTAGGCTTGATTTTGAATTGCTAATAATTTTTTCAAATTCTTCAGTGGAATTATTGCTCAGATATTCATCTGGGTCATTCCAAGGAGAAAAATCTAAAACAAATGCACTAAGTTCATTGTTTTTTAGTATGTCTAACCCCCGAAGAGTAGCTTTTATTCCAGCTTCATCATTGTCGTAGGCTAAATATACATTATTACAATATTTCTTTATACTTTGAGCCTGCTGCTCAGTAAGTGAAGTACCCAAGGATGCAACTGCTGAAGAAAATCCATATTGATGCATGGCTATTACATCCATATAGCCCTCTACTAGAAAAATATCTCTAGTCAAATTATTTTTTGCTATATTTAAGCCATACAAATGATTTTTTTTATGAAAAATAAGTGTATCAGACGAGTTTAGATATTTAGGTAAGCTAGAATCAATTACCCTTCCTCCAAAAGCAATCACTCTTCCCCTTATGTCGAAAATCGGAAACATAATTCGTCCAAAAAAACGGTCCTTTATCTGCGTTCCTCTGGAGACAAATAGCCCACTTTCTATAAGTTCCTTTTCGATGTAGCCTTTAGATAATAGATGCTCCCGTAAAGCTGTGCTTCTAGGCGCATATCCTAAACCAAATTTTTTTATGGTTTTATCGCTTAAATTCCTGCGTTTTATGTAGTCTAAAGATTTATCAACATTATTCCAAAGCATCTGAAAGTAATATCTAGCTGCAATTAAATGTATTTGAAGTAATTTTTCCCTTAGCTCTGCAGTCTGCCTTTGCTGCACAGTAATAGTTTTATCTTCTGGCCAAGGTATATTGGCTTTTTCAGCTAATACCTTCAGTGCATCCATAAAGTCTAAATTTTCTTTTTTCATAATAAAAGCTATTGCATCTCCACCTTCACCACAACCGAAACATTTAAATATCTGTTTTTTTTCATTTACCATAAAAGATGGCGACTTTTCGTTGTGAAACGGGCATAGACCTTTATAGCTTTCTGCATTACCTTTAAGTTCAACATAGGAGGAAATAATATCTAAAATATTTATCCTTGCTTTTACATCTTCAATAAAATTATCGTCTATCATAGACATCACATCTCCCAAATAGATAAAAGAGGTATATAAGATATTATTCTATATAAAAAGTTTTTTTCCTTCATCTGAAAATTCTAAAATTAATATATTTGATTAAAAAGACTAAAAAGGATGAGAATTCTCATCCTTTTATAACTGATATTAAATTTGAAAATTCTTCAAAATTTAAAGATTGATCTCCGTCTGAGAGTGCATCTTCTGGCTGAGGATGAACCTCTATAATAAGTCCATCAGCTCCTGCTGCAAGCGATGCTAAAGACATTGGCAAAATAAGATTTCTTTTTCCAGTTCCATGGCTTGGATCAGCAATAACTTTTAAACCAGTTTCCTGTTTTATTATAGGAATGGCTGCTATATCCATAGTATTTCTAGTATAGTCATTGAAAGTTCTTATGCCTCGTTCACACATAATTATCTTGGTATTTCCTTGCTTTGCTATATATTCAGCTGCATGTATCCACTCCTTGATAGTCGCTGACATTCCTCTTTTAAGAAGAATTGGTTTATCTTGTTTTCCAGCTTCTACAAGTAGAGAAAAATTTTGCATATTTCTCGAACCTATTTGAATCATATCTGATACTTCATAGACTTCACTTAAGCTTTTTTCATCAATAGCTTCTGTCACCGCCATAATGCCTACTTCTTTTTTCACAGCTTTTAAAATCTCAAGGCCTTCTTTTCTCATTCCTTGAAAATCAAACGGAGAAGTTCTTGGCTTGTAAGCTCCTCCTCTAAGGATTTTAACGCCTTTTGATTTTATAAATCTAGCTGTTTCCAGTAGCTGGTCATAGGACTCTATAGCACAAGGTCCAGCTATTATCAGCTTTTCTTTTTCGATATCTATTACGTTTTCGTCAAACGGAGCATCAACCTTATTCAATATTTTAGAAATCATTTTTCTTATACTCCTTTATTCCTCTTGTATCAATTTTATTAATCAAATCCTCAAGCTTTATCCCGTCAATAATTAGATTTTTTTCAATGTCATACAGAGGAATCAGTACAAATGCTCTCTCTCTCATCCTAGGATGAGGAATAGTCAATTTATCGTCCTCACAAATTATATCATCAAACAGAAGTATGTCAATATCTATAGTTCTAGGTCCCCAGTGTATCTTTCTTACCCTGTCAAGCTCTAGTTCTATAGCTTGGAGGCTTTCAAGCAGTTCATAAGGAGATAAGGATGTTTCTATGCTAATGCATAAATTTAAAAATGCTTCCTGATTTTCATATCCCCATGGCTCAGTTTCATATACGCTTGATTTATTTAAAATATTACAGCCTTGAATTTCTGCAATCTTATCTATAGCTTTGCTTAAATATGCTAATCTATCCCCCATATTACTCCCTAAAGAAAGAAACGCTTTTACCATATATCCTCCCTATTTCGGGTTATGCTTATCCCCATATAATCAAATATTCCCCTTACAGGTGCTTCTGGTTTTCTAATAGTCAATTTAATTTCTTTAATGGTTTTATAATTTTTTAAAATGCAATTGCAAATGTTTTCTCCTAGAGCCTCTAAGAGATCATAGCACTTATCCTGTGCGTGGGTTTTTATAATTTCATAAACATCTGCATAGCTTACTGTCATTGTTAAATTATCAGTTTTTCCTGCATCTTTCAAATCTAAATAAAGCTCTGCATCTATAAAAAATTTTTGTCCTAGAGTTTTTTCTTCCTGCAAGACACCATGGGTACCAAAGAACGCCATATTATTTAGAAGTATTTTATCCATTTTATTGGTTTTCCTTTCTATATATAGCATCTGTAACCATAGCCGCTCTTAGGTTTTCTTTTACATCGTGAACCCTAACAATGTCTACTCCTTGAATGATTCCCATAACTGTAGTAGCTATAGTTCCTTCCACCCTCTCTTTTGGAGGAAGGTCTAGAATTTTTCCTAGCATAGATTTTCTAGATGTACCAAGTAAAATTGGAAGTCCAAAGCATTTAAGCTCTTCTAATCTTTTCATAACATACATATTTTGCTCAGGTGTTTTTCCAAACCCTATTCCTGGATCTAAAATCAGCTGGTTTCTTTTCATCCCAGCTTTTAAAGCTATTTCTATGGTTTTTTCAAAAAAATCCTTTATGCTCTGCATTATCTCTATACTGTAAGCCGTTCCAGTTTGATTGTGCATTACAACTGCAGGGCAATTAAATTCAGCTGCTACCTCTGCCATTTTAGTGTCTTTTTGAAATCCCCAAACATCATTGATTATATCAGCTCCACTTTGCATAGCTTTTCTCGCTACCTCAGATTTATAAGTATCCACTGAAATAAGTGCATTTGTTTTAATTTTTAATGCTTCTATCACTGGAATCAGTCTTTTGATTTCAGTATCTGCATCAACTTCAATAAATCCTGGTCTTGTAGACTCTGCTCCTATATCAATAATATCTGCACCTTGCTCTACCATTTCTAAAGCATGCTTAATAGCGTTATCTACATTTGTAAATTCTCCTCCATCAGAAAAGCTGTCAGGAGTGACATTTAATATACCCATGATATAAGTTTTCTTTCCAAATTCCATCATCGTATATTCTCCTTGCTATTTTATATTTATAAGCGACATAGCCTCTGCTCTTGCTGCTACATCTTTTTCAAATATTCCTCTAACTGCTGATGTTATTGTTTTTGAACCAGGTTTTTTAATTCCTCTCATTGTCATGCACATATGCTCAGCTTCTAGAATAACTACTACTCCATATGGATCAAGAACCTCTACGATTGAATCTGCTATCGTTTTTGCAATTCTTTCTTGAAGCTGAGGTCTTCTTGCAGCAGTCTCAACTACTCTAGCAAGTTTGGATAACCCTGTTAGCTTTCCACCTTTAGGTATATATGCCACGTGGGCTTTTCCAAAAAACGGTACTAGGTGATGCTCGCATACTGAGTAAAAAGATATATCCTTAACTATAACCATTTCTTCATGATTTTCTTCTTGGAAAAATATTTGAAGATGCTCTCTAGGATCTTGATGAAGACCTGCAAATATTTCTTCAAACATATTTGCAATTCTCTTTGGAGTATCAACTAGTCCCTCTCTATCTGGGTCTTCTCCAATAGCCTCTAAAATATCTCTCACTGCTTTTTTTATCTTATCCTTATCCATTTTTTCAACAGCTTTAATTTCATTTGACATTTTATACTCCTCCTTAGAGTTACAAATAAATTTTACTTTTTAAGAAATAGAAATTACTTTTTTTAAATTCTCAAAATCCTCTTCGTCTCCATATATTAAAGTGGATTCCGTTATAGCTTTTACTAAAAACTCAATATTCTCATGAATCATTTTTTCTACTAGTTCAAGCGAGAATATGTTAATATCCCAGTCATATCCAAGATGCCTAACTAAGCTTCTATTTTGCTCTTTAGTATCGTTATCAAATACAAATACATCGACATCCCTTTCCTTGCTATATCCTAGCCTTTTAGATGACCCTGTTATAAATATGTATTTGATATCCTCATCTGATAAATAATGTGTCCTCACTAACTTTATTACATCATCATGAGATAATTCATATCGGCTATGTGCTTCTAGCAAGTCATTTACAGTTAATGCTAAGTCAGTATTGACGTTATAGCTTATATTTCCTATTGATCTAACTGGCATCATATTCATAGCGCTATTGCAAATAAAGGCTTCGTCAAATGCTTCTAGTTCCTCTATATTTAACGGTTCTTCACTTAGCTTGTAACCGAGCTCAAAGCTAAGGATTCCTCGTATATTTTTTAGGGCTATTCCACTTAACATGAAAGCATTTTCACCATTGATAAAAAATGTATCTTTTTTTCTAAAAATTATATTAGCTATACTTGTTTCTAGAATATTAGATTTATAATCTAAAAAAACAGCATCGTCAAAGCCCGATTTTTTTGCATTTTCTCTAGCTATGTGATTTTCTATATACGAGGTAGTTTTGAACCTGAGCATAGGATTTTCCCCTCTTTTATAGGGATATATCTCCAAGCTAAATCCCTTTTTATAGTTATCTAAGGTGTAGGTCAGCTCTCTAGATTCTATGCTGTATCCACTGTCACACAAAGTTAATCTTATAATCTGATTTTCTTTTAAATCTGAGCAGGTTTGCTTTAAATCATGTACTGCCTGCTTAGCAAAGCTTTTTCCTATGTCAAGCTTTTCACTAGAAGCTAAGAGTCTATAAATATGGTCTTCTAAAAAGTATACTTGCTTGTTTTTAATAAGAAGAGTTTCAAATATACCAAGCCCAAACTTTAATGCTTTATCATCCCAGTTTAAACTCCCTCTACTTAGAAGTATCATCTTCAATATGTCCTTTTAAGGTTTTCATGATAGATTTAGCTTTGTGAAGAGTCTCCATGTATTCATCCTCTGGATTTGAATCCCAAGTAATTCCACCGCCTACTTGAAAAGTAATTCTATCATCTTTTTTTACTATAGTTCTTATAGCTATATTTAAGTCAGCTAAACCATCAAATCCTATATATCCAATCGAGCCAGTATATAAATTTCTTCTAGTCGGCTCAAGCTCTTCTATGACCTCCATAGCTCTAATTTTGGGAGCCCCAGTTATAGAACCTCCTGGAAATGTTGCTTTGATAACCTCATAGATATCTTTGTCCTTGTCTATTTCTGATTCTATCGTAGCGACTAAATGATATACATTAGCATAGGCCTCTATTTTAAATAGATCTGGTACCTTGACACTTCCTATCTCTGATACTCTTCCTAAATCATTTCTCTCTAGGTCAACTATCATAAGTAGTTCAGCCTTGTCTTTTTCACTATTTGAAAGTTCAGTTTTGAAAAATTCGTCCTGCTCAGGGTTGTCTCCTCTTGGCCTAGTTCCTTTAATAGGTCTAGTTTGGATTTTTCTATTTTCTACCTTAATAAACCTTTCAGGAGAATTCGAAATGACCTGCACATCTTCGAAATTTAGAAGTCCACCAAAAATAGTAGGTCCAACTTCTCTCAGCTCCGAATATATATCAAAAGCGCTTCTCTTTGTTTTACCTTCAAATCTCTGAGTTAAATTTGCTTGATATATGTCTCCGCTTCTAATATATTGTCTTACCTTTTCTATGCTGTCTATATACTCCTGCTTAGTAAAATTTGATTTTAGCTGAACTTCTTCGTCTACTGGAATTAGTTTTTCAGCAGGTGTATGATTTAGAATCAGCTCTTCTTTTTGTATGATAAGCTTTTCTTCCCTATCCTTATCCAAATCTGCAGAGACTAAATACAGTTTTCTTTCTTTATGGTCAACTACATAAGCCCAGTCGTACAATCCGAAATATAAATCCGGAACTTCCATATCAACTATAGTTTTATTCTCTATTTTTTCAATATATCTGCCTAAGTCATATGAAAGATAACCAACTGCACCTCCATTAAAAGGAAGTACAGATTTCGTATCATTATTACTTGCAAAAGAATATTTATTCATTATAGTTCTAAATTTATCTATACACTCAGGATCGTTTGAGTACTTTACTACCTCAAATGGATTTGATGCTATTATGCTATATCTGCCATATTCATCGTGGTAAAGACTACTTTCAAGTATAAAGCTATGAGGTTCATCTTTTATTAGTTCAAAAATTTCAATAGGTTCAATGTATTTTTTTATCTCTTTTATCATTATTTGCACCCTCTTGCATTTTCTATGAAATTTCTAAATAAATCATGCCCGTGCTCTGTAAGTATAGCTTCAGGATGAAATTGAACACCTTCGATAGGATATCGCTTATGTCTTACTCCCATAATCTCTCCATCTATAGTCTGTGCTGATATTTCCAATTCACTTGGAAAATTTTGCTCATTTATTACTAGAGAGTGATATCTAGTAACTCCAAGGGGATTAGGTAAATTTTTAAACATTCCTTTTTCATCGTGCTTTATTCTATGTACATGACCGTGAATAGGTCTTTTAGCTTTTATTATTTCTCCTTTAAAAGCTTCTCCAATTGCTTGATGCCCTAAGCAAACTCCTAGAATAGGCAGCTTGTCTTTGAAATAATCAATTGCTTCTAAAGAAATTCCTGCTTCTTTAGGAGAGCACGGACCTGGTGAAATAAGTAAAATTTCAGGATTTTTTGCTAATATTTCTTTGATTGAAATGCTGTCGTTTCTTACAACTTCAACATCTTCACCTAATTCTCTTAGGTACTGATAGATGTTATAACAAAAAGAATCAAAATTATCAATCATCAAAATCAAATTAATTCCCTCCTAAATTTTGTACGCAAAAAATCACCTTCCCCACAGAAAAGGTGATTAGTCTTTGCTGTGCAGCGGATGCAATTTACAGTCGCGGTATTACCTTCGTTTAAAGGCGACTTCCCAGCCTTTAACACTTAACGCTGTAAATTTACTCTGCGTAAAGCTGTATATATATTCATAATTATAACCTTAGTGTTAATTTCTTGTCAAGCTAAAACATTTATTAAAATTTTAATTATTCCATAGCTATAAGCTCTACTCTTACAACTCCATTTATTCTCTTTAAAATTGTTAAAAATACATCCATTTCAATTTCCATATTTGACATATCAAATGTAATTGATAAATTCGCTATTTTATTTATAGGGATATCTTGACTAATAGTTAGAACATTGGCCTTATTCTCAGCTAAGGTTCTTAATATTAGAGAAAGTACACCTGGTTCATGATTTAATAAAAATGAAACGGTGGCTTTGTTACCTATCATACCTTCAGACACATTAAATACATGGTCCTTATATTTATAAAAAGTACTTCTGCTAATTCCCAACTTTTTTACAGCATCGGTTATACCTTTTGCTTTTCCAGTTCTAAGCATTTCTTTAGCTTCTACTACCTTTTCATATACAGAAGGAAGAATAGTACTATCTATAATGAGAAATTTCTTCATTGTCATACCCCCTAATTACTTTAGCAAATATTATTTAACTGTCTCTAGAACTTTTTCAACTACATTATCAACACTAAAACCAAAATGCTCCATTAATTTTTCTATAGGAGCAGAAGCGCCAAAGGTATCTATTCCTATTGCAGTTCCTTTATTTCCTAGGTATCTATACCACGGCATAGTAACTCCAGCTTCTACAGATACTCTAGCTTCTACATCGCTAGGAAGTACCTCTTCTTTATATTCTTTAGATTGCATTTCAAACACATTCATGTTTGGCATTGATACTATTCTTACATCCAGACCTTTTTCTTTTAATACTTTTTTAGCTTCAACTAGTAATGAAACCTCAGAGCCCGAGCCCATAAGAATTGCATCTGGAGTAGCTTTTTCTTCTTTAGATAGGATGTATCCACCCTTCTTAACATTTTCATTTACTCCATCTAGCTTTGGAAGGTTTTGTCTTGTTAGAACCATAACGCTTGGGCCATCAGTTTTTTCAAATGCCGCAACATAAGAATAGCCTGTCTCCATATAGTCTGCAGGTCTCCACACGCTAAGTCCTGGCATCATTCTTAAGCTTGAAACGTGCTCTATAGGCTGATGAGTCGGTCCATCTTCTCCTACTCCTATTGAATCATGAGTAAAAATAAACATAGCCGGTATATTCATAAGAGAAGCCAGTCTAATAGGGGTTCTCATATAATCAGAGAAAACAAGGAAAGTAGAGCCATAAGCTCTTAGTCCTCCGTGAAGTACTATACCGTTTACTATAGCTCCCATGGCATGTTCTCTGATACCAAAGAATATATTTGCTCCCATATCATCTACTAAAAAATCACCTTTTTCTTTAAGATAAGTCTTTGTAGATTCATTTAGGTCAGCTGATCCTCCAACTATATTTGGAACATATTTTGCAATTTTATTTAGTATTTCTCCACCTGAAGCTCTAGTAGCCATACTGTCACTAGAAGTTTCAAATATAGATTTATCTTCATACAATTCCTTAGAAATCTCATTGCTGTGATATTTTTTCCACTCTCTATAAAGCTCTGGATTTTCCTTAGCATAATCCACAAGCTTTGACTGCCATTCTTTAAAAGTCTTTTCTTTTTTCTTGCTAAGTCTCATAAAGTGATCTTTTACATCTTCTGGGATTTCAAACTCGCTATAATCACTCCATCCAAGAGCTTCTCTTGTTAGCATAGCTTCATCCTTGCCAAGTGGAGAGCCATGAACTTTAGAAGTACCTGCTTTATTAGGACTTCCAAAGCCTATTATAGTCTTAACCATAATAAGTGTAGGCTTGCCTTTTGACTTATGAGCCTTTATTATAGCTTTTCTTATAAGACTAGCATCATTACCGTCTTTAACTACGATAACATTCCAGTGCATTGCCTCAAATCTCTTTTTTACATCTTC
>Ga0334893_1002360_pt1 | contig 14415 bp, 12 predicted proteins | sample GraSluR3_MG_5_FD_207218 | JGI IMG/M metagenome (GOLD analysis project Ga0334893, IMG submission 207218) | Sludge microbial communities from methane-producing bioreactor in Wageningen University, Netherlands - Granular Sludge_09_05-R3 | ecosystem: Engineered > Bioreactor > Anaerobic >...
GGATGATCGTGCCATGCTTGTACGTCTTCTCGTCGCCCTTGCAGCTGGGATAGCTATTGGGTTTGAACGAATGTATCGTGCTCGTCCTGCAGGCCTGCGCACCCATGCGCTGGTTTGTGTTACTTCCAGCCTGCTTATGCTGGTTACGGTGTATGAGGCACACTGGGTACAGGCAAACGCTGACCTGGTTCGGCTTGATCCCACCCGGATGGCGCAGGGCATCATGACCGGTATTGGTTTTCTTGGTGCTGGTGCCATCATGAAGGAAGGGCTCACGGTGCGTGGCCTGACCACTGCCGCATCCATCTGGATGACAGCAGCCATTGGTATTCTGGCAGGGATTGGTTTTTATTTTCCCCTTTGTATCACGGTCTTGATCACCATTTTTGTCCTGTCTTTTTTGCGTTGGTTCGAGATGCGTTTACCAACTGAGGTCTATTACCACTTTGATGTGCGTGGTGCGCGCACGGATAAATTTACCGAAAAATCTCTTAGGGAATTGCTAGTTGCCTGCGGTTTTCGCATTACTCATCTCAGTTACCGGCTTGATGAAAAGGGGCGGGAGCGCCGCTATGGCATGATGCTGCGCAGCATTGGGCGCTCGGGTCCGGCCCGGCTGTCGGAGAAACTGGAGCGCAATGATGCGGTGTACGAGTTCCGGATTACGCCGCAGTGAGGAGGAACCGACAAGCCGATCGCCTGCGGACCATGCCAGGACCCATCAATTTGTCTAGGTCGGCTGTTATCAGCAACAAAAAAGGGGTTAAGCGTTTTTATGTCGCCTAACCCCTTGTATTTGGTCGGAACGAGAGGATTTGAACCTCCGACCCCCTGAACCCCATTCAGGTGCGCTACCAGTCTGCGCTACGTTCCGTCAATGTAAGCTGTCATTTTAGCATTGCGCACATCGAAATGCAAACACATTGAGCCTAGATCCCCCTTTTTCTTGTGAGGAGCTGATAGAGAGCAGTCAGTTCCAAGCGGATATCCTCGATTAGATCTTCTCGTCCACTATCTGCGCAGTGTTTGGGGTGTTGACCAGCAGTGCCTCCAGGGGCCTGCATATTGCTGGCACCCTGTTGTGCCTGCCTGCACGACGCGGTCAATAGCGCCTTTTTCGCCCCGGCAATGGTATATCCTTCCACATGGAGGAGTTGTCTGACCCGCAGGAAGTTCTCGACATCTTGACGGCGATAGAGACGCTGTTTGGATTTCCCGCGAAATGGCCTGATAATGGCAAATTCTGCTTCCCAGTAGCGCAGTACATGGGTGTCAACTCCCACCAGACGGCTCACTTCCCCAATACGGAAATAGGTTTTGTCCGGAATATCCGGGGGCTGTGGCATCCGCTTGCACCATAGTTGTTTCGAATTTATGCGTGCATCACCAAAAAAACAGGTTGTAGCGGGAAACAACAGTGCCTTAAAAAGGTCAATCTTTGTTTAGTCGCTCCCGCAGACGTTTACTGGGTCTGAACGAAACCATCTGCCGTTCTGTGATGGTCATGGCTTCACCGGTGCGGGGATTTCTTCCTCGTCGGGGGGCTTTGTCCCGCACGGCCAAGGTACCGAACTGTACCAGTTTCACGGATTCGCCATTTATCATCGTATTTTTCATGACAGTAAAGACAGTGTCCACGATTTCAGCTGCACTACGCTGGGATAAACCCAGCTTTTCATTGACAGCCGTGGCCAGTTCCTTACGTGTCACATTTTTTTTCTTCATGCATCAAATCCTTCACGGTAACGAGCATTGAACTGTTGCATCAAGGCCCGCACTATTTTGTTGTGTATTTTATCAACCGAAGCATCGTCAAGGGTGCTGTTGGGGGAGCGATAGGTGATGGACAAGGAAACGCTTTTTTCCCCAGAAGACAACGGTACCCCCTGATATACATCAAAAATATCTGCAGCTTCAACATATTTCTGGTTTTGGGCGAGAATGCCACTGAGCAGATCGCCTGCTGCAAAATTCTCCGGCACCACCAAGCTGATATCGCGACTAGTGGATGGGTAGCGCGAGAGAGGGGTAAAGTGTTTTTCTTTTCTGGGCAGACTCAGCAGCTGTTCCAGATCAATTTCAAAAAAATATACCGGTTGTTTTATACCAAAGGCCTTGAGCACCGCTTGATCCACAGCCCCCAGGCAACCCAGCAGGGTTGGGCCGGCATGGATGGCCAAACAGGTCCCGGCCGTGGCATATGGCTGCTGGGCAGAGGCATCCTCTTGTAGGCTCAAAGAACTGCCCTGGTTCACCGGGTAGCCAAGGTGCCACAGTAGTTGCAGCAAAGCGCCTTTGATATCGGCAAATTCGCTTTTTTGTCCTGCAAAATACAGTGGTGCGGCTGCCGGGTAGCGTTGTCCACTCAGCACAGCGCAGAGTTGCATACGTTCCTGTGGCAGCTCTTCCTTTCCCTTGGGCAAAAAGACTTTACCTGTTTCGTAAAGACGGATGTCGCTGCGCTGGAAGTTGTTGTTGTGGTGGATATTTTCCAATAATCCCGGTAACAGTAAGGTGCGCAATGCAGACTGTTCGTCGGTCAATGGGTTGAGGAGACGGATGGTTTTCCGTCTGGGATCGTCCGTTGCCAGCTTACACATATCATGGTGTGCGGTCGCAACAAAACTATAGTTGATCGCCTCGTAAAAGCCTTGGCTGGTCATGTTTCGACCAATGTCCTGGCACAGCCGGCGCATGGGATCTTCAGCGGCAGAGGCCATGCGGATGAGTGGCTGGGTCGCGGGAATGGTATCAAAACCGATCAAACGTGCCACTTCCTCCACCATGTCGATTTCGCGTTCAATGTCCACCCGAAAACTGGGTACCAACACTTCGAATTGGTCTGCAGCTGTTTGAGTAAGAACAAAGCCGATGCTGCTCAGCAGACGGATAACCTCGTCTTGGGGGATTTCCATGCCCAGCAATGTTTTGAGCCTGCCCATGCGCAGTGGCACTGCAAGCAACGGTTTTTTCCCAGGATAGAGATCATGACCATCTGGATCGGCCTGTGCACCCGTGAGTTCAACCATGAGATCGACCGCACGCTGCAAGGCCTTGTCTGCCAGATCAGGGTCCACACCCCGCTCAAAACGGTAGGAGGCTTCCGAGGGTAGACCAAGCCGTCGCGCAGTACGTCGGATGGAAAGCGGATCAAAGCAGGCAGATTCCAGGAGCACAGAGGTGGTTTTTGCCGTGATTTCACTGTTCAGTCCACCCATGACCCCAGCCAAGGCGACCGGCTTTTCCGCATCGCAAATCAACAAGGTGTCGGCCTCCAGGCTGCGGCTGCTGCCGTCCAGGGTGACCAGTTCTTTTTCATCGGTCCGTGGTCTACGCACCACAATGGCATGGTCCTTGAGTGTATCAAAATCAAAGGCGTGCAAGGGCTGACCCGACTCCAGCATAACATAGTTGGTGATATCAACGAGGTTGTTGATGGGCCGCATCCCCACGGCTGCCAGACGTTGCTGCATCCACAGTGGCGAGGGGCCAATCTGAAAGCCAGTGAGTTTACGGGCAGCATAGCGCGGACACAGGGTTGGCTCCTCAATCGTTACCGAATATCCGGTGTCCTTGCCCGTCAGGGTGGTCACCTTGTCCACCAGTGGCTGCAGAGCAGACCCGGTGAAGCTGGATATTTCCCGGGCAATACCCCGTATGCTGGCGCAATCCGGCCGGTTAGGGGTGAGATCCACTTCAATGACCGTATCTGCCAGTTGGAGTGCTTTGCGCAGGGGAAGCCCTGGTTCGAGCTGCTGGTCCAAATCCATGATTCCACTGTGGTCAGTGGACAAACCAAGTTCACGGGCCGAGCAGAGCATGCCCGCAGATTCAACACCCCGCACCTTGGCTTTCTTTATTTTGGTGCCATCAGGGAGGAGTGCGCCTGGACGGGCCAGGGCCGAAATCATACCTGCCCGCACATTGGGAGCGCCGCATACCACCTGTATCTGCTCAGAACCCGTATCCACCTGGCACAGGCTCAACTTGTCCGCATCCGGGTGTTTATCGACTGTCACCACCCGGGCGGTGATAAGGGCATCTAGGGCGGGAAACAGCTCTTCCACACTGTCCACCTCAAGCCCCAGCATGGTGAGCCGGTCAGCCAGCTGTGCCGGAGTAAATCCTTCTGTGGATGTGAATTGCCTGAGCCAGCTCACGGTGCATTTCATGGTTCAAATCCTGCTGTGCTGTGCGATATAAATGTATTTGATTGAGTCAAAGGGGCAACACCTCCCGCATGCAGACTGGGCAGTCTGGAGGGGAGGAACGGTTAGTACAAGAACCATCACAGTTGCCGACACGGTTTGTTCCGATCCGGAGGGCACGAGCTGCTCGGGCTCGGGGGTGTGCAGCGCACTACACCTTATACCTGAGCAACATCCTATGGTATTAAAACTGGGAGAGAAAGCGTAAATCGTTTTCGTAGTACAGACGGATATCGTCAATGCCATATTTCAGCATGGCGATGCGTTCTACTCCCATACCAAAGGCAAAGCCAGAGTATATGTCTGGGTCGTAACCAACCTGGACCAGCACTGCCGGATCAATCAACCCAGAGCCAAGAATTTCCAGCCAACCGGTTTGTTTGCAAACCCGACAGCCTGTACCGTTGCAGATAACGCAGGCGATATCCACCTCGGCGCTGGGTTCGGTAAAGGGAAAGAAACTGGGACGGAACCTGAGCGCCAGATCACGTGCGAACATGCGCTGACTGAAGCTGGTCAGCACACCCTTCAAGTCGGCAAAAGAAACATCCCGGTCAACGAGAAAGCCTTCCACCTGGTGGAACATGGGGGTGTGGGTGATATCCGAATCGCGGCGATAGACTTTGCCAGGCGAGATGTAGCGCAGTGGTGGATCCTGTGTTTCCATAATCCGCGCCTGCATGGGTGAGGTGTGCGTGCGCAGGAGGATGGAGTCCGTGACATAAAAAGTGTCGTGCATATCACGGGCAGGGTGGTGCGGGGGGAGATTGAGTGCCTCAAAGTTGTAAAAGTCGGTCTCGACATCCGGCCCTTCGGCCACGGCAAAACCCAGGCCTTCGAAAATGCCACAAATTTCATCCATCACCTGGCTGATGGGATGTCGGGAGCCAAAAGGCACGTAGCGTCCCGGTAGACTGAGATCGACCGTGGGAGACGCACCGTTTGCACCGGTAGCGAACTGCTCCTTGCGCTGATCAAAGCAGCGTTCGATTTCAGTCTTGATTTCATTAGCCAACTGACCAAGCCGGGGTCGTTCTTCCGGGCTCGCTGTACCAAGCTGACGGAGGATGGCGGTCAGGCGACCGCCTTTTCGTCCAAGGTAGGTGACGCGAAACGATTCCAGGGAGGCGTGGTCGCGGGTTTGCTCCAGCGCATCCAAAGCTTCCTGCTGCAGAGCGCGTAGCTGAGTTTCCATATGGCTGAATCAGGCTTGTTCTGTGGCAGCCTTGACCACAGTGCTGAAGGCGTGCGGGTCAACAATGGCCAGGTTGGAGAGCACTTTACGATCCAGTTCAATGGAGTTTTTGTGCAAGCCTCCAATGAGGCGACTGTAGTTGGTACCGTTTTGCTTGGCAGCAGCGTTGATGCGTACTATCCACAGGCGGCGGAATTCACGTTTTTTGTTACGGCGATCCCGGTAGGCAAAGCAGAGGGCGCGGTCTACCGCTTCAGCAGCGGTTTTATACAGCCGGTGTTTGCCACCACGGTAGCCCTTGGCAAGCGCCAGTACCTTGTTTCTTCTCCGGCGGGCTTTGAAGCCGCGGGTAGCTCGAGACATATTTTTCTCCGTATGTAGGTAGTATCAATAATCAATAAAATTCGGCCAGCCGCCTTGATGGCAGACCTACTGACGGCAGGCAGGTATGCGCTTTTACTCTATCTTAAAGATAGGGCAGCATGCGGCGAACAGCTTTCATGTCTGCTGCAGCAACCAGGGTACGCTGGCGCAGTTTCCGTTTCCGTTTGGTTGATTTTTTGGTCAAGATATGTGAGGAAAACGCCTTGCTCCGTCGGATTTTGCCCCTACCGGTAGCGGTGAAGCGTTTTGCGGCTCCGCGATTGCTCTTCATCTTTGGCATCTTTATTCTCCTTGTATCGCTGTCGGTGCTGACACCGAGTTCATATATGTTCAGCTCTTTGGCCCTACAAACATAACGAGCTGGCGGCCTTCCATCCTCGGTTCTTGAAGGATAACACAATCTTCCCGCAGCTGATCGGCAATCTTGTTCAAAGCCTCAAGTCCAAGCGTCTCAGCGTATACGATCTCTCGTCCACGAAACCGCATCGTTATCTTGACTTTGCTTTTTTCTTCAAGAAACTCTTTAATTTTTCGGATCTTGAAGTTGAGATCATGTTCTTCTGTTTTGGGACGAAATTTAATCTCCCGGGTCTCGACAGTGGTCTGCTTTTTCTTGGCTTCCTGCTGCTTTTTTTTCAGCTCGTAGCGAAACTTGTCATAGTTCATGATTCGGCAAACCGGCGGGTCTGCCTTATCAGACACCTCAACCAGATCAAGTCCTTGTTCGTGGGCAATGGTCATCGCCTCGCGGGGACTGACAATACCAAGCTGATCCCCGTCCGAACCGATGAGACGAATCTCCCGGTAGTCAATATCATCATTGATACGGATCTTTAGTTCCTGATCGTCGCTAAATCTTCTCGGGCCTCGTTTTTTAATCTTCGTTCCTCCTGAACAGGTGGTTCATCTATTCATACAGTACGCAGGCGTTCATCGCATTCTCTGCGTACAAGCTGGGCAAAAGCATCCGGACTCATGGCCGGCAGGTTTTCTCCGTCACGTTTGCGCACGGTCACAGTTCCGTCTTCTCTTTCACGCTCACCAATGATGAGCATGTAGGGCACCTTCATCACCTGGGCTTCGCGGATTTTGTAGTTGAGCTTTTCGTTGCGCAGATCTTTTTCTATGCGCACACCCTGGTTACGCAGGCGAGTATAGACCTCATTGCACCATTCTGCCTGATCATCAGTGATGTTCATGATGCGCGCCTGCTCGGGTGCGAGCCACAGTGGAAATGCGCCGGCATAGTGCTCGATCAGCACCCCGATAAATCGTTCCAACGAACCCATGAGTGCCCGGTGAATCATGATGGGTTGGTGTTCCGCGCCGTCATCGCCGGTATAGCTCATGGCAAAACGTTCCGGCAGGTTGAAGTCCACCTGGATGGTGGAACATTGCCAGGAACGATTGAGTTGGTCCTTGATTTTGATGTCGATTTTGGGCCCGTAAAAAACCCCTTCACCTGGATCAATGCTATAGTCCAGCTGCATTCTATCCAGTGCCTGCTTGAGTGCTTGGGTGGCCAGTTCCCAGTTGGCATCGGAGCCAACGTATTTTTCCGGTCTTGTCGACAGATAGATATCGTACTGATCAAAGCCAAAGGTTTTCAGGACGTGCTGGTTCAAACTGATAATATTGTAAATTTCATCCTGAAGTTGATCTGGACGGCAAAAGATATGCGCATCATCCTGGGTAAAACCGCGCACCCGCAGCAAACCGTGCAAGGCGCCGGTGCGTTCGTAGCGGTACACTGTGCCCAGTTCGCACCAGCGAATGGGAAAATCCCGGTAGCTGTGCGGATCTGCCTTGTAGACCCCGATGTGGAAAGGGCAGTTCATGGGCTTGAGCTGATAGAGCACCTCATCGATTTCCATGGGTGCATACATGTTTTCACTGTAAAAATCAGCATGTCCCGATGTTTTCCACAGGTCTTGCCTGGCAATGTGAGGGGTATACAGCAATTGATAGCCGTTACGGTAGTGTTCGTCCTTCCAGTAATTCTCTATCAGATGGCGGAGCAGGGCACCACGCGGCTGCCACAGGATGAGTCCTGGACCGATCTGATCCTGAATGGTAAAAAGGCCCAGCTGTTTGCCCAGCTTGCGGTGGTCGCGCTTGCGGGCCTCTTCCAGGCGGTTCAAATAGGCCTGTAGGTCTTTTTTGCTGGCAAAGGCAGTACCGTAAATGCGGGTCAGCATCTGGCGGTGCTCATCACCGCGCCAATACGAGCCAGCCACTCGCAACAGCTTGAACACTTTGATCCACGAAGCGTCGGGCACATGCGGTCCCCGACACAGATCAACAAAGCTGCCCTGGGTATACAGGCTGACGGTATCGGCCTCCATTTCTTCAAGCAGTTCCACCTTGTACTGCTCACCCTGCTTGGCAAAAAATGCCAGTGCCTCGGCCTTGCTCATCTCGCTGCGGGTGATGGGCAGGGCAGCGGAGGCAATTTCAGCCATCTTGGCTTCAATTCGATCAAAATCCTCCGGAGTGAACGGGGTAGGGCGGTCAAAATCATAGTAAAAACCATCTTCAATGGCAGGTCCTATGGCAACTTTTACCTCATCGCCATACAACTCCTTGACTGCAAGGGCCATGAGGTGGGCTGTGGAGTGACGTAGAATTTCAAGCCCAGCCTCTGATTCAACACCCACAGGTTCCAAGGTCGTGTCTGCGTGCAGTTCAGCTGCCAAGTCAAGCAGGTGTTCCCCTGCCTTGACCGCCAGAGTTGCTTTGCGTTTTTTGCCGGAAACGAGCTCGGCCAAGGCGTCGATGATCCGTACGCCTGTCGGAAAACTCTTGCTCGCTCCATCTGCAATGGACACAGTAATATTTGCCATGAAACCCTGCACAAAACAAAAAGAAAGGCTAACAGGCAGAAGGCTGTTGATGAACCTTCTGCATCCTAGCCTTATACATTTTGGTAGGCGCGGACGGGGTCGAACCGACGACATCTACCACGTCAAGGTAGCGCTCTCCCACTGAGCTACGCGCCTACACAAATCATGCAAATCACGAAAATTTCAAAATTCTCTAAGTAAAACAATACGAGAAAAAAAGCAAGGCAAATGTGTAAACAGAATAGAAAATAAGAGGGCAGGGTGTAGATTAAACCAGCAGAGGCGAGTTTGCTTAAGCAGCCTTTCTAATGTTTACGTTTTGCATTTTTTTATAAAAACAAACCCCCCCTCTAACTCATAGAGGGGGGGTTTTATGGTATGAATCGGCGGCGACCTACTCTCCCACATAGTTTCCCATGCAGTACCATCGGCGCTGAAGAGCTTAACTTCCGTGTTCGGAATGGGAACGGGTGGGACCTCTTCGCCATGGCCACCGAAAACTGTATAAAACAGTGACAATTAAAGAGCAGGGTATGCTTTGTTTACAAAAGTATATGGTTAAGCCGCACGGCTCATTAGTATCGGTAAGCTCCATGTGTTGCCACACTTCCACACCCGACCTATCAACGTTGTAGTCTTCAACGAGCCTTTAGGTGGCTTACGCCACGGGATATCTTATCTTGGAGTGGGTTTCCCGCTTAGATGCTTTCAGCGGTTATCCCTGCCGAACGTGGCTACCCAGCAATGCCTTTGGCAAAACAACTGGAACACCATTGGTTCGTCCATCCCGGTCCTCTCGTACTAGGGAAAGATCTCCTCAAATATCCTGCGCCCGCAACAGATAAGGACCAAACTGTCTCACGACGTTTTAAACCCAGCTCACGTACCACTTTAATCGGCGAACAGCCGAACCCTTGGGACCTGCTTCAGCCCCAGGATGTGATGAGCCGACATCGAGGTGCCAAACCTCCCCGTCGATGTGGACTCTTGGGGGAGATAAGCCTGTTATCCCCGGAGTACCTTTTATCCGTTGAGCGACGACCCTTCCATGCGGAATCGCCGGATCACTAAGACCTACTTTCGTACCTGCTCGAGATGTCTCTCTCGCAGTCAAGCTCCCTTATGCCTTTACACTCTACGGCTGGTTTCCAATCAGCCTGAGGGAACCTTCGCGCGCCTCCGTTACGCTTTAGGAGGCGACCGCCCCAGTCAAACTACCCACCAGACACTGTCCTGGATCCGGATTACGGACCGCAGTTAGAGTTCAGAGATAACAAGGGTGGTATTTCAAGGATGGCTCCACCGACACTGGCGTGCCAGCTTCAAAGCCTCCCACCTATCCTACACATGTTATCCCTAAACACAATGCCAAGCTATAGTAAAGGTTCACGGGGTCTTTCTGTCTTGTTGCGGGTAACCGGCATCTTCACCGGTACTACAGTTTCGCTGAGTCTCTGGTTGAGACAGTGGGGAAATCGTTACGCCATTCGTGCAGGTCGGAACTTACCCGACAAGGAATTTCGCTACCTTAGGACCGTTATAGTTACGGCCGCCGTTTACCGGGGCTTCGGTTCAATGCTTTGCTTGCGCTGACATGTCCCCTTAACCTTCCGGCACCGGGCAGGCGTCAGACCCTATACTTCGTCTTACGACTTCGCAGAGTCCTGTGTTTTTAGTAAACAGTCGCTCCCCCCATTTCACTGCAACCCCCGTAGGCTCACTATTGTATAAAAGATCACCATGAGGGCACACCTTCTCCCGAAGTTACGGTGCTATTTTGCCGAGTTCCTTAACCAGAGTTCTCTCAAGCGCCTTGGTATATTCTACCTGTCTACCTGTGTCGGTTTGCGGTACGGTCACCAGTGTAAATGTATACGAGGCTTTTCCTGGAAGCATGGAATCAACCACTTTGCAGCCCTTTGGGCTTCGTCATCACGCCTCGGCGTTACAAGGACCCGGATTTGCCTAAGTCCTCCGCCTACACGCTTAAACCAGGTATTCCAACACCTGGATGGTCTATCCTTCTTCGTCCCCCCTTATACAAGTTCTACACCAGCGGTACGGGAATATTAACCCGTTTCCCATCAGCTACGCTCTTCAGCCTCGCCTTAGGGGCCGACTAACCCTGAGCAGATTAACTTGACTACAGGAAACCTGAGACTTACGGCGTGGAGGTTTTTCACCTCCATTTTCGCTACTCGTGTCAACATACGCTCTTGTGATACCTCCAGCACACCTCACGATGCACCTTCTCAGGCCTACACAATGTTCTCCTACCATCGATTGCTCGATCCGTAACTTCGGTACCATGCTTAAGCCCCGTTAAATTTTAGGCGCAAATTCACTAGACCAGTGAGCTATTACGCTATCTTTAAAGGATTGCTGCTTCTAAGCCAACCTCCTGGTTGTCTCAGCAATTTCACCTCCTTTCCCACTTAGCATGGTTTAGGGACCTTAGTTGACGGTCTGGGCTCTTTCCCTCTCGACCACGGAACTTATCTCCCGTAGTCTGACTCCTGCGATAGAACTTGACGGCATTCGGAGTTTGCATGGGGTTGGTAATCCGGTGGGACCCCTAGCCCAAACAGTGCTCTACCTCCGTCAGTCAACTCGCAAGGCTATACCTAAATATATTTCGGAGAAAACCAGCTATCACCGAGTTTGATTAGCCTTTCACTCCTATCCACACCTCATCCGAACAGTTTTCAACCTATAGCGGTTCGGGCCTCCATCTCGTGTTACCGAGACTTCACCCTGGACATGGATAGATCACCCGGCTTCGGGTCTACCCCACGCAACTCTTCGCCCTGTTAAGACTCGCTTTCGCTACGGCTACGCCTGGCGGCTTAACCTTGCTGCGTAGGATAAGTCGTTGACTCATTATGCAAAAGGCACGCTGTCACATCATAAAGATGCTCCAACTGCTTGTAAGCTGACGGTTTCAGTTTCTATTTCACTCCCCTCCCGGGGTTCTTTTCACCTTTCCCTCACGGTACTTGTTCACTATCGGTCACCAGGTAGTATTTAGCCTTGGAAGATGGTCCTCCCGGATTCCCACAAGGTTTCACGTGCCTCGTGGTACTCGGGGACTCCCTAGGGTGAGTCAATATTTCGAATACCGGGCTATCACCGTCTATGGCCGGCCTTTCCATGCCGTTCTTCTATATCTTCTCAATCCCATGTCGGGGCCCCACAACCCCCATGAGCAAGCCCATGGGTTTGGGCTATTCCGCGTTCGCTCGCCACTACTGACGGAATCTCTATTGATTTCTATTCCTGAGGGTACTGAGATGTTTCACTTCCCCTCGTTCGCCTTCATAACCTATGGATTCAGTTATGAATGACGGAGTTTGAACTCCGCCGGGTTCCCCCATTCGGAAATCTCCGGATCAAAGCCTGTTAGCAGCTCCCCGAAGCTTATCGCAGCTTTCCACGTCCTTCTTCGCCTCCTGGTGCCAAGGCATCCGCCATCAGCCCTTAATAGCTTAACCATAAGTCTTTTGTAAACTAAGCTAAACTCTAAACGCTTGCAGTAGTACACCGATCAAACCCATGCAGACATACAAAAACATCCACACAGACCAATCGGTTCTACGATTTAGATACCCTGCTATTCAATTGTCAAAGAACAAAAACTTCTCGTGAAAGTTTAAAGTTGAATGTTGAATAAAAAATTCCTACTCAACACCCAACCTTACCCCTTCAAGCCTGGTGGAGGTGAACGGGATCGAACCGATGACCTCCTGCGTGCAAGGCAGGCGCTCTCCCAGCTGAGCTACACCCCCAATCCCCTCGCTACGCCTGGTGGGCCTAGGTGGACTTGAACCACCGACCTCACGCTTATCAGGCGTGCGCTCTAACCAAGCTGAGCTATAGGCCCATGTCCTTGATCTCTCAAAACCAAATAGGAAGAGCAGGGTTGATCCCATATGGGCCTAAAACGACCCATACTTTCCTTATAAAGGAGGTGATCCAGCCCCAGGTTCCCCTAGGGCTACCTTGTTACGACTTCACCCCAGTTACCAGCCATACCTTGGCAGCCTGCCTCCCGAAGGTTAGCTCAACTGCTTCTGGTACAACCGACTCCCGTGGTGTGACGGGCGGTGTGTACAAGGCCCGGGAACGTATTCACCGTGGCATGCTGATCCACGATTACTAGCGATTCCAACTTCATGGAGTCGAGTTGCAGACTCCAATCCGGACTGAGACCGGTTTTGAAGGATTGGCTCCATCTCGCGATGTCGCTGCCCGTTGTACCGGCCATTGTAGTACGTGTGTAGCCCTGGTCATAAGGGCCATGAGGACTTGACGTCATCCCCACCTTCCTCCGGTTTGACACCGGCGGTCCCTTTAGAGTGCCCAGCTAAACTGATGGCAACTAAAGGCAAGGGTTGCGCTCGTTGCGGGACTTAACCCAACATCTCACGACACGAGCTGACGACAGCCATGCAGCACCTGTCTCCAGGCTCCTTCAAAGAAGGCACTTCCTAGTTTCCTAAGAATTCCCGGGATGTCAAGACCAGGTAAGGTTCTTCGCGTTGCATCGAATTAAACCACATACTCCACCGCTTGTGCGGGCCCCCGTCAATTCCTTTGAGTTTTAATCTTGCGACCGTACTCCCCAGGCGGTGAACTTAATGCGTTAGCTGCGACACAGAGGGGATCAACACCCCCTACATCTAGTTCACATCGTTTACAGCGTGGACTACCAGGGTATCTAATCCTGTTTGCTCCCCACGCTTTCGCGCCTCAGCGTCAGTATCCAGCCAGAAAGTCGCCTTCGCCACCGGTATTCCTCCCGATATCTACGAATTTCACCTCTACACCGGGAATTCCACCTTCCCCTCTGGTACTCAAGCCCACCAGTTTCAAATGCACGTCCATGGTTAAGCCATGGCATTTCACATCTGACTTGGCAGGCCGCCTGCGCGCCCTTTACGCCCAGTAATTCCGAACAACGCTTGCACCCTCCGTATTACCGCGGCTGCTGGCACGGAGTTAGCCGGTGCTTCCTTTAGAGGTACCGTCAAACATGACAGGTATTAACTGCCATGCACTTCTTCCCTCTTGACAGAGCTTTACGACCCGAAGGCCTTCCTCACTCACGCGGCGTCGCTGCGTCAGGGTTTCCCCCATTGCGCAATATTCCTCACTGCTGCCTCCCGTAGGAGTCTGACCCGTGTTTCAGTGCCAGTGTGGCGGATCATCCTCTCAGACCCGCTAACCATCGTCGCCTAGGTAGGCCATTACCCCACCTACTAGCTAATGGTACGCAGACCCCTCTCTATGCAGTAGCTTGAATCAGAGGCCACCTTTCCTTGCAATACTTATGAAATGCAAGAATATCCGGTATTAGTACCCCTTTCGGCGTGTTATCCCAGACATAAAGATAGGTTATCTACGCGTTACTCACCCGTGCGCCACTCTACTAGGAACCGAAGTCCCGTTCGCGTTCGACTTGCATGTGTTAAGCACGCCGCCAGCGTTCGTTCTGAGCCAGGATCAAACTCTCCAGTTCAATATCCTAGCAAAATCACAAAGTGACCAAGCAAATAAACTCAGCCACCAAAAAAACAAACTAATTGGCCCGCTCTTCCTATTCAGTTTTCAAAGATCAAAAAATACATCAACATAAATGCCAAATAACCCGGCAAAGACAAACTTTATAGCCTGTTCTAACTGCATCGTCAAGCAAGTTTTTAATTTTATTTTTTTTGCTTGGTGCATTGCGCACGCTTTTGCGACGATGTAAGCAAAACGGTGAACGCACAGTTTGCTCATTTTT
>Ga0334893_1002363_pt1 | contig 14386 bp, 12 predicted proteins | sample GraSluR3_MG_5_FD_207218 | JGI IMG/M metagenome (GOLD analysis project Ga0334893, IMG submission 207218) | Sludge microbial communities from methane-producing bioreactor in Wageningen University, Netherlands - Granular Sludge_09_05-R3 | ecosystem: Engineered > Bioreactor > Anaerobic >...
TCAATAAATGCACTAGTAAAATCATCCCATCCTATGCTCTTTTTTTCCATTAATACACCCCACTAATTAGCTAAATAAAACAGGTTAATCCCCTAAAAATGTCTGACCTTCAGAACTCTAGTTCTTATGATGTTCCGTTTATACTAAATCATATTTTTGTTTGTCAAAAAGCTTATAATTTTACCTTAGATTGATTATAATTTGGTGAAAAAATGAAAAGTGGGTCTAATTATTTGATTGGTCCATAACCCTTTCATCCCGGTAAGCATGATAAAGGACATAGGTAATTCCCACAATTAAAGGCCCTATGAATAATCCGGGAAGTCCAAGGGTAAGGGCACCAAATATGAATCCTACCAGAAACACCAGGGGATGTACTTCTGTATATTCTCCAGCCAGGCGTGGGCTAAGGTACATGTCAACAAAGGTGTCAGTTAACCATCCCACTACCATCACTACCCCTCCTCTGATGTAATTTCCAGTAAGTATGTCCAGGATTCCCAGGGCACCGTATACAACCCATGGCCCCACCACTGGAATGAACACTGAAATACCAGTAATAATTCCCAGAAGGAGAATATATGGATACCCCCGGATGTAATACAGGATCAACGATAATAGCCCTAAAATAACGGCGGCGATAACATTGACAACCATTATGGACTTTAATATGTCGTCAATTTGAGTGTATAAGTTTTTGAATGTTTCATTTTTTGGGAGAATGTCCTTTATGAATTTAACAAAATTATCCCCCTCTTTGGAGAAGTAGAACACAAAAAACAGTAGTATGATTATATTGGTGAATAGGGTAGGTATGTAGGTTAAAATGGCCATTATTTGCTCGGCAAGCCAGGTCAATAACTGGGCTATCATCTTACCGATTTCATTGATTACTGTGTCCGCAGTATTATCAAAGGGCCCTAAATTCTGGACATGGGTACGAACTACTGAATTATTACTGCTTCTGTGGCATTGCCTGAGGTGAGTATGGTGGTAGCGATATCAGCAGCCAGTGAGATTATTTGATCGGCCGTGAAGTAGACCAGCACAATTAAAGGAGCTGCCATGAGGGTCATAGCCAGAAAGATGGATAGGGTTTCATATTTAACGTATTTTCGATTTTTTGGGCTAAGGGCCTTACCAAGTAGGCGATCATGGCCCCTAAAAAAATTAGACTTATGATTTGAAATAAAATTCCAAAGGATAATACGCTGAAAATGATTAAAAGGATTAATATCAGAGAAACCGTTGAAAATTTAAGGCTCGAGAACATTTTACCCCATCTTAACTTAATTTAACATTCTGGTTTTCATTTTTGTAATCTAAATATGATTTTTTTAGATTTGAGATGTTCATAACCAAGTTATTTATCCGGTGAAACAATTCTCCCATAATCTTATTTCGTCTTCCCCGGCACCAAGTAACCTTGTTATTATATTAACTTTAGAGTACATAAATATATGATAAATAATGCTGAATTTATGGGAGGTTGTGATTATGGGTGATCAGTACAAGTGGGGAGTGGTTTTAATTGCCTGTATGGCAATATTTATCATTGTTTTAGATTCATCGGCAATGAATGTAGCAATAAGTACACTGGTGGTGGAATTAAACACAACCTTATCCATAATTCAGAGTATTATTGCATTATATGCGCTGATAATTGCTTCTTTCATGTTACTGGGAAGTAAAATTCAAGATATCCTTGGAAGAAAGAAAACATTTCTCCTGGGATTGGCCATTTATGCCTCAGGAACAATTACTGCCACTTTGAGTGTTAATGCCGGGATGCTTCTTTTAGGATGGGCTGTGCTGGAGGGTATTGGCGCAGCACTGATTTTACCAGCCACCACCACCATAGTGGGGTCCAGTTATCAGGGGAAAGACAAAATCACCGCCTTTGGGATCTGGGGAGGTATTGCCGCGGTGGGTGCAGCAGTAGGGCCTATAGTGGGCGGGATTTTCACCACCTATCTCAGCTGGAGGCTGGTATTTGGATCAGAACTGATCTTTGTAGTCCTCATCTTATTATTCAGGCATTACTTAACTGAATCAAAACCAACCCTTAAATGGAAAGACCTGGACATTGTAGGGGCAGCACTTTCCATAGTATCATTAATATTAATTGTTCTCGGTATTTTATTCCTCACCAAACCCCAGTACTGGGGATACGTGGCAGTACTAGTGGGTTCCGGTTCAGTTCTCTTTGTACTCTTCCTGTTATGGGAGAGGAGAAGGATGAAACATGGCCTGGAACCATTATCCGATGTAAACCTCTTGAAGAATCGCCTGTTTGGATTGGGTAACTTCAACTCAGTTATACAACAGATACCCCTGGCTGGTTTTCTGTTTATCATACCCGTATTCCTGCAACAGGTAACCAAGCTCAACGCCTTTGACACTGGATTGGCACTCTTACCAGCCTCCATAACCATTCTCATATTTTCAATCCTGGGTGCCAGGTTATCCTCAGCTTTAGAGTCCAAATACATTATAATGATTGGATTTTTAATTGCAGCAGTGGGAACCTACATACTGGGAGGGGTGTTCAATGTGAACACCCAGATAATTGATCTGGTACCTGGAACTGTTATTTTTGGTGTGGGCATTGGTTTCCTGCTTTCCCAGTTAACCAATCTCACCATGTCTGCAGCAGGGGAAGAAAATGAAACCGATGCATCGGGACTGTTAAACTGCTTCAAGAATTTAGGTTACTCCATGGGAACTGCCCTCATAGGGGTTTTACTCCTCCTAGGCATATTCGGGGGGCTGACCGCCGGGATAGAATCAACTACGGTAGCCGGTAATATGACCAAGGAACAGATCCAGGAAAATCTCATCAACCATGTGGAAAAAATGCAGACTGATACTCCCCAGATACCACCAGAACTGGCCCCATACTCTGCTGAGATAATAAATTCATCCATTAGCTCGGCTATGAAACAAACATTCACGATATTATCCCTGATCCTGCTTTTAGGATTGGTAACCAGTATATTCTTACCATCACCTAAAAAATCCAGTTGATTAAAGTGGGAATTTCAGCAATTCCCCAAACAGGGGAGTATTGTGAGAATCTTGGTTGTTGTATTAGGATTAGGGTTAATAAGGTAAGAAAAAACTGTAAAAGAGATAAGAAAGAGATAAATAAAATAAGAAGTTAAGGAGGATGGGAAAATGACCAACAAAATAAACGGTATTTTAATGATGGCCCTGGGTGTGATACTGTCAATTCTTTACTTTGCCTTGCCCACCTTTCTACTGTACACCTACTGGCTGGCAGTGATCATAATAGTGGGATACGGTTTCTACACCTACCAGAAAAGGGGATAAACATATAGTTTTACCCCTTCGTACCTTATTTGAATTACCCTTAAATAGAATGCATTTATCTGGTTCCACTACGAGCAGAATCTCTTTTATGTGAATTTAACAGAATAATTGTTAGTTGGGGGGGCCTCAAATCCTAAAACATACTATTTTAATTTGAAAACTAACAATACATGAATAATTTATCCATGAATTATTTTAATGAGATAAGAGGTGATACTTGTAGACTTAAAACTCTACAAACGTGCTTTGAACTTATCTTATTTCACCATTATCTACAATGTAATTGAAGGAGTTTTATCGATTTTCTTTGGATTAATTGCCGGAAGCACATCTCTCCTTGGTTTTGGCCTGGACAGTGTGGTGGAATCATTGTCAGCCGCAGTTCTAGTATGGAGATTCCAAAAATCCGGCAAAATATCAGATGAAGAAGAGAAAACTGTGGAAATAAGGGCATTGAAATATATTGCCTACACCTTCTTTATTTTAGGAATTTATGTTCTGTACGAATCCATAGTTAAACTATTCACGGGAGAAATTCCAAATACGAGTTTTTGGGGGATTTTAATTGCCATTGCATCTATAATTGTGATGCCTGTTCTTTTTTACATGAAGTATAAAACAGGTAAGGCTTTGAACAGTAAGAGTCTGCTGGCTGATTCTAAACAAACCCTGTCATGTATGTATTTATCGGTTGCCCTTCTTCTGGGACTTTTATTAAATTATTTTCATGGAATATGGCAAGCCGACCCAGTAGTGGGGATTTTTATTGCTTTTTACCTGCTCAAAGAAGGTTATGAAATTATTGATGATTTGAAAGACAATTAATACTGCTAATTTATTAAAAAATCCCGAATTCGTTAATAAATAATTCATTTTACTGTATAATTGATTTGAATAAACACCATCATTTATTTGAATACACATTGTAACCGGAGGGATCTTGAACTGTATTGTATCCCTGGTTTCTGGCCGTATCTACGATGACCACGGACCTAAACTAGTTATCAGCTCTGGATTGGCCATCATGTGCATTTCCATGGTGTTACTTCCGGTATTTCTGCCTCAACCACCCTTACCCTAATTGTGCTCCTGTTGATATGTTTCTTCGTGGGAACCGGTTTGGTGATGACTCCCAACCAGGCCAACACCCTGGGAAACCTACCACCGTATTTCTATGCCTCTGGTTCAGCCATAATGACCACCCTGCAGCAGATTGGTGGTGTAATTGGTTCTGCTCTCTTTGTCAGCTTCACGACCTCCAAAGAGCTAGTTACCTCCAAAATATAGTCAATCCCACTGCCGCCCAGCAAATCACTGCCCTGGTATCAGGGGTGGACTTTGCAGATTTTTATAGGTGCGGTGGTGATTGGAGCGGGTTTCGTTCTTTCACTGTTTTTAAAACGTAACCCCACCACCTAAATCCGGTAGAAAAAACTCTAATTCCATATACATCTCCTATTTTTTTAGACCACTCCACAGGGGATATTATTTCATTATGAATATAATTGAACTACACAAATTAAAGATGAAAATAACCAAATAATATCAGTGATGGGTGCCGGGCATCCCCTTAATGATAAGATTAATTCTAAGAAATAGAATATGCTTAAGTCTGGAAAATAATATGTAATAAAAAAAATGAATTAATTGTGTTGAATTAAGGCTATTTTGGCACCATTAGGGTCTTCTATAAAAGCTAAAAAGCCCACAGTTATGGGTATAGGTTCCATAACGATTTTAGCACCTTTAATTTTAAGTTCCTCAACAGTGGCGTTTACATCCTCCACATCCATCCCTATACAATATAGGCCGGGTTCATTTTCCGTATTCTGGATGAGTTCGATCATAGTATCCCCTTCGCCCTTCAACAACACGATTCTTGCTCCAGGATGGGGATTGTGCTCACTATCTACTTCAAAACCCATGACTTCCCTGTAGAACTTAAGGGACTCCCCCATATCCTTGACTATAAAGGTGTTGTATTTGATTTTCATAGTTTATCACCGTATAAAATACTGTCAATCATTAATCATTAATTTTGTGAATATTTGATACAGTAACCATAATAATAATTCCAGGCTAAATTAATCAAAACAAGATTCTTATTGAGTGAAACCCTAAATGTAGTGTAGTTCTTACCATTCATTTTTCCAGGGAATTTTTTGATTTTCATGTCTTCGTAGATATGATCTAACTAAGATGATTATCCCTACAATTATCATTCCATTTACTGAGTAAATGAAATATATATTACCAAAATAATTATGTTTAAAAAAGGCTTCATAGATTATAATTACTCCAAACATTATTAACAAAGCTAAAGAAGACAAATAATAAGTTTTATTATAATAACCTCTGTTTCTGAATATTCCATCAATAATGAAGGAAATACCGACTAAACAAGTTAAAATCTGTTGTTCTTCATTGAAAAATAAAAGACTTATTAATCCGTAAATTAGGGCAATAAACCCTATAACTATCATTAAATTAGATTTTTTTACCTTTTTTAATTTAACTATAATAAATCCAACAAGATAAGTTATTATAAAGATAATAGCAAGCCCTATGAGTATTACAATAAGTGGGTGCATAATCATGTAATCACTTTAGTTTTTTATAGTGAAAGAATATTCTAAAACATAATAATCCGTAAAAATAGATATTTATTATGATCATATTTATTCTTTTATCAATAATATTTAATTTGGAATTATATGAAATTAAAATTACTTCGTTATAGGATAGTATTTACCCCGCTCGGTGACCTTATTTTTGGATTTAAGGATCTAAAAAAGACTACAAAACAATATAAGGAAAAGATAGTATATAAATTTACCTTATATTATTTAAACAACTTTATTTGCACAAAATGGCAATTTTTCTTTTATTATATTTTTTAAGTGAATAATTATCGAAAAATGTAGATATTGGATTTATTCACAGCTTCCTTGGATTTTAACATTCATAAATAATGGGGTGATGTTTAACCGGATTATCCCTATTAAATTCAATAAAAATAAACTTTAGAGAGTTTTTAAATTTTTATACTAAAATATTTAAATACATTTAAATTCAATTTTATTACGATGTTACTTTGAAATTATCATAAATTTGTTATTTAACCAGTATATCAAGAGGGGTATTGTGGATTTTGATCTTATCATTTACCGTATCAAAAAAGAAATATTTTATTCTAATAACTATCTTTCAAAGATAATAGAGAATAAATATAAAAATGTCATTGATTTTGACAAAAACATATTCATAAAAAATTGGATATGGGTTTCATATTTTTCATCAATAATAATTTTACTTGCTATATTTATTATTTCTGATTTAAAAGGATTCAGTTTAATACTCGATTTTCTTAAAAATTTAATTACAATCCCTTTATTATTGGTAGGTATAGTAATTCCGGTTATTGTACTAATGATTAATGTTATTGAAAAAAGGATATATTCTGGTTTTTTAAATGTATATTACAAACGTGTAAATCCTTTAAGAGTTCTAAAACTCTCGATTTTATCGTTAGTTGTTTGTATAGTATTATATTTTTTTGGTACTATGCACTTCAGTATTGATTTATCTAAATTATTGCCTATTTCTCCAACACCATTATATGCTGCCGTGATAATTCCATCTATCATTTTACCTTTAGCTTTGACTTTTCTGGCAGTTACTCAAATCGTCACATCTGTTTTTGATGACAAAATTTTATATGACCAAATATTAGATGATTTTTATGATAAAATTAGGCTCACAATCCATAATTTAGTTGCGGAGGATTGTTTTAAAAAATTGGTAAAAAATTATGATAATAAACTTATTACAATTGATGATTTGTTTGTAGGTGGGAGTGATGAATATAGACCTTATGATTCTAAAAAAACTGGTAAGATTATTGATGTTGATATGACTGAAATCAGTAAATTATCTGATTTTTTAAAGACTAATGAAATAGAATTAATTATTGCTACTTTGCCTGGCCGTTCTACGTTCCCATATTTTAAAACTGTTGCATATTCCAAGTTTATAGAAGAAACAGGAAATATTGATACTTTTTTAAATAAATCCTTTGTGATCAGTCAAGATTACCAAGATTTCAGAGGTGATTTTAAAATATTATTTGAAGCAACAACATCTGCATTAAATGAAAATGATAAATTGCGTTATCAGAGGTTACTTGACATTTATTTTAATTGTTTAGAGTTCTACTTAATTTATCTTCATAAAACCCATCTGGATAAACCAAAATATGATGATTATTTTGCGATGCCTTTAATTCGTGAAATTTTTTATGATATGGATAAATTTATTGCAAATAAGAAAAACCCTATGAAAATGTTGGAAAATCTTAAATACCAATTCCGTAATTTGGCTTATAAAACCGTAGAATTTAACGATGCTTTTGTGCTTAAATTAACCTTGGACAGATTTATATCATTATATTCCTGCACTGTTAAGAGTAAAGACCCTCTAAATCCATTAGAACCTATTGAATCCATAATTACAAGCATTCAATTTAATCTTGAAGTTTGGCCAATCAAAAAAGAGGTTTTTTATTCACAATACAGTTTACTCATGGATGTTTTAGATAGTCTTGAAATGTTATTTAGGAAATCTGTTGATTTGGAGGATAGTAGAACATCTAAAATGATATGTAATGCATTTGCAAATATTTTTAGTAATTATTCTCCAAAACTGAATGTCATATTAAATAGGGAAATTCAACTGAAAACTGAACTTAATGAGTTAAATTCAGATAATGAAAAATCCAAAGAAATTTCAAGTGAATTAGGATTAATAGATGATATTTGGGATATTGGAACAAATTTGGAAAAAGTTATTCTTTCCCATTCCTTTGAAATGAGTGCATATCTTTTAAAGAAAAAAGTATTTGATAATGATAGCAAAGTTTATCAAAAATGTTTCATTATCCTATTTGAACAAGTTACTAACTTTGACAACTTATTAACGTACACAGAAAATATTCGTTTTTTGGATTGGAATTACGAAAGGATTCTCTATTTCTGTCTGTCTTCATTAAAATTTTTAGATAACATAAATGATGTTCGCCCAATAAATTGGGGTGATGACCATTTAGAAGCAATAAAAAAAATATTAGATGAAATTAAGGAAGATCATGACAAATGGAAATGGTTTATTGATGGAAATATTACAGAAAAAGCTGACAAATTTTATAAAATGTGTGAAAAATCGTTTTTGGCCTTCAAAAAAAGAGAAGAACAAAATATAATGAAAGCAGAATTAGATACTGAAAAAGTAAAACTGTTTAAAGATGACCTTGAAGAATTAATCGATAATTCATTCCGTTTAGGTGAAAAAATTGACGTTACTCCTGATAAATCTGGAACAACCAAATTTAAAACTGATTTAACTATTAGGGAATATAAACAATTCTTTTTACAAAACAATCAGCCTCCACTCAATGCAAAAGGTTTAGTACACCAATACAGAAAAAACAAAAATTTTAAGGATAACCAGATTATTAACGAACTAATAACCAATATAAATTGTGCATCGATTGATATTAACGAGCTCGATAGCGAACTTGCTTCAAATATTGAAAATATGCTACAGTCAGATTATTCTGTAGATTTAATCATTTGTTCACCACAATTGGAGTACGCATTTTACGAAATGGAAGAATTTAAGGAAGATTACAGGAATAATAACATTAATGGGTATTACCATGCTATACCAGTGATAGTTTCTTTAGGCAGAATTTTAAATAATGAAATTTTACTTTTAGATGTAGCTAAAAGTTGTGAACTTACCCAAATTCATGATTTAAAGATAGATGTACGTGAACCAACAGAAAATGATAGGGAATTAATAATGAAAAATGATCTCAAAATTACTGAAAAAGAGTTGGATTTGAGTGTAATCATAGAAATATCTGAAGAATATGCTTTTGATATTCTTGATGAAGGGGCAATAACGCGATTATGTACAAATAATTCTTTAATCCAATAATAACCCACTTTGTTTATCTTAAACCCATGGAACCATTCTTATTGAGGGTAAATTTTTTTCTCTTTTTTCATTCGGTTTTAATGTATCTCTTATTAAGAAAATCTCTTTGTAAGGTTTCATTTAATCAATCTTATCTCTAATTAAAGTTTGCTTGATATCTAATGTGAGATTGTGTAACTACAATTGAATTTAATAATCTAATTAATGTCATTTTATGAGTTCTTGGATGAAATTATATTATTTATATAGTTAGATTATACTTTCTCTGAACTTTTTGCATCCATTTAATGATCCAATAAAATGTGCAATATATATAGCCCAATCAAATGAAAAACTCATAATTTTTTATGAAAGAACAATTTAATAATATAGTTGAAGAGGGGGTATTGGATGTCTGGTAAGAAAATTAGAGATAATCCATCTTTTGTTAAGATGGATAAAATGATTAGTGATGTCAAAAAATATGATGAATCTCTTTATAAAGATCAGAACTTTTTTAAACCTTTTAAAAATATTGAAGAAGTTGAATTGTTTCAAGATGTACCTGATAAATTCAATGATTACTTTTCAGATTTAGGTTGGATCGCATACGATCATATGAGCGTTCTTGATATGAAAGAAGCTGTGGATCTGGTGGAAATGGGAAATTTAGAAGCAGCTGAAAATTTATTGATTAATTATACTGATAGGATTTTAGAACTCTTCATTGCTCGTTTAGAGTTCCAAGATGTTTTTAAAAAACGTTATTTTTTTATTTGGAATGCTAAAATTGATTATTTGAAAGGAAGGTATTACGCTTGTATTCCTATTATTTTGATGGTAATTGATGGGGTTGTTTCAGATATAGGGGAAAAAGGATTTTTTGCGGATGGGGTAGATCTTGAAGCATGGGATAGCATGGCAGGGCATAGTACTGGTCTTATGAAATTAAAAGAAATATTCTATAAGAAACGCAAGAAAACAAGAACTGAAACAATCACTATTCCATTTAGAAATGGCATATTACACGGTAGAGATTTGGGATATGCTAATAAAACTGTTGCTGCTAAATCTTGGGCTGCTCTTTTTGCTGTTGGCGAATTTATACGCAGTAAACAGACAGAATATAAAAGTAAGGGAGATAATCAAGCAAAAACGATGGATGAAGATGAGTTTTATCGAATCATGAATTTGGTTAATAAATGGGAGCCACGAAATTTAATTGTTAATGAAGACTTTAAAGAATTTGGAACCCCTGATGATTATGTTAATGGCACTCCTGAAAGAGTTATGGTTGAATTTTTACATTTTTGGATTGAAGGTCATAATTTAGAAATGTCTAATAGGGGTTCATATTTTCCTTCAAAGGGCAAAACTCGAAGAGAAAAGATTGAAGATTTACGTTTATATTTAGATTATAAGAAGTTAGACCATTTTAGACTTTTAATAATAAAGGATACATCTCCATCAGCTACAGATATAGATGTACAACTTGAATTTGGGGATGCGAATTCTAACATTACCAAATTTACACTTTTATTTGAAGATGATAATGGTCGGGGATTGGTAAGAGGTGAAAAAGGAGGAAGTTGGAAAGTGGCCATCAATTAATCAAAAACTTATGTTAATTTGCTAATCATACTATTTCCATTGGTTTGGTAATTAATTTGTAGTATTTAAGTAACCAACAACCCTTGCCATGAATATAGCATCTGATTTTATTTCTTTTGTTGCAATTGGGATTTGTTTAACTTGACCATAAAAAACAAGTTTAGATCTAATTTTTTTTAGAAGATTAGATGGATAACTAATGGAATCTTTTTTCATAAGTACTGGCATATATCTATCATTTGAATTAAATTTAGAATTTTCACAACATAATGCCAAAATACATTCTTTCCCCTCAATTTCAATAATGGTTTCTTCTTCTGGCATTACCAAATATCCTGAAACCGTAGCTTCTCCAAAAACAGAAGTAAATATAAAATTACTAATTTTTTCAATTATTCCTTTTTTTAATTTATCAATGGCAAGATTTTCAGGACTTCTTGCAAAATTGATTACTCCTCCAAATAATCCAATAGACCCTTTTGTACCTCCAGTTAAATTAGATATAAACTCACGGTCTACATAAATCATTTCATTATATTGAAAAGTGATTTCTTCATTTAAACTCTTTGGGGGATAAGCATTGTAAAGTCTAATACCTTGTTTTAAATTATTTTTTATAGAAACTTTATTATTGTGTTCAAAAATTAATTTTGATAATGGATTGTCAAAATCACCATGATACTTAAAGGGATTGGTTGTTTGATCCCAACCAAGCATTGTTAAATCTGCTATGATATGATAAGGTATCTCTAACTGAATACTGCCATAATATAAGTAAAGAGGTTGTATTTTATAAGTTCTAAATCCATTTAATTCTTCATCGTATTCCGGAATCCATAAATCGTTGAAAATTGATGTGTCAGAATAATTATTATTAGGGTGAAACCTTCCGAATACAAAGTTATCTGATAAAAATTCACGATCAAAGTCAAATCTTCCAAATAGTAAATCACCAGTTATTAAAGTAACCTTAATGTAGACATTATTATTCTTAAAAAAATTTATTAAGGTTTTTTTAATTAGATTTTCATCCAAATATTCTATTTTCATTTTTTAGCCTATTAGATTAAATCAACGTTACTTCGTTAAACTCCTATATTACGAAGTAACTTATTGACACATCTAAAATATTCAATGAAGCCTATTTTTACCAATGTCTCTTCCCTTCAAGAAAACCATCAATTCCTTGTTTTTTTATCTTTCTAAGATTTTTCATATTGGCTTCCTTGTGAATGGGCTTTAGGAAGTCGAATTTCTGGCAGGTTTGAAATTCATCACATTCCCAGCATCCTTGGTATTCTTTCTTCTGGGCGCATTTGGCTATTTTACAAAATTTAGATCTGAAACCATCCCTGCATCCTTTACATCTTAACTTTACCATAGCCCCCAAACATTCATAGCATTCCGGGTAATTATCAAATTCTTTGAAAGGCATCGCTTTGGCGACTTCTGTAAATTTATTCTTCCTTAACTCTTTTCGTAAGTCCCGAGCCATATCAGCAATGGAGCCTGTGTAATTATAACAATCCCCACAGTAAAGCCCACAATAAGCTACTAAATTTTCATCTTTCATAGTCTTACCCCATACAATAAGTGAGAATATCCATTTGGGCATCAACCTACCATTGACTTGGTTACAAAACCAATAATTAAACCTCCAACAGCACCAACAACCATTATGGGTGCATAAGCCCGGGTTATAATAGCAGATGGAAGACTTAACCCTATTCCTATGATTAACCCACTAATCAGAGGATCTAAACCAAAAGTAGCACTGGGAACTATTAAACCGATCATAAAGCGATCCACAAAAGCACTGGAAATGGCTTCATACTTCTTGCGTCGAGACTCCACTTCCATAGGAATCATTATCAAACTGGAAAAAAGACCAAAAACCAATCCACAAATCAAACCAAGACTAACGACATCCATTTTAACACCATAATATCATATCAACAAACATATATTTATCATTTTATTAATCTTAATCTTCAGTTCTATCAATACAAATTTTCATTTCAACCTAATGAAAAATTTAAAGACTATAAGTAAAAGTAACTATCCTATAACGAATTTATTTAAAATAAACCCCACAGAATTAATTAATCATTTAAAATCTTATTTAAATTATTTAAATGTGATTTTTCAGATTTATAAATTTGTCCTGAAATCTTGTTCATTCTCCCGAGCCAGTAATTCATCAATTTTCTCTTCAGATAATTCAATCACTTCTTCATTGAAAGATTCTTTTGCCTCAAATATTAATCAGGCATCCAAAGTCAAAAAGATAATAAAGCCTTTAGAAGATGAAATGAATGATTTCTAATTATTATCTAATTGTTGAAATACATTCACCAGCAATTGATTTTTCATCCCAACAATCACAACTTTCCATTTCTAATTAAAAATGATTGTAGACTTGACCCTATTTAGATAAAACTATTTCAATTCTAAAATAAAGAATTTATAAAACCTATTAAGTTAGTTATTACTTTATTAATAGGTATTTTTCTATAAATCCTTTGATTAATCCGAATATAATAAATAAGGGACCCCATAATTAGTATTAGATAATAGGTGATAACATGCTTGAAATGTTTAATGCTAAATCAGTTGCAGTAATAGGTGCATCACAAACAAAGGGTAAAATTGGTTACGACTTGATGAAATCCCTTTTAAATTATTACCAAGGTAAAATCGTCCCCATCAACCCCAAAGGTGGTGAAGTCATGGGACTTAAGGCCTATAAATCCATTAAAGAACACGGCCCAGTGGACCTGGCAGTTATAGTCATCCCATCACACCTGATCCCCACCACAGTGGAAGAATGTGGAGAAACTGGAATAAAAAACATAGTTGTGATCTCAGCAGGATTCAAGGAAGTGGACCAGGAAGGAGCAAGACTGGAAAACCAGCTGGTGGAAATATGCGAGGAATACAAGATTAAACTGGTAGGCCCCAATTGTTTAGGAGTAATGGATACTTACAATGACATGAACGCATCATTCTCCTCAGACATCGCCCCTAAAGGAAAAATATCCTTCATGACCCAGTCCGGAGCCATCATGGCCGCCATCCTGGATTACGCTGATAAGAAGAACATCGGGTTTTCCCGAATCGTCAGCCTGGGAAACAAGGCAGTGATCAATGAAAACGATTGTATAAAGGATTTCATGGAAGATGAAAACACCGAGGTGATAACTGCCTACCTGGAAGGAATTGTGGACGGACCCGGCTTCATAGAAGCCTGTAGGATGGCATCACAGAAAAAGCCAGTCCTGGTTATAAAGTCCGGAACCACCTCCAAGGGATCAGAGGCAGTGTCCTCACACACAGGTACCATCGCTGGATCTGATTCTGCCTACGAAGCAGCCTTCTCCCAGTGTGGGATCATCCGGGTTAATTCCCTGGATGAGATGATGGATTACAGCAGTGCCCTGGCCCTGTCGCCCCTACCTAATGGTAA
>Ga0334893_1002369_pt1 | contig 14345 bp, 15 predicted proteins | sample GraSluR3_MG_5_FD_207218 | JGI IMG/M metagenome (GOLD analysis project Ga0334893, IMG submission 207218) | Sludge microbial communities from methane-producing bioreactor in Wageningen University, Netherlands - Granular Sludge_09_05-R3 | ecosystem: Engineered > Bioreactor > Anaerobic >...
TATAGTTATGTTAGATGTAGATTTTTTTAAGTTATATAACGATACTTATGGCCATGTTCAAGGAGATATATGTTTGAAAAGAATTGCAACTGTACTAAAATCTTCTATAAAAAGACAGACAGATTTAGTTGCAAGATATGGTGGAGAAGAATTTGTAGTTCTGCTTCCTGATACGGATAAGGATTCAGCTAGTATTTTAGCGGATAATATTAAAAATAGTATAGAAAATCTAAAAATAGAACATTCTGCATCTGCAATTTCTAATTTTGTTACTGTAAGTATAGGGGTAGCAACTTTCACTAAAGATTGTAGTGCTGAATGTGATGAATTAATAGAAAAAGTTGATTTTGCTTTATATGAAGCAAAAAGTTATGGTCGAAATTGTGTTAGCCATATTTAATAAATAAAAGGCTCTATTCTTATAAACACTTAGAATAGAGCCTTTTTATTTGAGTATTAATTATTTAGTTTAAATCTAGAAATCACATTTTTTAATTGTAAATCAATAATTATATCATAAGTGAATATAGGTGTACATAATTATTTTAAAAAATACAGAAAAAAACCTCGATTTTTTCGATAAAATCAAGGTTTCTATATTTAAAATTCATTTTTACTCCCAAAAGTCAGGTATTACCACCAACTAAAATTACAGGCACATTTACTTCTTCCGCTATCTCTGCAGCATATTTCCTAAAATATGATTCATTTTCTAAATATTTTAGTCCTTTTTCTCTTACGGTTCTATCTTCTGTTTTAGCTCCTACAACCCCGCTGATTTCTATAGCATCAATTCCAAGTTCTTCTAATCTCTTGCATACATATTTACAGTCTTCAAAAGAAAAACCATCTTCTATAAAATCAGAGTAATTAATTTTAATTAGCACCGGGAAATCTCTTCCAACTTTTCGTCTCACAGCTGCCAGTGTTTCAAAGATAATTCTTGCTCTGTTTTCAATATTTTCACCATACTCATCAGTTCGCTTATTGTAGTAGGGACTTAGAAACTGACTGTAAATATATCCATGGGCAGCATGAAACTGTACCCCATCAAATCCTGATTTCTTAGCTCTAAGCGAATCATCTGCAAAACTTTCAATAAGACCTCTTATATCTTCCTTTGTAGCTTCCTTAGGGGTAACACCATATATTCTATGGGCTACTGCCGAAGGTCCTAATATGATTCTCTCACCTACATTAAAGTTAGTTTGAGAGCCACCATATACAATTTGCAATATTATGTTTGTATCAAATTTATGAATTTTATCTGTAAATTCTTTATATTCTTCAATAAATGAATCATTATAAATACCCATCATCCCCGGATTGGGTTGTTCGTCTACTGTAACAAAAAGCATAGCCTGTTATTATTGTACCTACTCCACCTTTAGCAAGATTTTCATACGTTATATAGTTTCTCTGTCATATGTCCTTTGTTATCCGCCATGGTTTCCCATGTAGCAAATCTAAAAAATCTATTTTTTAAATTCATATTGCTAAAATTTGTATTATCAAATAATCTTTCCATATTGCCTCCATAAAAACTCATATTTTTACTTGTTAACGCTTATAAACTTTTGGGCATGAATATTTAATGTTTATATCAAATCTAATCGTTTCGTTTTTTCACATTTCTCATTATAAATTACATTTATAAACTTGAATATTTGCATTAGTTTTTATTCAAACAACCCTTTAACATTCTTCAATTCTTCACGAATAGAAATGCCTTGTGGGCAATGTTTTTCACATTTTCCACATTCAATACAATTTGATGCCCTTTGCTGTGGCTTGAGCCAATTATATATATCCGATTTTCCAAACATATAATAATCATTGTAACAGCTAAAATTGCGGGGTATATTTACTCCTTGAGGACACGGCATACAATACTCACAAGCCGTACAATTTACTTTGATCTTTTCTTTAAAAATACCTTTAACTTTCTCTATGAGTTCAATTTCCTTTTCAGTTAATGAGTTTGCTTCAGCTTCACTTGCTATTTTTATGTTTTCTGAAACTTGTTCTATTTCATTCATACCACTTAAAACGACTGATACTTCAGGGTGATTTAATATCCATCTAAATGCCCAACCTGCAGGTGTTCTTTTTACTTCAGCCTGATCAAAAATATCCTTCACGTCATCTGGAACATTAACAAGCTTACCGCCTCTAAGCGGTTCCATAATTGTAACTCCTAGACCTTTATTTGCTGCGTACTTTAATCCTTCTGTTCCAGCCTGATAGTTTTCATCTAAATAATTATATTGAATTTGGCAAAATGACCAATCATAATAGTCTACTATCTCTTTAAACAAATCAAGTTTGTCGTGGAATGAAAATCCTGCATGCTTAATTCTTCCATCCTTTATCGCTTGATTTAGAAATTCATCAATACCAGCTTCCTTTAATTTAGGCCAAGTCGTTCTATCAATTGTATGCACCAAATAAAAATCTATTGTTTTTGTATTAAGCCTTTGTAATTGCTCATTTAAATATTTATCCATATCTTCTCTTGTTCTTATCAACCAACTTGGAAGTTTTGTAGCTATCTTTACTTTCTTTCTATATCCATCTTTTAAAGCTTTGCCTACTAAAGGTTCACTTGCTCCTCCTCGTTCCATTCCAGTACCATGATAAGGATAAGCCGTATCTATATAGTTAACCCCTTCATCAATTGCATGACGTATTAATTTTATGGCCTTATCTTCATCAATTTTTGTTGGATCCCCTTCACCAAGAATAGGTAATCTCATGCAACCAAATCCAAGAGTTGAAACCATCTCATTTGTTTTTCCAAACTTTCTGTACAACATAATAAATCCTCCAATGATAAATAATAATTTTTGTTAAAATTTTTATTATTTTTCTCTAAATTGAATGTTAGTAAATAAATTCTTTACATCAACCGCATGTATTTCATATTTCAAAACAAGTAACCCATTGAAAAATATAAAAAGAAAATTTACGCACTAATTTCCCTTACATTTTTAGCTGTCATTTCAAAAAACGTTGCTTTTGGTAATTCGATTCCTAACGTTTCTTTAATTACATCTTCAATTGTTTCTACAAAAATAAATTTTAATTCCTTTTGTACATCTTTTGGAATATCTGTTATATCCTTTTCGTTATCCTTCGGTAAAATTATTCTTTTTATTCCTGCACGGTGAGCCGCTAATACTTTTTCTTTAATTCCACCTACAGGTAGCACAGCACCTCTTAATGAAATTTCACCTGTCATTGCCAGTTTAGAATCTACTGGATGTCCAGTTACCAAAGACGCAATAGCTGTAAATAATGCTATCCCTGCAGATGGTCCGTCTTTTGGAATCGCTCCTGCTGGTACATGAATATGCAAATCATATTTATTAAACTCAAGGCCATTTATATTAAAAGCTAGTCTTGAACGAATCAAGCTTTGAGATATCTTTGCCGACTCCTTCATTACCTCTCCAAGCTGTCCTGTTAGCATTAATTGACCATCTCCAGGCATCAACGCGCCTTCAATAAATAATATATCTCCTCCTACTGGTGTCCAAGCTAAGCCTGTTACAACACCTGGTGGATTACTTTTGTTTGCTCTATCATAGTTCGCAATTTCATGACCTAAAATATCAAATAACATATTCCCTTTTACTATGTAGGGTAAGGGAGAAGCCCCGTCGACTATTTTTTCTGAGGCTACTCTTGCCACTGCAGATAGCTGACGCTTTAATTCTCTTACGCCCGCTTCTCTAGTGTATTTTTCAATTATTACTTTTATCGCTTCATCCTCAATTTGTAGTTGATCTTTATTTTGCCCATTTTCCTCTAATACAGAACATACCAAATGGTTTTTGGCTATTTGAAATTTTTCATCGCTTGTATAACTACTAATATTTATAATTTCCATACGATCTCTAAGAGGTTCTGGAATATCTCTTAGAGAATTTGCTGTTGCAATAAAAAACACATCAGATAAATCATAAGGTACTTCTAAGTAGTGATCTGAGAAACTACTATTTTGTTCCGGATCTAAAACCTCTAGTAGTGCACTGGCTGGATCTCCATTTACAGAGGACATTAATTTGTCTACTTCATCTAATATAAATACTGGATTCTTTACACCAGCTTTTTTTATTCCTTGAATTATTCTTCCTGGCAATGCACTTACATAAGTTCTTCTATGCCCTCTTATTTCAGCTTCATCATGAACTCCACCAAAACTTATTCTAACGTATTTGCGATCTAAAGCTTCTGCTATACTTTTCCCTAGACTAGTTTTCCCTGTTCCCGGAGGTCCTACTAATAACAAAATTGAGCCCTGCTTATTTTGTTTTAATTTCATTACCGTTATGTGTTGAATTATACGATCTTTTACTTTTTGAAGTCCATAATGTTTATCATCTAATAGCTTTCTTGCAGCCTTGATATCTATATCTTTAATCTCACTTTTACCCCAAGGTAAACTTGTTAGTACATCCAAATAATTTCGAATTACGTTCCCCTCTGAACTATTAGGACTTTGACGTTGTAATTTATCCAATTCATCTAATGCCACTTCTTTTACACCCTCTGGCATATTTGCAACTTCTATTAATTCACTATAATCTTTTTTCTTTTTTCCTGTACTTCCTACTGATTCATTTAATTCTTCTTGTATAGCTTCAAGTTGCTTTCTTAACATACTCTCTCTATAATTTTTATTAATATCCTCATTGAATCTTGATGACAATTCAATTTGAAATTCTATGGATTCCTTATGCTCAATTAAAAGATCTAAAAATCTCAAACTTCTCATTTTTAATGAACGTATTTCTAAAAATACTTGTCTCTCTTCACGTGATAAATTTATATAAGGAATTAAATATGCAATAATGCTTGGAAGATTATTTATTGTCTTTATATATTCAACATAAGCTCCAGAACCTCTAAAGTTTTTACTGATTTCAGAAGTTAAATTTTTGATATAATCTAACATTTGGTTCTGATTTTTTTCATCTAAATCGATAATGTCAGGAACAAGATCATAAACGGCTCTAAAATTAGTTCCAGATAAGATGAACTCTTTTACCTCGACTCTTTCCACAACGTCTATACTGTATTCATAACCATCACCATCACTTATCTTTTTTCTATCTTTTATTTTGATTAGTGTACCAACTTTATAAAAATCATTTTTTTCATATGTCCCTTCACTTTTGCTTTTTTTTACTGTCAAAGCAATAGCATAAAAATCTTCTTGTGCAATTTCCTCATAAAACTCATTGTTAAGTTCCCTGCCTAATTTTATCGTAATGTCTCTGCCATGAAACAGAACTAAATTTGGCATAGCCAATACAGGTAACTCTTTGTTTATATTTAATTCTCTCATACTTATTCCTCCATACATTGTTTCTTGCTAATTTTTAATAAAATATCTTCCTAGAAACAATTTGATTACTTTTTGATATTCCTACTTTATTTTTTATTTCTTTATATTCTGAGCCAAGAGAATTATATGGTTTCTCTAAAGTTACAAATATGGACCTGTACCAAAAGATTAGACACAGGTCCAGTATTAAATAAATCAAACTGTTTGAATTACCAATTCATTTAATTCAAGTCTTGGTCTTTGGGAAGGGTTTTGATCAGGGTATCCTACAGGTAATAATGCCACTACATCATATCTCTCATCAATCCCAAGAATTTTCTTTGCCTTTTCACGATCAAACATCATTATCCAGCAACTTCCAAGACCCAAGTCAACTGCTCTTAATGCGATATGCTCCAAAGCTATTGCTGCATTTAAACTTAAATATGATTTTAGGCTTTCTTCATCCATCTCTCGTCTTCTTTTATTATAAGTCTCTGAATCTCTATTCATATTAGCAAGTGGAGTATCTGCAAAAGCATTCGATTGCATTAATTCCTTTGACCTTTTCTCAGCTGTATCTAAAACTTTTTTGTTTATGCAGCACGCTATAATCAATGGTGCTTGTGTTACAAAAGGTAAAGGAGTACATTCAGCAAATTTTGCTCTCGCCTCTTCGCTTTTTATTATTACATAACGAGTAGATTGCAAGTTGCTGCCTGATGGCGCCAGCCTTCCTGCTTCAATTAGCTCAGTGATATAATTTTCCGGAATAGGATCAGTTTTAAATTTTCTGATACTTCTTCTGGATTGAATCGCTTCATTTAATTCCATAATTACGCCCCTAACATTCAATTTTTTTGATGCAAGTCTCAAACTCTAAGTTCTGATTATTTTCTTTAAAATATTAATTCAAACTTTTTATCGCATTTTCCGCCCACTTGGAATCTTTGTATATCGCTCTGCCAACGCCAATAAGATCGGCTTTTCCCTCGGAAAGAAGTTTTTCAGCCGCGTTTACATCAGTAATTCCACCAGTCAAGATAACTGGAATCGACACAACTTTCTTTATAGATTCAGTCAATGATGAAAAATACCCTTGGTCAGTAAGCCCAGCAACAATAAACCCACAAAATCCGCCAGATATATCGAGAATAGTTACTCCTGCTTTTTCAAACTCTAATGCTGCAATTTTGCTGTCTTCGATTGTACTACCGCCCTCCATATAGTCAGAAGCACCCAATCTCAGTAGAATTGGGAAATCATCACCCACAGCATCACGTACTGCCTTAATAACTTCTAAATGAATTTTAATTCTGCCTAGCACATCTCCACCATATTCATCAGATCTCTTGTTAGTAAGTGGAGAGAAAAATTGATTTAAAAGATATCCATGTGCAGAATGAATTTCCACACCATCAAAACCAGCTTCCTTTACACGCAATGCAGCGTCTTTAAACTCACCAATTATATCTTTAATTTCTTTTTTAGTAAGTTCCTTTGGAACATTACCTATACGTGGATTTGCTATAGCACAAGGTCCAACCGGCTTATATCCTGTAACAGCTTTACTGGCTGCGCTTCCCGCATGATTAATTTGCATTACTGTTTTGGAGCCATTTTTATGAATAATATTTGATAATTTCTTCAAGTCCTCAACAATGCTATCATCCGCCACAGAAAGCTGACCTTCACTTGCCTTTCCTTGTTGTGTGATAAAGCTATGTTCTATAATAACCAATGATATATAACCACCCTGTGACTTTTCATCGTAATAATCTAATATATCTTTGCCTATTCTTCCATCTTTTTCAGATTTCGAAGTAGCCATAGGCGGCATAACCAATCTATTCTTTAAAGTTAACTTTCCCTTGTCTAAGGGTTCAAGTAAATATGACATTTTTAATCTCCTTACATTTCGAAATTTAAACAGATAAACTCTACATCCGTATAATTGACCGATGTAGAGCATCTAGTTATCTTATAAATTGATACTTTTACTAAAATTCAACTTTTTCTCCAAACTCATAAGCTCTTTCTAACGCCTCTAAGTTTTTACTAACCTTGACTTTGCCAGTGCAAACACCTAATACTCCTGCCACACCTACATTCAGATATTCACATACTTCTTTAAAAAGTTTCTCTACAGTCTCAGGACCAGAATTAGGCAGCTCACCTTCATAGGTCATAAGGAGCATAATCTTTTTATTATGAAAATCAAAACTGCTATCTGTAAAATTCAACGAGTATAATCTATCAATCAAAAGCTTCATTTGAGCGGTAACACTCCACCAATATATAGGCGTTGCTAATATTATCAGATCTGATTTTTTTATTTTCGGAACTATGTCCTTCATATCATCATTAATGACACATGTTTTATCTTCATTGTTTTTGCAAGAATTACACCCCATACATGGCTTTATATTACTATTCTGTAAAAAAACAATCTCACTTTGTGCATCATTTTTACTCAAGATACCATCTAAAACTTTATCTAAAAGTAATGATGTGTTACCATTTTTTCTAGGACTCCCCAAAAAAGAAACTATATTCATTTAAATCACCCCTTATTATAAAGCTGCTCTATATATATTAAGCACATCTTGTGCTTCTAAAGGCTTGAAATTTCCAAGTTTTCCTCTTACAGTAGCTTGCTTCGCCATTTCTTCTAATTTCTCTTCCTCAATTCCTACTTCTCTTAATGAAGAAGGTAATCCTAAGGATACAAAATATTCTTTTGTCTTTTTGATAGCATTATGAGCAATTTCATATTTATCACCAATAGAATCAATTCCCCAAACATTAACTCCATACTCAACAAATTTATCTACCGTATTATCATTTAAAACATATTCCATCCAATGTGGTGTTAAAATTGCAAGACCAACTCCATGAGTAATGTCATAGAATGCACTTAACTCATGCTCCATAGGATGAACACTCCACTCTGCATCTTTTCCATAGCTTAAAAGACCATTAATAGCAAGGCTGGAAGTCCACATTAAATTTGCCCTAGCTTCATAATTTTCAGGCTCATCAATAGCCTTTTTACCATAATTTATGCAGGTTTTAAGAAGTGCTTCTGCCATTCGGTTCTGTAAAAAAGCCTCTTTCGTATTGCTAAAATACACTTCAAAAATATGACTCATTATATCCGCTGTACCTGCCGCAGTTTGATTTTTGGGTACTGAAAATGTATAGGTTGGGTCTAATATTGAGAATTTTGGAGCCATATCTTTGTGGCCTGTACCAATCTTTTCACTTGTTTCAAGATTTGTAATTACTGCCCCAGCATCCATTTCAGAGCCTGTTGCAGCTAAAGTCAATATGCTTGCAATTGGAAGAACTTTATCTATTTTCCTTGGATCAACAACAATATCCCACGCATCTCCATCATAGTAACAGCCTGCTCCTATAACCTTTGCACAGTCAATTGTGCTTCCACCGCCTACAGCAAGTATAAGCTCTATTTTATTATTTCTGCATATTTCAATTCCTTTTCTTACGCTTGATATTCTTGGGTTAGGTTCAACACCTGATAGCTCCCAAAAACTTATGCCGTTTGTGTTAAAAATACCAGTAATCTTATCGTATAATCCACTTTTCTTTATACTGCCTCCACCGTAAACAAGCAACACTTTAGACCCTAAATTTTTTACTTTCTCTGCAAGTACATCTATTTTATCTTTCCCAAAAAATATTTTGGTTGGTATTGAGTAATTGAAATTTAACATTACTACACGCTCCCTCTATTTTAAAATGAGTATTTTTTCAGATATAAAGTGCTTTAGCTGTTCTAAAAATGCATTTATATCTGAAAAATATAACGGCTTTTTACTTTCTTTCATAACAACCTCTTCTATAAGCTTCCCTATACCATAAGATTCGTCTGTTGTATAAACCATTTCTTCTGAAATAGTTACCATTGCTCCACTACTATTTTCCAATGCCTTATCTGCATTTTTAATGCTATTTGTGATTTGTTCATTAGAAACAGTAATCGTGTTAAATATTTTTTCAACATTTATAATTTTACCCACTAAGCTTTCAAACATTAAAAGAGATGTCTCTACCTTTTTATTAAGGTTATTTACAGTAGTGCTAAGGTTATGTACTGAATTATTAATATATTCTGCCATTTCTTTTGTCTGAGTCGCTAAATTTTTTACTTCATTAGCTACAACTGCAAACCCTTTCCCATTTTCTCCTGCTCTTGCAGCCTCAATATTGGCATTTAATGCAAGAATATTTGTTCTATTGGATATGTCCTTTATTTTATCGGATACTTCTTTTATTTCTTTGTAATCACTTTCTAATGCATTGAATACTGTTACAAATTCTGAGATTGTATCTGAAGTATTTGTCGTATTTTCTTTTAAATTCATCAATTCCTCATTACCTGAATTAATTATATTATTTTCCTCTTCAAGTGTAATTAAAATATCCTTTGAGCTTGAGGATAAAGAATCTAAGTTTGCATTAAATTCCTGAACAACACCAGAAATATTGTTTAATTTTTCAGATACAAACACAGAAAATTCACGAACCTTTTCTATCGTATTGATGAGTTCACCTTCATTTAACATTAATTCATCTATTCGCTTTGATATTAAATTATTTGTTCCATATATGATTTCTAACTCATCATTTCTTGTTAAATTTACATCTTCATTATCTTTAGGTTCATTTACAATTTCATTTTTTTTACTTTTAAAAAATTTAAACAAAACATTCCTCTCCCCTTCACTCAAAGCATGCCATTACCATGGTTTGCGTAGTATTACTATTGTTAATCTGTTCTCCATAGCTTGTAAATCCTATGAAATTGCCAACCCTAGATAATCTTTGTGTGAATTCATTCATTAAATTTCTTTCTTTATACAATGCTGTTCTGAATGCACAATTTATTACTATTGCAGCATTCACATCAATCTTTTTATTTATGCTATCTATTGTTTCATCAAGTGTTTGCATTGTATTCCCTAATTCTAAAATTTTCACATACGCGTTATTATAAATTCTACTAAGAAAAGTTATTGAACTATCGCCATTAATTTCTATCGGTGAGGCAATTAATATTTCTTCACCAATTACCCTGCCAAAAGGATGATCTCTAAGTTTTGTCCTAACAGTACTCTTTGCTATGCCCAATTCTTCTGCATATACTTCAAGTATTGGCCTATTATCTAACTCATACACTTTCCTAGTTATAGGATCTGCCTTAGTTACTACATGTCTATTCCCTCGTGGTACATAAATATTTTCTCTATAGAAAGTTATGTTTTTATTGCTATTGACCACCACTAAGACAGCTGCATTATTGTATATTTCTCCATTCATACTAACAAATGTAGCTTCTCCCGAAGCACTACCGCCAATTAAAGGTATATCCTTTGACTCTAGCGCTGAATTTAGAACAGATAAAAGCACTTCCTCTATTCCATTATTCCCACACATAAGTCCTATAGCAACGTTATTTCTATTATTGCTCAACAAATTAATAGTCTCATTTATTTTAGGTAAATATCTAATAGGAGCCTTATTTATTTCAGTCATTACTGAAGCTTGAGTTATCACGTCACCTTCAAAAGCCATTGTAACTATAGAATTCTCTTTAAACCCTTTATTTGAAAATTGACTTTCCGAAGTACAGCCTACTGTTAAAGTATTTGGAAATATATCCCTAAATTTTTCTGATATTTCTTTAAAGTTTCTTGAGGGTGCAAAATAAATGATTAGTTTTGGATTTATAAAATTTTTAGTGCTATCAGCCACAGCTTTTCTTACTTCTTGCAAATCACTGCATCCTACTTTTATGCTTTCCATCATAACGCTCCTCTTTATGCTAAGAAATATTCACTAGTGTCTATTTTTCAAAATTATTGTATAATCATATATCCCTTATAACTATCTAAATTATCTGATATAGTTTATTACTTCCTTATTTCTTTTTGGTGGCCCTAAAACACTATCATTTTCTTTATAACCGACTGCTACGGCATAAAAAGGCTCATATCCATCCGGTAATTTTAATTTTTTAACCTCATCATTAAGTGTAAAGAAGAATCTAGTTAACCCTACCCATACAGTTCCTAAGCCTATACTTTCGGCTGCTATCAACATATTTTCTATTGATGCGGAGCAATCAACCGAAGACGAGCTAACCTCTTTTTTGGCCGAAACAATAATGATAGTAGGTGCATTATAAAATATGTTCACAGCACTTTTACCAAAGTTCACCATACCCTCATTATCACTTTGGAGCATCACTTCTTTGGCTTTATCACTCATGTGGTTAATCATTTCTTTATTCTGTACTACTGTAAAATACCATGGTTGTGCATTGACAGCACTGGGAGCCTGTATACCGGCATCTAACAATGCTTGTAATTCTTCTTCACTGATTTGTTCTTCTTTATACTTTCTTGTACTTCTTCTATTTCTTATTGATTTAAGTACCTCATTTTCCATTCCTGTACACTCCTTCATTAATAATTAAGTTGCATAAACTCTCTCGTTTTGTCTCAAAAATTTATAAGCTCTTAAAGCACCTTTTTGCAAATATTCAGTTCAGGCTTTTGATCCATACATTCATTCATTTGTGGAACGATTTTTTTAAAATGCTCTGAAGACATATGATTATTAAGAGCATCAATGGTTTCCCACTCTTCTATCATAATCAGAGTACTTGGATTTTTCTCATCCTGATACATTTCATACTTTATACAGCCATCTTCTTTTACTGTTGTTTCTACCAATACCTTTGCTAACTCTAAAACTTTCTCAATTTTATCTTCTTTAGCAAAGTTTTTCGCTATAACCTTTATCATACAATTCCACTCCTTTTTATATTTTTATGCTAAACTCCTATAACTTCATTAACTCCAGGCACTTCATCTTTTAATACTTGTTCAATGAACATCTTAATGGTCATTAATGCGCCCGGGCAATTGCCACATGCCCCCTGAAGTTGAACCCTGACAACTCCCTCGTCGTTAACATCAATAAATTTTACATCTCCTCCATCTCTTTGCAATGCAGGGCGAACCTTTTCCAATGCTTTTAATATCATATCTTCCATTTTGTAACCCTCCTATGATTAATCATTTATTTCCAGTTTTCATAATGAACTCTTGTTGCATCAAATCTATCTATAAATTCATTTTTCTGACCATCTGGATACCCTACCGGAATTAATGCAAAAGGTTCAATACCTTCGGGCAAACTAAATATGTCCTTAATATAATTCATTCTTTCTTGAACAGGTGCAATTCCAAGCCAAACTGCCCCAAGTCCTAACTGTACTGCTTCTAAAAGAAGATTTTCTGCAGCAGCCCCCATATCTTGTGGTATACAAGGGGGGAATTTCACTCCCTCTTTTCTTGATAAAAGAACAACTGTAACTGGTGAATTTGCAACCATTTTTGAATATGGACTTGCCTCAGATAACTTTTTTAACACCTCCTTATCTTCAACGATTATAAACTCCCAAGGCTGTTGGTTTCCTGCTGATGGTGCCTGCATTGCTGCTCTTAAAAGTTTTTCCATTTTTTCCTTTTCAACTGGTTTATCCACATATTTTCTTATGCTTCTTCTGTTAAAAATCACTTCCATTTATACGACCTCCTTATAAAAAAACTTTAAATTTTCAGCTTGTTTATTTTGAAACATTTTTATCACCAAATAAGTAATATTGTTTTTTTTATATACTGTATGTTATGATTATACTACAACAATCCCAAATCACAAGTATGCACTTTTTTGTCACATAGTATATAAAACGATACCATGTTATTTTAAAAATACGGAGGTTACAAAATGTCAGATTTAAAGAATAAATACAGTTGCTCAATGGAACTAACTATGGATTTAATCGGTGGTAAATGGAAAATTAGAATTCTTTGGTATCTAAATATGGGTACAAAAAGATTTTCTGAGGTTAAAAGATTAATTCCTGATATTACCCCAAAAATGCTTACAACTCAGCTCCGAGAGATGGAACGTGATAATTTAATAACAAGGAAAGTATATCCAGAAGTGCCACCAAAGGTTGAATATTCTATAACGGAATATGGAAGAAACTTACAAGTTACGCTTGAGGAAATGTGCAAATGGGGTAATAAGTATGCTATTGATCATGATATTAAATTATAGTATCTAAATTAAATGGACCTTAACTATAATCTACAAATAAAATTTTAAAAAAGATAGAAGCAGTTTAATAAAACTAATCCACAATAATCAAAAGCAGGGGACTGTCTCACCCTCCTGCTTTCACAATGTACAAATTTATAATTTATGGTGATTTGCTTGCAACATATGAGCAGGTAAGCAAAGCAATCTTCTATATACCAAACTTGTTGTATTGTCGGAATCAATATACGCTGTGTATTCTGCTATTAAAGCGGAAAAGACTATTGGCTAGTTTCACTGGTAACTATTATTTGGATAATTTACAGATTACTAGAATAAAAAGGCATTTATTTCTGCGTATATTCAAAACATTTGAGATTAAAACTAAGTTCAAATGTTAACGGTTGTATCTTGAAAAGTCAATTATCTGTAGATTCATAAAAAAATCCTCTTCACTTTATAGACAACTTATCTATGGGGCATAATTGCTACCGATAAATCCCTCTAAGCACTGTATATCAAATAGAAAGTTATACACAAATCAAAGAGCAATATCTTCTGTTGCAAGTAGCAATCTGTTAGTTTTTGTTTATAGTTCTCAGCCTGTTTCTTTTCCCTTACAACGTTTAATTTTGCCTGTTTAAGCTCGTTTATCTTCTCTGATATCCTTTTGTACTCACCATCAAAATCTTCTGCTACAGCTCCTTGTTTTGCGTTTTCTTCGATTAAGGTTAGTATCTCTTTTTGCAGAGATTCGATCTGCTCATCATATTCTGTTGGGATATCTTTAGTAGAGTATCCACCGATAACCCTGATGACATTTTCTCTGAAAGCCCCTATAAAATCTCCATTGTTTTCTACTACCTTATTAATAGCA
>Ga0334893_1002383_pt1 | contig 14262 bp, 7 predicted proteins | sample GraSluR3_MG_5_FD_207218 | JGI IMG/M metagenome (GOLD analysis project Ga0334893, IMG submission 207218) | Sludge microbial communities from methane-producing bioreactor in Wageningen University, Netherlands - Granular Sludge_09_05-R3 | ecosystem: Engineered > Bioreactor > Anaerobic > Unclassified...
GGCATCGAGAACTGTTGCCCTTCAGCATCGCTAACGCCTCTGTTACCAACGTTGTCGATGGCGTAGGAACGAACGGAAACGGCACCTGTTATCTCCGAAAGGAAAATGGGCTTTTCGTATAGCTGGAATGGTGAATTGTTGATGGAGTAGTATATCTCGTTAACCCCCGCCTTATTATCGACAGCCACAATGCGAAGCTGACTGCGCCCCGAGGAGTACTCGCGCCTGGCTACCATGTAGGTGTTGCCCGATATCTCCTCGAAAACCATGGGTGGGGTTCTATCAACAAAAAACTCGAACGACTGCTTCTGCTCGGTATTCCCAACCTCATCAATGGAGTACCATGCTATTGAATGCACGCCTTCGGATAGGTTCAATAGGCTTACGGGACGAGTGTAGCGAAGCTCGTTGCCATCGTTAATGGTGTAGTGAGTAGACCGTACACCTAGCGAATCGGTTGCAGCTAAAACAAGTTTGGTGCTTGGTGCAACAACCTCGTTGTGCTGCGGACCATCGATGGTTAGCGTGGTGGTGGGAGGGGTGGTGTCTATCACAATTACTCGTTCCCCTTCATCCTCACGATTGCCCACGTTGTCGAAGGCGTAAAAGCGCACGCTAAACTCGCCATCCTTGTCAAAGGTTAGGGGTTGAGTGTATGGTTGGTAATCGGAGCCATTAACCGAGTAGTGTATGCTTTGAACCCCCGAATGTGGATCGATGGATGCCAGCTCAAGCACCGCGCTTCCCGATAGAAATATCTTATTGTCTCGCTGAATACCCTCTTTCACGTTGAATTTGGTCGATGTTGTGGGAGGGCGGCCATCGGCAAACAGGTCGAAACGGATTTTTCGCCCAAGGTAGAGGTCCATATGTGTTAGGTAGTGTACCCCGTGACCATCCCAGTACATAGGGTTTCCCTCGGGCTGTATGCTTTGCACCCTAACAGCATCCTCACCCGTGGGCGAGGTGGAGAGGTATAGGTATACTGGTGTGCCGGGGTTTACGAAGAGTCGTCCTGTGGAGTCGACATAAAACGTTTTGGCATCCTGCGCTAATAATTCTTGTGATCCAAAGGCAATGGAAAGAATAGCGAATATGTAAAGAAAATTGCGAACCTTCATGTTGTCCCTTATTTTAGGGTTAGTTTTCATCTACCTTGGTTATTACAAACTCTACCCTTCGGTTTTCCCTGTGTTTTGCGTCGGGGCACTCAACGTCCTTAGCACATTCATTAACAAGCATTGTTTCGCCATACCCTTTGGCTGTTAGCCTGCCTTCGGGTATGCTTCTGGATTTAAGGTAGTCTACAACAGTTTGTGCACGACGTTCCGATAGGCCAAGGTTGTAGCTGGGATTTCCCTTGGAGTCGGTATGAGCACCTATCTCAAGGTGAACATGTGGGAACTGCTTCAGAATTTCGACCAGCTTATTCAGCTCGGCTACTGATTTTGCATTAAGCGAGGTGCTGTTGGTTTCGAAGTAAATATTCTCCATTTGAACAGCAGCCTCTGTTGTGGTTACCACCTTGTATGATGTCGGATTCTCTGTATTGCCTACGTTATCGGTTGAATATATTTGAATCGCGTATTCTTTATTACCCGAGAATGTTAGTGGTTGTGTAAACTCGGAAAAATTGTTGTCGTCAACAGAAATATAGGATTGGGAAACTCCCGACATATCATCTTGGCTAGCAAGGATGGCTGATGAACCGCTTTCGGCAAAAAAGATGTTGTTGTACTTGAATAGCAAACCGCTCTGGAATTCCATGGTTGTTGTTGGCGGTTCTCCATCGGCAAGGATGCGGAATCGGATATCCATATTGCGTTCCTTATCCTTGTGCACTATGTAATGCTTTCCTGGGCCATCCCACTGCATAGGGTTGGCCGCCTTGTCGGAGCTGGGTACAAGCGTTAGCTGATCCTCGGCATCGGCGGGGGCAATAAAGATGTAAGCTGGTGCGTCGGCTCGGGTGTATACCTGCCCGGTACTGTCGACAAATAGTTTTGCCTCATGCTTTGTGAGGGTTTGCCCACACAGGGTTTCTGTTGAGAGCAGTGCTATAGCTATAAGGGCGTAGGTGTGTCTCATCCGATTTTGGTTTGTATACGTATTGTGCCTTAAATGTAGTAAAAATGTTTTTACAAATCAACTTCACCTGGTATTACTCTAAACCCAATAACTATAATGTCATCAATTTGCTTGTATTCTTTACCCATCCAGCTAGCCATCTTCTCTTTGAGCACCGTAACCTGCTCCTGCATTGGGAGGTGATTTATTTCGAGTAGCAGCTGCTTGAATGATCGTGTGCCAAATTTCTTGCCATGCTGCCCCCCAAACTGGTCGGTGTAGCCATCGGAAAAAATATAGAATGAGGTAGGTTTTTCCACATTTATGGTGTGTAGAGCAAATTCGCGTTCCCCCTCTTTTTGTAATCCCCCAATGGGGTAAACATCGCCCCTGATGTAGGTTAGATCTCCATTGCAAATGGATATCAACGGATTTTTGGCGCCAGCAAAATGTACTTTCCGCCCTCTATCGGTAATGGCGCAAAGGGCCATGTCCATGCCATCGCGGTTGTCGGTGGTTTCCTGTTTTAGCAGGTAGCGAATGGCGTTGTGTAGCTTCCTTAGGGTTTGATGTGGTAGGATTGTGTCGTTGCGAGTAATGGTTTCGAGCAGGTTAAAGCCAATCATACTCATAAACGCACCTGGCACACCATGCCCTGTGCAATCTACAGCCGCAATAAGAAAACCTTTTTCAGAATTTGCTAAGCTGGGTATCTTAATGAAATTTTCTCTCGGGTCATCTGCCAATGCTTTGGGCGATCCGTAACCAGTGTACCAGTAAAAGTCGCCGCTAACGATGTCGCGGGGTTGAAAATAAACCATCGAGTCGGGGAAGATGCTCGAAAGGTTTGCCGGGTTAGGTAATAATGCCTCCTGGATGCGCTGGGCATAGTTGATACTACTGGTGATATCGTGGTTTTGCTTCTCAATCCTGTTGAATGCAAGGCCCAGATCCTGGTTAACCTGCTCAATCAAATCTTTTTGCTCAGCTATCTCCCTGTTCTGCTTCTGCAGCTTCTCGTTTGCTTTCTTCTTTATATTAAGGTTGTAGAGGAATAGTATGGCAAAGCAAACCACTACAAAGATGATGAAGATAAAAACATTTCGAACCAGCTTTTGATTCTTTATAATGGCGTCTTGTAGCTCCTTCTCCTTGCTTAGTAGGTCAATCTGCATCTCTCTTTCTCTCGATATTTGCTCAACCTGCACCAAACTCTCTTCTGTCTCCTTTAGCGCGCGCTGCTTATCGAGCAGCGCCTCCTCCGTAGCCTGGCGCATTTGCTCTATCTCGCTAACCTCCGATTTGGCTTTCTCTACCATTTGTTGCGCTTGGATGTCGCGCTGACGAATTTCCTCGCGCTGTATTTTTTGCGTGATGGCCGTAAAGAGCGAGAAGTACTCTGCCGACTTTTCCTTATCGCCCAACTTCTCGTACACATCGGTGAGCAAAGAGTAGCAGTTGCGGAGCATACGCTCATCGTTTAGCTCGCGCGCCAGCGTGTGAGCCTCCTCAAGGGTTATGGCGGCATCGCTATGCTTGCCCCATTCCGATTGCACATTGGCCACGTTTATTAGTGCCGACGCAATGTCGGGCTTACGGTTCATCTGGCGGGCAATGGCAAGCGATTTCTGGAAGTTGTCTAGCGATTTGGGGTAGTCCTCCTCGTCGATATACACCATCCCGATATTGTTGTAAAGGGTTCGCTGGGCGTTGAGGTTTCCTATCTTTTTGTTTAGCTCAATGGTCTTCTCAAAGTATTCAACCGCTTTTGTAGGGAACCCATTGAGCCAGTATATATTGCCAACTCGGTTGGTATGAAAGGCTGCCTGGTTGTAGTCGCCAGAGGATTCAAACGCCTTGGCTTGGGTTAAATGCTCATCGACCTCTTTAACAAGGTTTTCGGGCAGCTCTTGCTGAAACTGACCAAAAAGTTGAGAGGTTCCCAGAGAGAAGAGGAGAAGAAAGGCTGTAAAGGTGGTTCCACATTTTCTCATGGCAAGCTGATTTATGGTGTGTTGTGGCGCTCAACTATCCGCTGCCTGCAAATATAGGCGAAACCCTTACCTAGCTATGCATCTGTTGGCAATAAAAAATGGTGATATTACTCAATGGGGAATATTTCAACCCTTATGTGGGTGGAGAGTATAAAGCAAGCTGGTTTATGGTGTGAAGAATTTTCAGCTCTCCGATCTGTCCATTTTCCCTCGGTTGTACGAGAAGTATATCCCCAAAAAGCTAATCAGCGAAAAGGTTACGAATCCATATCTTACAGCACTAACGAACAGGTGATTCGGCACTATCTCAATGGGTTGACTGCCCATAAACCCTGCAAAGTATAACGTCGCTATGGTCATGCTCACAATCTGTCCAATTACCCGCATGGTGGCCGCTGTGCCCGAGGCCAATCCGTATTGCGTTTTGCTCACCGAGCTCATGATGGTATTCATGTTGGGCGACGAGAATAGGGCAAACCCAAATCCAACCCATAGTAGAATTATCACTATAAACCAAATGGGCGTTGAGGTTGATAGAAATGCTAGTGCAGCCAGCCCGATAGTGCACATAGTCATACCGGCAGTGGCAAGGTAACGCGGCTCAATTCTATCGGAGAATCGCCCCGCTATGGGCGAGAAGATGGCCATTACGATGGGCTGGGCAATTAGTATGGTTCCTGCATCGCGCGGCGATAGGCCCATGATCTTTTGCAGGTATAGGCTCATTAGAAAAACAATGGCAAAGGTGGCGCTGTAGTTTATCAGCGCAGCAAGATTCGAAAATGCGAAAAGCCTATTTTTTACAAATAGTTTCGTGTCAATAACTGGCATCGCCGAATGGCTCTCGATTATCCAGAATACAACAAGCGATATGGCACCGCCCAGCATTAGCAGCCACCCCATTGTGGAGGGTATGTTTGAGGAGCCATACACCAAGGCTACTAGGCCAATCATATAAAAAAAGGTCCCCTTTAGGTTCAATCTTGTTGCATCGTTTCTGGTGGGTTCATCGTTTCCCAAAAAGATAAAAGCTATGGCGGTGGTAACAACGCCAAGCCCCGAGGCCATGAAAAATATGGCTCTCCAACTCAAATACTGGGTAATAAATCCTCCGGCAAAAGGGCCAAAGGCCAAACCCAAATATACCGCCGATACAGACATGCCGAGCACTCGTCCTCGATGCTGAGGAGGAAAGGTCGATACCAAAATTGCCGGGCCAGTTGTGCTGGTGAATGCTGCACCTATCCCTTGGATAAATCGAAGCCCAATAAGCCAACCCCCAGAATCGGCCAAACCGCATAACAACGATGATACGGTGAAAATTACTACCCCCCATTTAAAAAGCCTTCGGATTCCTGTAAGGTCGCCCCAACGCCCCACGGGCAGTAAGAACATGGCCGTGGCAAGCAGAAACGATGTAACCACCCAGCTTAAGCTGATGGCGTTTAGTCCCATTGATCTCTCGATGGCAGGCAAAGCGATGTTAATCGATGATATAAGGAATGTACCCATGAACGATGTTATGGCCACAATGGCCAGTATGGAAACCTGTTTTTTTGTCCAATGCATAATATGGTTAGGTAAAAGTTTGTTTATAAAAGAATTAATTATGGTTTTAGCTGATCATATTTTGTTCTCAAATTGGGTTCAAACCTCACCAATAGTTTCTACTCAAACCCCCTATAACCAACGCTTGGGAGGTTGGGGTATCCCCACCCACTCTTGGTGGCGAGGTTGTACCCACTGCTAAGGCCAATGAATAATTGATGGCTGGCTAGCTTAATGCCCCTGTCGATACCAATTCCAAAAGTTGCGAATGCATAGGGATACTCCATGGGGTAGCGTTTTTTAGTCCCATCATTTTGCTTTAGGTCTGCAATGCTTTCGGCAAAGGTCGTAGTTTGATTCTTATCGGTTATCTTCATACTTCCGTAACCAGCACCATAGCCTATACAGGGAAATACTAGCCATTTCGGACTGTTGATAAGCGCAAGCTGAGACCTAAATGCAAGTTCAACAATGTCAATCGAAGGGGATAAGGTCTGCGTTTGCATTCCATCGTCGTTGGCTCCAAAGGACGAAAGGGTTACAGAGCCATATGAGTTCTTTGATGTGCTCCTAGAGGTTAGCCCAATGCTATATCCCCAAAGCTGATTGTTTAGAAGCGAAATTCCGTTGTTCTCAAAGGTTGTGTTTAACATCTGAAGGTTACAGTACCTAACGCCCGACTGGATAATCCAGCCCATTTTGTGGCTCGTTGTTGTATCGATTTGTGAGTATATGGAAACACTCCAAAGCGATGTTAGGATAAACAAGAAAGTTTTGTTCCTCATCCCTAATGCTTTTATAGCTCCACGTGTAAATGGTTAACTATTTACTCGTGGAGTTTAATTGTAACTGGCAAATATGCATTTGATGACTTCAAAGGAAAATGGTTTACGGCAACACCACCTCAACCCAGTGCCCCTTTTGCCTTGCATTTATTGTATTGTCGTACATAGCTTCGCATGATATGCCCGGCATATAGTATTTTCCTTGGTATGCTGCATTTAGCAAAATTCTAAAGTTCTTTGCCTGCCCTTGTGGCAAGCTAAAGTAGGTGTAAACCCTATCGTCGCGAATATCCTGATACTCAAATGGCGACGAAGGGCGTGCAGCCTGCCCCTCGTCGAGTCGGCTGGTGCGAATTTCCCACCCCGATGGTACAACGTACGACAGGATTAGCTGCTCCAGATTACCCTTGATACCTGGGTTGTAAACCCTAATATCGGCATAAAAATCGGTGCCTTGGGTTAAACTCTCTGGGTCAATTTTTTGACCACCCATTAGGTAGTAGCTTATATCAACCTGCAGGTTGTTGCTCTGGGCTATCTCCTCCCCACCCACTGGTATGCCGTGGGTAATTAGCCTTGCATAAAGCATCCCTTCGCCATTGTTTTTCACCTCAACTTTTGCTGTGCCTCGCTGCACTGGCTCGAATGCGTGTTGTAGTATCGACATGTTGGTGCTGTGCCTTTTGCTGCTCTGGTTATGAATGGCGATATTGGCATCAACTCCCTCGGAGGCTTTGTTGGCCTCGGCAAATTTTGAGAATGCCAGTAGGCTAAACGACAGCTCCTGCGTGCTCATCCACATGGTTGAGCTTAATCTCTGCGAGAGCAGCTGAAGTAGCGGCATGGCCTTATCAAAATCATTGAGAAGGATAAGGGTTTCAACAATCATGGCCCTATCCCTTATGTCGGAGCCATAGGTATAGTACTGCTCGCGGTAGCTCTCAATGGCTGTTGGGGCATTGTTGATAAGCGATTTTGCCGCTTCGGGATTGCCAGCAAGGCTATACGCAGCGGCCAACCTCCACTTGGCTGATACCGATAGGTTAGCTGATTCACGCAGGCGGTTCATTGCGCCCATCTCGGGCGCCTTGGCCAGCGCCAGCACGTATAGCCTGTATGCTTGCATAAGGTCGTTGTTATGGTACCTGTCCCTGTTTGCTGGCGACCAGTTTTGTGCAGCACGGCGGGTACTTCGTTTCAATCCATCGAGAATACCGCTAGGTATGGAGTATCCAAGATTTTGGGCTTCGAGGATAAAGTGCCCAGCGTAGGCTGTACCCCACTCATCGGCGTATGAGCCGCCTGGCCAAAGCGATAGCCCACCATCGGCGGTGCGGAAGCTGCGCATCTTATCCAGCGCATAGCGTACATTCTCCTCGGCGCTTCGTTTCACCTTATCGTCAACATCGGCTAGCTTGCTAATGAATAGCTGGGGAAAGGCTTTTGATACCGTTTGCTCAAGGCAGCCATGCGGATATTCCAGTAGATATTTTAGCCTATTGCCTAGGTTGATGGGCGGAAGGGTGCTCAGCTCAACTACGGCTGAATTGGTTCCCTCCATACCGAATGCCTTGTACTGCACATTCCAACTTTGGTTGGCTTTTAGCACGGTGTCCTGAACATAGGTCATGGCCGCATTGGGGTTGCGTACATCTAGCTCTATTTCATGCGATGCTTTTTCCTTGCCGCTCTCCGCTGTAACTTTTACTTTGGCCACCCCAAGCCTCGAAGCCGCTTTCATCTTAAAGCGAACCACTTGGTCGCCAATGTCGCTAAAGGTTATAGTTTGCTGATTATCGCCGTTGATGCTAAGTAGGTCGTTCGATTCAACCTTTACCTTAACTTGCTTAACGGATTGCTCCATGGCAAAAACAGTAACAGGAAGCACCACCTCCTCCTCGGGGCCAAGCACCCTTGGTAATGTAGCTAGTACCATAAGAGGTTTGCGAACCGGTACCGTTTTTTCGGCCGAGCCATAGGCTCCATCCTTAGCTGCCACGGCCATAACCCTAACCGAACCCACGTAGTTGGGCATGGTGAAGCTAATCCGCTCGCGCTTTCCTTTGCCCATCTCGTATGGGCCGAAATATCTTACAACCGGCTTAAACCTGTTGGCCGTTTTGTCGCCTTCGGAGCTAAGCTCATCGTCACCTCCAATGGAGATAATGCGCTGCATTTGTCCTGCCGATGCCCCTACCACTAGATCGTACATATCCCAAGTGCGAACACCTAACGCCTCGCGTGCGTAAAAACTCCCCCATGGGTTAGGAGTGCGGAATCGGGTGAGGTCTAGCAGCCCATCGTCAACCACTGCGAGCGTAAAGGCCATGGGTTTTCCATCTTTTTCTGTAACGGAGATAGTTACCTTTTGCTCAGGTTCAATCACATCGGGCATTGATATTACTGGTGTAAGATGTGTTTGCGGGTTTTCAACGCCAATGGGGGCAATGCCGTACATTCTGATGGGTAGGTCGTTTGCCGTTTGTCCATGGGGCTGCACTAGCATTGCGCTAATAAATACATTGGGCGCCATATCGTCGGTGGTGATAAAAGAGTACTGAGTCTCGCCTGCACTTGCATTAATCCAAGTCGATTGCAATATTTTTACCCCATTCTCGATGGTTAGGAATATTTTTCCTCCCGCAGGGCTTGGTATGGTTGCCGTAGCCTTTTCGCCCACGTTGTACTTCTCCTTGTCTGTTGCCAAAACAAGCATCGAAGCGCCTTCGGGTGTAGCCTTTCTGTCGCGCGAAACCCATCCGGGCCAGTCGAAGTAGGCAGTGGTTCCCGCTGCATGTCCTCCCTCGCTATCCACAGCACGGATAAGGAAGCGACCCCACTCGGGATGGTTAATCCTAAGGTTGTAGCTAGCCTTACCATTGGCATCGGTTCTAACTGTGGCTCGTTGCATCGGTCTGTGGTACGAGTTTGAGATGTAGTGAGATAGATTCTCGTTGCTACGCTCCCACCACCAGCGCCAATCGATTTTGTAAACCTCGATGTTTACCACTTTGTTTGATACTGGTTTCCCCTCCGATGTTACCACAACAACCTCCACCCGTTGGGTGGTATCGGTCATGTAAGTATTTCTTCGGTTCTGGCTATCGGGCATCTTGATGCCCACAAAGTTACGGTAGGGGTAGTAGGGCATGGTGAACCTGTCGATGCTAAAGGCACCGCCCTCCTCGAAAACACGGGCTGTAAAGTGAGCATTCAGCCTGCCCGGTGCCGATGACCTAACGCTGATATTTGGTGAGAAACGAACCTCTCCCCGCTCATCGAGTCTACCCTCAAAAATGGTTTGCTCCTCGGCGTAGAACGAGCGCGCCGGGTCGTCAAAAGAGAAGCCCTTAAATCCATCGAACGAGGTGCTGGCCTGCGATAGCGTGGCATCAACCTGTACCCTTAGGTTACGGGCAGGCGCTCCGTGTAGCCATGCCGAGGATATGGTGGCGGGGCTAACCCTTCCGTAATGCAGCTCCTGCTTATCGAAATCAATATTTATTTTTAGCCTATTGGGCATGATGGCCTCCACCCTAAAGGATTGGTTAAAGGTTACTCCACCCACCTGAATCCGCGCGTTGTAATTTCCCGTTGGTGCATCGTTGCTGGTGGCCACAGGGAATGAGTACATTCCGCCTGTTGATGTGTTGGCCACTTTACGATGGATTAGCTGCCCCCGTGAATTTGTGAGTTCGAATGAAACAGGGTGATTTGGCGGTAAGGTTTTGCCCTTATCCTCGAGGATAAACGATACAAAAAGTGTATCGCCCGGACGCCAAACGCCCCGCTCGCCATAGATAAACCCCTTGAGCCCTTTTTGTATAGCTGCCCCCGAAACATCGAATGCGCTTAGCGATAGGTTTGAACCCTGGTCGAGCTTAAGGTAGCCTCGTTGCCCTCCGCTTTTGGCAATGGCCAGGAACGGTACCTGCTGATCGGTGAGTTTAAATGTGGCAAAGCCATTGTTGTCGGTGCTTGATGTGGCAATTACTTGCTGCTGAAAATTTAGCAGGTCGATGTTTACTCCGCTAACGGGTTGAGCAGTATTGAGGTTGGTGACCGCCACAAGCCATGATCCATCGGTTCCTGCCTTTGCAATCATTCCCAGGTCGGAGGCAAGCACATTGCGGTGTACCGATTTGCTTTGGTAGTACGATGGGTGGCAAGGGTTATCGCGCTCGTGCCAGTCGTACAGCTCGTAATCAATATCGTCGTAGTAGTAATATGTTCGTGGGACATCGTCGCTGGAGTCGTACCGCTCATCAATCATAGTGATTGGCTTATCATCATCATCGCCCTCGCAGATGTAGGTGGAGTGCTCGCGCCTCATGCTAAGGGTAACCCGATATATGGCTCCGGGTTCTGTTTTCACTAGTTCCGAAAGGTCGATGTTGTAGGTATTCCATTTTGCGAAATCGGTTTGCCCGGTTTGGTCGAGCATCACGGTTTTTTTGAGCAGAAGCCTACCCACCCGACCTAACTCGTTAGATTCATCGAGATTGCTAGCCTGAAGAAATTGGGCAATATTATCTTCAAACACCCTGAATATGGTAACATCAACAGCCCTTAGGTTTACAGCCTGGAAAGGGAAAGCGAGGCCACCCGTCGACGGGAGGATAACTCCTTGGCCCGTTAGCCTCAGCTGTGGCTTGATGGTTTGTAACGATACGGTGAGGGATGTATGCTGATTAAGCCTTTGCCCTTCGATATTTCGAATGCCAGGTGATATGTCGAAGTTAAATGTGCCTGAAACCCTTGCGGCGGGGTAAACCCTAACCAGGTTACCATCGGTAATAATTCGTGATTCGGCAATGCCGTTTGTGCTTATCAATCCCTGTAAATTTTGCGATGGGTCTACTGGCTCCGAGAAGCGAATTTCGATATACTGCTCGGGCGATTGCACCACGTTGTGCGAAAGCACCCTGAAAACTCCCTTTGGAGGTACGTCAACCACCTCGAAACCAACTTGATGAACCCCTATGGGATCACCGGTTAAGTCAATACTTACCTTTTCGGTATCGTTGGTTTGCTCTACCCCTTCGACCCAGAAGTTATGGGTTCTACCGTCGGCTGTGGAGATCCAAGTAATCTCGAGCTGCTTGCCAAGCTGTTTGGCCTTAATGGTTTCTGCTATGGTTTTTGCATCTGCATAATCGGCCGTTAGCAATGTGCCGCTAATGCGCCTGTCGCTTCGCGAAGCATCATCGTAAAACTCAAGCCCATTAACTCTTAGCTCCATTGCCTGCTTTATGGTTCGTAGGTCGAATGTATAGGTGCTTAATTGCCTAGGGATATTTTCGAGAACCCTACCTAGTGCAACCGAAACCTGATACTCGGTATCGCCCTTAAAGCTATCAGCGGGCCTGAACTCAATGGTGCGCTCATCAATCCATGTGGATGTTCCCTTTACCGCAGGTTTAAACCTTAGTATTCGGGAGTCTGCCTCAGTTCCTACTTGTTCGGGTTGCACAATGCTTGATGTGAAGCTAAATCTTACTGCATCCTTTATTGAAATGGTTCCCGCGCTATGTGCAGAGACATATCCGCTAAAGTCGGATGTGGTTTCGGCTGTTTTTTCTTTGGGCGAACAGCCATTGACCATAGTGATTGCTATGGCAATAAGGGTAATTTTGAGTTTCATACTCAACGGTTTTAGGATTCAGGATGTCCTGTGCTTTGGTGCGATAAAGGTATTGATAATTGCAGATATTATGGTCATTCACCATGGAATTATACCTTGAATAATTCAGCTTAGCATTAAACTCTATTGGGTTTACAAAGTCTTTTATATATTGTTTTCACCTTTTTGCTACGCCTATCTTATCCTAATCCGTCCTTATGGGAAACCAAACCAAGCGATCGAAACAGGCAGCTGTAATTCGTGTCTTTCGAAAGTTACATCGGGTTACTGCATCAGTACTATTCGCCTTCTTCTTTGTCATGGCCACCACAGGTATCCTACTGGGCTTAAAAAAGCATAGCGGCGAGCTGATTCAGGCCAAAACCTATTCGAGTACATCAACCAATCTAAAGGATTGGCTTCCATTAGATAGTCTTTATACCCATGCTTTTACTGTTTTTCGCGATTCCATTTCATCTACCCTTCCCATTGAACTCGAAAGGGTTGATGTAAGGCAGGACAAGGGCGTGGTTAAGTTTATTTTTGCCAAGGGTTTTTGGGGTGTTCAAATTGATGGGGCAACGGGAGATTTGCTTCATATTGAGCGAAGACGATCGGATTTTATCGAGATGCTGCATGATGGCTCCATCATTGATTACTACCTAGGCATACCTAACGGAATGTTTAAATTGATTTACACGCTAATTATGGGGCTAGCGCTGCTGCTATTTACCGTTACTGGATTTTGGCTTTGGTATGGTCCCAAGCGAATGCAGCGTAACAAATAGTTTTATATGATTATCCGCAAATATGCCTAAAGTGATGAAAAACTTATGATACAACAAAATAATAATGAATTCGACATTGCGAGCCTGCCTGCCGCCTGCCTGCAAAGGCAGGCATAGCCGTCAAGCTAAGGACACAAAACAAATAAATAAAAACAATTGTTTTGATTGGTTTATACAGAATATTAATACTATAGCCCTCGTAGAGGGCATATAGCGATTGAAGAGATTAATACAAATGATTTTAAGCGCTTCGTAGATGCGCAATAAGGGATCCTAATATCTATTGCACGCCCTACGGCCTGCCTGCCTTCGGCAGTAAGGCAGGGGTGCTTTAGGTTTTGCTATTTAAACCCAATCGCTATCAACCCCTGTCTGCCAGCCAGGCAGGCTCTACGAGGGTATTGAAAATTGCTTAGCTTGACGGCTATGGCAAAGGCAGGCGGCAGGCAGGGAGTACTTTTGCCGAAGAAGCAATTTGATGTAAATCAGAACTAAAGATTGCTTCTCTCGACAAATAACGTCGGGATCGCAATGACGCAAAAATGATATAGGCGCTAAAGCGGATAATCATGTAGTTTTATTTCAATGCGTATAGTTTTATCATTCATGCTGGCGCTAATATTTTCTAGCGTCACAGCGCAAACCCTTACTATAGTTGACAAGGAGACAACCAAGCCGCTAAGCATGGTTACCATAACCAGCAATAACCCGCGGTTTTTGGTTACAACCAACTCAAACGGGCAGGCCAATATTTCTGCGCTAAAGGGTGCTGCACTTATCGAAATTAGGATTATTGGCTACACCACGCAATATTTTAGCTTTCATGAACTTGAGGCGATAGATTTCCGAGTACCCATGTCAACCTCGTTTTTCTCAATCGATCAGGTTGTCGTGTCTGCATCAAAATGGAGCCAAGTTGCCCGTAAAATTCCGCTAAAAATTACCCCCATATCAAAAGCGCAAATTGATTTTTACAACCCGCAAACTGCTGCCGACCTGCTGGCCATTTCGGGCGATGTGTTTGTGCAGAAAAGCCAGCAGGGTGGCGGTAGCCCAATGATTCGTGGTTTTGCAACCAATCGCCTGCTCATTGCTGTTGACGGGGTGCGGATGAACAACGCCATTTTTCGTGGGGGCAACCTGCAAAACGTTATTTCTATCGATCCATTTGCTGTCGATAGGGTAGAGGTGCTTTTTGGCCCCGGCTCGGTTATCTACGGAAGCGATGCCATTGGTGGTGTGATGAGTTTCTACACGCTCACACCCAAGCACTCAAGTACCGACAGCATGGTTTTTGGTGGCAACGCAACGGCCCGCTACTCAACGGCAAATGCTGAGAAAACCGGTCATATAGATATTAATTATGGCTGGGAAAAGTGGGCTTTTGCAACCAGCTTCTCCTATACCAACTTTGACAATTTACGTATGGGTTCGTTTGGTCCCAACGAGTATCTGCG
>Ga0334893_1002385_pt1 | contig 14260 bp, 10 predicted proteins | sample GraSluR3_MG_5_FD_207218 | JGI IMG/M metagenome (GOLD analysis project Ga0334893, IMG submission 207218) | Sludge microbial communities from methane-producing bioreactor in Wageningen University, Netherlands - Granular Sludge_09_05-R3 | ecosystem: Engineered > Bioreactor > Anaerobic >...
TTTAAAAAAAGGCCTATATTGGGAAAGACTTTGATCGAGATATTCGCAATCATAATAAACAACGTCTCGATTTGCGTCAGGAAAAAGTGCCTGATAAAAATTTGAGAGTAATGATTCGGAAAAAAGATCGCCTTCTTCACAAAAGATTAAATAACCCCCGGAAATTGATGGGATAAGGTTATCCTGATCCGAGTGGACAACCTTGATCCGGCAATCTTCTTTGCCTATCTCTTCGGATAAACAATCGTTTTCAGTGGGGTTAATTACAATGATTTCCCAATTCCGGCCGGTCAATTTCCTGATGGAGTCCATGGTTGAATTCACATCACCAAGATCATCCCCGTGAATGGAAATGAGGAAGGTAACTTTCGGACAATTCTCAAACGAAGGATTTTCGACCAAAGTATTTTGGTCCTTCTTTCGCCACCTAAAGTACGACCGCTTTGCTTGAAAATCCTGAATATGAAAATATAATTTCGTTTTTTTAATTTTGTGATACTGGGTACGAAACCACAATTCAAGCCGTGAATCTGGTGAAAACAATTTGCTTCGTAAGCTGTTGAGAAATCGCTGCATCACAATAACTAGATAAACCAGTCAGCAAATACGCTATTGTAATACCAAAGAAAACGGACAGGCCCACCATATAAGAATAAGGCAATTAATGCTATCAGTGTTCCATACCTAATGTATTTGTTGCGGACTTTAGTGAGTATATAAGCACATAATGAAAATGCAATACTGATTACAGGAAAAATATATCTGCCTTGCAGGGCGACATACTTATTAAACCCGTAGATTAACTCGGAATTGTAATTCATGGCCACCAGAACAGTCGTATAGAAACCAAAAATAATCATCAGACTTGTTTTGATAAAGTCCAGTTTCTTTACATAACGGAAGCCCAAGAGCAAAACCCAGAAAAGTGCAACCTGAAAATAAGCAATAGTGTTCGGGAAATAATTCTTCTCACCCATAATACCATAAGTCCGTTTCAACATCTCACGAACCCACTCATCAAAGAAATAGCGAACTGGCTCCGGGTAACCCTGTTTAAAAGCCCCGATCAGGGTCAGCTTTTCGGGAAGCGCCATTTCATTGTGCCGCATGCCAAAAAAAGAAGAAGCACAAACTTCCTGAGGGAATGTGTCAATGCAGGCTGGTGTAAGAGAATGGAATTTTACCAGATTAACACCATACAATGCGATATTCAAGAAAACCAATCCGATCAAGATGATAAGCAAAACGATCGCTCCCCAATGCCATTTCTTAATGGACTCAAGCTGAAGGGTCTTTCTGTTCCTAATGAGATCCACAAACCAGATAATCGCCAGCACCAGCGCGAGAGGAAGAATCGAATACTTTATCAAGCATGCAACCGAGATAAAAATAGCCCATGCCAGACTGTCGATGATAAAATTTTCTTTTTTCAATGCCCGGACAAAAAAGTAGATGGCTGCGGTGCAAGCAAAAATAGTTGGATTATCATAATTGACCCCCCCCGAGAGAAAAACAAACATCAGTGTATTTGTCGCCATAAAAACAGGAAAAAGCTGCCACCATTTGTTTGAAATGAGCTCTTTCGATAATCCATAGATAAAGACTACTGTACCCAGAGCGAAAAGCCAGTTAACGACCCTTAATGCGGCAAGTGTCTGCCATTCCGTAGCTGCCGGCTGGAATAATTGGAAAATGTTTATTGCTCTCGCATAGAGCCAGTACCCCAGATAAGGGTTTCGATGCAGATTATCACCTGATGAATACGCAATCGGGACATCATCCGGAATGCCTACAGTGTCCGCAAAATAAGTTGCAACCTCAAACCGATAAGTTTCATCTGGAATAATCGCTGTCTGTAAATGTGTTGCGAGAAAAACTGAATAGGCAGAAAAAATGATCAGCAAAAGGATTAACACCAATTTCGCATTATGCTTTTGCCAAATCTGAATATACTGTTTAGATGCTACTTTCTCATCCATATGATTGTCCTTTTTCCGGTTTCTTACGATCCTTTAGAATATCTGTGGTCGGTCGCGAAAATCCGCTTCATGTAATTTTCTTATACACTTTATGGATAAATGCTGCAAATTTCCTGATCCATCCGATTTTCCTTATTCGATAAAGGATCCTATCGATGGGTTCGGTAAAAGCTGAAGGCTCCCAATCTCCGAAAATATTGGCCTGGTTCCTCGCCATATGATAACTTATGGATATGGCTTTATCCGAAAGCTTCCGTACCCTGGAATAGGTTACACCCGCCTTGCCGTCCAGAACTTCCTGGAAATGGGCTTCCAGACGATCAATCGAACTCTCCCATTGCCACTGTTTTGCAGTTTCCAGGCCATTTTGGATCAGACTGTCACGCAACTTTGATTCTGAAAGAATTCGTTGAATGGCCCTCCTGGCTCCGGTAACATCACCAGGCTCAACAACAAGCGCGTTATAGCCATCTTTAATATATTCATCATAACCCGTCACCTTGGCCACAACGCTGGTTCCGCCACACGCCATCATCTCCAATGGCGGACCAAAGAATCCTTCAACACGACTCATTTTCAACAGGATATCACAACTTGAATAAACTTTCCGCATTTCGGTCATTGGAATCTGTTTGAAGAACCGGTCACAATGCCAGCCGGGTTCAGGTTTTCCCAATGAACTTACACACCACACTTCAACATCAAGGTCAGCGACCACTGAAAATGCATCTTGCATTCCCTTATAAGGCAAAGCAATCGCACCTTCCAAAAGTATTCTTGGCTTTTCACCTTTTGGTTCGAGGGGTTCAACGGGAAAAAAAATTTCCCTATCCAGGCCATTCGGAACCAACGCTGCCTCATGCGAAAAATTCTCTTTCAACCACTTCCGGATCCAGCGAGCCTCTGTCAGATAATTCACGTTCAATAAATATGATAGCGCTGCAAGATTTTGCCAGATGCTATCCTGATCGTGGAATCGGGTTTCGTCCGATTGGATAAAATAAAATTTTTGCTTTGCCGGCAGGTCGACAATATCAAAAGACGTGGACCAGCCAGTGGCAACCAGAATATCAAAATCCTCCGGGAACTCCTGAAAAGTCAGTACCGGGACGTTTTGATTTGGGAACCAGTTGATTTCAGTCGCCTGCGTTTGAGACACGAGAGAAACCTGGTGCCCTCTTCGCTTCAACCGGTTCGCGTGCTGACAAACAATAGCCACTCCCCCGGAAACACCGACATCAGGAATCAGATAAGCTATCTTCATGAATTTTTTGAACCCGCTTTCGTAGAATTACTTTTTAAATATACTTTTCGAGGTCTGCCAAAATTTCCATATACAGTGATATACCTTCCAAAACAGGGAGCCGGATCCAACCTTGAACCTGGGGAAATTCTCCTTAGATATCCCTGAAAGGAATGTTTCGAATACTTTTTTACTGCTTAATCTTTCATGGACGCGCTGGCATCCTGTCTCAGCGATCATCCTTCGATCCTCCTCATGGTCGAGGTAATACGAAACCACCTCAGCCATCTCCTCTGCACATGTCACTTCGATATAATCCTTACCCGGGCGGAGATACTCATTGGGCGTAACGGGCTCACTGATGACAAACACGCCACACGCCAGCATCATTTGCAGCCTGGGTTCCCAGGAAATTTCATCTTCTGCATGCACATTCAAGCCAATCCGAGAAGCGCAAATATACTTCACTAAATCAGGGCCCCAAATTCCATGGGCAATATGGAGGAAATCATAATGATGCTTCAAAGGGCCAAACAAGTCCTCTCTTCTTTGGGTACTTCTCCCGATGAAAAATAAATCCCATTCTTTCTCAATATCTATTGGCTTGTACACATCCGTTGCTACCGGAAAAACAAAATCTCCAGATAGTTCCAGGCCATCCTTTTTCATCATCTCCAGTGATGCCGCATCATAATGAAAGACATAGTCAAAGGATTTCTCTCTAATCGTACGAAAAATGCTATAACGCAATAATGAATCACGGGTGTATTCTATATGGTTATTGATTTCCCGTGGAAACGGCTCACTGGATAGTTCGATCGTTGTACCTTCCAATTTTTCAAGGACATCATTGGGTACAAACTCACCCCGAAAGAAAATATTGTAGTCCGCGTTATAAGCGACCAGATCATCGAAATCCCGGGAAACCATATTATGCGTTAATCGGAACTCCCTGACCTCTGCGAACGGTGCCAGATCGTTTTCATAGATGAAACGATAATACTCCGGCTGAGAAATAAATGCGATCTTATATTGAGGAAGATCTTTATCGTGCATTTTCTAATGACCTTTGTTGAATAATTTCTTTAAGAATTTTCGTAATTTTGAGGGAATTAATCGTCCTGTTCCAGATATAAATTTCGGCGGATTACCTGCAACCGATTGCTGTTGCTGATTTGTCCCGGCTGAAGGATTATCCTCCTTTTTTTGTTGCCTCTGGAGCTCTTTAAGTAATTCTTCCTGAATCTCAAAATGACTCATGAAAGAATTCTGATACCCGGCTGACACATCTCTTATGCCTGTATACGCCTCAGCCCATTCGTGCGCATGATCAGATAAGAGTAAATTCCGTTTAACCGATTCCTGAGCCTTCGCCGCCATTTCCAACCGCAATTCGGACGAAGAGACCAATTTTCTCAAGCACTCCACCCATTCATCTTCTGTTGATGCCAAAAATCCCGTAACACCATGTTCCACGACATCTTCAAAAGCTTTCACCCTGCTGAAAACACCCGGAACACCCAATGTGCTGTATTCCAAATACTTTAAATGACTTTTGGAGTGGTTGAAGAGATTATCTTCCAAAGGCGCGATCAAGATATCTATATTCTGACTGCGAAAAGCGGCCGCGTAGTCTTTATAACCAGCAACAATGGGCTGTCTTTCGATTTTGAATTGAGAAATCAACTCTTGAGGAGGCTCTACCCCCCAGAACCTGTATATGATCTTCTGACCAAACTGTCCCTGGACTCGATTGAGGGCATTAACGATCATCAATATATCCGGCTTATGGGTTGACCCTCCGATATAACCGATCGTGATTGGGGAGTCGATTTTCTCAGGCACATTCACGGGCATGAATTCCCAGAATTCATCGTTGAGATAGTTCGGGAGCACTCTAACATTTGAGTTAAATGGCCTTATAAATTTTGCTAAAGGCTCAGTTGAAACGGTTACCAAATCCGCCCGGCAGATGGCGATCAGCATGGGGATAAAGTTCTTGGCGTAACTTCCATCTTTTTGCAGTGGGTGACTTTCCGGCAGGCAGAAAAGAAGATCGTCAATTTCATAAACCAGTGGGGTTTTGCGTATTCTGGTTTCTTGCAGTACCCATAGAAAGAGGTCAATGTACTGTGGAAAATCCCTTTGAATGACGACATAATCGGCATCCGACAGGTCATCGAGCAACTTTTTTCCCTGCCCGTTTCCCGGAATGACATTGAAGCCCGCCGCTCCCAATGGCCCGCGTAAGCGCACCTGGCATAAGGCACTGTCCCAGGTATCATTGGTAAAACAAACAATAGTTCGCTTTTGTGTCCCGATGCGTGGGATCAAATCAGACCGATTATTCTCCATGAGACTATTATACTCACCCTTCTACCATTCTCATTGTTTTACATCAGATAAGAAAAAGACCCTTACTCTTCCAATGGTGAGATATCCCTCTTTTTATTTGATACTTATCCAGAATAAATGAGTTTTGGTCCGGATATAAAAATATAGATTTTAACAAGTTGCGATTTTTTTTCGCGCTGAACCAGCATTTCAAAAATTTAAACGCTCGTCTTCAACAACAAGCGGACGGTTCAACACCTGGGTATAAGATGGCACCAATGTATTCACCTACGATACCCAAAAAAAGCAACTGGATCGATCCCATAAAGAACAGATCCACAACCACCGGCGCTAACCCAAGCGCGAAATTCTGCCAGTTGACCAATTTGTATACCAAATAGACCAACCCGACCAGAAAGCTTATCACTGAGGTAAGGAAACCAAGCATCGTCGCTATTCGCAGGGGAAGTTTCGAATGATTGGTTAATCCCAGCATAGCCATATCATAAAGCGTATAAAAGTTATTTTTCGTTAACCCTCGCTTCCTTTTGGGCTGTTTATATGGAATGGCCTCGTATTTGTAGCCCATCTCGGCAATCAATCCCCTGAAGAATGGATATGGATCGTTTATCATCCGCAATTCTTTCACGACTTCCTGATCATATAAGCCGAAACCCGTTGCGTGTTCCACTAATGTAATTTCTGCCAATGATTGAAGCGTTTTGTAATAGAAAGACCGCAGTCCATAGATAATCGGGGATTCTTCACTGACGACCTTAACACCCATGACCACCTTAAGTCCGCTTTCCCACTTCTCAATAAATTCCGGGATCAACTCAGGCGGATCCTGAAGATCGGCCGCGATCCGAATAACCGCATCAGCATGGCATTGTAAAAGCGCGTAAAACGGAGAACGAATTTGGCCAAAATTCCGGGTGTTAAAAATCGCTTTTACCTTTTTATCCTTTTTGGCCAACGACCGCAGGACTGTTTTTGTTCCATCAGTTGACGCATTATCAATGAAAATGAATTCGTATTCATACCTTTTCATTTCCCGCATAATTGTGGAGATCTGCTGGTAAAGCTCGCCCACATTATCAACCTCATTATAACAAGGGACAACAAAACCGATTTTCTTCATAATTATCATTTCGCCTTCACTTATCAATCCATCAATCTCTTGAATTCAATTGATCAATACTGACCACTAAATCATATAAAAACAGGGTTTCCTGGCTAAATCAATTCTAATTTCTCTTTATAAGGAGAGGCTTTACTGATCCCAACGAAAATAATACCGATTAACCTAATTGTGTTTGTAATTAAAGCTGCGATAGCAAATCCTTCCACACCATTTACCTTTGTCAATAATATTGAAACAATCAAAAATAAAATAATATGGATCAACTGCAATAATAATTGCCATGATTCTTCTGTGAAGGTCAATACAACAGCAAAAACAGTAGTAGAAGCAACGCTCAGTATTTGGGCAAGATTGGCAATGAAAATGAGGTTCTTGATATTCTCATACATTTCGGGATACAGGATACGAATGAATATCGGAACTACAAGTTGACATATTGCTAAAAAAACCATGCATCCCAGAACGATTAATCCAGAATAAACTGCAAATGTCCTTCTATCAATTCTCTTATCATTTCTTGAAAGATATGACAATATTATGGCGTTCAATGGAGAAACCAATAAAACTAAAGCTTTACCAATCAATGAAACGACAAAGTATTCAGACACAGCAATATTACCAATCAGAAATTTTAAGATGATCCTGTCAAGCTGCAACGATAGATGAAATAACAAATAGGATAAGGAAAGAGTTATACTTGATTTTAAAGCAGAATATCTATTTTCGCTTTGACGCAGGAATGGTCTGAAAATATGGCCTATGAACCAAACATAACATAGCGCAGCGAGCTCTCCAGTCATAAATATTAAGTACCAACTTTTCGTCAGTAGATAGAAGCCATATCCAAGAATATATCCAATTGAGAGTATTAAATAATAAATAAAATACTTATTAAATGATAAATTCATCCGGAATTCAACATCAGCATAATATCGCCAAGTTGTTAATAATAAGACCCCCGACATTAATAATTTTGGTAAAATACCATTTAATGCAGAATGAGCAGTTAACAAGGCGATTGCTATTGTAACTATACTAAATAGAAATAATACAATATTGAAGTCTCCGTTTGAATAATCATGGTTTCGTCTGCCAACGAGTCGAACGTTCATTGCGGCTTGTCCAAAGGATGGTGGCATAATGCTGACAAACGCCATCAGATAAAGAACCACCCCAAACTGCTCCGGTCCTATCTGTCGATTCAAGGAGGGAAAGATTAATAATTGTAAAACAGCATTCATTATGGCTATGCCGCCAAAATTAAGAAGCCAGCTTGAAATTATATTTTTCGATTTCTTTATCTCTCCGCTTATTTTTTTTATCATTTCTAATAATTAATTTCTGTACTCATTGACAATATAGCGTCTCTTCCCTGATTTTAATACTGGAATTTCATTGACGTAGCGAATTATAATTTGTGCTTCTGACCCAAGAATATTTTTCAATCTGTTAATTACATCAATTTCATCGATCTCTGCTTCCAGTAAGTTAATCACAACTTCGTACTTTACCTCTCCCACTTGAACAAATTGCCATTGTCTTATCCCGGCAACTCCCCACATATAATTGGTCACAGCATGAGGGGATATTTGCCTTCCCTGGCTGTCAAACAAAACATCTGTTTTTCTACCAAATAATTCCTTGAGGTAAACTTTATAATTACCCCCACAGATTTCCCTCCAATAAACTGCAGTATCTCCGGTATCGTATCTCAAGATTGGAAAGGCATAGTTATAGAGGTCCGTAATCACTATCCTGCTGATTTCACCTTCATCCGCTGGCAGATCGGAATCCAATTTTAGAAACTCATAATCATAACTTGATGAATCCACATAATACTCAATCTCATCAGGGCTTTGCACAGCCATGATCCCATTTTCTTCGTTGCTGTACATAGATTGAACATCGCAAGAAAAGATCTCACGCAAGTTGTCACGAACTGATTCAGGTAACATCTCAGACGTGGAAATAATTGATTGTATTTTTACTTTATTAATAACATACGGATGGCTTGCTAAATATTTTGAAAGTTCAACAAACGTAGAAGCATAACCCAGTAAAACATTTATTTTCCTTTTTCGGATGAAATCCAATATCTGACGGATTCCCTCATCATCAAGGTGAGTGACATCTATCATGTAGATATTTTCAACAAATTCCTGAAATCTTGTCTTACGATTGGCATCCACCCAGACGCGAAGAAAGCCTTGCCGCAAACCCACATCATAATTCATTATAGAACACAAAAAGATGCTCGCGGCTGTATTGTGATTAATTTTGTTCTTATTCTGAACCATTGCAAAAGGGGTCCCCGTCGAACCACTCGTATACATAACCCGGTTATTCTTTGCGTTGCGATAAGTCTCTGATAAAAACTGGTCATAGTTTTCGTTATAGATGTTCTTATTCATTATAGGCAAATCTAAAAAATCAATACCTTCATCAAAGCCCTCATAAAATGCGGTTGTTCTAATCGCATGGTCAACCAATTTGCGGATCTTCTTTTGGGTGCTGGTTTTTGAAGTTCCCTCGGAATATTCCCGCTTCACTTCATTGTAATATTTCCGAACAGGGCTTCCCCGAAAAAAATCTGTAAGCCAATATCCATACCACCGAATATTTTTCATGTTAGTATTTCTCCTCCGAGGATTCTGATAAACTGGATTACCGCTGAATAAAGCAAGAAAGCCACATTTCGCAATATCATAAAGTGTCAAACGTAAGAATCAAATCTAGAGAAAATGCATTCACACTGTCATTTTTGATACTATTAGGCACAAGATATTAGCATAAGAATTTCAATTCTCTCTAACAGGTAAGTTAATAATCAATGTGGTATTCACCCCAAAATAATAAAATTCTTTACCCTATTCCAATTACAAAAAACACTCTTCTCGGTTATTAGCTTTCGTATTTCTAAATACTAACCATTAATAATCGTGGTTTTTTAATTGATCCTCGCTTAGAAAAACGAAGTTTGTCGAAATGGTTTGATCTGTAACTTCCAGGATCTTTTGCAAATGCCCATCAAGCAATTCAAAGCATTGATAGCCGATACTATGAAAAAGGGAAATGATGTCGTTTGGATGGTAATCAAATTTTGCTGCCCATTTCCGAAGCATTTCAGTTAAGACAATCGGTCGGAAAAGCTGAAGGGTGTCAATGGCACCTTGAAAGACGAAAAGTTCTGCCCCTTCAACATCACACTTGATAAAATCTAATCTCCCTATCTTTTGGTTTTTAACGAAATCATCAAGACGGACCACATGACAGATGACCTTCTCTACCGCATGTGTGCCCCTCAAGTTTGTTAATGAGGATGCCTTGCTATTCTCCAAATCATGGAAAAACTCCAGATGAGTATTTTCGTTAAAAAAACCCAAATCGAAGGCTTTGTCTGTACTTAACCCGTTCAATTTAAAGTTTTCCAAAAGTTTGGAATAGTTGGTCGGTAGAGGTTCAAACGAATATACGTTTACATTTTTAAAATGCTTATTTAACTTAAGACCATACCAGCCAATATTAGCGCCAATATCAAAAACTGTATCTCCATTATGAACTAAATCCGTCATAACTGAAAACACATCTTTTTCATAACCGTTAAAATTTAAATATTGCAACGGGATTCCGTACTTATCATTCCTGTTATGAACAAGTTTAATCTCTTCACCATCATCAAAAGTGAAGATGATCTGGGTTTTACGAATTTGAATCGAAGAAATATCCCTTTCATCCAATAATTCCTGGTATTGCTCCAGCACCTCATGGATCTTGTACATCTCATCAACAAACTGGTGCTTTTCAATCTCTCCATTTTGATATTTTTTCAATAAGTTTTTCATATTATTATTCCTTGACAAAATCCGCATTTATTCTAGCGTTTTTTCCAGTAAAATTCAGTTTTTCTTCCTCAACAACAAGGGGGCGCTTTAAAGCTCTGGTATTTATGCTTAAAATATACTCGCCAATGATTCCTAAGAATAGAAGCTGGATTGCGCCTAAAAAGAACATACCGATGATCATCGGTGCAAATCCAGCATCAAATCGATTCCAATAAATTAATTTCAGAACAAAATAAACGAGGCCAATTAATAAGCTGCCCATGGCGATAATGCCCCCGGCCATCGTTGCAAGCCTTATGAAAACCTTTGAGTACGAAGTAATCCCTAACATTGCGTAATCATACAACTTATAGAAATTGTATTTGCTTTTCCCAGCTCTCCGGTTCGGCTGCTGATAGGGGATTTTTTTGTATTCGAAACCCAGCTCTGCAATAATCCCTCGAAAATATGGAATGGGGTCTTTTAAATTCCGAATAATCTCAATGAAATCTTTGTCATATAAACCAAACCCAGAAAATTGTTCAATATGATCAATTTCAGCAATTTGCTTAATTAATCGGTAATAGCATGACCTAATGAAATTAATAAATTTATTTTCCTGGCTCTTCTCTTTGACACCAATAACTATCTTATAACCATTCTCCCACTCACTAATGAAGTCATCAATAAATTCAACAGGGTCCTGAAAATCAGCACTGATTTTAATTACACAATCACCACTTGCTTGGGTTAAACCATAAATTGATGATCGGGGGCCAAAATTCCTGGAATTGAAGATCGCCTTGATTTTCTTGTTGTTTTGACACAATTCCCGAATTAAGCACCTTGTTTTGTCCGTGGAGTGATTGTCGATGATGATGATTTCATAATCGTATTTACCCACGTATTTTTGCAAAACTTCAATAATGGCAGAGGAAATTGGAATAATGTTACCTTCTTCATTCAATGTTGGAATAACTACGGAGATCTGTTTCATGTCAACCTTCTTTAGAATCACCGGTTTTTGTTTTTTACCGTCATATTGTCGAATAATCTCTCATCGGTGTTAATGCTTCATAAGTCCTATTGAACCCAGTCTTGATTGAAACCTGAGGATTCCAACCTAATTTTTCTAATTTGGAAGTATCGGTCCGTCTCTTTAACCCATGTTTTGAAGGCATTCCCTGAGGTTTTATCACCTGTAATTGTTTATCAGGTTCAAAGGATAAAATCAGCTCGGCCAGTTTTGATATGGCAATTCTTTCTTTTGAATTGCCTAAATTATAGGCTTCTCCATCTTGCCCACGAAGGAGGATTCTTAATATTCCTTTTATCGCATCGCTGATGTAAAGAAATTCTACTTCCTCAGAACCATCACTATTAAGGACGATATCATTTCCCCTCATCAAACAATTAAAAAAATATGAAAACGACCGATCGTCGTTCTGAAGGTTCATGGTCGGGCCATACGTATGCCGGATTCTAACGATTCTTGTGGGAATGTGGTATTGCCTAAACCAGGCCAGACACATCGTCTCCCCCATTCGCTTGCTTTCAGAATAGCAGGCTTTAGTTGACAGAGGATCGACCCACCCCCCATCGGTCTCGCGAACAACTGAGTCTCCGATCTGATTGCCATAGACTGCTCCACTACTAAGAAAAAGAAAATTTAATACGGGATGCTTCCTAGCATATTCCAACAGCTGGTAAGTCCCTAACACATTTGGCAGCAAGGTTTCAACCGGATTTGTCTCATAATACTGTGGACTTGTAATACTCGCCCCATGAATAATATAATCTACATCCATTTCCAGAGAAAACTCTTCACATAAATCCCCAAACACCAAATGAATATACTTTTTTGTTAGGTAATCACCAAAAATCCTCTTTGCTTTGTTTTCGCTCCGTACAAAGATGTAAATTTCTATCGGGATTTGCTTGCATTCATTTAAGTGAATCAAGAAAAAAACCAAATATGAAAGCAACATCCCCGTCGCCCCGGTGATCAGAAACGATTTACCAGAAAGGTTTCCCCATCCAACTTCCTCACTTTTATAGATCATTTCCAGATCTTCACGCACAACAGGATGATCCATGTACATTGTAACGTCCTTACTGTTCATCCACCAAGGGGATGCACATATTCTGTTTCAAATCCTCTCGAGGCAAGAAAGGTGCCATATCCTCCAGAGGAGCTGAAACAAATCGCCCGTTTGCCAGCTTCCTGGAAGCAGCCTTGGGTTCAACCCGCTGGTCAGTGGACACAACGACTTCACAAATGAGATGGCCAGCCTCCGTCAAACATGCTGAAATCACCTCTTCAAGGTGCTCATTCTTCTTGCAGGCGTAGTAAGGATAACCGTATGCAGCGGCAACCTTTGACAGATCAGGAAAGCTGAGATCGCCGGAAGCCTCCCCAATGCCAACACGATCCTTTTCCGGGAAATAAGCATCTTGCGTAATGCGGATCGAATGATAGCCTTCGTTATTTATAACAAAGATCTTGATCGGGAAGTTGTTGTGTTTGATCGTTTGAAGTTCCTGGATATTCATTTGCAGGCTGCCGTCGCCTGTAACACAGATGACGGGGCTGTTTTCGCGTGCCAGGCAGGCCCCGATAGAAGCCGGCAGGTCATATCCCATTGATGCAGTGGAGGAATTACTGATAAACCGCTGGCCTTGCTTGAGTTCGAATGCCTGCGCACCGACCACCCGGGCAGTTCCAGCACTCACAACAATAGTGTCATTGCCCTTAAGATGGTCAGATAAGGTCTTATAGAAGGCATAGATATTCACCCTGTCGGATTCTGAAAAATGGTCAGCGGTAACGACGGGATATTTGTCCTTCCATGCCTTGCATTGTTTCAACCAGGTTGAATGATCCAAATTTTGGGGTTCTTCTTCCTGAAACTTCTGATGCAGTCTGGAAACAAATTCCCTGGCGTCTGCGACCACCGGTAAGTCAAGCTTAAGAATAGGTTTCATCAATTCATCTGAGTCGATATCCACTGCGATTTTGTAAGCGCCTCTGGCCCATTGCTGATAATTGAAGCCAATCTGAGAATAACTCAACCGGTTCCCAATGGATAATAGAACATCGCTGTTTTGCATAGCCAGATTACCAGCACGATCTCCGGTCATCCCCGCCCTTCCTGCAAAAACAACATCATCGGATGGCAGCGCATCAACACTGCTCATCCCCGTTACAACAGGGATCTTCAGCTCATGGACGAGTTTATAAAACAAATCCAATCCCCCCGATAGACGAAGCCCTTTCCCCGCCAGGATCACCGGTCTTTCAGCGGTACAAAGCTTTTCATAAACCAGATCGATGATCTGATCGGAAACAGGTTCAGGAAGAGTCGAGGCCAATTCTTCCTGCTGAAATCCCTGCAAATCGTCCGTTTCAACCGTTGCTCCCTGAACATCCAATGGGATATCCAACCAGACAGGCCCAGGCCGGCCATGCGTCGCGATGAATAATGCTTTTTCCAAATAATAACGAATCCAACTCGGTTCAATGATCGTTTCTGCAAATTTCGTCATTGACTTCACCGATTCCACGATTTGGTATTCCTGAATCCCCATAATCCTGAGATCAAGTCCGGTGCTTGGAATGGAGGTCTCATATCGGACCTGTCCTGAGAAGAATAAGACCGGGATTGATCCGGTATAGGCGCAAAGACATCCGGTCAGGGCATTGGTGCCCCCCGGCCCCGTCGTCACACAAACCGCGGAC
>Ga0334893_1002392_pt1 | contig 14227 bp, 14 predicted proteins | sample GraSluR3_MG_5_FD_207218 | JGI IMG/M metagenome (GOLD analysis project Ga0334893, IMG submission 207218) | Sludge microbial communities from methane-producing bioreactor in Wageningen University, Netherlands - Granular Sludge_09_05-R3 | ecosystem: Engineered > Bioreactor > Anaerobic >...
GTTCCCGGTTGTCTGTACGCCGTAAAGTATATTCACTTTACTCCTTTTTAATGATCTTTTTTGCCTGAAAATATACGAGAACTGTCTCTGAATTCCAAGTCTCAGATTCAGCCGGACAGAAAGAAATATTCACTGTGAAAAATCGATCCCTGCCGCAGGAAGCCATTGGCTTTCGCTGTTTTTTTCGTATATTTATCCGTGAAAAAAATGCAATATGAACCTGATATAAAAGTTATCGGCTTTGATGCCGACGATACGCTCTGGGATAACGAACCGCATTACCGGGCGCTTGAACAGATATTCTGCGAGCTGGTTCGTCCCTACCTCCCGCAGGAGGAAGCGTCACGTGCATTGTATAAGACCGAGGTCGGCAACATGCCGCTCTACGGCTACGGCGCAAAGGCTTACACGCTGTCCATTATTGAAACCGCCCTGGAGGTCAGCGGACACCGGATCCCCGCTTCGGATATCCGGAAGATCCTGGATGCCGGGAAAAAACTGGCCGATTCACCGATACGTCTTCTTGACAAGGTTGAGGATGTCCTGAAGCAGCTGTCCCGGAATTACACGCTGATCGTTGCGACGAAGGGTGATCTCCTGGATCAGGAACGCAAATTGCGGAAATCCGGTCTGGCGACTTTTTTTCATCATATTGAGATCATGAGCGATAAACAAACAAGGGATTATAAAAAATTATTTCGTCATCTCGATATACCCGCCGAACATTTCCTAATGGTGGGTAATTCGATCCGTTCGGATATTCTGCCCGTCATTGAACTCGGCGGCTACGCGGTACATATCCCCTACCACACCACCTGGCTGCATGAACAGGTGGACGAACAGCCTGATCTGCCGGACGATCGTTTTATGGGAATACCTTCCATTGCTCTTATTCCCGAGATGTGTCCCTGGATCACCATCACATAAGTATCAATTTTTAATCACACAATACCAAACACCGGATCCCCGAAGGTGATCCTCATATCGTCCGCATATGTATGTAATTCTTAGATCAGCTTTATATAACTGTCCCGTCCGGGATCATCACGTCCTTTTTGACAACAACGATCCCTTCATGGATACAATAGGTTTCCGTTTCGAACTCGTCCAGTTTGTTCTTATTGATGATCTTGACATTATTCCCGATCCGGGCATTCTTATCGATGATCGCACGTTTGATCACACAATTTTTACCTATTCCCAGCGGCACCTTCCCTTTGTGGTCCGTTTCAAAGAAATCATTGCCCATAATATAACTGTCGTGGATCTCGGAACCCGCACGCACCACGGAACGGATCCCGATAATGCTGTTGCGGATGGTATCGGCATGGATGAGAGAACCTTCGTTGATCAGCGAATGTGAGATATTGGCATTGCTGACCCGTGACCCGGGCAGCATCCGCGCGTGGGTGTAGATAGGGAACTGAATATCCACGAAGGGGAAATCCGGTTTCATTTTCGTCATGTTGATGTTCGCGTTATAGAACGCAGAAATGGTCCCGATATCTTCCCAATATCCCTCAAAGAAGAAGGCCTGGACCTTATAATCCGCGATGGCTGCCGGTATAATATCACCGCCAAAATCATCTTTTGGAATATCGTTCAATGTCTTGCGCAAGGTCTCGCGGTTGAACACATAGATACCCATCGATCCCCAGTACGGACGCTTGGGATCACCGGTGGAACTTGTCATCCTGTCCAGTGTCTCTTTATCCTTGGGCTTTTCGGCAAACTGGGTGATGCGTCCCTCATCGTTGACCTTGAGGACCCCGAAACTTTTTGCTTCTTCCCGGGTGATGGCTTTGACCGAAATGGTGATATCTGACCCTTCTTTCCGGTGATGATTGACAAAATCCTGATAATTCATGCGATACAGATGATCACCTGCCAGAATGAGATACTGATCAAAGTTATAGGTTTCAAAATGGTTCATATTATGCCGGACCGCATCCGCCGTTCCCTGATACCAGTTCATATTCTCGATGGTCTGCGAAGCGGCCAGCACTTCGAGAAAACCGTGAGAAAAATTATCGAACTTATAGGTGTGATTGATATGCCGGTGCAGGGATTCGCTGTTGAACTGCGTCAGAACATAGATCTTTCGTATATTGGAATTCAGGCAATTGCTGATGGGAATATCGATCAGCCGGTATTTCCCGCCGATCGGCACCGCGGGTTTTGATCTTACGGTCGTCAGGGGCGCCAGACGCGTTCCGCGCCCTCCCCCAAGAATAACGCTCAATACCTTGCGCATATACACCTCTGTTGATTACTGTTAATGACTGTTACTTTCCTGTATCTTCGTCTTCGCTTTCCGGAGGATCATCGGGCTGCGGTTCCGCGATGGAAGGTTTTTTGATCGTATTGATCTGATAATTGCTGAATTTAAGATCGATATAACCGAAATTCGATGTGATCGGGATCCCGCCCCTTGGATTGGGCACTCGCTTTTTCTCGGTTTCTTTACTTTCGATCATGATCCGGATATCCGTCGGCAGATATATTCCCGGAAAGATCTCTTCCTGCACGAAACTGATGTCCGCCACCATTTCCGGTTTATCGATCATCTTCATCTGGGAGAGGATCCAGCGGCTGGTATCCAACATGGTCAGGAAGATCACTTCCCGGTCTTCCATCGGTTTGATCACTTCGATGAACACCACATCCTCTTTCACCTGATCCAGTTCGATCATGCGCATGGATGTGGCATCCTTTACCAGGCGTTCCAGATCCATGAGAAAGATCTCTTTAGGGAACATCAGCGGTTCCCGGTCCGCGGTATAGAGCGTATCGGGACGTATAAAATACAATACGGTCTCACGGTCCGGCAGCGTCGCCTCGGGCAAACGTGAACGCACACGCATATTGACGATCATGTCGTCGACCTGTTTATAGTTCACGTTGGCCCGGCGGATATAGTATTGCGGGTCCTTCGCGCCTAAAATGCTGAGGACACACAGGAAGAACAGACATATTTTTTTCAGCATGACCGAACCTCCTTATCGATGGGATGTACGGTCCAGTCGCGCTCGGGCAGCCACTCTTCGATATGGCCGTCGGGGTTCTCCAGTACGACGCGTTTAATGTTCGCGTTCGCGATCTGCGCCATACACTGGTAGCAAACAAATTCATGACCGTGAATATAGATGGTACTGTCCGAGGTCGAATGTCCGTTCCGTGCCGCCAGCGCGATGGCATTGGATTCGGCATGCGAACCGACAGCCCGGCAGCGCTCCAGTTGGGTCCCCGAGGGGATCTTGTGCAGATCGCGGTAACAGAATCCGATCTCCAGACAGTTTTTCTGACAGCGCGGCGCACCGTTGTAGCCGGTGGATACGATGTCCCTGTTATTGACAATAACCGCACCCACATGTCTGCGCAGACAGGATGAGCGTGTCGCCACGACCCGTGCGATGTTCAAAAAATATGTATCCCAATCCGGACGTTCCATACATTCCTCTTATTAAATGAGAATAACATCAAAATCCTTTGCAATATGCGTATTTTTGAAAAGCTTTTCAACAGCTTTCTGATATAAGTTCAGATCCTTATAACGCTCGGAATAATGGGTCAGGATCAGTTTTTTTACATTATTGTCGCGCGCATATTCCGCCGCCCGTTCGGCTGTCATATGCCCGAAACGTTCCGCCAGGTCGGATTCCGCGGCCAAATAGGTTGCTTCCATCAACACCGCATCGGCATTCCGGATCAGATCGGGAAGCGTATCGCAAACCCCGGTATCCAGGGCGTAGGCAAATATTTTCTCTTGGGTCCGGTAACTGACATCCTCACGGCTGATGACCTCACCTTTGTGCATGATCTCCCCGTCCTTTTCCAACTGACCCACCAGCGGTCCGTACAGTTCATGGGCATCCAGGAGTTCCTGCCGGAAACGCAGCGCGCATTTCCTGGTCAGCCGGTATCCCAGGACCGGCGTACTGTGTTCAAGCGGGAAGGCTTCTATGATGTGCTCGTCGGTTTCTTCAACGATACCGGGCTGCAGGGGATGAAATTCAAAATCAATGCGACGGGTATAGGCTGAAGAGCGGCTGAGCGCTTCTATGTACGAACTCCCTTGCTCCGGATAATAAATACTGACTTTGTGCGGTACTTCCATCAGCGAAAGCCGCTGCATGATGCCCGGCAGTCCGAGACAATGATCTCCATGAAAATGGGAAATGAAGATACGATGCACCTTCCCGGGAGAAATGCCGGCAACGGTGAACTGCCGCTGCGTGCCCTCTCCGGGATCGAACAGGATCCCATCCTGGAAACCTTCCAGCAAATAGGCATTCTGATTCCTGTCACGGGTGGGAAGTTGCGAGGCTGTACCTAAGATCGTTAATTTCATCGCTGTTAATATAATTTTATTTCGGTGTGATTCCAACCGGGAAACCCGGAATAATGCTTACTGTAAGGACACGGTTCCCGTTTTTTTCACCCCATCAGGCTCAGCGCAATGGAATTCAGTTTCTCCGAGGGTCTGTCGGAACGCGAGAGCAGGATCAGCGGCACCTGCGCGCCCATGATCAGTCCCCCGACGGGTGCGTGCTGCAGTTCGATCATCTGCTTGAGCATGAAATTGCAGACCGTGATATTCGGGAACACAATGAGGTCCACATCGCCGGATATTTTAGATGCGATATTCTTTTTCACGGCCGCTTCGGCGTTCAGGATCACATCCAGGGCCATGGGTCCTTCCGCTTCATAGCCCTTTGCGCTGTATGCTTCCGCCAGTTCCTTCGCTTCCCCCGTTTCCGGAAGCTTTGGATTCACTTTCTCCACAATGGCCGCGAAGGCGATTTTCGGTTTTTCTTCCAGGATACGCTCGCAGAGTTCGATGGCATTGTCGGTGATGGCACGCTTGCGCTCCAGATCCAGTTCGATATTGATGGCACCATCGGTCAGGAACAGCAGTTTGTGGTAACCCGGACTGTCGCAGACCGCGATGTGGGACAGCAGTTTGCCTTTGCGCAGACCTTTTTCGCGGTCCAGTACGGGACTCAGAAACGCGGCGGTGGCGATATCCCCCTTCATCAGGGCGTCCCCTTTCCCCGCACGGATATCCGCGATGGCATGGCGGACCGCGTCTTCGGGGGTATCCGAAGGGATCAGATCAAATTTCTTCAATCCGCTCCGTTCGGCCAGTGGATCGACCGCCGCAGACCTGCCGTAGAGGCGCGGAACGATGTAGCCTTTTCCTTCCGCCTCGGCGAGCGCTTCAAAGACCGGGAGGGAATCCGGGAATACGATATTGACGGTTTTGGGGGTCTTCAGGTTGATACGGGAATAGATATCGGCGTAATGCATTTTATACTCCGTTCATTTCATAATCATTGATCTTCATTTTTCCGTCCAGAATACGGAATCCGCCGTCGGCCATGGCGCCGAGCTCGTTTTCACCGGGATAGATGGTCATATGGAACTGACTGCCAAGATGAAGCAGTAAATGATCCTGAACGTACCCGGAATAGGCGATCCCTCCGGTAATGATCACCGAACGGACATCATAATCCAGGATAGCCGCCATCGCACCGATCTCTTTGCGCAGTTGGTAGAGCATGGCATTGAGGATCTGTTCGGCTTTATTATCGCCGTTCTCAATGCGTGCGACCACTTCGCGGACATCATTGGTCCCCAGATAGCCTTTCAGTCCGCTTTCCCGGGTCAATAAACGCCGGATGGATCGTTCATCCATTTTTTCTTTGAAAACAAGGTTCAGTATCCCTTCCAGCGGCAGAGCGCCGGCGCGTTCGGGTGAAAAGGGTCCCATCCCCAACAGGGCGTTGTTCACATCGACGATCCGTCCGCCGCGCATCGCGCAGACGGAGATACCGCCTCCGAGATGTGCAACGATCAGATTTTCGTTCTCAATGTCCCAGCCCTCACGCTCGCAGACCCGCCGGGCGGTCGCTTTGATATTCAGGGCGTGACAGAGGCTTTTGCGTTCGATCCCCGGTACTCCGGAAATGCGCGCGATATCATCCATCTCGTCCACGACCACCGGATCGATGATATAGGCGGGTGCGCCGAATTTCTTCCCGAAACTGGCGGCCAGCGGTCCGCCAAGATTGCTGGCGTGATTCCCGTAGGTCGCGTTCTTCAGATCTTCGAGCATACTCTCGCAGACCGGATAGGCGCCGCTTTTTAACGGTTTGAGGATCCCTCCCCGGCCGATCACGATGGAAATATCCCCGATATGATGCTGTGCCAGTTCGTTCTCGATCTGCTGTTTCCGGAAAGAAAATTCACGATACACATTCTCTTTTGAGATCTGCGTCTCGTCCATAGCGACCTTCAGTTCCAGTTCCACTTTATCACGGGTAAATACTGCCATTTTTGTGCTGGTAGAACCGGGATTGATCGCAAGTACACGTTCTGTCATACCTACTCCTCAATGTCGTTAGTAAACCATAGCGTAAGATACGATTTTTATATTTGATTTTCAAAATTTTTTCTTATATTGGCGGGCAATTTGATTTTTGGGGAATTAGCTCAGCTGGGAGAGCGCTTGAATGGCATTCAAGAGGTCAGCGGTTCGATCCCGCTATTCTCCACTTCAACAATTAACAATTAACAGTGGACAAAGGACAATTTAATCAATTGACAATTGAGAATTGACAATTGACAATGGAATGTGTAAATGATCAATTGACAATTGAGAATTGACAATTAACAATGGAATGTGTAAATGATCAATTGACAATGGAATGAGCAATGATCAATTAACAATGGAATGTGTAAATGATCAATTGACAATGGAATGAGCAATGATCAATTGACAATGATGGGCTATTGGATGCCGAGGTTTTGTTTTGTGGTTTTAACGATAGTATTGAGTATTTTATTAAGTTCTATACAATCGCTGATCAGGTTATTCTCGTTTATGTCCAGATATTGAGTTCTTGTCAGCAGATCTATCCAGAATTCCGTTTCGCTTGCTTCTTTTAAGGCGATATTCGATTTATGAAGAAAATCCTTTTTACTCTGAGCATGAATGGCCTCTCTTATATTCGCGCCAATACCGGTACCGGATCTCAGTAATTGTTTCGACATAACGAATTCTTTCTTGTCTTTTTGTAAATGCCGGCAGGTTTGAACAATGTTAACGGCAAATTCCATACTTTTGTCTACAATGATATTATCCGTCATCTTATCCCCCTATTGCGATATGTACCCGATAAATATAAAATAGCGATCCGCTTCCAAATTTTCCAAAAAATCATACCAAAAATAATCCCATCCCTTAAAACTGTCAAACATAAAAATACTAATGTGACAAAAGTCAATTTTCCATTCTTCTTCTTCAATTGTCCTTTGTCCTTTGTTAATTGTCAATTGATTAAATTGTCCTTTGTCCATTGTTAATTTTCAATTGTCAATTGTCCTTTGTCCTTTGTTAATTGTCAATTGTCCTTTGTTAATTGTCAATTGTCAATTGAATAAAGTTTTTGAAAATAATTTTTATATCCGTATAATTTAATATGAAACAACAGGAGGGCAAAGTGAACGAAAAGGACCACCTCAGACCCGCGGGTCTGCCTCCTCTGGATATTGAACGCGTCAAGGTACTCTGGTCAAAGACCTACAATACCGAAGGCAAGCCCGACTGGTCGCATATTTTCCCCTATTATCATGAGGATATCGTTTTTCAGGACTCCATTCAGGAAGTCCGGGGCAAGGAAGCCTTTCTGGGGGTCTGTAATCGATTGACCACACGCTGCCAGAGTCTGAACATGCAGATCGTTTCCATCGCCCGGGATGGCAATGTCATCCTGTTCGACTGGATCATGACCATGTCCTTTAAAAAATATCCCAGCACCCCGATGTACGGTGCCAGCAAGCTGACCCTCAACGAGGACGGTATCATCATGCGCCAGCGGGATTATTACGATATGTGGGGCGATATTTTCAATAACATTCCACATTGGAACAAGATGTACCGGCGTTTCCTGAAACGCAAGTTCGGTTAAGGAACATATGTGTCCGGAAGGATAAGGAATCATATCGATAAGGAGCTTTGTGTATGCATCAGCAGAACCCCGTGATCGTTGTGGGCGGAGGGATCGCCGGACTGACGGCGGCGGCTTATCTTGCGCGATCGGGAAAATCCGTCATTCTCTTTGAAAAAGAGGAAAAAACGGGCGGACTGGTCAATTCCTTTAAACGCAAGGGATATGTTTTCGACGGTGGTATCCGCGCGATCGAAGATTCGGGGATCATCTTCCCCATGCTGCGTCAGTTGGGCATTGAGGTCGAAATGATCAAAAGTCCGGTTTCCATCGGCATCGGTAACAGCGTTATCCGGCTGAAGGATAAAGAGAGTCTGAAGGAATACGAAGCATTTCTGATCGCTCAGTTCCCCGATCGGGAAAAGGATGTGCGCGCGATCATCCGCGAGATCCGCAAGATCATGCAATACATGGATGTGTTGTACGGAATAGATAATCCGGTATTTCTGGACCTGAAAAACGACCGAAAATACCTGATGAAGACCATGCTGCCATGGCTGTTCAAATATTTGTTCACGATCCCGAAGATCATGCGTCTGGACAAGCCGGTCGATGAATACATTCAAAAATTCACGGATGATCAGTCGCTGAACGATATCATTGCCCAGCATTTTTTTCGGAAAACACCAACCTTTTTTGCTCTGAGCTATTTTTCGCTGTATCTTGACTACCGGTATCCGCGCGGCGGGACGGGCGTTCTTACGGAAAAAATGGATGCCTTTGTCCGGGAGCACGGCGGCATCATCAAAACCGGCACGCGCGTGGTTTCCGTGGACCCCGAGAAACAGATCCTCCGCGATGACACAGGTGCCGAGCATGCCTACGCTGATCTGATCTGGGCGGCCGATCTGAAAAGTTTTTACTCCATGATCGATCCGGGATCCATTCGGGACGCCAAGATCAAAATGACGGTCCGGGAAAAGCAGGAAAGCATGAAGGACCTGCACGGCTGCGATTCCATATTTACCCTGTATCTGGGAGTCGATCGCGAAAAAGAACATTTTTCAAATATCTGTTCCGGACATTTTTTCTATACGCCGGACCGGTCCGGACTTTCCCGGGCCGACGGCAGTAAGGTCGATCGTCTGTTAAAAGATCCCTCCTCCTTTTCCTTGGCGGAATCAACAAAGATCGTTAAAGCCTATCTGGATGATTATTTCCGTTACAATACCTATGAAATATCCATCCCCGTCCTGCGTGACGCGGACCTGGCACCCGAGGGCAAGACCGGACTGATCATCAGTACGCTTTTTGATCATGCGCTGGCAAAACATATCTCCGACGCGGGCTGGTATAAGGAATTCAAGACCTACGCGGAAGACTGTATGATCCGGACACTGGAAAACAGCATCTTTCCGGGTCTCGGCAAGGATATCGAAGATCGTTTCTCATCCACACCGCTCAGTCTGGAACGCTATACCGGAAATACCGACGGCGCGATCACGGGCTGGGCCTTTACCAATCCCCGGATCCCGGTGGTGAATAAACTGACCAAAATGTTCTATTCGGCGGACGCGCCCCTGCCTCACGTGCATCAGGCCGGGCAGTGGACCTACAGTCCCGCCGGACTGCCGATCTCCGTCATGACCGGAAAACTGGCGGCGGATGGGGTGCTGAAGGGGAAGTGAGTTTTTTATAAGATCAAGTTGAAGGGTAAGCAATGGAGAATTCGCAAGAATATGCGTGGAATGTGGTGATATAAAGTATAATTATTTGAACTAGTAGGAAAAAGAAAAAATCATAAATATGATTAATTATTATTTATACTAAAGATCCATATTTAGTAAAGCTGCTTTCTGATAGCTTATTCTAATATTATTAATGATTTTTTCGGATAATTCATTATTAACTAAAATTGGAAGTTTGCCATCCTTAGATAAAAAAATAAAATCTTTATGAGGTATGCTTTTTGATTGTTTTGAAACAATGAAAACCCAAAATAAACCACAAAATATTGAAAAATATCCCGTATGTGTTCCTAATACTTTTTTTGTTAATTTTACTGGTGGCATGATCATCTGATTTGATAACTCTTTAGAAAGAGATGGAAGAATAGTCATGACCCCATATTGATATATTTCACCTGGGTCATTGTTTAATAGCATTTTTCTTATTATTTCGGAATGAGGACCAAGATTAACTTTAGAAAAATCCTCTCTGGTTGTAATTGAAGATCTCCAAATCAATGACATTAAAAATAATTTAAATTTGGCATAATCAATTCCAGACATTATTAACCAATTGGGGATTTCTGATGTTTTAAAATTATTATCCCTGAAAATATCCCTACAATAGTTTTCCCAAGTATTAATATGTTTTTCACAATCTATACATAATAATCTTTCATATATTCCTTTAGGGCGTTTCATAATTCTATCAGCTTTTTGAGAAAATACTAAATATTTATGGTTATTTTCATCATAAAGATAATCATACATCCACTCTGGGAATATATGTGAATCACATAATGATTTATCTTTCAAACAAAGTTTACACTTCATTTAGCTTTCACCGATCGTCCCCGGTGGGTGGTGTGTTTTAATAACTTGGTCATATAATAAATTTAGAATGGAATATGTATTCCAATCCCATATCCGGAATTATCATTGTATGAAATAGGTCTAAATTTAACCAGAGCAATTTCAATATCGTCTTTTCTTTTATTGCCCAAAAACCATAGTGCCACTCCAACACTCGCAGCAGAAATCCCTGCGCTTGCTAATAAACTACCACCTAATGCAATATTTGTATTTCGAGATAAATCATCATAATTGCCACTAGTGATTCCATTTAATCCAACAAAATACATAATACCACCAATTAGAGTCCCCACACCACCAGCTACGGTTATCGATTTGCCTGTTTCAATTGTTTTTAATGATTTATCTAGGGCAAGCTCTAATTGTGGCTCTGTCATTTTGCTAAAGTCTTCCACGTTAATAAACAGATTGCTGTAGTATTGAGCACTAAGGCTTATTGGTATAGCAATAATTAGCAAGACGACACATAATTTAATGAAAATATGGAGTTCATTTCTCATAATAAAATTCTCCTAGTTATGTTTTTAAGCACCATGTAATATGAATAAAATTATTTTTATGGGCAAGCAATACTTTAAATAAGGCATAACTGAATAGAAAACATAAGCTATAAGCAAACATACCAACGAAAAATGGTCGAAACTGGCAATAATTTGTGTATTTTATTGCGAATAATAATATAGCTCCCTGCCCCCCTCAAAACGCCTTGACAATACCTGTCCCGAAGGGTAAATTGCACACTTCATTATGCCGGGAAGAAAGTGATCCCGCGCAATGCGAAATGACAGGAATGTGAAAGGTGTGAATGATCATGATCAACACCATCTTGTTCGATCTGGACGGCACGGTGTTGCCAATGGACTTCAATGCGTTCATGCAGCGCTATTTTCATGAAATGGGAACGATGTTCCATGACATGATCGACGGCGAATTACTGGCGAAATACGTATTGGAGAGCACAAGGCACATGGTGAATAATTTGGACGACCGCACGAATGAAGATAAATTCATGGCGCGCTTTTCGGAACTGATCGGCGGGGATACGGAAGCATACCGAAAGCGCTTCAATGCGTTTTACGACACATTGTTCCTCAATGTCCGGGATACGACACATCAAAATCCCGCGATGATACAGGCAATAAAGCATGTAAAGGATAAAGGCTACGATGCGGTGCTGGCGACCAACCCGCTTTTTCCCATGAAGGCGAACCGCCATCGCATTCGCTGGGCGGGACTGAAGCCCGAGGATTTTTCTTACATCTCTTCGTTCGAAAGCAACAGGTACTGCAAACCGCACGCGGCATATTACCGGGAAGTTCTGTCGGCGATCGGCAAAGCGCCGGAAGCATGCATGATGGTGGGGAACGACGCCCTGGAAGATATGGCAGCCGCCGGGCTGGGCATCACAACGTATTTGATCGAGGATCATTTGCTCAATACGCATAATGTTGACATCAAAGCCGATCACAGGGGCAGCTATGAAGATTTTTATGACTTTGTACGTACTTTGCCCGACTTAAACGATGAACTATAAACGATACGTGTCCGCCGAAGTCCCTCGAAGCGTTAGCGCAGTGGGACGAAGGAGGGAACGATACTTGCCCGCCGAAGTCTGCCGGCCCCAAACATTACCATTAAGCCGAATATGTTCGATCTAGCAACAAGCGCTGTTTGAACTGCATCCGCAGTTACATGCTTCAATATCGCCTTGAATATATTGTTTTATACGTTTTTTTCTGATCACATCAAGATCGGCTCTTTTAAAGATTATGTTCATTCCATCTTCGGGTTTTGTGCAGCAGGCATATTTTTCTTCGCCATTGATCTCTATCAAACATACTTTACAACATCCGTCTTTTCTGCCGGCATAATAGCAAGGCGCGGGAATACCAATCCGGGCCCGTTTTGCCGCATCAACAATATTCTTGTCTTCACTGAATATTTTTATCATTTGCCCGTCAATTTGAATTTGCATATTTAAAATTCCTTACGTTTTATTGAAGTTAACATGTATTGAACCAAATTGAAAAGCATTTAAGTAGGCAAAATGACCATCTTCCCTCAAAAACCAGGCAACCCGAGATCAACTCCCCCGTTTTTCACACCACATACTAAATAACCCGCAATAACAAGTATTTGTTTTTTCACACCCACTCCCCACCCAACTCACAACAAAACACCCCTTTTATAGCCGGCGAATAAGGTGCTGAAAGGAAATAATAGAGGGTAAGAAGGTAAGAGGATAAGAAATTTAGTCAGAATAATTATTTACAACAATAAACACTGTCATGTCGAACAGCCCACCGGTGGCGGGTTGAGAGACATCTATTCACGATGACAATACCCCTATCTAAAAACAGGAGTATTTTTCTTTTCTTTGCGGCCCAAAGAAAATCCCAGGGGGATCCCCACGGGAGAAACAAAAGAAAGGCCCCCCTTCGCCTATCGGCTTGTGGGCTTCGGAGGGCAGGCCCCCGCTGCCGCATTTTTCCTGAAAATCCGCTTCGCCCGCTAAAATGCCAAATGCTCCGACACATCGGAGCGTCGACATTTTTTAACGCGTTCTCAGCGTCTTTTCTTACCGGAAAAATCGCGGATGCGGGATCGAATATGAGGAGTCATTTAAATATCTCTAACCTATAAATAAAAAATCCCTCCTCATTTTTCAACAAGAAGGCATTGATATTGATGTTCTCGACCCGTCTTCGTCCCGACTACTTCGGGACTTCCAGCCTTCGTCCGCCTACGCTGAAGCTTCGGCGGACTACGGACTGGCGCAGCGCCGTGGCACACCTCGACTTCTCGACACCTCAACGTCTCGACAATAAAAGAGCTCCCCTCCGAAGACGAGAGCTCTTTTTGATCTTGCTTCTTAGCTTATTTGCTTATTAGCTTATTAGCTTCTTAGCATATTTTCTTATTTCATAAACACCATCTTCTTCGTCTCAATGAACTCTCCCGCCCGCATGATGATGATATAGACACCGGTCGAGACCTGCTGTCCCGACTGATTTGTGCCGTTCCAGACGATCTTATGCCAGCCGGCCTGCTGGCTGCCGATATGCCAGCTTTTGATCTTTCGGCCGCTGATATCGAAGATCATCAGTTTCACATCCGAAGCTTCCGGCAGTCCGTATTGAAGAGTGGTTGCGGGGTTGAAGGGATTCGGATAGTTCTGCGCCAGCACATAGTTTTCTGGCAGACCGTCGGCAAGCGAGGTCTCGATGGTGGAGAATGTGACTTCCTCCCCGTAAACCGTACCGAGACTGTTGGTAACATACGCGCGGATATAATACTGCGTGTTCTGCGTCAGACCGCTGATCGCTGAAGAGAATTCACCCGCGGATGTTACGGACCCCAGTTCGACCTTCGCGTCCCCGGTGCTCGGGTTGCCGCCGGTGTTCCAGCAGAATCCGTGCTGCGTGGGCGCGGGGTGACCCGGAACAGTGATCTCCGCGCTTGCGTTCGCGCTGATCGAGTCGATATCCGTTACCGCCATGGCGCTCAGCGAAGGCCGGCCCAGCGTTTTGAAGGTCATTTCACCGGAATAGACCGTATCCGTCGCATTGACCGCGTAGGCGCGGATATGATACTCCGTGTCGGGGGTCAGTCCGCCGATAAGGGACGTGAAGGTCCCGGCAGAATCGACGGCACCCAGTTCGACCTTATGATCGT
>Ga0334893_1002396_pt1 | contig 14212 bp, 13 predicted proteins | sample GraSluR3_MG_5_FD_207218 | JGI IMG/M metagenome (GOLD analysis project Ga0334893, IMG submission 207218) | Sludge microbial communities from methane-producing bioreactor in Wageningen University, Netherlands - Granular Sludge_09_05-R3 | ecosystem: Engineered > Bioreactor > Anaerobic >...
TTGCTAACAAAGGGTACATAAAATGGCGGCGGGCTGGGAGCGGGGTAAGCCGAAAAAACGTAACTTCGTCCAAGCGGAACAGGGTTGGTTTTTCACTCCGCCACTTTACGTACCCTCAACCGTTGTATGCAAGTGTATCAGAGCGAAATTTAAGCTTTGATATTTTGACTCTTTGAATAAACAGACAAGAAAATAATACTAGGCTCTTTGAAGATAAGTAGGTGCTAAGTTGATGGGAATTTATTTTGTTTTTTTCTGCCCCCGCACAAAGAAAAAGAAACCCCACCGCACAAACAGCACATTTGCAAACCGCTGCAAGCCAGCCCTGCAATCCAAAGTTTACAAAAGAGCTGTTCTTTGCCCACGCACCATTCGTATAATCGTTGTACATTTGCATTTATGAAAGTCGAAATAGACAAAAAACTAAAACAAAAAAACATAAAGCCAACTGCCATGCGTGAGTTGGTTTATGAGGTTTTGGATAAAAACAAAAAGGCTTTAAGTCTTTATGAGATTGAACAACAATTTGAAAACGTTGAGCGTTCAACAATATTCCGCACTTTAAAAACATTTCAGGACAATTTACTAATCCATAGTGTTGATGATGGTTCTGGTGCAGTAAAATATGCTCTTTGTGATGATGATTGTACTTGCTCATTGGATGATTTACATTACCATTTTCTTTGCACTAAATGTGGTCAAACTCATTGCTTGAAAAATATGCCAATACCTAAGGTGGATTTACCCGAAGGATTCAATTTTGAAAATGCCAATTTTGTAATAAAAGGAACTTGCCCTAATTGTCAAGGATAACTTTGCAATACTGTTGCACGTAATTCTGCCGTAATTTTGTAGTATAAATTTGTAAATCTATATACTATGAAACATATAATCTCAAGCTTACTTTTCCTGTTTACATCTGGAATAATCTTAGCGCAAAACACAGTTAGTTTTGAAGTAAAAGAAGAATCGGGCGAATCTCTGATTGGTGCAAGTGTTGTAGTTGAAGGAACAACCAATGGAACAATTACCAATACAGAAGGTATTGCCAAATTTGAAAATCTACCTAATGGTGAAATAGAATTTGTTATTTCGTTTGTTGGCTATGAAGAAAAGGAAATTGAATTATCATTTCCTGAAGACAACAATAAAACCATTGAAATTGAATTGGAAGAAGGTGAAGAACTGGAAGAAGTGGTAATTACATCAACAAGGTCTTCACGAACCATACAAGATATTCCAACACGAATCGAAGCCATTACAGGCGAAGAATTAGGCGAAAAAGCAGCCATGAATTCTTCTAATATCGGAATGCTATTAAGAGAAACTACAGGGGTGCAAATGCAACAAACCTCACTTAGTTCAGGAAATATGAGTATCCGTATTCAAGGCTTAGATGGTCGTTACACTCAAATATTAAAAGATGGTATGCCTCTTTATGGAGGCTTTGCAGGTGGACTCTCCATTATGCAAATACCACCGCTCGATTTAAAACAAGTAGAACTGATTAAAGGAAGCAATTCAACATTATATGGCGGTGGAGCTATTGCAGGTTTGGTAAACCTTGTTACCATTAAACCGAATGATGAGCCAAAACTCGACATCATGCTAAACCAAACAAGTGCTTTAGGGACTACAGGTAATATATTCTATGCTCAGAAATATGGTAAAGTAGGTCTTTCGATTTATGGTTCGGCAACAAATCAAATAGCTTATGACCCTGACGATGATGGCTTCTCGAATATGCCCGATGCACAAACGTTTAGCCTTAACCCAAGATTTTACTATTACATCAACCCCAATACTGAACTTAGTATAGGTTTAAATACCACCATTGATGACAGAACAGGTGGAGATATGGAAGTAATTAAGGGAAACACAAGCGCAGAACATGTATTCACTGAGGAAAACAAATCGGAGCGTTATGCTACGCAATTGAATTTTAGAAATACAAAAGAGAACAGAACCATTGACTTCAAAAACAGCATATCCTATTTCGATAGGAAGTTGACAATTCCTGACTATCAGTTTAACGGAAACCAAGTTTCTAGTTTCTCAGAAGCATCGTACAATTTACATAGAAACGGAAAATCCGAATGGCAATTGGGATTGAATCATTACTTGGAACAATTTACAGAGGAAAATACAGACTCCCTTCCTGTAAGAGATTACACGCACAATACAATTGGTGGATTTATACAAAATACCACCGATATAAATGAAAAGTGGATATTGGAAGCAGGGTTAAGAACAGATTACAATACCGATTATGGAACGTTTGTATTACCTCGCTTCTCTTTACTTTTTAAAGCAAATAACAAACTTAGCTCTCGTATTGGTGGTGCAATGGGTTACAAACTACCAACCATTTTTACCGAAGATGCTGAGAAACTATATTACCGAGGCATACAGCCATTATCAACCGACCAAGTAGATGCTGAAACTTCTATAGGTGGTAATTTCGACATTAACTATAAAACTGCTTTAGGCGATGAAATGACATTCTCTATTAACCAGTTATTCTTTCTTACCCAACTTAAAAACGCATTGGTTTTACGAGAAGATGTCATGACAGATATGGCATATTTTGAAAGTGCAGATGGCAACATGTTAAGTTCAGGTTTTGAAACCAATATTAAGCTAACATACGATGATTTTAAACTCTATTTAAACTACGCCTTTGTTAATACGGAATTACAATACGATAATATAAATAACCAAAAACCCTTAACACCAAAGCATAATGCAGGTTTTGTTCTGTTCTATGAAATTGAAGAAAAGTGGTCGGCTGGTTATGAAGTATATTATACAGGAAAACAGTTCGATAATTTATACAATCAAAAAACAGATTATTGGACAATGGGTGTAATGTTAATGCGCCATTGGGAACGCTTATCCGTATTTGTGAACTTCGAGAACTTTACAAATGTTATGCAATCCGATTTTGAACCTTTAGTATTACCACCAACAAACAATCCTACGTTCCCAGACATATGGGCACCGACTGATGGATTTGTATTTAATGGAGGTATTAAGCTTAGATTATTATAAAAACTTAGACCAATGAAATACTATTTTAATAAAATAACAAACTACTCTTTCGATGAAGCTATTGAAAAAGTAACCGAAGAACTTCAAAAAGAAGGTTTCGGAGTATTAACGGAAATTGACGTTACGGCAACGCTAAAAAAGAAACTCGATGTTGATTTTAAGAATTATAGAATCCTAGGAGCTTGTAATCCACCTTATGCCTACAAAGCATTAAGTGCAGAAGATAAAATTGGAACCATGTTGCCATGTAATGTAATTGTGCAACAAATCTCAGAATCTCAAGTTGAAATCGCTGCGATTAATCCTATTGCTTCAATGCAAGCGGTCGAAAACAATGCCCTTGGTGAGGTGGCGATAGATATAACCCAAAAATTAGAACAAGTTATCACTAACGTTTAATTTGAAAGTTATGAAAAAAATAAAAATTATTTCGATGCTATTAATGGTTTTATCAATTCAATCATTAGTTGCACAGGGACAAGAAAAGGCGTATTTCTCAAAAACTGTTGAAGGCACTTTTGAAGAAATAGCTGAAAAAGTAACAGAATATTTAATCGAACAGGGTTTTGGTATTGTTACAGAAATAGATTTGGACGTTAGAATTAAAAATAAAATAGGCGATACTGATATGAAACCTTATAAAATCTTGGGGCCATGTAATGCTGAATTGGCATACGAAGCCTATAAGGTAGAAGAAAACATTGGATTCATACTGCCTTGTCGTGTTATAGTTAAAGATTTAGGAAACAATAAGGTTGAAATTTTAATGGAAAACCCAACAGAAAAATTAATTGTTAGAGATAATATAGAGCTAAATAAAATTGCTGACCAAGTAAAAACAAAATATTTATCAGTTTTGAAAAGTTTATAAATTACTTTGAGAACAATTAATCGAATATTGCAAATCGAGTGGCAGAAAATAAATCGCTAGGAGAAGTAGCATCCGAAATAACAAGGAAACTGGAAAAAGTAATCAATAACATCAAAATATAAAGTAATGAGAAAACAATTTTTATTATTAGCATTAGTATTTGTGGGTGTATTCGCAGCTAATGCTCAAGATGGCGAAAAGTTAAAAGTAATCACAGGTGTTAGAGTAAATCCTCTATTAATTTACGATTTAGAAGGTGGTGTAAAAGAAAAAGTATTGCTACATGGCGAGTTAGGAGCCTTGTTTAATAAACGTATATATACTTCATTAGGTTATACCGCTGCAGTGAATGCTGTATATAATTTTAACGAATATTGGTTTATTGGATTTGACAAGAAAGTGCCTGTGTCGTGGGTTATTGCCGAAGAGTATAATTTAAACAACAACAAATTTTATATACAGACTGGCCCAAATATAAAACTTAATGAAATTGGGAATGTATTTGCATTTTTATTTACACCAACAGACCAATTTAAATTGGGTTTAAAAGTTGGTGTATTTATACCGCTAAATGTAGTTCTGTATAAAAAATAGAAAAATAAAAATTTCGCTAATATAAACAGTTCTAATTTTTAGAGTTTACTTGCTAACACTGTACTTCAAAACCTACTTATATGTATCTATTTACATTCTATTGTGTGTTTTTGGTTGCATTGTTTATAGTTCCGAGCTATGTAACCTATAAGCGCACAGGAATTAATCCGTTTAAATTTAGCAATGAGGAAACCGCTATAAACTATGTAGGAAAAGCCTATAAAATTATATCAGCAATAGCATTTATTACTATTGCCCTAAATGCTTTCCAACCTTCAGTAATGCAATATTTGGTATCAATAGAATACTTGAAATCAGAAATTACTGTTTGGGTTGGCTTGGGTCTTTTACATCTATCATTTATTATAATATTCATAGCTCAACGCAATATGGCAAATGAGTGGCGTATTGGTATAGATAATGAAAACAAAGTAAACCTGATTACTAAAGGAATGTTTGGAATATCAAGAAATCCAATCTTTTTAGGTGTGTTAATTGTATTTGCAGGAATGTTCCTGATTATTCCGAATGCTGTAACTTTGGTTATATTGATTTCAGGTTTTATTGTTATTCAGGTACAGGTTAGGCTTGAAGAAGAGTTCTTAATAAAGCAACTTGGAGATGAATACATAGACTATATGAAAAATGTTAAACGTTGGTTGTTATGATTAAATCAAAATATCACATATCAAAAATGGATTGTCCTTCCGAAGAAAACATGATTCGGATGAAATTGGAAGGATTACAAACAATCAAGAAACTTGATTTCGATATTGAGAACCGCAACCTTACTGTATATCATTCAGAGGAAGATAAAGAAATATTATCTCGTTTAGAATCATTAAACTTTAGTGCAATTCTAACAGAAACAGGTTCTATTGATGATATTGAGTTTGAGGTAGAAGATTCTACTGTCCAATCAAAACTACTTTGGTCAGTATTAATAATCAATTTTGCATTCTTTATAATTGAAATGACTACAGGACTTATTTCAAAGTCAATGGGTTTGGTGGCTGATTCATTGGATATGTTAGCTGATTCCTTTGTCTATGGTTTGAGTTTGTGGGCAGTTGGTTCAACTGTATTGCGGAAAAAGAAAGTTGCTCGTTTAAGCGGATATTTTCAATTAACATTAGCACTTCTAGGAATAATAGAGGTCGTAAGGCGTTTTATTGGCTCAGAAGCTATGCCCGATTATAGAATAATGATAGGTGTATCAATATTAGCATTGATAGCTAATGGGGTTTGTTTGTATTTACTCCAAAAATCAAAAAGCAACGAGGCGCATATGAAAGCCAGTATGATATTTACTTCAAACGATGTGATTATTAATAGCGGTGTCATTCTTGCTGGTGTATTGGTGTTACTTACACAATCAAAATATCCTGATTTAATTATTGGCTCAATTGTATTTTTAATTGTAGTAAAAGGGGCTTTTAGAATTTTAAAACTAGGTAAATAATGAAACCAATATTTCTTAAATCAACAATTACCTGCCCTGAGTGTGGCTTCCAAAAAGAAGAAACTATGCCAGAAGATTCATGCCAGTTTTTTTATGAGTGTGAAAAGTGTAAATCTGTCTTAAAACCAAAGAAAGGCGATTGTTGCGTTTATTGTTCGTATGGCTCTGTAAAATGCCCACCCATTCAAAGTGGCAAGAATTGTTGTTAGTTTTTCAATAAAAATGGGCGAGAATTCGTTATATTTATCAAATCCGTTTCGGAAAAGGCACTTGAATGTGCGATAAAAGCAATTGCTACAAAGAAAAATACAATTGTAATCAGTAAAATAGGAATTGCAACACGGAAAGATTGAATTGCATTGTTGGAAAATGGGAATGTAAACAGGGAAAATGCAAATGTAAGTGCGAAAAACCGAAATGTAAGTTGTAAAAATGCAACTGTATGCATGGAATACTAATTTGTATTTATTAATAACCCAAAATTCAACAGATTATGGCATCTAGAACAAAATTAACAGACGCTGAAACATTAGAACAGTACAGAATCGCATTAGAAAATGCAGAAACTCAATCAGAAATTGCAGCAATCATGGCCGAGCTGGGCTACGATAGCACAGCTATAGCCGAGGGCAAAGCCCTTTTGGAAGAAACACGCAATGCGTACAACTTGAACAAAACCGAAGATGATGAGTCCTCAGCAGCCTACGCCAACTTCACCAACAAGAAGGTGCAGCTAGAGGACACATATAGCATCCACCGAAAGAAAGCCAAGGTAGTATTCCGCAACGATGCAGTCACAGCCGAGAAGCTAGCCATTACGGGCAGCATGCCCCGCAGCTACGTGAAATGGTTAGAAACTGCAAAGAAATTCTACAGCGTGGCTGCTACCGATACCGAGATACAGGGCAAGTTAGCTAGGCTTAAAATATCAGCAGAGAATATTACAGCCGCTAACACCCTCACAGCAGAGCTTGAGCAGGCAAGAGCCGAATACCTACGCGAAAAGGGCGAATCGCAAGACGCCACCAAGGCCAAGGATGAAGCCTTCGCCAAGATTGACGATTGGATGAGCGAGTTCTACGCCGTGGCACGGATAGGTTTAGAGGATAGTCCTCAACTGCTAGAAGCATTGGGCAAGGTGGTAAGGTAATAACGGGTAAGCCCACCCCACTTGCAAGCACTTTGGCAAGTCGCACAAGCCCCGCTAAAGCCAAAACTTGCCAAAGAGCTTACAAGCCCAGCCCAGCTAACCGCCTTTAAGGGCGGTTTAAGGATTTGCCCACGCACAAAAACAAAATTAGGGCCGTTACGTCATCGGGTCGAAAGATACAGCATTCCAAACGCCACCTTTCACCCTGTGGACATGAAACACCAGCATACAACATGGGGTGTAGCTAATAGGGGGATATAAAAGTACACGCAACGGGTACGTCCGCACCGTTTCGTTTTCGTCACGGGACGAAAACGCAGGCTACGCACTCCCCCACTAGCCACAACCCCCAACCGTTAGCGCCAATACTGATTGAAAATCTGGGAAATGCTAGCCTATCGGCAGTCTGTCAAAAGATTTGATTTTGTAGCCTAGTTTTTAATTTTCCACCTTGAATCCTGAAAATCTCACCCTGATTTTTAGGCACAGACAGACTTTCGCTAGGCTAGTAAATTTTTCGCCTGACCAAGAATCAGATTTGACCGAAGTAACGCCCGAGAAAAGTAGGAGAGAAGAGCAGCGTTTTAGAATTGCTTAGGATTTGAAATTCACCCAGAATCAAAGAATTTTCCGCCTTGACTGAAATCCTGCATGATTTAAAGTTCAGACCTTGACCCAAATCCTGCACGAAAGAATTTCACCTCGAATTTATCGGCGGATTGCATTTCAGTTTTGGAAAATTGCTTGAGAAAAGAACGCTGCGAGGGAAAGTAGGGCGTTATGATTTTTGAAAGCCAGCGCGCAAAAATTTACTTTAGCGAACGCACGGGCGAGCGCAGAACAGATTGAGATAAAAAAAAGTACAGGCGCTAACAAAGGGTACATCGCATGCCCCAAGGCTGGTCGATTAGGAAATTATCCTGTTTCAAATTACCTTTATCGGGTGGATGCGGAAATCGCCCTGAACCGACGGGGCACGCAACGTACCCCCAACCGTTACCCAACATAATGACACCGAATTTGAAATCTCCATGTGAAGGAGTTCTTGATTTCTTTTCGATTCTCTGGTCATTTGACTTCTGAATTTCGCATGAATGTTAACTAGACTTGAAATAGGAAAAACACGATTTTATGGATTAGCTATGCATACAGATTGAGCAAAGAATGATTGCACAATGATTTATGCCAAATTACAGATTGAATTCAAATCCTAGATTAATTAGAATACACACACGGAACAAGATTCCAGAATTTTAGAGAGCAATATTTCAAATACCCATTAACCTAAATTTAAACACAGAAAAAATGGAACTATTTAGTGAAAACTTAACCATTCCAATGTACTTGATAATAGTACTTACGATATGGGATATCGTTTGGAAATTGGTGGCTTTTTGGAAATCAGCCAGAAACAATCATTTGGCATGGTTTATTTGCATTGCGATATTTAACACAGTTGGAATATTGCCCATAGTTTACCTGATAAAGTATCGAAAAGGGAAATAGGGGATAGAAGAGAGATTTCATTGAGATTATTCGAAAGACTGAATCCTTTTTTTTTGAAAAAATTACGTTGGGTAACAAAGGGTACATCGCATGCCCCAGGGCTGGTCGATTAGGAAATTATCCTGTTTCAATGTAAATTTATCGGGTGGATACGAAAATCGCCCTGAACCGACGGGGCACGCAACGTACCCTCAACCGTTGCCAACAATTTTGAATAAAACCGCAGACTATTAGGGCATTAAAATAACACTTGGATATTCTGACATAGTTTGACAGACTTGATAACTATCTTTATGCTCGAAAAGAATAAATGATATGTCAAAAAGAACATTTTTTAAAAGGTATATATGGCTCTTTGATTTAATAAAGAATAACCCGTATATAACACTGAATGAAATAATTGAAAAATTTAACAAATCAATTGATTGGAATGATGAAACGGTTGGTTACTCTAAAAGGACATTTCACAGAGATATAAATGAAATCGAAGAATTATTTGGGGTTGAAATTGAATATGACAATATAAATAAAGGCTATTTTATTGATTATGAAACTATCCAAGAGAACACATCTTTACTAATTGAATCGTACAGAATTATAAATACATTAGAGCAATTCAAGGAAATCAGCAAATATATTTCAACAGGTTTACATAATACAGGTAGTGAGCATATTTCAACAATTCTTTACGCTATAAAGAATAAAAATGTCATTGAATTTTCCTATTACAAGTATGTTGGCGGAGAGATAACCCAAAGAAATATTGAACCCTACCTTCTAAAAGAGTTTAAGTTTAGGTGGTATGTAATTGGAAAAGATAGTTACGATAACCAAGTTAAAACATTTGCATTAGAACGAATTCAAAGAAACACATTAATAATCAAAACAAACACTAATTATCAAATACCAGAGGGAATTAACCCTGACAATTTCTTTGATGATAGTTTTGGAATCTTTAAACTACAGAATTCTGAACCAGAATTAGTTGAATTATCCTTTAGCCCTTTAAAAGGCAAGTTCATTAAATCCGTTCCTTTACATAAGTCTCAAAAAATACTGGTTGACAATGAGACAGAACTTAAGATACAATTGCAGTTACAAGTAACTCACGATTTTTTAATGGAAATACTTTCACACGGAAGTGATGTTGTTGTATTAAAACCCACAGGTTTAGCCGAAAGAATTAAAAATGAGTTGGAACTAAGCATTAAATACTACAATGGCAAGCATAGTGTGCCATAGTTTGGCAGGCTTTGCGTTTATTTTTGTGGGAAAACAATCCTACTATGATAGATGCAAACACAATAGAAAAAGAATTACTTAGAAGCCTAGAGAGGCTTATTTATCAAGCTGATTCTAACGAATTTGTAAGTGCTATAATTAATCTAAAGGAGTTAGGTTATAAAGTCCATATTAAAGTTAATCCCGAGAAAGAGCTATACAATTTTCAATTAAAACAATGCGTAGCAGAACATAAGACCTTAATAACCCAAAAAGAAATTTTACGAAAACTTGTTTTAGCAGAGAAATTTGCTGCAATCCGCTCACAAGAGTTTGAATACGCAGCTAGGTTAAGAGATTTAGAAAATAAAATTGAAAATATTTCTGGAGAAGAAGCATACAGAATACTTGAAGAAATAATAAACCTGAATGTTGGATATTCTATAGCTATTTATTTTCAGGAAATCTATATTGTAATTCAAACTGAACTTCACTTTTTAAAATATATTGAAAATGAAATATATAATATCACATCTCAAAAGTATTCGCTAAAGATTGAGAGCATTGAAGAAAAGGTTGTTGAATATATAAAACTAAATGCTTCAACTAGAGAGCTAATAAAAAAAAACTATGAATCAGTAAATGAAAACTGTAATGTTTATGTTGCTTCTGTTTCCCAAAATAGGGCAAAGGAAATTATTTACCTTCAGCCTTTCAGTATCTTTGACAAAATACCCGTTATTTCGCTAAAAGAGCATTTAAAAGTAATAGAATGCACTGACATTAGGTCTTTAATCCTGCTTTGCACGTATTACATTGAATTAGAAAAGCCATTAATGCCTTATATTGGTATCAAGAACCCTATAATTGATGAAATTCTTTCAGATTCTTTGGGTTGGCTTGCATACCCGCATCAACTCATTTCATTATTTTCTCTTGCAACGGGTATAAATAGTAAGGAAAAAATTGATAAATTCGTTAAAGACTTTAATAGTAACAACCTGAAAGAAATTGATGTTTATTCAAGTCAACCACTCTTGAGTTCAACTCTAGGAGAAATAGTAAACGAGAGAATTTTTTCAAAGAAAGAAAATCTAAAGTACCCGAATTACAAGTATGGCTATAAAATGTATAATTACCTTTCTGAATAAAAACTAATTACTATTATGGATAAACTCAATTTTCTTTTAAAAGAGGTTCAAGCAATAAGCGAGAAATACGAAGAACTTTCTCACTTAAAGGGCGAGAAATTCAATCTTTTCGATATACTCGACAGACGAACTGATGAGGTAAAAACACACTCTGCAATACTTGCAGAATTACTTAACCCCAAAGGTTCACACGGTTTAGGTGATGAATTTCTTAAATTGTTTCTTAACCTAATAAACACAAGGGTTGCAGAACAAACTAATCAGATTAATATTCAAAATACAAAAGATACATCTGTTTTTGTTGAATATCCAATCGGTGAGATTAAAGATGATGAAGTTATTGGAGGCAGAATCGATATATTGCTCACTAATGAGCGTTTTAATCTTTGTATAGAAAATAAAATCTTAGCAAATGACCAACATTTACAATTATTTCGATATCATAATTTTTTAAAGAATAGAAGAAATCCTTATCTTTTATACCTCACATTAGACGGGGCCGACCCAGACAGAAAAAGTACAACAATTGATAATCAAGGTTTAGTGTTGAGAAAAGATGTGGATTACTACTGCATTTCTTATCGCAACGACATTCTAGAATGGCTTCAAGAGTGCTTAAAATCAAGCGTATCCTACCCAATGCTTCGTGAATCAATTAACCAGTACATTATTCTTATAAAAAGTTTAACAAACCAACTAACTTCAGCAGTTATGGAAGAACAAGTAAGAAAGGCTATACTAAGCGACATATCAAGTGCAGAGATTATTAAAGAGACTTTTGATAAAGCCGTTGAAGATGTTTCAAATAGGCTCAGAGAAGAAGTCCTAATTAAATTGCGAGATGATTATCCTAGTGCAGAAAGCGTTAATGCTCAGCGAAGATTAAGCAGCATATTTATACCCGTTTCGAATGGGCGGCTTGGTATAGAATCTTTTAATGGTAAGGGGATATTTATGAACGAAGCCCTTTTTGTTGGTTTATTAAAGCATAACCAAGAAAATCAAAAGTGGGAATGGGAGAATTGTACTCCAATTTTCGACAAAGAGTCTCTTTACCAAAAATTACAAGATTTTGAAAAAGGCGACGATAGTGTAGTTGATTATATTGTTACAAGCACTAAAGAATACATACAAACTAATAAATTAGTGGTTCAATAAAGTCTATATTACCTCCGCCACACTTTGGCACACCTCCGCACTACCTTTGATTCCATATTAACTAAACTTCAAAATTTATGGAATCAATTGAATTGCCAATAGGGCTAACTGCTGTTGGCGGGGTAAAGGGTGAAGGTAAAACCGCATTTTGCCTTAAACTCGCAAACCACATTGCTCAAAGAGAAAAGGTACTATTTATTAGCTACCAAGATTATAAGGAGAAAATTACAGAACACCTTATAAGCACTGACAGAAGTATTAACCCAGGGCTTGAGATTAGAACAGATTTTGAGTACTTTGGGTTGGATACTTTCGTAAAGTTGATGTGGCTTTTACAAGATAAACCCTACTCAACAGTTTTCATCGACAACAGCGATTTTCTTAACAAGTACGACCCTTGGGATAGGGCATACGATGACGTTGATGAGTTTATTGAAGCGCTTGAACTTATGCATCATTTTTGCAGAGTTAAAGTAATCTTCACTATAAACATTGGGCAAAAAGCAGATTATTCCAGAAAGTATCCAATGCTTAGGGATTTCAATTCATCAAGACACATTTCAAACAAATGTCGTCAGGTACTTGCTGTTTACAGACCAATTTATCACGGTTTTACAGAAGATGCCGAAGGGTCTTCTACTATATACCAACTCGAGGTATATAGCCTTAAAAATGGGTGCAATTCAACCACAGTCAACACTTTTAATTGGGCGGAATTCGTAAAATTATAATCATTTCTCAAAACAAATCATTTCAAATACACCTTTATTATGAAACAATATATCTGCACATTATTTGCAATCACCTCATTATGCATACATAGCAATGCTCAAATCTCTGTTACCACAGTTGAGAAAAAAGAGCCTGAAAAAAAAGTAATCCCAGCCCCTGCATACGATAGTTTAGAGGCTTTTGTAAGTTACGATTCTTACTATAGAACTCATTGGCGAATACCAAATGAAGGAAAATGCACGGTTGAAGAATTTTACAAAAGGTACATTGGGCTTCAAATTTATTACCCCTCATACAGTAACGAATTTAATAAAACCAGCACAATTTTCTTCACTGACTCTAATCCATTGAAATATCTAACTTGGGAAGAAGTTGGAGATAAGTACTATACTATTCTCAAAATTCACCCATCTTTGGATAAAACCCAGTACTACGACCTAATAAAACAGGAAAAAAACATTGGGCTTGGTTTAAGTGGCGCATTGCTTTTGGAACTAAAAGATGAAACCACAGGACAAGTAATACATTCTGTTGAATCCGATTATAGCAATAGGTTTATTCTTGTACCGTATTTTGTTAAAAGACAGCAATTACTTAAAAACAACACCCTTGTTGCAACTGATTACATTAGTGCTCGTAAGTTTCCCAATGTTGATGAGTTTTTAAGTGTTAATGAAAAGACTGTGTTGTCTGGGGAGTTCACATTAATCCGTAGCGAAGTTCTCGGCAAGTCCAACAACCCTGATTCTGACGAAAGTATAATTCTCGTTTACCTACTAAAGAATAACGAAAATACATTTATACTTTTTAACGACAGTCAAAGGGGGCGTCCTGTTTTTAGTGATGTAATTACGTTTAAAGATGATTTACAGAAACAGGAAAGCAGAAAGATTGCAGAAGAGAAAGCAAAAGTTGATGGCTATGTAAAAAAGTACGGAGCGGAATACGGAAAACTAGTTGCAAAAAATCAAGTAAAAATTGGAATGACAAAACAGATGTGCGAGGATGCTTGGGGTACTACCTTTGATAAGAAAAGGTTTACCGATAGTGCTGAGGAGAAAGAAATTTGGCGATATGTTGGTAGAAGTAGGTTGATTTTTGTTAATGGAATTCTCACAAACATTATTGAGTAACCCATTGTTATCGGTTGTAAAAACAGAGTTTGATGTGATTCTAATTTGTTAAATTTATTCATTGCTGTCCACTTAAAATAGATTGAAGGACAGTTGTTTATAATCAAGTTCTTTGACATTATTGTAATCTATATTTGTAAACAGTTCTTTTACAGGGGTTTTGTCCAGTAGAGATATTCCTAA
>Ga0334893_1002408_pt1 | contig 14143 bp, 9 predicted proteins | sample GraSluR3_MG_5_FD_207218 | JGI IMG/M metagenome (GOLD analysis project Ga0334893, IMG submission 207218) | Sludge microbial communities from methane-producing bioreactor in Wageningen University, Netherlands - Granular Sludge_09_05-R3 | ecosystem: Engineered > Bioreactor > Anaerobic > Unclassified...
AACGCCCTTCTTGACAGGGCGTTTTTTATCATTTAGAATCGTCATAGGAACTAATAACTACCCAAGTGGTGATTAAACAAAACGGTTTTGGTTCCTAATAAATATATGATAATAAAAAATATATAAGGGGTGATTTAGCCAATGTACATGGCCGAAGTCGAACTTTCCGGGCAGAACGTTGATGCGGTGTTGCTGTCGCGTGTTATTGATGCGATAGCTAAGATGGATGCAGAGTTTAATTTATGCGAAACGAGGATAGGCCGCACTGCGGATGACGCGAGTTATGCCAGGATCGAAGTTGGAGCACCAACGTGTGAGCGGCTTGATGAGGTCATTGGCAAGCTCAGGGAATTGGGTGCTGTGCCCGTTAATGGTCAGACAATTACGCTGGCCACTGTTACCAAGGACGGTGTAGGTCCCGAAGGGTTCTATTCCAGTACCAACATTGATACATACGTGAATATGAACGGCAAGTGGGTTCCGGTTGACGACATCGAAATGGACTGCGTAGTGGTAGTCGACACGGCAAACTCTAAGGCAAGGTGTTGTCCCATAGCATCGCTTTCCAAGGGAGACCGGGTGGTCATTGGCCACGGGGGCGTACGGGTTGCCTCAATGGATAGGAGGGCCGACGAGGAGCGGGGCTTTTCCTTCATGGGGAGCGATGTATCAAGCGAGCGCCAGAAATCGCTGATGGTTAGGGAGATCGCCCGGGAGATTCAGGCGGTACGCGAACGTAACGGTAAAGTTCTGGTCGTGGCCGGGCCCGCTGTGATTCATACCGGGGCAGGCAAACACCTTGCGGCACTTATTGACGCAGGTTACGTAAATGTTTTCTTTGCCGGCAATGCCGTGGCAGTACACGATGTGGAATCGGCACTGCTCGGAACATCACTGGGAGTATGCCTAAAAGACGGTACATCTGCACCGGAAGGCCATATGCACCATATGCTCGCCATTAACAGGATACGAGGCCTTGGTGGCCTGCGACAGGCGGTAGATGCGGGCATCCTAAAGGAAGGGGTCATGTACGCACTTGTGAAGAATAACGTCCCCTTCGTGCTGGCCGGTTCAATAAGGGATGACGGCCCGCTACCCGATGTCATTACCGATTCCGTTGAGGCACAGAAGGCGATGAGGCAGGGTACCAAAGGGGTGGAAATTGCGCTCATGCTGTCGACGATGCTTCACTCAATTGCCACCGGTAATCTGCTCCCGGCGCGAGTCAAAACCATCTGTATCGATATTAACCCGGCCACCGTGACGAAGCTTGCAGATCGCGGGTCGCATCAGTCAATAGGGGTTGTAAGCGATGTGGAGTGGTTCCTTAAAGAACTCAGGTCTAATCTCATAGAGTCTGATGAATAATGCCAATGATGAAGATTAACGGCGGCAGTATGCCGGCCGGTAAATAATTACAGGACAGGCAATAAGACCTGTCCTGTTTTTATTTTTCCTGATGCCGGCTTGATAATTCCGGCAATGATACCGGAGATACCGGAATTAAGGCCGCATAGGTTCGGTGGGGCTGCCTTGTAACACACCGTAAGCTTTCCCTTGTATCCGCTCCATCAGCACATACACTGTCGGTATTATTATCAGCGTGAGGAAAGTGGCCGCAAGGATACCTCCTATGACGGTAACCGCCAGCGGTGAAAATCTCTCGGACCCGAGGGCCAGTTCCAGTGCCAGCGGCGTCATACCCGCCACGTCAGACAGGGCGGTCATCATAATGGGACGGAAGCGGCTCTTTACTCCTGCGCGTATCGCTTGTGTAACCCCCAGCCCCTGGCTGCGGTTTGCGTTTATCGTGTCAAGAAGCAGGATAGCGTTATTTACCACCGTTCCCGCCAGCAGGATAAAGCCGAGTATTACAGGCATGGATATTACCTTGCCGGATATTTTAAGGGCTGTTATTACTCCTATGAGCACAAGGGGTATGGATGCCATAATGGTTACCGGATGAAGCACCGAGCCGAACTGTGCCATCAGAAGCAGGTAAACGCTTATTACGGCTATCATAAGCGCAAAGGCCATGTCCCTTGCCGAGGCGGAAAGCTCTGCACGGTCACCGGTAACCTCGGCAGTATATCCCACCGGAAGATTAATTCTGTCCATCCTGCTTTCAATGTCTGCTGTCACATGGCTTAGGGGACGGTTGTGGGTAAAACCCAGCACGTCTATGGTATTGACCAGGTTCTCCCTTGTCACCAGGGAGGGTACCGTATCCGTTCTTATCCGGGCTATGCTCTTGAGGGGTACAACCGCACCGCCGGGCGTGGCAATCACGATGCTGCCTATCTGCGGCTTTGACCTTCGCTGTCCATCCGGGTATCTTACTACCACGGCAAGGTCGTCGGCGTTTTCCCTGTAAAATGTGGAAGCCTGGATACCTTCCATGCTTTGGAACACCTGGTTTGCAACCGCCGCAGAGTCAAGCCCCAGCCGTTCCAGCCTGTGCCTGTCCAGGTCCAGCACAATTGTCTGTGTCCCGCCGGACCAGCTCAAATATACGTTGCTGGCACCCTCAACCGCCTGGACCTGTCTTTTTAAATCCTGCGCCAGTTCTTCCAGCACTTTTGCATCAGGGCCGGATACCCTTATATCTACAGGGGCCCTGGCGGTGGCCACAACCGTACCGCCTTCCTCCTTTACAACGAAGGTGCTTATATGGGGTATAAGAGCTATTTTCTCCCTGAGCTGTTCCTGGATATCCCATATGGTGCGGTCCCTTTCCTTGCGGGAGACAAGCTGTACCGAAACCGATGCCTGGTTGACCGTCATGGCCCCGTTTTCGCCCATGTAAGTGGTGCCCGGTTCATAACCGGCCTGGGTATAATAGCCTGTTACATCCCCGTCTTTTTCTAACAGGCCTTCCACCTGCTTTACTGTGTCTAAGGTTCTTTCAAGGCTCATACCGTCCTTTGTTTGTATCCAGATTGTAAAGGCACCGGTATCCAGCTTGGGAAGAAGGTCCATACCGGTACCGGCAAGCATGGCCCCCGAAACGGCCAGCAGCAGTAATGTGACCAAAAGGACCCTGCCGGGGGCTTTTAATGCGATATCCAGTATGCCCAGGTAAAAGCATTTAAGCTTTTCCATTCCAATCGAAAAGGGCCTGCCCAGTCTCGCGGCCCATCTGTCCGCTTTTTTGAAATTGATACCCGAGGTAAGCACCAAAAAAAGAGGTATCATCGAGAGGGATACTATAAAGGATGAGCCTATGCTGAATATTATGGTTTTGGACAGCGGACCGAATACTTTGCCCACAAAGCCTTCTATGAATATAAGCGGAACCATTACTATCAGCGTAGTGGCGGTACCCGCCGCAACCGACAGCATAATCTCGCCGGCACCGTCTACCGCTGCCCTGGCAAGGGGCTTGTTCAGCTCTTCATTGTGCCTGCTAATACTTTCAACCACCACTATGGCGTTGTCTACCACAATGCCTATGCTGAGTATTATGGCGGACAGGGTTATAAGGTCAAGCTGCATGCCAAAAAGCTTCATCAGCGACAGTGTAAGCATATAAGAAAGGGGTATGGACACGGAAACCGCCAGCGCCTTGTGAAAGCTGAGCACAAAAAGCATTATTATAAGTACGGTAAAAAACAGCGCTATCACTATACTTGTGGTCATATTATCCACAACCTGGGTGGTAAAGAGCGAATCGTCGTCCGCCATCTGAATATTAAGGCCGGAGAAGTCTTTTTCCATTTTGCCCAGTTCTTCATTTACCCTTTTTGCTACTTCTACCGTGTTTGCCCCGTCCTTTTTAATAATCTGCACCGCTATGGCCTCTCTGCCCATGTGTCTGAAACTTGCGGTAGCTTCCTCCACACCGGTTTCAATCAGTGCCACGTCCCGAAGGTAGATATTTTTACCGTTTATATTGGCAACCGGCAGCGCGCCCATCTCTTCGATGCTGCTCAGCCGGCCTTCCACCCTTATTCCCAGGCGGCTGCTTTCATCCAGAATACTGCCCCCGGGAAAGGTTATATTGTTTTTGGAAAGCGATTGGACCACCTGCTGGGGCATTAGGCTGTATCTTTGCAGCTTTTCGGGCAGAAGCTTAATTTGCAGTTGTGTCCTGCCGCCGCCGAACACGTCCACCGCCGCCACGTCTTCGGTAAGCTGCAGCCGTGTTTTTATACTGCCGTCGGCGATATCCCTGACCTCTGTAATGTCAAGCCGGTCGGAGTAAAGTGCCAGCGTCATAATGGGCCTGTCGCTTACGTCCACCTGTACAACCCTGGGCCGCTGGATGTTCTCCGGCAGCCTGTACATTATCCTGTCTATTGTATTCTGAACGTCTATGGCTGACCGGGAGCCGTCGGCGTTGTAGGTAAACTCCACCGTGATGACCGACAGGGCGTCCTGGGAGGTTGACCTGACGGTTTTGACATCGCTTATGGTTACCATCTCTTCCTCGATGGGTTCGGTCACGTCTTTTGCAGTATCGTCGGCGGAAGCACCGGGGTATGCGGTTATTATATTTACCATGGGAGGAGAAGTGTTGGGAAAAAGTTCCACCGGCAGGCTTGTTTTGGCGAATACGCCGAATATTATAACCGCTATGGTAAGGGCTATTACCGTGAATTTACGGTTGATTACGTATTCCTGCCACTTCAAGAGGTGCCACCTCCCACCACGTACACGCTGCAGTTATCCTTCAGAAGGTTAAGGTCGCCGCAGGCAGCACCCTGGCCCTCTTTCAGGCCGGACACGACCTCGATAAATCCCTTGTCCTCCGCACCGACGATAACCGGGGTAAGGATGGCGGTGTTTTTTTCCACAACATATACAAAGCTTCCTTCCGGTGTGTTCAGTACCGCTTCGGAAGGGACCAGCAATATGTCATCCTTTGAATGGGTGATAAAGCTTACTTCCACCGCCGTTCCCGGGACAAGGTCCCGGTCTTCACAGAACAGCTCCACTACTGCGGTGCTTGTGGCCGGGTCTACTTCGGGAAGTATCCTTGAAACCTTTGTTTCGAATTTTTCCCGGTTACAGGTAACCGCCGCCGGGCTGCCTTCTTTTATATACTGTAAATCTTCCTGGACAACGGATGTCACAATCTTTTTTGTTTCGCCGCCGGAAAATGATATAAGGGCTTTGCCCGGCATTGCCATGTCTCCCTGTTCGGCCAGCACGCCGGTAACAATACCGTCCCGCGGCGCCTTTATGTAGTGGCTGTCCAGCGCTGCTTCCACTTCCTTAATATTTCCCTCGATCGTTTTCACCTCGGCTATGGCAAGCCGGTGTTTAAGCTCAGCTTCGTCGTGCTGCTGCCGTGATACCGCCCCTTCCTCCAGCAGCAGTGCATATTTTTCCAGCATATCACCCAAATAGTCGGCATTCACGGCGGCGGCATCAGACTTTGCCCCAAGGGTTTCCAGCTTCAGTTCTAAGTCCCGGTGGTCAAGCTCTGCCATTACCATGCCCTCGGCTACTTTGTCTCCTTCAGCCACATATACCGCCCTTACCTCGGCGCTTAACTTTGCTGACAGTACTGCCGAAAACTCGTCCTGCACCGTGCCGCTGTAGGCAACCCCGGTCTCGATGGCTCCTTTTTTAACTGAAACCACTTCTACCGGTACCGGTTTTTCAGGCGAAACGTCTTCCGCTCCTGTTTTGTTATACAAAATGCCGATGCCTACTGCCAGTATCAGCAGTATAATAAGCATCGGTATAAATATCTTTTTGTTTATCATCCGAGCCCTCCGTTCCTTATGCCGTTAAGAAACATTTCAATAATTCTGCCGCTTTGGTCGGCAGGGTATTGGTCGCCGGTGTCATGCCCGTCGGCGCTACCAAGCAAATTTTTATTTACCACGCTGCCCATAATAAGCCATATGAAGTAGCGGGCAGCAAAACGAGCCTCGTCCCGGGAAGATTTCAGGAAGTTATGATTGAGATACCCGGTAAGGGGCTCCAGTAGCTCCCGGTATATGCCGGCAAACTCTTCCCTTACCTCGTCATGGTACTGCATATCGTTAACAAGAAGCCCCAGCAGCCTGCTGTTTTTATCCGCCATTGCAAGCCTGTCCACAAGAAGGTTTTTAAGCATTGTGCCGTCATCCGGTGCCTGATTATTTAGGTTCTTTGTAATCTCCGAAAGCTGGCCCCTTATCTGCCCGACGACCTCAAAATAGAGCTTTTTTTTGGTGTCGAAGTTGCGAAACAGCGTAATCTCGGCTATTTGTGCCCTTTCGCTAATTTCACGGGTGGTCGCTTCGCCGTAACCCCGCCGGCAGAACACCTCGGTAGCCGCGTTTATTATCCTTTCCCTTGCACTTGGTCTGCCCATACAGCACCTTCCTTTACATTTTCAAATGTAAGTACTTACTAACATTACTTTGACCATTATATAATTTTATGAATCGTGTTGTCAAGGGAAGATATTTTGGATAAGTTAGGCCGGATAACGGCGTGAAATATTGACAAAGGTTGGGATAACCATTAAAATTAAATTAAAAATGAACGGGTGTTTATTATATGCAGGTATTAAAGGATGAAATAAGAAACAGCATTCACAGGTCGGCACTGGCAGAGTTTAAGGAAAAGGGTTTCAGGAAATCCTCCATGAGAGAGATAGCCAAAAGAGCGGGTATTACCGCGGGAAATCTTTACAGGTATTTTGGCAGCAAGGAGGATTTATTTTATGCCGTCGTAAGCCCGGCCTTTGGCAGGATCGTCAAGCTTATTAAAGAGAACAAAGAATTTGATTATGCAGGGGACGGTAAGTACTCAAATCACCTTGAGTATGCCGCAGACCGTATTGCAAAAATACACGGTGAATTCCACAATGAACTTCTTATACTTATTGACGGCAGCAGAGGTACCGTTTACGAAAGGGCCAAGGAAGAAGTCATAACCATGTTTGAAGAGAACATAAGGCACCTTTTGTCAAAGTCATGGCCCGAAGGGGTGACCGGTGACCGGCGGTTTATTGCCCATGTGATTGCCGCCGGTTATATCGAGGGCCTGGTAACCATCATGAGGCATTATGGGAACGATACAGAGGCTGTTGACGCCATGGCGGTTTTTACGGTTTTTCTGTTTGATAAATATGCCAGGGGGCTGGATTGTAAGGGGGGTTATTGATGAAAAAAGTTACTGCTGCTGGTATCATTGTTTTGGTTCTGGCGGTCGCCGTATTTGCTTTTCTTGGCAGGGACAGCCGGGATACAGCGGAAGATAGAGAGAAACCTGTCAGGGTAATGAAAGTATCTTCTGAAACAACCCCGGTGGTTTTGGATTATACGGGCATTGTGTCCCCCGGGGAAGTAAGGCAGATAGCTTTTAAGAGCTCTGGTAAAATTGCCGGCGTATATGTTGAGGAAGGCGGGTTTGTAAAAAAGGGGGAAATGCTTGCGGCGCTGGATATCAAAGAACTGCTGCATGCAAAGGATGATGCCGAGCAGGGGCTCAGAAGCGCGCTGGACGCTTTCGAGTTTTCCCGGTCGGTGTGCCAAAGGATGGAGGACCTTTACCTTGAAGGTGCGGTATCGCTGCAGGACCTTGAGAAGGCAAGGCTTGACCGGGATTTGCAAAAGGCTGTCTACAACCGGGCTGCGGTAAACATGGAAAGCATACAAAGCAGCATCGGGGATGCTGTTCTGGTAGCCGAGACCGATGCATACGTTACCGATATATTGTTTAAAGAGGGCGAAATGGCTGCCGCCGGTTACCCGGTGATAATTCTCCGAAGTGAGAATCTGGTAGTAAATGCAGGCTTGTCGGAGGGCGACGCGGCAAAGGTTAAGCCGGGGACTTCGGTAAAGGTAAAGGGAGGCGGCAGGGAAATTCCGGGCCAGGTGTCCTTTGTTGACCTCGTTCCCGATGAAGAAACCAGAACCTACAACGCAAAGATAGCCATCCAAGAAAGCCCTTTCAAAATAGGAGCCGTCGTAAGTTTAGAAATAATACTCGGCGAGGGAGAAGGCATATGGATACCCCTGGCGTCGGTTATGGCGGACGGTAGGGATTATGTATACATAGTGGAGGACGACAGGGCGGTAAAAACGGAAGTGGCTATTGACGGGGCAAGGTCAAGCAGGGTCAGGGTTAAGGGGCTTAACCCCGGTGATATTCTGGTGATTGAAGGTTACAGAAATTTAAAAGACGGCGAAATGGTGGATATTAATTGGTAAAACGAGTGTAAAGGGATGCTGATGTATGATAGGTGCTGCGATAAAAAACAGGAAGGTTACACTGTCAATGGCGGTTATTTTGGCGGTGCTGGGCCTTTTCAGCTATTATATAAACCCCAAACAGGAAAATCCGGACATAAATGCGCCCTTTGCGGTCGTTACGGTGATGTATCCGGGGGCGTCACCGGAAGATATGGAGAAGCTGGTTACAACAAAAATAGAGGAAAGAGCGTCCGAGACAGAGGGGTACAGCTACTGCCAGTCGAATTCCAAAAACAGCCTTTCGGTAACGGTTATAAGGCTTGATTCCGACGTCGACCCCGAAGAAGCCTGGGCGGATCTGAGGCGGCGGATGAATGACCTTCAGAGGGATCTGCCGGAGGGCTGCGGCGATATAGAAATAGACACCGAACTGGACAGGACTGCCGGTATAATACTCAGCCTTTCGGGCGATGATTACTCATGCGAACAGTTGGCCTGGTACTCTGAAGGGTTAAAGAAAGAACTTTTGAAGGTGCCGGGAATATCCCGGATTGACATTGTGGGGAAGCAGGAAAGCCAGGTAAGGGTGGAGGTGGATACTGCCCGGCTCGGGTTTTACAACCTGTCAATGGAGGAAATATCGGCTATAATTGGTTTACAGAATACAGAGATACCTTCGGGGCAGATAGACGACGGGGATACCAAAATAAATGTCAGAATACCCGGCACCTATTCGTCTCTAGAAGATATCGGCGGCACAGTGATAGGTGTGTCGGCGGACAGCGGGTCGGTTGCAAGGCTTAAAGATATTTCCCATATTTCCATGCAACCGCTGGATACCAATCTTACGGTAAAAAGGAACGGCAGCAGAGCAGTACTGCTGGCCGGGTATTTCAAGGATAACAGCAATATCCTGATAACAGGCCGGGAAGTGGAAAGAAAAATTAAGATACTGAAAGGGGACCTGCCGGAGGGCATTCTTCTGGAACGGGTGCTGTACCAGCCAGAGGATGTGGGCAAGGCGGTAGGCGATTTTTCCGGAAACCTGCTTACGGGTATTATGTTTGTAATTGTCGTGGTATTTCTGGGTATGGGTTTCAGGAATGCGGTGACGGTTTCGGCGGCAATACCTCTTTCGATACTTATTGCATTTTCAGTTATGAAGGTCTTAAGTATCAAGATACACCAGATATCCATATCCGCGCTTATAATAGCCCTGGGTATGCTTGTAGACAACGCCATAGTTGTGACCGATGCCATACAGGTAAGGATAGACAGCGGCCAGCACAGAATGTCTGCCTGCGTGGAAGGGGTCAAGGAAGTATCGGTACCGGTACTAACTTCCACCCTTACCACTATCGGCGCCTTTATTCCGCTTATAATGCTGCCATCGGTGGCCGGGGAATACATAAGAAGCATTCCGCAGATAGTGATTATATCGCTGTTGGCCTCCTACCTGGTGGCGCTGTTTGTCACACCGACCATTGCCTATTCTTTTTTTAAGAAAAGCGATAACAGGGAAATGCTTCCCCGGCTGAGGCAGTGGTTTGAACAAATGCTGAAAATATTATTAAAAAGGCGGGGCGCTTTGGCACTGGGAATTGTGTCGGTGCTTGTCATGGTGATATTTATGGCCGCGCAGCTTGGGCTTCAGTTTTTTCCCAAGGCGGACACCAATATGGTGTATATAGACGTTAAGGCCGAACAGCGGGAAGACGTAAAAAGGACCGGCAGGGTGGCGGATGCGGTGTGTGAAATACTTAATGCACAGCCGGAGGTGATAAGCCATACAGCTGTGACCGGGGGCGGGCTGCCCAAGTTCTACAATACCATGTCGGTTTACACCAGTTCTCAGGACCTGGCACAGATAATGGTAAGGCTTGACCTTGGAAAAGGTGGGAGGTTTAAAACAAATTCAGGTTTTGTCGACTATCTTCAGGGGGTTTTGGATACACGCGTTATCGGCGGCACTGCCGCGGTCAAGCAGTTGGAGCTGGGTGAACCCATAGGTTTTCCCATAAGGGTACGGATAACGGGGGATGACCCGGAACGGCTTGCAGAGGTGGCGGGAGATGTGAGGGATATGCTAGGCAGTATAAAGGGTACAGTGAACGTGGACGATGATTTGGCGGCTCAACAATACGAGTTTGGTGTTGAAGTGGATGTTGACAAGGCGGGCAGTTTAGGTGTTTCAGGATATGACGTCCAAAGGGAGGTAAGCATAGCCTTAAGGGGCCGAAGGGCGTCGGTATTCAGGGAAGAAGGGGAAGAGTACGATATCCTTGTGAAGGGTAACATAGGCTCAAAGGAAGATCTTGAAAACCTGTACATTAAATCTTCGGTTACCGGGAGGAAGGTTCTGTTAAAGGAAATCGCCCGGATAAACCTTGTGCCCGCAGTGCCCAGTATAAAAAAATATGACAGGGACATGGCGGTTATGGTTACAGGCGGTGTAAAGCAGGGATTCAGCGCTGTAATAATAGAACAGATTCTTGCCCGGGAGATGGAGGGCATGGACCTTCGGGGAGTAAACATAGTATTTGACGGTGAAAGAAGAAAGATAGGGGAATATTTCGGAGATATCGGCATCTCAGCGGTATTCGCCCTGCTTTTGATATACGGGATACTGCTTGTACAGTTTTATTCATTTATACAACCTCTTGTTATACTGTTTACAATACCGTTGTCGGTTATAGGCTCGGTGCTGGGGCTTTTCGTGTTCCGCCAGCCTCTGTCCTTTACCGCACTTTTAGGGATGGTCAGCCTTCTGGGAATAGTTGTAAACAACGCCATAGTGCTTCTGGATTATATAAACAGGGGCATAAAGCTGGGTAAACCGGTGGATGAAGCGTGTATTGAAGCGGTTGGCAAAAGGTTCAGGCCTATTATGCTTACCACTGCTACCACCGTTGTGGGCCTTATACCCCTTGTGTTTTCCGGCAGTGAATTGTTCACCCCTATGGCGGTGGCTCTGATGAGCGGGTTAATGGTATCCACGCTGCTGACCCTTGTAATAATACCGGTTGTGTTCAGCACCGTCAGTGCGGGAAGGTAATTTGTTTCTTATTTGGTTTTTACGGCATCCCGCGCGTTTATAAGCCCGGCGCCCTGTGAATTGCTATCCAGGTCCGGATACGCCTTTGCTGTTTTTTTAAGCCTTGCCTTTACCTGGTCGGGTGTGAGAGAGGGGTTTACCTGCAGCATCTGGGCAGCTATACCGGCGCATATGGGTGTTGCCATGGAGGTGCCCGAAAGGGTGGTGTACCATTCTTCGGTGCGGGTGTCCTTTCTCTGTTTATCCACCGTTGATTTGGGCGAGCGCAGCGATACTATTCCGACCCCCGGTGCCAGCACATCGGGCTTTGCAAGGCCGTCGCCGGTGGGACCCCGGCTGGAAAAGTCGGCTACAACGCTGCCCTCCGGGCTTTCCGGGTCTATGTTGTTGAGTGCTCCCACCGTTATTATGCCCGGGTGAATACCGGGAGAGTTAATGGTACGCTCCTCAGGTCCGCTGTTACCCGCTGCTGCGCATACCACAAGCCCGGCCTGCCATGCTTTCTCAACCGCCTGGCATACCGGGTCGTTTTTGTAAGGGAGGGTGGCCTCGCTTCCAAGGGACAAATTCAAAATACGGATGCCGTAAGTATTTTTGTTTTCGATGCACCATTCAATGCCCTTTATTACGGTGGAAAGGCTGCCGCTTCCCAGTGAATTGAGCACCTTTATACCTACAAGGTCAGCTTCGGGTGCCGGCCCTTTGTACCGGTAATCAGACCGGGTTCCGTCGGAGGCTATATCCCCGGCCACATGGGTGCCGTGACCGTTGTCGTCATAGGGCTCTTTTTTTTGCTTCACCAGGTCCAAAAAGGCGGTTATCCGGCCTGTAAGGTCGGGATGATGGAATATGCCGGTATCCAGCACCGCCACCGTGACGCCGCGGCCGGTAACCTCTTCGTTCCAAAGGTCGGTGGAATGGGTTGTCTTTGTTGCGGTGTCAAGGACAGCTTTTACTTCCCGGTCGTACCAGACCTTTTTTACTTTCTTGTCCTTTACCAGGTTTTCCAGGTTTCCTGCATTAACCCTGGCTGAAAACGCGTTTATAATATTAAGCTCCCTGTTAAGGCCGCAGCCGGCATTTTTTGCAACCGAAGCGGCTGTACATATACTGCTTCGGGTATCTGTAAGCTGGACTATTACCGGAAGTCTTTTTAACCTTTGTTTTGCTCCTTTATAGGGACTTTGAAAAAAGCAGGGCAGGCGTTTAGCCGGTCTGTACCAGTCCAAGGCGGACCTTCTCAGGGATGGGCAGAATTTATGGCTGTAAGTTCGAATCCAGTCAACTTCATGGATTGTCATAATGCTTTCCTCCTTTTAATTGCTTGGTACCATATAATATGAATGTTGGTTTTAAGGGGTGTGTGGAAAGTATGGAAAAGGAGCCGGTCCTTTGATAGAATAGATTTACAAAAGCTGCAACACAGCAGTTCGGGAAGCATTTACGATTTTAATAAGGAGGGTATACTTTGCCACAATTTGCACAGCGTATGAAAACGATGGAAAAATCGGCGAACATAATCAAGGGTTTGTTCGGGGCCATGAACGATCCCGGGCTTATTTCCTTCGGCGGCGGAGCGCCAGCCCGGGAAGCCCTGCCGGTTGATACTGTCCGCGAGATTGCACAGGATGTGATAAGAACAGATAAAAAGGGTATTGAGGCGCTTCAATACGGCAGCGTCATGGGTCTTAAGGAGCTTAGGGAAGTGGTTGTTGACGACCTGCTGGCTCCCAAGGGGATCAAGGCAAAGGCGGATAACATTCTGATTACCAGCGGTGGTCTGGAGGGGATTAATCTCTTATGTCAGCTGTACATTGACCGGGGCGACATAATATTGGTGGAATCTCCCACCTTTGTCCACTGCGTGGAAATATTCGAAATGTTCGAAGCCAAATGTATCGCCGTTGACATGGACGATTACGGTATGGTGACCGAAGACCTGGAAGAAAAGATTATTAAGTATAAACCGAAAATGGTTTATGTTATACCTACCTTCCACAACCCCACCGGCAGGACACTGTCACAGGACAGAAGACGGAAGATAGCCGAGCTAGGCAGTAAATACGACGTGATAATACTGGAAGACGACCCATACCGGGATATCCGCTACAGCGGAAGTGACCTTCTGCCCATTAAAGCCTTTGATGAGACCGGGCATACCGTTTTGGCCAACAGCTTTTCCAAGATATTTTCTCCCGGCAGCAGGCTTGGATACGTATTGGCCGATGATGAAGTGGCGGACAAACTGTTTAATGCAAAGACGGCAACCAATTCCCATACCTCCATGCTGCCCCAGGTGATATGCGCAGAGTTCTTCAGGCGCGGGTACTATCCCGCCCATCACAAAATGATATGCGACATATACCGCGAACGAAGGGATACCATGATTGAATGTATAGACAAATTCTTCCCGGAAGGAACAAAGAGGACATTTCCTGACGGCGGTCTGTTCACATGGGCACAGCTGCCGGGCGGTATAAATACCACCGACCTGTTGGCTGAATCCGTTAAAAACCCCGATGTAAAAGTGGTTTATGTTGCCGGGGAGGGGTTTTTTACCGAAGGCGGCGGCAAGGGCAGCGACTGCATGAGGATAAGCTTTGGCAGCGTCCGTCCGGAAACAATCAAAACCGGCGTGGAAAAGCTTGGAAACCTCATCTGTTCCAAACTTAAATAGGAGGAAATGTTGGCAGCCGTGCTTGTGTTGAGAATGCCAGTCGGGCCAAGGCAGCCGTACTTGTGGTTGGGATGCCAATTGGGCCGAGGCAGCCGGTTAACATAATGTTAAATATGTGATACTGTATAGGACAATGGGGGCGGCTATGAAAGGATGAAAAAGACAACAGAACCGTCCCCGTGTCTTCCGGTTGTTGCACATTGCAGCCGGGAATTTCCGATTGATATGCTATATAAGGGGCAGAAGAACGGACACCTTTGTACCCTTACCCAC
>Ga0334893_1002413_pt1 | contig 14123 bp, 11 predicted proteins | sample GraSluR3_MG_5_FD_207218 | JGI IMG/M metagenome (GOLD analysis project Ga0334893, IMG submission 207218) | Sludge microbial communities from methane-producing bioreactor in Wageningen University, Netherlands - Granular Sludge_09_05-R3 | ecosystem: Engineered > Bioreactor > Anaerobic >...
TGGCATTAAAGGAGCTGGAAATAGATAATGAATAATTTAGTCTCGCATAAAATCACGAAAGATATAGTAAGCAAATACGGTTTTAGATTTACTAAGTCTCTAGGACAGAATTTTCTAGTCGATGAGCATGTACTGAGCCAAATAGTTGATAGTGCAGAAATAGATAGTGAAGATACTGTAATAGAAATTGGGCCAGGTATAGGAACGCTTACTAGAGAACTGTCATATAGAGCAAAGCAGGTTATAAGTATAGAAATAGACAAGAACTTAATACCTATACTAAGTGAAACTCTTGCTGATAGAGATAATATTAAGATAATAAATCAAGATATACTTAAAACTGATTTGCATGAGCTAGTAAATGAGTATTCTCCAGATAGGAAGGTTAAGGTAGTTGCTAACCTGCCATATTACATTACGACTCCGATAATAATGAGGTTCTTAGAAGAAAAAGTTCCACTTAAAACCATGGTTATTATGATTCAAAAGGAAGTTGCAAATAGAATAAACGCCGTGCCTAGCACAAAGGATTATGGCTCTTTATCTGTAGCAGTTCAGTATTATTGTGATACTGATATCGTTGCAAAAGCTCCAAAAGGAGCATTTATACCAGAACCTGGTGTTGATTCAGCGGTTATAAAGCTCGAGGTCAAAGAAGATAAAGGGATAGACCTTATAAATGAAGACTTATTTTTTGAAGTAGTAAAAGCTGCATTTTCAAAAAGAAGAAAAACTCTTCTTAATGCACTTTCGACCTTTGGAAGTATAGGAGGCAAGCCAGAAGCAAAATTGGCATTAGAGATTGCTAACATAGATGCTCAGTTAAGGGGGGAAACTCTCGATATGAAGCAGTTTGCTTCACTTGCAAATGCTTATGCTAAAGTGCTAAATAAATAGGAAATATACAATCAAAGCAAATCGATGTGTGAAGAGCTTAGTAAGGTTGATTGGTTCACAATAAAATAAAATCCTAGCATATTTATATTTTGTAAATCTAAATATGCTAGGATTTTTTATTTTATTTTAAAATTGAATAACCTGTAGATTTTATTTGAAATTTATAGTTTTGATTTATGGAGCAAAGATTCTCCTAAGGTATATACATCTCCAGCACCTATAGTAAATACTATGTCTTCTGGCTTAAGAACAGAACCTAGGTAGTTTTGGACTTCATCTAGTGAACCCAGGTATAAAGCATCCTTACCAGATTTTTTTATAGCTTCAACCAAATCTCTTGAATGAATATTTCCGGGGTCCTTTTCCCTTGATGCATAGATATCGGAAATAATAACTACATCAGAATCTTGAAAACTAACTGCAAATCTATCTAGAAGTTCTTTAGTTCTAGTGTAAGTGTGGGGTTGGAATACAGTGTATAAAATATGATGTTTAATCATTTTAGCAGCACTTAAGGTAGCAGCCACTTCTGTAGGATGATGGGCATAGTCGTCATAAACCTTAATTCCATTTACTTCACCCTTATATTCAAATCTTCTTCCTACTCCACTATATGACTCAATACCATCTTTTATAGCAGTTAGAGGAAGGTTGCTAACATAGGCGGATAATATAGCAGCGGTAGCATTTAAAACATTGTGTTTTCCAGGTACTTGTAAAGTGAATCTACCTATTGATTTACCTTCCATAGATAAAGAAAATGTTGCATATCCAGAAGGATTGTATATTTCATCGTGGATTAGGGCTTGACAATTTTCGTTTCTTCCAAAATAAATTTTTGTTTTATCTACATTTTCTAAGGCCTTTATTATATTCTCATCATCTCCATTAGCAATTATGTATCCATCTTGTTTTACTTGAGATGCAAATTTTGCAAATGAAGTTTGAATTTGTTCTAATCCAGAAAAATAATCTAAATGATCTTCTTCTAAATTCAAAATAATTGCTATTTTAGGATAAAACTTTAAAAAACTGTCTACGTATTCACAGGCTTCAGTTATAAATACTTCTGAGTCACCTATTCTTACATTACCCCCTATGACACTAAGATTACCTCCTACTAATACAGTAGGGTCTTCATTGTTTGCATTAAAAACTACAGTAGTCATAGAGGTAGTAGTTGTTTTGCCGTGAGTTCCAGCTATGGCAATCGAATTTTCATATTTCTTCATGATATCGCCTAAAAATTGAGCTCTATCTATAATATTAAGATTTAGTTTCCTTGCTTTTGATAACTCAGGATTATCTTCTTTAACTGCAGCAGTATAAACTACTAAATCGGTATCTATAGATAGTTGTGATTCGTCGTGTCCTATGTAAACTGTGGCTCCTTCATTTATAAGTTTTTGTAAGCTAGAGCTCATGGTTTTATCTGAGCCTGATACTTCATACCCTAAGTTAATACAGACATGAGCAAGACCGCTCATACTAATACCGCCGATTCCTATAAAATGTATCTTCATATATTGGCAACTCCTTAAAATTATATAATATAATTTAAGATATAATTATACTTCTAATTTCTCTATAAAGCAACAATCTTAAAATTCTTAATGAGTATATCATAAAAAAGAGTTTTTTTCTTAAGAAATTGTAAAATGCGTCTTTTAAAAAACAAACATCCATGGTATATTTATGAATAAATGTACGGATTATATAAGCTGTATACCGTCTTTTTTATATTTAATAGGGTTATTTAAAGGAGATTAATATATGAAATTGAAAAGAAACGAACGTATTGGGGCTATAGTTAAAATACTTACAGAACATCCCAATAAAATATTTACTCTTAGTTATTTTACTGAAAAATTTAATACGGCAAAGTCAACTTTGAGTGAAGATGTAATGCTAGTCAAAAGTGTGTTTGAAAGAATGAAACTAGGAAAAGTAATTACTATTCCTGGGGCATCTGGAGGGGTAAAATACATACCATATGTTTCTAAAGATGAAGTATATGACTTTTTAGAAAATATAAGTAAAAAAATTCAAAGTGAAGATAGAGTTCTTCCAGGAGGCTTTTTGTACCTTATTGATATAATTTATGATCCGGATATAGTTGCTTCTATTGGAAATATTTTTGCATCTGTAATTGACTATACTAATGTAGATTATTTAGTGACTATAGAAACCAAGGGAATACCTATGGCGCTCATGACTGCGAAAGCTATGAATATTCCTCTTCTTATTATAAGGAAAAATTCAAAGATATCTGAAGGTTCGTCACTTGGAATTACATATGTATCAGGGACAAGTGGAACAGTTCAAACTATGAGTTTACCAAGGAGAAATATAAAGGAAGGTTCTAGAGTGATTCTTATAGATGATTTTATGAGAGGTGGCGGAACTTTAAAAGGTATGCATGATTTGATGAAAGAGTTTAAAGTTGAAGTTGCAGCTACTGGAGTATTAATATCAACTACAAAGCCTGAGGAGAAAATGATTGACAATTACTTTTCTCTTTTAGAACTTGATGAACAAAGCACGTCAAACAAGGTATGGCCTAACGAAAAAATAATAAACAAAATTTCAGAAAATTTAAATCTTTAGCAGGAAATTTGATTTTAATGTAGAATTTTAATTCATAAGGACAAGTAAATATTAAGCAAAAAGGAGTGGAAAACAGATGGAAATTACGGATGTGAGAGTTAGAAAGCTATCAGAAGAAGGTAAGATGAGAGGTATTGTGTCAGTAACATTTGACAATGCTTTTGTTGTTCACGATATCAAGATTATCGAAGGACAAAGTGGACTTTTTATTGCGATGCCAAGCAGAAAGGTCGGAGAAGGAGAGTTTAGAGATATTGCACATCCTATAAATTCTGAGATGAGAAAATCCCTCCAGGATGACATTTTAAGAGCTTATGAGGAAGCTAAAGTCAGAATGGAAGTTGAAGAAGATGAGGATTATGGAGAAGAATAATAAAATAAAATAACTTACTGAATAAGTCTTATTGCTTATCTGCAATTAAGGCTTATTTTTGCTTTTTTAACAATTCTATACATTTTTAAAAAAAAATGCTATGATAGTCTATGGAAAACACGAATAATTTCTTAAAAAAAACTTATAAAGTGAGGCTATATTATGAACTTGAAGATTGTAATCCTTGCTGCTGGTCAGGGAACAAGGATGAAATCCAAGATTCCAAAAGTGCTACATAAGGTTTTAGGAAAGCCAATGTTAGAACATGTAATGGAAGCTGCCCAGATAGTGACGGAAGATAAACCAATAGTGGTAATAGGCCATATGTCTGATATGGTAAGAGAACACCTAGGTGATAAAGCTGAAATTGCATTACAAGAGGAACAACTTGGAACAGGACATGCAGTCATGATGGCGGAGCATTATATTGAAGATGAAGATGCAGTTTTGATACTTTGTGGAGACACACCTCTCATTAAAGGTGAAACTCTAAAAGAAATGGCGCAATTAAAAGAAAAGGGCTATGCTGCAGTTGTTATGAGTGCAGTTGAAGATAACCCTACAGGATATGGCAGGATAATAAGAGATGAGTTAAATGATTTTATGCGCATCAAGGAAGAAAAAGATGCTAGTGAAGAAGAAAAGGAAATTAAAGAAATTAATGCAGGGATGTACATAATAGATGGAAAACTTTTAAAAGAAAATCTTTCAAAGTTAAGTGTTAATAATGCCCAAAGAGAGTATTACTTAACAGATGTTCTAGAACACATAAAAGCAGCTGGCCATAAAGTAGGTGTCTATCAAGCTGATAAGATGCAAATTATGGGAGTTAATAGCAGACTCCAGCTTAGTGAAGCTGAAAGAATAATGAGACTTGACGGAAACAAAATGCACATGGCAAATGGAGTGACCTTAATAGATACAAACTCAACCTATATCGATAAAAATGTTAAAATAGGAAGAGATACTATAATATATCCTAACTGCCATATAAAAGGAAACAGCGTTATAGGTGAAGATTGTATTATAAGAGAAAATACTACAATAGAGGATTCTCATATAGAGGATCATGTTACTATAAAAAGCTCAACTATATTAAGTAGCAAGGTAGGAGCTAGAACTACAATTGGACCATATGCTTATCTAAGACCAAAATCAGTTTTGGGGGAAGATGTAAAAATAGGTGATTTTGTAGAAGTCAAAAACGCTGAGATTGGTAGTGGTTCAAAGGCTTCGCACCTTTCATATATAGGAGATGCAGAAGTTGGAAAAAATGTCAATATAGGATGCGGAGTTGTTTTTGTAAATTACGATGGCAAAAATAAATTTAAAAGCATTGTTGAAGATAATGCTTTTATAGGATCTAATTCTAATCTGGTAGCGCCAGTTACAGTAAAAGAAGGTGGCTATATAGCTACTGGTTCTACTGTTACAGTGGATGTTCCAGAGGGAGCTTTGTGCGTAGCAAGAGCTAGAGAGGTAATAAAAGAAGGCTGGAGAACTAAAAAAGGATTATAGATAAAATATTTTAGGAGGTCATTTTGTAATGAACACGAGTGGTAGTGAGATTAAAATTTTCACAGGTAATGCTCATAAGGAACTTGCAGCAGATATTGCAAAGGAGTTAGGAGTTCCATTAGGAGATGCAGAAGTTGGCCGTTTTAGTGACGGAGAAATATCTGTAAATATTAATGAAACAGTAAGAGGGGTGGATGCATTTATCATTCAACCTACATGTTCACCTGTAAATGGAAATATCATGGAACTTCTAATCATGATTGATGCTTTTAAAAGAGCATCTGCAGGAAGAATAACAGCAGTTATTCCTTATTATGGATACGCTAGACAAGATAGAAAAGCTAAGGCTAGAGATCCAATTACTGCAAAGCTTGTTGCAAATCTAATTACAGCTGCTGGAGCTGACAGAGTTCTTACTATGGACCTTCATGCTGCTCAGATTCAAGGATATTTTGATATTCCTCTAGACCATTTACATGGAGGACCTATATTAGCAGAACACTTTAAAAAGAAAGACATCCAAGACTTAGTTGTGGTTTCGCCTGATTTAGGAAGTGTAGGTAGAGCCAGAACATTTGCAGAGCAACTAGATGCACCTCTTGCGATTATTGATAAGCGTAGACCAAAAGCCAACGTATCAGAAGTTATGAATATAATAGGTGATGTAAAAGACAAAAATGTTATATTGATTGACGATATGATAGACACTGCAGGCACGCTTGTAAATGGAGCAGAAGCTTTAAAGAAATTTGGAGCTAAGGAAGTTTACTCTTGCTGTACACATCCAGTTCTTTCTGGACCAGCTATAGAGCGTATAGAAAAATCAGTGCTTAAAGAAGTTGTCGTATTAGATACTCTTCCACTTTCTTCTGAAAAGCGTATTGAAAAGATAAGAGTTGAAAGCGTAGCACCGATATTTGCTTCAGCTATCAGAAAAATATTTGCAAACGAGTCAGTAAGCAAACTATTTACTGTAGAGAAGTAGTTTAAAAGATTATATTTTAATCTAATAATTATAAATAAAAGTTTATATTAAATTATAAATTTAAGTACTATATAAGAAATTGACATTCCAAGAGCCTAATACTAGGCTCTTTTTGGGCGTTATAGGAAAGGAAGAAATTTTATGTATTTAATCGTTGGGCTTGGGAATCCGGGCTCTAAATATGAAAAGACAAGACATAATGTTGGGTTTGTCACGGTGGATGTATTGGCAGGGCAGCTTGGAATCAAGGTTAACAAGCTAAAATTTAAATCTCTTATAGGAGAGGGAAATATTGGCTCTGAAAAAGTCGTGCTAATAAAGCCGCAGACATATATGAACCTAAGCGGCGAAGCTGTGATGCAGGCTATTAATTTTTATAAGCCAGATCACGATAAAATTTTTGTAATATATGACGATATTGATTTAGATGTTGGAAGACTAAGAATCAGAAAAAAAGGAAGTGGTGGAACTCATAACGGTATGAGAAATATCATTTACCTAACAGGATTTGATGATTTTCCTAGATTTAGAATAGGAGTTTCGAAGCCCAAGAATGGTCAGGATTTAGCGAGCTTTGTTACCTCTGGATTTAATAAAGATGAAATTAAACCGCTTTGCGAAGCGATTGACAATACGGCTGACGCTATAGTGCAAGCTATAAAGGAAGATATAGATAAAGCCATGAATAAATACAATGTGTAGGTTATAGAGTTTTTAGATTTTTATTTGAGAAGGAGCTTTTGATATGCAAGAAGACATATTTCTTCTGAGTTTACAAAATAAAACTGAATTTTCCAGTGTTCTTGGTAATATCAGTCAAAATAAATCACCTCTTCTTATAAATGGGCTCTTAGGTTCTCAAAGGGCTCATATAGCTTATTATTTAAGCGCTAATTTAGAAAAAAAGCTAGTACTTGTAACCTCAAACGAGATTGAAGCTGAGCGTATATATACTGACTTGGAGTTTTATAATCCGGATAGAGTTTTGTTTATTAAAAACGAAGAAACTAGATTCTATGCCATAGAAGCCAAGGATAGAAAAGAAGAAAGTAAAAGAATAGAATCTCTTATCAGGCTTGCGCAGGAAGACTATGACATTCTAGTTTTATCAGTTGAGACTCTAATGAGAAAGTATTTGCCTAAAAGACTTTATATGGAAAGCAAGCTGGATTTAGAAATAGGCTCAATCTGGAATTTGGCAGAGCTAGTTGATTTACTCGTTCATTATGGCTATGAGAGAGAAGCAAGAGTAGAAGGAGCGGGACAGATTTCTCTTCGTGGAGGGATTCTGGATATATACCTGCCAACTGCTGAGCTTCCTTATAGATTGGAATTTTTTGACGATGAAATTGATTCTATACGAACCTTTGATCCGATAAGTCAGAAATCTATAGATAAAATTAAGCAGATTACTATCAGTCCAGCTAGAGAATTTTTATTTAGAGAAGGCTTTGAAGAAGCGGCTAAGAGGCTTTCTGATGATTTAAGTAAATCCAGCAATGATGACCTAGCTTTTGACATTGAAAGAATTTCTGAGGGTCATTACTTTGAAGGTATGCATAAGTATATAGATTATATATATCCAGATGAAAGAAAGGATTTATTTTCTTATATTAATAAAGAAGCTATTTTTGTGATTCATGAGCCAAATAGAGTTTTGGAAAAAGGAGAAAACTATTTTGAGGAGTTTTCTGAAGACTATAAACACGCTCTTGAAAAGGGCTTTGCTTTAAAAGGACAAGGAGAGCTGCTTTATAATCTTGATTATGTGACTGAATACATGGGAAGCCATTTTATTGTATTACAGTCGTTTCTTCCAAAGTCAGTTAAAGGGTTTAATACAGCTTCTATAGTGAATTTTGAAACTAGAGAGCCTGTGTCTTTTCAAGGAAAAATTCCAGCGCTACTGGAGGAAATTAAATACCAGAAGAAACAAGGCTATACTATAGTTCTAGTTGAAAGAGATGAAGACACTATAATGAGCCTATATAAAGAACTTTCAAATGCTTCTTTGGAGCCAGTGTATCTAAGAGATAGAAAAGCTGAAATTCCAGAGGGGAAAGTAGTTTTAGTAAAAGGAAGATTAACTGAAGGCTATGTTTATTCTAAAAGTAAGTTGGCTGTAATTTCTGATAAAGAGATGTTTGGAGTTACAAAGAAGAGCTCAAAGAAGAAAGTTAAGCATAAGGGTAAAAAAATAGAAAGCTTTATAGATTTAAAAGCTGGAGACCACGTAGTTCACGAAACTTATGGGGTAGGTAAGTTCGTAGGTATAGAATCCAAGAAGTTTGATGATATAAGAAAGGACTATATAAAAATAGTCTATAGCGCTGGAGATGCCCTCTATGTTCCTTTATCGCAGATGGATAAGGTTCAAAAGTACATCGGCACTGGAGCTGGGGACGCTGTAAAGCTAAACAAGCTTGGAACCTCTGAATGGAAAAAGACAAAAGCAAAAGCTAAAAAAGCAGTAGACGAGATTGCTCAGGATTTAATTGATTTGTATGCCCAAAGAAGAGACGCAAGAGGCTATGCATTTACAGAAGACACTCCTTGGCAAAAGGAATTTGAATCGCTATTCCCTTATGAAGAAACTATAGATCAAATAAATGCCATTGAGGATGTCAAAAAAGACATGCAAAACATCAAGCCTATGGATAGACTTATTTGTGGTGATGTAGGATACGGAAAGACTGAGGTGGCTATTAGAGCTATATTTAAATCTTGCATGGATTCTAAGCAGGTAGCTTTTTTAGTTCCTACGACTATACTTGCTCAACAGCATTACAATAATTTAAAAGAGAGATTTGCAGGATATCCTATTAGGGTTGAGGTAGTGAGTAGATTTAAAACAAAAAAAGCTCAAGAGCAAATCATTGACGATGCCAGAAGAGGTTTAGTTGATGTATTGATTGGAACACATCGTATATTATCAAAGGATGTTTCATTCAAAGATTTAGGACTTCTTGTAGTGGACGAAGAACAGCGTTTTGGAGTGAAACATAAAGAGCTACTCAAAAAGCTTAAGAAGGATGTAGATGTGCTTACTCTTTCTGCGACTCCTATTCCACGAACCTTACATTTTTCCTTGTCTGGAATTAGAGATATGAGTCTACTTGAAGAACCACCAGAAGATAGACACCCTATAATGACTTATGTGACTGAGGCTAGAGAGGGAATAATTCTAGATGCTTTAGAAAGAGAGATTGCAAGAGGCGGTCAGGTTTTTTTTGTATACAACAGAGTTCAAACTATTGATAAGATGGCTGATATAATAAGAAGACTGGTTCCAGATGCCAACTTAGCAGTTGCTCATGGGCAGATGAGTCCTAGACAGCTTGAAAATATAATGGTGGATTTTTTAGAAAAAGAGTATGATATTTTACTGTCTACTACGATAATAGAAACTGGTATGGATATATCAAATGCAAATACTATGATAGTTTATGATGCAGATAAAATGGGGCTATCACAGCTTTATCAGCTAAGAGGAAGAGTAGGAAGATCCTCTAGGCAAGCCTATGCTTACTTTATGTATCAAAAGGATAAGGTGCTTACCGAAGTGTCTGAAAAGCGTCTTAAAGCAATTAAAGAATTTACTGAGTTTGGAAGTGGATTCAAAATTGCTATGAGAGACTTAGAAATACGTGGAGCTGGAAATATACTAGGTGAAAGACAGCATGGACACATGACTGAAATAGGATATGATTTGTACGTTAAGATGCTAGATGTTGCTATTAGAAATCTTCAAGGACAGGTCGTAGAGCAAAAAGTGGACACGGAAATAGAACTCGATATCAATGCGTATATCCCAGAAAACTATATCGACGATGAAATGAGTAAGATTGAGATTTACAAAAAAATAGCAGCTATAGAGAGCAAGCAAGATTTTTATGATATAGAAGAGGAAGTGGAAGATAGATTTTCAGATGTTCCAGAACCAGTCAGAAACCTTATGCATATAGCATATATCAAAGCTTTGGGAGAAAAATTAGGTATATTAAAAATCAAGCAAAATAAGACGGTTATTTCTTTTGTTGGTCCAAGTCCTGAAAGTAGCGTGAAAAAAGACTTTAAGGAAAAGGAAAGTTACAAGTTAATTACAAACATATCATCCTTCCTAGAAATGATGTTATAATACCTTTATGAATTTTAAGGAGTTGATTATTAAGTGAAAAAGTTATTAAGTTTGATAATGTCATCGCTGATGATATTTAGTTTGGCGGCTTGCTCAAATACAGCATCTGCTGATGAATGGGCAGCGAAAGTAAATGATGTAGAAATTTCATACTCTGATTATGAAAAAAATCTAGCGATTATTAAAAAACAAATTGAAGCTACAGTAGGCGCTGATATTTGGACTCAAGACTCAGGACAAGGACAAACCTACAATGAGATATTAAAAGACCAAGTGCTAGAAAAGTTAGTTGAAGATCAGTTGATACTAGCTGAAGCTAAGAAAGAAAATATTGAGTTAGATGCTGAAGAGTTTGAAAATGAGTTTAATCAGTTTAAAGAACAAGTAAAGAGCTTGCCAGATTATGAAACTTTTTTAAAAGAAGAAGGAATAACTGATGATTTCCTAAAAAAACAACTAGAAACAGACAGTATAGTGTTTGAATACAAGGAAAAATTTATGGAAAAAAACACACCTTCTGAAGAAGCACTGAAAAAATATTATGATGAGAATGAAGAAAATTACAATGTGAATGAAGTTAAGGCGTCGCATATATTATTAAAAACTGTAGATGAAAATTTTGTGCCACTTCCAGAAGAAAAGATTTCAGAAATTCAAAAAGAAGCTGAATCTATACTTGAAAAAGTGAAATCAGGTGATGATTTTGCTACTTTAGCTAAAGAGTATTCGCAAGATGAGGCTTCAGCTGTAAATGGTGGAGATTTAGGATTCTTTGCAAAAGGTGTTATGGTTAAAGAGTTTGAAGATGCAGCATTTTCTTTAGAAGAAAATCAAGTGTCTGATTTAGTTCAAACTACTTATGGATACCATATTATAAAAGTATTTGAGAAAAAGAATGAAGTTACTCCATTTGAAGATGTGAAAGAAAATATAAAAAATGAACTAGCTCAAAACAATTATTTAGATTTTGTTGCTTCATTAAAAGAAAGTGCTAAAATCGAAAAAAATGAGGATGCTCTAAAAAAAGCTGCTGAAGCTGTTGAGACTGAAACTAAGCCGCAAGAAGAATCTACAGAAGAAGAAACTACTGATAATTAATTTACTTTAAATTGTAAAGATATGTTTAAAGGAGTAGTAATGATGGAACTTACCCATATCAATGAAAAAGGTCATGTGAAGATGGTTGATGTAGGAAATAAGACTATTTCTGTACGCCAAGCTAGAGCTCAAGCGGTTGTGAAGATGAAAGCAGAAACTTTAGAATTGATTTGTGAAGGTAAAATGCCTAAGGGAGATGTATTTTCCTGTGCTAGAGTTGCAGGTATTATGGCATCTAAAAAAACCTATGAGCTTATACCTATGTGTCACAATCTTCCTATAGATACTGTAGAAATTGACATTAAGGCAGTTGGAAAGGATAGGGTTCGTATTGATGCAGTAGCAAAGTGCCATTATAAAACGGGGATAGAAATGGAAGCTTTGACTGCTGCCACAGTAGCAGCTCTTACTATATATGATATGTGCAAGGCTGTTGATAAGAGTATGGAAATTAATGAAGTCTTTTTAGTAGAAAAAACTGGTGGGAAATCGGGACATTTTTTAAGAAATAATGATTGATTGCAAAGCAGGTATTTAAATAAATACCTGCCTTTTGTTGTGAGGAGGTTAATTCATGAGTAAAAACTCATTCTTAAAGGGAGCTGTTGTTCTTGGAGTTGCAGGTCTTATTGTAAAGATCTTAGGAGCTTTTTTTAGAATACCTCTTGGAAGATTGATAACTAGTGAAGGTATGGGCTATTATCAGACAGCCTATCCTATATATGTTTTACTGCTTTCTATATCAACATCGGGATTTCCTATAGCAATTTCGAAAATGGTTTCTGAAAGAAGAGCTATAGGAAATTATAAGGGTGCGCATAAAGTATTTACTATGACTTTGAAAATTCTAATAGTTTTGGGACTACTTACTTTTTCTATTTTCTTTTTTGGAGCTAAAATTATAGTAAATGCTTTAGATAATCCAAATGCATACTATTCTATGCTAGCCCTAGCGCCAGCTTTGTTATTTGTTCCTATTATGGCTGCTTATAGAGGATACTTCCAAGGTAGAAACAATATGACACCTACAGCTGTATCTCAGATAATAGAACAATCAGCAAGGGTTGGATTTGGATTGTTAGTAGCCTACTTCTTGATGCCAAGGGGTTTAGAATATGCAGCAGCAGGAGGTTCTTTTGGAGCTACTGCAGGAGCAGTTTTTGGAATGGTTTTCATTTTATTTGTATACTACATAAATAAACCCAAAATTGATAAAGAACTTTTAAAAAGTGAAGACTTTGAAGAAGAAAGCTATAAAGTAATAATAAAAAGTATGCTAACGATAGCCCTTCCTATTATAATTGGGGCATCTGTAATGCCGATTATGAATATGATAGATGTTTCTATTGTAATAAAAAGACTTATAGCTTCTGGATATAGTCAAAGTCAAGCGAATTCACTATATGGCCAGCTTACTGGAATGGCAGCAACATTAATAAATCTGCCGCAAGTATTAACTATGTCTATTGCTATGAGCATAGTACCTGTTATATCTCAAGCTTTTGCGCTTAGAGATATGGAAAGTGTAAAAGAAAATACAAAGTTAAGTGTTAGAATGGCAATCCTTTTAGGGCTTCCTTCAGGAGTAGGACTTATGGTTTTGGCAACTCCTATAATGCAACTTTTATATCCAAGTGAACCTTCATCAGTAGGACAAATTTTATTCTTTATGTCTCTTGGAGTGGTTTTTCTTAGTTTGATTCAGACACTTACAGGAATTCTTCAAGGTTTAGGGAAATCTCAAATTCCTGTTATGAACTTGTTTATTGCAGCTATATTTAAATTGTTTTGTACATATACCTTGACAGCTATTCCATCGCTTAATGTAAAAGGAGCTGCTATAGGTACGGTACTTGCTTATATTATAGCGGCTAGTTTGGATTTGTACTGGGTTAAAAAACTTTTAAACATTAAATTTGATATAAAACATCTTCTGATAAAACCTTTAGTTACAGCTCTTATAATGGGTATAGTGGCTAAACTTACCCATATGGGTTTAGTAGATAAATTAGGTAATTCTTTATCTACCATAATAGCTATTATTTTAGCTGTTATAGTATACCTTACGGTTCTAATTCTAATTGGAGGTATAACAAAAGATGAAATAGAAAAATTACCTAAAGGTAAAAAATTAAGTAAGTATATTCCAACGAAAAAATAAATCGTTATAAATTAAGTAGCTGCTTAGAAAGTAGTAAAGTGAAATATTATAGTTTTGTAAGATTAGGCTATAGTATTGAATTGGACTTTTTAAGCAGTATTTTTTTATTTTTGTGGATTAATTGTGGAAAACAAATGAATGCTTTGGAAAAAGTAAAGTCTGGAGCTGGTAAAAATTCACATGACTGTGGATTAAAAAAAACTTTGAAAAAAGTGTTGACGCTTAACTAGGCTCGTGATATATTAATACATGTCCTCAGCGAGAGGGCAAAACAAACAGCCTCGAAAGAGGGAATAAGATTTACAAGATGAACTTTGAAAACTGGATAGTAAACCATAAATAGTTT
>Ga0334893_1002416_pt1 | contig 14116 bp, 9 predicted proteins | sample GraSluR3_MG_5_FD_207218 | JGI IMG/M metagenome (GOLD analysis project Ga0334893, IMG submission 207218) | Sludge microbial communities from methane-producing bioreactor in Wageningen University, Netherlands - Granular Sludge_09_05-R3 | ecosystem: Engineered > Bioreactor > Anaerobic > Unclassified...
CCTTGACCCTCTCGAAGACGAACTTCCCATTTGAGCTATAACCTAGCCAGTCTCCTTGACAAATCCCTCCTTGAACTAAAGCTACAGAGGAAGTATTCCCTTTAAATTTGTCTTTAACAGATTCTAAGACATATGCTTTTCCTAGAACACCCTCTGGTAATTCTTCCCCTCCTTTTACTCCTTCTACTTCCGCTACTAAGAGTATTAGCTCTAATAGTTCAGGAATTCCTTTCCCAGTTTTTCCAGAAACTTCAATTACGGGGATATCTCCTCCTAGTCCTTCTATTTGTAAACCGTTGTTTACGATTTCTCTTTTAACTTTGTCTAATTGAACATCTGGGAGGTCTACTTTGTTAATAACAACGATTGGTTTTGCATCTGAGTCTTTTATAATCTCTATTGATTCCTTGGTTTGAGGTTTAACTCCTGCATCTGCTGCAACAACTAAGAGAACAATATCTGCAATACTTCCCCCACGAGTTCTCATGAGGTCAAATGCTTCGTGTCCTGGAGTATCTATAAATGTAATTCTCTTTCCTTCAGAAACATCAACTGTGAAAACAGATACCTTTTGAGTTATTCCACCAACTTCACAATCTTGAACATTGCTTTGTCTTATCTTGTCGAGGATAGTTGTCTTACCGTGATCTACATGGCCAAGAATGGTTACAATAGGGGGTCTAGCACAGTTTGTAGTGCTTGCAACTTTCTGCTTTGTGTCTTTTCCATCCTTAGCCATTCTTTACCTTTAATCCTTAAATTATTTCTCTTTCTCATCTGCCTCATCAGATTTATCTTCTTCTGGTTTCTCTTCTTCCTCTTTTTCTTCTTTAACTTCTTCAACCTTTTCCTCCTCGGCTTCTTCTTTTCCTTCAGTAGCTTCTGCTTGCTCTTCTTTAGTTGCTTCTTTCCCTTCCACTTCATCTGCATCTGCTTCTTCCTTTGTCTCTTCCTTATTCTCTAATTCTTCTTTTATCTCATCCAAATCTTCCTTCTTAACAACTTCTCCACCTGAACCAACTATATCTATTTTGTAACCTGTTAACTTCCATGCCAATCTAACATTCTGACCATCTCTACCAATTGCCAAAGAAAGTTGGTCGTCCTCTACAGTGACTGTAGCAGTCTCATCCTCTATGGTTACCTCTTCTATCTTTGCTGGACTTAGTGCCTTGGCCACAAACTCCTCAGGATCTTCATCCCATTCTATTATGTCAATCTTTTCTTCCCCTAATTCATTCATAACATTTGCAATACGGATGCCTCTCTGTCCTACACATGAACCGATAGGGTCTACACCATCTTGTGTTGATCTAACTGCCATCTTACTTCTAGAACCTGCCTCTCTTGCTATTGCCATAACTTCTAATACTCCAGACTCTATTTCTGGCACTTCTAGCTTAAAGAGTTCTATTAAAAACTTAGGGTCTGCCCTTGAAACCACCATCTGAGAATCAACAATATCTTTTAACAAAACCTTATATCTATCTCCAACTCTATAGAATTCATTCGGAATTTGCTCCTCAGGAGGCATGAAAGCTGTAGCTTTCCCTATTTCAAATACAACCTCGCCTTTTTGCATTCTCTGCATGAGGGCTGTAAATACTTCTCCAACTTTATCGCTATATTCACTAATAACTGCCTCTTTCTCAGATTCTCTTATCTTTTGCAAAATTACTTGCTTTGCCGTTTGTGCAGCAATTCTTCCAAAGTCTTCTGTAGGCATCTCTATCTGAACAGAGTCTCCTATTTCAACACTTGGGGAAATCATCTCTGCTTCCTCTATAGATATTTCCATATCATTATCCTTTACTTTCTTTACAACCTCCTTTGTTGCTATTAGTTTGAACTCTCCTGTTTCCCTATCTAATTCAACAGTGAGATTACTTCCGAGTTCCTCTTCGTCTCTCTCTTCCTCAGAGAATTTCTCTTTTTTGTAAGCAACTAAAATTGCTGATTCTAAAGCAGTAAAAATTTCTTCTTTTTCTATTCCTCTCTCTGCGGCTATTTGGTTTATAGCAGAGATAAATTCTGACATCATTGCCATCTCAATATTTGTTTCTTAATTTAAATATTAATAAACTGGTGTAAAAAGAGTTGTTAAACTCATTTCTTATCCTTAGTTATTATACACCTTTATGAGTGTTTACAAAAAAAAGGTGAGAATAATATCCTCACCCTCATCTTTGTATAACTTTCCAAGCTCAGTATAACACAAATCTGGGCCAGGCACCAGGGAAATTAAATTTCTCGAGGTTGGTATAAGGGAGTTTTGGGATGTAGGATTCGGATTTTTTAAGAGCGCTATATGCAAATTACTTAATCCAGAAGCAGGTTAAAAGTAAGTGCCAGACCCACTAGAAGGTTAATCTAAACTTAATTTCTGTGGTATATGATTAAGATATGCCCAGAAAGAAACGAAATTTTAAGCAACATGGTTATTATCATGTATATAACAGGGGCAATAGAAAAAATCCTATTTTCATAGATACTCAAGATAAGATAGTTTTTATCAAAAACTTAAAAATATACACCAAACGCTTTAACATTGAGCTAGAAGGCTACTGCCTTATGTACAACCACTACCACTTAATTTTGAAAACAAAGAATAATCCTCAAGATTTATCCAAGATGATGCAGGCTTTCACGACTAAGTTTTGCCTTTACTACAACAAGAAATATGGACTCGTAGGACATGTTTTTCAAGGAAGGTATAACGCTGTCTATGTTGCACCCAATTGGAATTTAGAAAGAATAAAAAAATACCTAAAAAACAATCCCGTAAAAGAAGGTCTTGTAAAACATCCTGGTGATTACAGGTGGTTGAGGATCCAAGAGGGCCAGGCACCAAGGAGGCACCAAGGAAATTAAATTCCCCGAGATTGGTACAAAGGGGGTTTTGAGTGTAGGATTTGGATTCTTAAAGAGTGCTATATGTAAATTACTTAATCCAGAAGCAGGTTAAGAGTAAGGGCCAGACCCGTTGATGGGCCCCTTGATGCTATGATAGAAGAGATGGTTTTTAATATTTCTTCTTTGCTAAGGGCATATTATTCTTGTAGGCGGGGCAAGAGAAATAGTTTCTATGCCCTTGAGTTTGAACACAATTATGAAAGAAACCTCTATACCCTCCATAATGACTTAGTTTCTAAGAAATATACCATAGGAAGGTCGGTTTGTTTTGTAATCACCTATCCTACCCTTAGAGAAATATTCGCAGCTAATTTTAGAGACAGGGTAGTACATCATTTACTAATAAGTCATATTGAAAAAGATATTGACAAAACATTCATATATAATTCCCTTGCGTGTAGGAAAGAAAAAGGTGGGATATTAGGTATAAGAAGATTGAGAAAGGATATTAATAAAATAACTAACAACAAACAAACCAATGCCTATTATCTTAAACTAGATATACAAAGTTTCTTTTACACCATAGATAAAAATATACTTTACGAACTGTTGTCTGAAAAGGTGGCCAGATTAAATTTTAGTCAAAAAGACAAAGAAGACTTACTCTGGTTATCCAAGAAGATAATATTTCATAATCCTTGTACAAACTATATCCAAAAGGGTAGCCTAGACGCATTAAAGAAACTCCCTAAAAACAAAAGCCTTTTTACTACACCTCCTGATAAGGGTTTGCCCATAGGGAATCTAACTTCCCAATTTTTTGCTAATGTATACCTTAACGAAGTAGATCAATTTATTAAGAGAAAACTAAAAGTTAAATACTATTTAAGATATGCTGACGATATGCTTTTTCTTTCTAGAGATATGGAGGAACTAAGGGATATAGAAGAGGAAGTAAGAAAATTTTTGCACAAAAAATTGAAGTTGAAAATAAAGGACAATAAGACAAAGTATGCAAGTGTATATTCAGGTATAGACTATTTGGGATATATTGTAACACCCGACTACATATTAAGCCGGGATAGAGTAGTAAATAATTTTAAGAAGAAACTCCACTATTTTAACAAAGGTTTTTTAATAAACAGAAGATTGTGTATGGAAGAGGTAGTACCTTTACATGACCCACTTACACAGGAGGAGATAGAGGATATATGTGCTAGTGTTAATTCTACGTTTGGACATCTTAAATGGGCTAATTCGTTCTCTCTCAGACAGAATCTTTACCGTAAGTCTTTTGGTATACTTACTAAGTATCTTGAACCACAGGGCAATCTAGAGTCTTTTAGACCACGAAAACCATCCCCCTAGCATCTTTTCTATTTCAGCACTTTGTTTAATAATGTGTGAATACTTCTTATGACTTAATATTTTACAATCATTTGTAACTCTTAGTCTGTACTTTAAACTATTAAAACAAGAAACTGCCTTCCCAATATATTTCTTCTTTTCTACATTCTCTACTGTATTAGCTAGTATGACCCAATCAAGGGTTTTCCATGCTAAACCCAATATGTCTTCCCCTAAAGTATATTTGTACTCCTTAGGAAAATGTTTAATGGTAGTATAAAGATAAAGGATGAGTTTGTATAGTGCTAAATATATTGGCTTGTCTAAATCTGCTTGAGGCATACTACATACTCCCTTAGGACGCAACGTACTGAATAACTATTAGTCTTAGTATTATTGTTCGTATTTCCATTGTTCAGATTTGTGTTCCATGCGTTAGTACTACTATACTCAGTACTGGACCAAAATTTTAAAGACTTGCTAATTTTTTAATCTAACCACCAAAGACCTGATACTGTGTAAAAGACCTTTTGTATCCAAATACCCTATGGGTATAGCAAGTAGGATTATATAAGTATGCCTCCCTTACAAACCATAGCCCATTTCAGGTTGAGAGTGTAAGATCTTGCATAGATATATAATTCCATATTTAGATGGTAATAGCAAGAACAAATTTTAAATTTTAAATAATTTAGTATGGGTACTGGATTTACACCAGTACCCATTCATATTATAAATCCCTTAGGACGCAACGTACTGAATAACTAAGAGTCTTAGTATTAGCGTTCGTATACCCAGTGCGCAGAGAAGTGTGCCATGCGTAAGTACTACTATACTCAGTACTGGACCAATGATATGAAGTCCCCACCCAAGCTGTACTTGTCTTCTTATATATCCCATTAACATATGCCTGCATTAGTTCTAATTGAGACGGTAAATACCAATTAGTGTTATCTGTACCATCTCCATTTGCATCTAGAGAAAGAGTTGCACACGTTTCTATAGCATTTCCACAATTAGCAACATCCCCACCATTATAATTCCCTCTAGGAATCGTTGAGTAAAAACCACATAAAGATCTGTTAAACTCATTTGTAAAACTTCCCTGTACAGCACTCCAATACAAACCCGTTACTTCATCATACCAAACCTCAGGGGTTGTGTTTGTTTTTACCCAACTACTTGTTTCTCCATAGTCTGTAAGATCTCTATTATCCATTTGTAAAAGAGATTGTTTCTCCCAGTCTATTAACTTCATACTCCCTGTCTTTAATGTTCTAGTACCCTCATAGAAACTTACACCAGCTTTTACATCTCCCTCTGTTACACCTCCATCTGGTACCCAAGTAGAAGAAGATATTATTCTATTCCATATTGGCCCATTACTCCCCACCTCACTACCATAACCTAATCCTACCAATGTATTGTATGTTTCCTTAAGTATAGAATCCTCTCCTGATTCAGGACTACCCACTGACTGCTCTGCTAATGTACTAGATACTACAAAAGTACCTATTCCTATTACAGATATTAGTACTAATATTAATATTTCTAATCTATTTAATTTCATGCTTTAATATAATATAAAATTATTCATATCTCAAGGCGTCTAAAGGATCCATTTTAACTGCCCTCTTAGCAGGATACAAACCTGTAAAGAAACCAAGCAGGGTTGTAGAGAGTATTACCAAAATAATTAGAGAGAGAGGTATAAAGGAAATTTGGATATATCCTACCCCCCTAGACATAGAGAAAAGATACACTATGAAAGAAACTACATAACCAGCAAAATACCCAAATAATATGCCTAATATCCCTCCAAGAAATCCTATAAACATGGACTCTGTTATAAACAGTGCTCTTACCTCATTTCTTTTCATACCAATTATCTTCATCAAACCTATCTCCCTTGTTCTTTCCAAAAGAGATACTACCAATGTATTTATCATACCTAGGAATGCTATAGTAAATGCCATAATGCCAAAAATTAACAAAGCATATCTAATATAATTAAACAGAGTCTCTACCTCCTCTATGGTATCCATAACCGAAAAGGTCTCCAAACCCAACGCCTCTACCTCACCCCTTACTTTCTTAAGAGAGTTCTCTCCTGAAACTACAACTGTGGCTTGGGAATAATCCTCCGTTGTAAATTCATTAAGCTCATTTAGTTTTACGTATGCAACAGGAGGAAACTCATCCTCTACTACGCTTATAACAATACCTTTAAGTAAATTATTCTCCATCTCTTCCTCTGGGTTCTTTTCTATTATCACAACCTCTAACTCCTCACCTATTATCTCCTCCTCTTTAAGTCCAAAAAGATTTACATATTCCTTGTTTACTATTATCTCTGGAAGGACAGATTTCTCATTGAAATACTCACCTTTCAATTTCCTAACTTTAGTGCTTTCTAAATACCCATCCTCTATCCCATATACTACTAAGTCTGAAGTAGAACCAAGATAATCTACCCTACCTGCTACATTTTTAATTTTATATATTGTGACTATCCCAGACAAACTCTCTATTTTATCTATTAGATTGCCATCTAAACTTAATTGGCTGCCTACTTTTGGATATACATCCATTTGATTAAGATCCTTAGCCTCTGTTATTTGTTCTACTACCAATCTCTCTAAACCATAGCCCAGAGAAAGAAGTAGTATTACAAATCCAGTACCTAGTGCAACACCCGCTATTGTAACCACCGTTCTAAATCTTTTGTAGAGTAAATTTTTAAAGGATAGTTCTGTTAAATCTATACTGCTTATACTTTTAGTTTCTTTACTACCGTTTTCAAGGTTATGTACAAAGATAGATGCTTTCATTCTTAAATTTTCTGCTTTCTCGGGAGATATTTTAGAAAGAATCTTTGTTGCCATTAGTACCCCTGATTCTATAAAGAAGGTAAATATTAAAAAGAAAAATATCCTTATTTTCTCCCAAAGAGATTCTTTAGGGTAATCTTTTTCTGAATCGTCCTCTTTTTTAAAATCTTTTTCCATTACGATATAACCACTTTCTTGCATGTCTGATTTTTCAAGTTTTTCTTTTATTTTTTTGTATATATCCTTTCCGCCTTGGATTTTCTCTATTAGATATCCATCTTTCATTATGGCAACCGTGTCGGAGTAACCAAGATGTTCGGGGTTATGTGTAACCAGAATTACAGTAGTTCCTTCTTTAGCTAGTTTTTTTAGTTTACGTAGTATCTCATCTCCATTTTCTGTGTCTAGGTTTCCTGTGGGCTCATCTGCTATTACGATTTTAGGGTTTAATACAAGAGCTCTTGCTAAACCTATTTTTTGTTGCTCTCCTGAGGACAGTTCTGTTGGGACGAAGTTTTCAAATCTGGTCATGTTCATTTTCTGTATAGCTTCGTGTGCTTTTTGGAGTGACTCTTGTTGGTTGTATCCTAGGAGTTGGGTGCTGAGGGCTACGTTTTCTAAAACAGAGAGTGATTTAATCCAGTTTTGTTGTTGGAATACTACTCCGATATTTTGTTTTCTAAAGTCTGCTCTTTGGTCGGCATCCATATCCCAAATACTTTTGCCTAGTATTTGTACTTTACCTGAGTCTGGTCTTTCTATCCCCATTATGGTGTGAAGGAGTGTACTTTTCCCACATCCTGATGGTCCGAATATTGTTATAAATTCACCTTCTTGAATTTCGAGATTTACGTCTTTAAGAACTTTGTTTTTTCTTTTACCTCCAATGGGGAAGCTTTTGTTTATGTTTCTAATCTGTATATTGTCTTTGTTTTTCATCAGAATACTTTGAATATGTCAGATATTGTACCCAAAACTGTCTCTAATACTGTACTTGCTGATCTAGGAGTTATAGCTACAATAGGACCGTATCTTCCAACATTCTCTGATGGGTCGGAAGAGAGAATTTGCAAGCTATATACCTTGGATGGTGTTAGTCCTGATACAATAACCAAGTGTTTCGTCCTTAATTCTTGATCTACTTTTGTGCTAGAGGTGTATACTCCTGCTCCTCCTTCTCCAAATTCAATTCTGCTTGTTGCTGGTTCATCGGTTTCCCAACTTACTATGAATTGAGCACTTCTTGTCCTGTCTGATTGTGCTGATCTACTAAGTAGATCTTCTTCTACCATAACGTTGAATATTTTAGGTGGTCTTGTGTCAGTTGCTGTCGTAAATCTAATCTGTTCTGAGGTGGCCCTGTTTCCAAGTTGGTCTACACCTTCAACGTACCCAACATAGGGAGTTTCGGGTATTAAACCTGAAATCTCCATTTCATGAAGTCCTTTTTTGTACTCTATTTCTATTTGGTCCATGGTTTTGGCTCCCTCTGAATCTTGTCTGTATGTAACTATGGAGTTTACTTCTGTGTTGGTGTCCCAGCTAAATACTACTGTGGGACTTGGGACTTCTTTTAACTCCTGTATTCTGACATTAGATATTTGTGGTCTTGGGGGTGTCGTAAATGTCCTGTTTTCAATTGAGTCGTATATGTATCCATCTATGTCAGTTAGCTGTATCTTGTAGTAGTATGTTGAGCCGTCATCAAGTTCATCTAGGAGCAGAGAGTACGAACTTCTTGCAGGAGATGTGTTAATCTCTGCTAATGCAGTATAGTTGAGGTTTTTTCCGTAAAGGATTGTTGCCTTTGTCGCACCATATACTTCAAAGGATATCATTGCATAGTCTAAGCCTACCCTGTCTACATTAGTTTCATAGACCTGAGGAGTTCTTTCTGTTCTAAATGATATCTCATGACTCTCTCCAGTATTGCCATCTTCGTCTGTCCACCTAGCTTTAAAGTAGTATGTCGTGTCTGGTTCTAAATTACTAAGTTGGATCGAGTGGTCTGTTACCTGTTTGGAATTGTATGCTTCCTCATCAAAGTAATCCCCAGATGCTTTACCATATGCTATCTTAGTATCACTCTTTCTGTTTGTTGTCCACAATATTGTTGCATGTCTCGTGCTTACGTTTTGCATTATAATCCCTGAGGTTAATTCTGCCGGTTCTGTGTATCTACCTTGAACCATAATGGATTCTACAGCAGAATAAGTTGGACTTGCTTTACTTGAATCTGTAGAGTCTGATGTACCTATTTGGTAGTAGTAGATCCTACTGGATGGAACCGTATCTGTATATGATGTTCCTGTTGTTGTATCTATTGTTGTCCATGATTTTCCATCCACACTTCTTTGGATTGTATATTCTAACTCCCCTGCTCCTTTGTAATTTGGAACATCCCAGTTAAGAGACGCTCTCCATAATTCAGCTCCTTTTATTGAAACATCTGATAACGAGAAGTTTCTTACGGGGTCAGGGAAAGAACTGTCTAAAGTAAAGGTCCCTGATATATAGTTGCTAGGAGAGTAACCATCTTGATCGTCTACAGCTACAACATATACTGTGTTAAGACCTTTTACTGCACCTCTTAGCATTCTTGTACTTACTGATGTCCCCGAGACAGGCACATACATTGTACTATTACTTGTTAAAGTATCGTATGAGGTAGATGGCTGAGTATTTACCATATAGTAGTAGCCTGCTATACTCCTTCCTTCTGCAGGTGTAGCAGGAGGCCAACTCAGAGCGAACTCATTAGATTCACTCTCCTGGGGGGTTATAGTTACACCAGCGCCTACCGAAAATGCAGGTGCCTGACCCCCGTATACTATTCCTCCAGTAACATAACTACTAAAGTTTCCTGCGTTGTCTATGGTTCTGAAATATATAATGTTGTTTCCAATAAAAATATTGCTTGAGTCTTTTTCTTGGGTTAAGTAGTGTGTGTATTCCGAGGCTTCAAATGGCAGATACTCTAAATCAAACCTCTCACTTGTTTCTGGCCCTGTCCAGCTACTTACATCATTGATACTGTACTGCCAACCTAAAATTCCATTTGTGTCAGAACTGGTAACGCCAGCAGCACTTGGCCAATTAAAGAACATATCATCTACATTCCCAAAACTCTCCCTAGGCGTTAGAATGTATGATACATTGGTTGGATTGATTAAATCAGAATTATATTCAAAGAAGGTATAGTCCTGGGTTACATTAGTATATACATTACCGTGATTATCTACGGTTTGAATACGAAGGTAGTAGGTTTCGTTTTCAGTCACTGACCCTGTAAAGTAACTTTCCTCTTGAAAGGTCCCGGAACTACTTGGAAGTGCTGTAGGGCTTGTTCCCCAATAGACCCAATACCCATATATTCCACTTGGAGAATATCCAGAAGTTCCTGTCAGATCTATTGGCTCGTCCCATTCAAAGTGTGGAGCTGTATGATTGTAAACTAATTCTGAGGAAGATGTTATGTTCTTTGTCTTGCTATCATCAGTGAATCCTGTTACTTCAGAAGGATTATTTGGAGGGACTGACTCTTTGACATATACCTCCTCACCCTCCTCGTCGAATGATATCCACCCAATATCTTGCGACCAAACGTAGCCTGAGAATATTCCTGTTGTAGGATTAATAACAGTATTACTCCCATAGTTGTCAAAATCTAGGACATTTCCTGTGTTCATTACATGGGCAGAACCTGTTACAGCTCCTGTATCATAATCCACAAATACCCCTGGAGTTGTTCCTGCGGTAAATTCTATCCAACCAAGATCTTGTGACCATGCATATCCTGAGATTGTTCTTTTGTTGAAATCCTCTGGATTTGGATCACTTATAACAACATTTGCACCATATATTTCAGAGGTAAAGAATATTAGGTTGGATGTATTGAGTGCTTTGGCATTACCTAGTACTAGTACTTGGGTAGTTCCTTGTGCAAAGATTTTGTTTATTGCAAAGAATGAAGATAGCGATATCACAAGAATAAAAAGAAGAAAAATTGTAGGTCTTATGCGGACAGCCTTTTTCATTATCTAACAGATTACAATATTCTCATGGAGTTTTCAAATAGAAAAGTTAGGATAGAAGATCGTCTCTGGGACTATATCCTCTGTACACCCCATAGAATATTAAAAACAATGTGGAAAAGTCATATAGTTATTGTCATACAAAGGCTTTCGAACAAGCTAAAGGTATTCCCTCCTCCCTTCTCTCCTCTCTCCTCTCTCCTTTACCTTACTCTCCTATCTCCTCCCAAAGCTTCTTCTCCTTTTTACTCAATCTTGTAGGGATATCAACATCCACACGGACATAGTGGTCTCCTCTCTTACCCTCTTGGTTCAAAACAGGACATCCTTTTCCTTTTAGCTTGAATATTGTCCCCGGCTGTGTCCCCTTTGGAATCTTTAGTTTAACTTCTTTAAATATTGTCTCAACATCTATAGTCCCTCCTAAAACAGCAATATGGACAGGTATAGATTCCTGGGAATATATGTCGTTACCCCTTCTGTCAAACTTAGCCGAGGCCTCAACCTCTATTTCAATATATAAATCCCCTGGAGTTCCTCCATTTCTTCCAGCATTCCCTCCTCCTCTAAACCTGAGAATCATTCCATCATATGCCCCTGCGGGAATTTTAATTGTTAACTCTTCTTCCTTCTCTAATATTCCAGTTCCTTTACACTTAGAACATGAGTTCTCCACAACCTTCCCTGTCCCACCACAATTAGAACAAGTAGACATTACCGCCATCTGGCCAAGGATTGTATTCCTAACTTGTCTTTCCTGTCCAGAACCCTCACACACCGGACATTCTTTTGTCTTTCCATCTTCACTACCAGTTCCTTCACACTTGTCACATGGGACATCCCTCTTTATCTTAATCTTATATTCACCACCCCTCATGGCTTCATCAAAACTGACCCTTACTCTGTACCTGATATCTGCCCCTACATCCTCCTTTGGTCCGCCTCTTCTACCGCCACCAGCTCCCTGAGAGAAGTCAAAACCAAAACCACTTCCGAAATCCCCACCCCCTCCAAAGAAGGTATTGAAAATATCTCCCATGTCAAAAGGTACCCCCTGCTGAGAATAACTGTAACCACCATTCCCAGCACCTGGATTGAAACCCGCGGTTCCAGCATGACCATATTGATCGTACGCAGACCTTTTACTCTCGTCAGAGAGTGTTTCGTAAGCCTCTTGAACCTCCTTGAACTTCTCTTCAGCGTCACCTTCCTTATTAACATCCGGATGATACTTCTTAACTAGTTTCCTGTAAGCCTTCTTCAATTCTTCTTTTGTAGCGTCTTTTTTCACTCCTAAGACTTCATAGTAATCTCTCTTTTCCATAACAGACTGATTTTAGCAAACTGCGCAAATCTTTGCTACCCTCTATTTCATCTCTAGCTCGAAATCTGTTATATTAGCGATATATGGAAAACAGCTGGAATGTTTCTACACATAGTGAGAAAAAAGTAAAAAAGACAAGGATTATTGTTTCCGTTGTTTTGGCTACAACAGGCCTCATTATTGTAGCTAGCCAGGTAATCCCACTAACAAAGTCTTATGTCGAGGGTGTTGTTGAGCAGAAACGAACAGAGGTGAAAGTTGAACCTGTGCCCGAATCTTACAAGAAATTCATTGAAGAGGAATTAGCCTATTACGATCCTGGACAGAGTTATTTTGCAAACTTGTCCCAGCAGGTTGGGGATATTGATATGTCAGGGAGATATTCTTATGACCCTACAACTAAAACACAAAAGCTGATTGAGATTAATAAGGATTACAAAAAAGATATGTTCATAACGATAGATAGTGTTGGAATCAAAGATATAAAAATATCCCCAAATGTAGACAGTACGAACGAGACTATTTACAACCAATATCTTAAAAGTGGCGTTGCACATTTTAGAGGGACTCCTCTACCAGGAGATGGTGGGAATTCCTTTATCTATGGACATAGTGCTGTAGAATCCTTCTTTAGTAGGCACAAAGATTTACCAGAGACTATATTCTCTCGCTTAAACGATATAGATATTGGGCAAAAAATAGTTGTAACCAGAGATGATAACGTACTAGAATATACAGTAAGGAACAAGAAAATTGTTGAGCCAACTGACTTTACTATCTTACAACCTATACAGAGTAAAGAAACTATAACCCTGATGACCTGCTGGCCATTAGGAATAGGCTCTAAAAGACTAATAGTGGTTGCGGAAAGAAGAATTTAGGAGAAACTTAGATTAATTAACAGAAGTTTAAAATGGAAGAGAAGCAGAAAAAAACTTTAATAATTGTAGGGATTGTAGTTGTAATATTACTAATAGCTACAATAATACTGTTTTTGCTGAAAGGTACCTCTGGAGAGTCTAGTCAAAATCCAGAAGAACAAACTTCTGTGACCCTCACTTATTGGGGACTATGGGAACCACCTTCCGTAATTCAACCACTAATAGATGAGTTCGAAGCTGCCAACCCTAATATTAAAATAGAGTATTCTCAACAGACATTCTCTAACTACGAATCTAGGTTATTTACTAGACTCCAACAAGCAACGGGAACCGAAGAACCAGCTCCAGATATCTTTAGAATACATAACACTTGGACTCCTAAATATTATCTCTATTTAGCACCTATGCCTGCAGAAATAATGAGTGCAGAAGAATACCAAGAGAAATTCTACCCAACTGCTTTAAACGACTTCACAGCAAAGAATGGGAACATCTATGCTATCCCCTTAGAGATAGACGGATTAATGGTTTTTTACAATAAGCAATTACTCGCAGAAGAAGGTGTTACTGAACCTCCAGAGGATTGGGATAGTTTCTTCGAATTAGCAAGGGACTTAACTAAAAGAGATGCTAGTGGAAGGATTATTCAGGCTGGACTCGCAATTGGAACATCTAGAAACATAATGCACTCTGCAGAAATTTTGGCATATATGCTCGCCCTAGAAGATATCCAAGTAATGGGCCAGACTAGGACACAAATATCTCTAAATACTCCAAGGATCCAGAGAGTGTTAGAGACCTACACTAACTTTGCAAAAGGAGACAACGCTCTGTGGTCACCAACTC
>Ga0334893_1002422_pt1 | contig 14066 bp, 12 predicted proteins | sample GraSluR3_MG_5_FD_207218 | JGI IMG/M metagenome (GOLD analysis project Ga0334893, IMG submission 207218) | Sludge microbial communities from methane-producing bioreactor in Wageningen University, Netherlands - Granular Sludge_09_05-R3 | ecosystem: Engineered > Bioreactor > Anaerobic >...
TTCCGAGGACGACCAGGAGCGCGGCGAAAAAGAACTGCAGGAGTTCACGGACAAGATCAACGACAAGGTGACGGAGATCGGCGAACACAAAGAGAAAGAGATCATGGAAGTCTGACGCCTGATGACTGACCAAGGATCACCCCCCACTTTCGAAAAAGTCCCCGAACACGTTGCCATCATCATGGACGGTAACGGGCGCTGGGCCAGGGAACGCGGCCTGCCCCGGGTCGCCGGCCACCGGGCAGGCACGGAAAACCTGCGCACGATCATCCGCGCCAGCGCCAAATTCGGGATCAAATATCTGACCTTTTATGCCTTCTCCACCGAGAACTGGTCACGCCCGCGGGCGGAGGTCTCCGGCCTCCTGCACATCCTCTCAGAGGTGATTGACCGGGAAATAGGGGAACTGAACGCGGAGGGGGCCAGGCTGGTCCATATCGGCCATCTTGACGGCCTTTCAAAAACGCTGCAGAAAAAAGTGCGGGATGCCATCGAACTGACCAAAGGGAACGAACGGATTACGATTGTGCTGGCCTTCAATTACGGCGGCCGGGATGAAATCGTCCATGCCATCCACAGGATGATCGGAGACGGCCTGCGCCCGGAAGACGTGGATCAGGACCTGGTGGACGAATATCTGTTCACTGCCGGGCTGCCCGACCCGGACATGGTCATCCGCACCTCGGGCGAGCAGCGCATGAGCAACTTCCTGATCTGGCAATCCGCCTATTCGGAATTGTATTTCCCAAAAGTCTACTGGCCTGATTTTGACGAGGAGGAACTGCGGAAGGCAATCCTGGAATTTGGTGCTCGGGAGCGGCGTTACGGCGGCCTGAGCGACGCGGACTCCTGAGCCTTCCGGAGAAAATGATGTTATCCCAAAGAGTGAAAGCTGCGCTGGTCTTCGTGCCGCTCGTCCTGGTCCTGATCTATCTCGGCGGCTGGCCGTTCAACCTGTTCATCACGGCCGCGCTGCTGGCGGCGGCGTATGAATATGCCCAGTTGTTCAGGAAAACGGGTCATTCCCCCTCCCTCCCGGTTCTGCTGGGGGGGGTCTTTTTATTTGTCTTTTATCACGGGTACCTGCCCACCGCGGCGCTCGGCCTGGTGCTCACCCTGACCGTCTTTGCGACAGCCCTCGCCGCGCTCATCCAGTATGAACGGGGGAATAAAACCGCCGCCCTCAATTTCGGGGTTACGCTGAGCGGGATCCTCTACCTGGGCTGGGTCGGCGGGTTCCTCCTCACCTTCCGGGCCGCACCGGACGGCCTCGGCTGGATGCTGACCGCCCTGCCCGCCGTCTGGCTGGCCGATTCGGGGGCCTATTTCATCGGGAAGTGGCTGGGAAAAGCGAAGATGACCCCGCGCCTCAGCCCGGGGAAGACCTGGGCCGGGCTGGCCGGCGCGCTCATCACCGGGACGGCCAGCGGCGCGCTGCTGGTCATGCTCTGGCGGGCGGTGGGCTGGCTGCCGGCCGCAACCCCGGTCTGGCAGGGGCTGGTGATGGGCTTCGTCCTCGCCGCGCTCACCCCGCTTGGCGACCTGCTGATCAGCCTGTTCAAGCGCACGGCGGGGGTCAAGGACACCGGGAACCTGATCCCCGGCCACGGGGGCATCCTGGACCGGATCGACACCTGGATCTGGGCCGCACTCCTGGGGTATTACCTGGCCGTACTATTCTAATTTGCCTTTGTGTTCCGCCTCCAACCTTCAAAAAGCGAAGCAACTCTTTCCTTATCGCACTTACAGCCGGGGGGGGAGCGTTCTTTCCACCTAAACCTTCTCCAGATAAAGCTGATACATATGGCAGGGGAGGTTGGGTTTATGATATAAAATTATGGGTAGAAAATAATCGAGCCGGATAAAAACGAATTGAGCAATGACAGACTCAACCGCCGGCCCGTTTACAGTTCAAAACATGGAACACTAAGGAAGCGAAACAGCAGACGATGGTAGAAAAATTAACCGTGGACAGGATCCGCGAACTCTGGGGAAAGACCTACAACACCGAAGGCAAACCGGACTGGTCGCATATCTTCCCTTATTACCATGAGGAGATCGTCTTTCAGGACACCATCCAAAGGATTGAGGGAATTGAGGACTTTAAGGCCATGTGCAACCGGCTGACGGATCGCTGCGAGCAGTTGAACATGGATATCACTTCGGTGGTCGCGGCAGGCGATGAGGCCTTTCTCCAGTGGACCATGACCATGATGTTCAAGAAGTTCCCCAGCACGCCGGTCTATGGCTGCACAAAACTGACCTTTGCCGAAGACAACCGCATCATCCATCAGCGGGACTATTTCGACCTGTGGGGCGATATCTTCAACGGCATTCCCCGCTTCAAGCCGATCTATCGCAGGTTCCTCAGGAAACGCTTTGGATAGGAATTTGAAATGAAAGTACCGGAAGAGCTGCAATTCATGGTCAACGCCCGGATGCCGCAGAAGACGACCGACGCGCGGCTGGACGGCAAACGCAGCATCATCACCGGCGCGACCTCGGGGGTGGGCTACGAAGCCGCCAAACGCCTGGCCGCGAGCGGCGCAGATCTCGTGATGGTCGCCCGCAGCCCCGAGAAGGCCGAAAAGGTGCGGGAGGAACTTGTCAGCGCTTATGGCGTTCAGGTGGATATCGTGCTGGCGGATTTCTCCAAACTCGCGGAGGTACGGCGGGCGGCCGCCGCCATCCTTGCCCAATTCCCGCGGATTGACCTCCTGATCAACAACGCCGGCGTCCACCGGACGAAGCGCACCCTGACGGAGGCGGGCATCGAGACCGTCTTCTGCGTCAACCACCTGGCCTCGTTCCTGTTCACCCGGCTGCTGCTGGACCGCGTCATCGAAAGCGCCCCGGCCCGCATCATCCAGGTCAATTCCGAGGGCCACCGATTCAGTACGGTGCATCCGGACGATCTGACCTGGGAACGCCACCGTTATACCGGGTTGAAGAGTTACGGCGCGGCCCGGACGGCGCAGCTCCTCACGGTCTGGGAACTGGCGGAACGCCTGCAGAGCACCGGGGTCACCATCAATGCCATGCACCCGGGCGCGGTCCGGTCGAACCTGGGCCTGGAAAAACAGAACGACCTTATCTACCGCCTGTATAAACGCCATATCCTGACCCTGTTTCTGAAACCGCCCGAGATCTCCGGGGACGCGCTCTATTACCTGGCCGCCGCACCGGAAATGGCAGAGGTCACCGGGAAGTTCTTCAACCTGACCATCGAGGAAAAGCCCGCCGCCCATGCGCTCGACCGGGAACTGGGCAAGCGGGTCTGGGATGTGTCCGAAGCCCTGACCGGCCTGAACAATACTGTTTGATCCATAACAAATGAATGGGAGAGTCTGTTTATGAAGTATGACGCCATTGTGGTGGGGGGTGGAATCGCCGGGTTGACCGCCGCGGCCTATTTATCCAAAGCGGGCCGGACGACCCTGCTCTGCGAACAGCAGCCCACCTGCGGGGGGCTGGTCAACACCTTTGAGCGGGACGGCTTCCACTTTGACGGCGGCATCCGCGCCACCGAGGATTCCGGCATCCTGTTCCCCATGCTTAAGCAGCTTGGGATCGAACTTGAATTCGTCCGCAACAAGATCACCCTCGGCATCGAAGACCGGATCATCCCGATCCAATCGGAAGCGGATGTCAGCACCTACCAGGAGCTGCTGAACGCGTTTTACCCTGAGAACGTGACGGACATCGCCGCCATTATCGAACAGATCAAGCAGGTCATGAAGCTGATGGAAGTCCAGTACGGGATCAAGAACCCGGCCTTCCTCGACCTGAAAGTTGACCGGGATTACATGATGAGGGAAATCTTCCCCTGGATGTTCAAATACCTGTTCACCTTCCGCAGGATCGAGAAGCTCAACACCCCCGTGGAGGACTTCCTGCGCCGGTACAGCGATAACCAGGCCCTGCTGGACATCATCACCCAGCACTTCTTCAAGGCCACCCCGGCCTTCTTCGCGCTGGGCTATCTCAAGCTCTATCTGGAATATTATTACCCGCTGGGCGGCACCGGGAAGCTGGTCGAGGCCCTGACGGACCTCATCACCGCGCAGGGGGGCACCCTCCGGACCGGGACGACGATCACGGCCCTCAACCCGGTGCAGAAGACCGTGACCGACAGCGAGGGGCATGCCTTTGAATATGACACGCTGATCTGGGCGGCGGACCTGAAAGCGCTCTACAACGGGCTGGATCTGGCCGGCCTGCCGGACGGGAGAACGAAACAGGCGATCCTTGACCGCCGGGCCGGGATCGCGGACAAGAAGGGCAACGATTCGATCCTGACCCTGTTCCTGGCCGCGGACCTGGACCCCGCGTACTTTGCCGGGGTCGCCAGCGAACACTTTTTCTACACCCCCAGCCGCAAGGGCGAATCGGCCGCCGGCCCGCTCCCCATCGGCGAGGACCGGGAGACCGTCTGGCGGTGGCTGGCGGATTTCTTCCGCCTGACCACCTACGAGATCGCCATCCCCGCCCTGCGCGACCCGGCCCTGGCCCCCGAGGGCCAGACCGGGCTGGTGATCAGCATGCTGTTTGATTACGGGCTGGTCAGCTATATCCGGGAGCGCGGCTGGTATGACGATTTCAAGGCCGCGGCGGAGGAAAGCATCCTCCGGACGCTGACCGAAAGCGTCTACCCAGACCTGGCCGGGAAAGTCCTGTTCCGGTTTTCCTCAACCCCGCTGAGCATTGAAACGCTCACCGGGAACACGGACGGCGCGATCACCGGCTGGGCCTTCACGAATGACCCGATGCCGGCCGAGGACGGGCTGCCGAAGATCTTTGCCGCCTCGAAGACCCCCATCCCGGACGTGTTCCAGGCCGGGCAGTGGACCTACAGCCCCTCCGGGCTGCCGATCTCGATCCTGACCGGCAAGCTGGCCGCCGACCGGGCGCTCAAGGCGCTGGAGAAGCGGAGGTAGGGGGGGGCAGGATCGACACCGGGATCTGGGCCGCGCTCCTGGGGTATTACCTGGTGATGGTGTTTCCTGCGGGGTAAGGATGAGGGAAATCCGTGGGGAGGGCGTATTGATTAATATGTCCACCATTCAATTGAAGAAGGCAAAGAGGGTTCAGATTTAAAATAAGTATACTCAGTACCAACAATTAATTTGTGTTGAATACCATCAATTGAAATAGAATCTAATAGCATAAAAGGTTCTAGTTTCGTATACAAATTTCAAAAATATGAATTTGAAATATTTCTAGTTATTCATTGATTCAAAACAAATAACTACACCAAAAGAAAATCCACTAACTACTAGAATATGATTTTCTTAATGTAAGTCCTAATTATTATTGGTTTGATCGGGGCCAAAAGGCCAATTCACAGTTCCGCGTTTTTTCCTTTCCGTAAATGGGTCATTGACTACATGCTTATCCATTTCTGACTTTGCTTTATTAACTTCTTGTGAATAATTATCCAATCGTTGTTTCGTGAATTCCACATAATCTGGAGATATATCAATCCCGATATAGTCATGACCCAAAATTTTTGCCGCGACAAGTGTCGTCCCAGTACCACAAAATGGATCAAGGACAACTTTTTTACCTTCACCTGGCATAGAATATATTATCCTAATAGGGATCTCAATAGGAAAAGGAGCTGGATGATTTTTATTCCTTGGAACTGGGTCAAATTGCCAAATCGAACCCATTTTAGCATGACGAGATTCCAATTCTTTACCAACAAGATGGTTACCAATTGGTTTATATAACCAATAAATATGTTCTTCTTGTTGCCAAAAACGCCATCCTCTAATATTTGCTGCTAATGTTCTATCCCAAACGATCTCTTGCCTTAACACCCAATCACTCTTAGATATCCACTCGTAAGGGTGAATTAATTTTCCTTTTTTCCACCGAATTTTATGGTTATAGAACAATGAACCACCCAGTTTTGTGATCCGATGTAATTCGTTTAATACATTAATCTGCCACTCCTGATATCGTTTTTCAACCATTTGATCATCATAATGACTATAACCACTATTTTGAACAAGCCAACCGTGGGATTTGCCATTTTTATTATAGGGAGGTGAAGTCACAGAAATGTCAACACATTCATCTGGTATCTTCCGCATACATTCAAGTGCTTCTTCAACCCTTACAGTATTGATAATTTCTTCAAGCTGAAATGTCATTCTCTAAAACTGCTTTTCCTTCGATCACTAGTGTCAATTTTTGTTAAATCACAAATACGACGTTCAAACTCCTCAAGATCAGTTGTTAGGTGAAATACCTCCTCCTTCTCATTAATAACTAAAGCGCCTTTACTAACACCCGATAAATCTACTAATGCTTTTCTAACGTCATCTTTTTCTATTCCATAAAATTTTTTACTTTGACTAGTAGCAAGACCACCAACAATCATGCTAACATCACGGGGTTTGTCCAAGATTGAGCCTTCCAAATCACGGAGAATTTTAGTTATCCCACGGTAAAGTTCAACATTATTCCATGATGGCTCTGAAAGTAATTGATTAATTGATTCTTTTACATCTACAGGCGAAAATGCTTTGGTGACTATTTGAAAAATATCTCGTGCGCTTACACTTCTTGCCCCTGCCAATTCAACAACCTCTGCCAGCTGGGCAATTGTCCAACATGATATATGTTGTCTCATTGCTTCTGTTGATATCGAACTTTTCGGGTTATCTTGGCCTTCATAACCTGGAGCAATTAATAAACACCCATCTGCTTTATATTCGGTCATATGACTATTCAAAGCAGCAAGATCGATTTTACTCGTTGGAATTGTATCATTTTTAGAAGATTTGGCTTCAAGAGTGATTTTCCTAATTCCACCTGGGATTTCTACGTATTTTGCTATACCATCTGGCTGTTTGGAATTTGATATCTGTTTTGCATTAAACCCAAGCGCTCTAGATGCAACGACAAGGTTTATTTCAAGTTCATATTCATCATTAGATGACAATATAAGTTGTTGTGAAATTGTAGAATATGAATATGAATGATCAAGTGCCAAAGAACGAAACAAATCATCCCTTTTCTGAAGTAACTCTCCTATAACGTCAACATCTACATGACTTTCTCTCATATAAACTTCAAGAAGCATCTCAGATGTAACAAAATCTTCCAGCATTCGACGAGTACTATTATTATCTAGGTATTCTTTCACAAATTCATGGGCTGAATTTATCCAAAATGTTGACTCTCCGGGAACATATTTAACTATTCGATCAATACTTTGCTCTGTGTATTGATAAATGTACTTACTCCTTGGAGATGTATAAAGCTGTTGAATTAATTCAGAAAAATCAGAGCCGTCTTTCATACTTATATAGAACCAACCATCATCCGCTTCTGCCCCTTTTTTATCATAGGTTTGAGCCAGAAGTGCATCGGCAACTGGTTTTTCAACCAATCTAGGCGCAATTAATTCTTTTTCTCCTTCTCTTTTACCTCTCAAACTTCTTTGTTCTTTTTCCCAACTTAAATAGCGACTGTCCGCTTCTGCAAATATTTCACGAAGCAATGCCCGAAATTTCGGCGTGCTTTCTGATTCTTCGACTGTATCTCGCGAAGCAGTAAGGAAATTATCAAGGTCATCTGCTTCAATGACTGCATGAAATCTATTTAACGTTCCATATCGTACTGGTTGCATACCAAATAACGGATCAACTAAATCCACAAGTCTATTACGAACACGAACAAAAAAACCATGAGATCTTTGAATATCATCACTCTTTTGACCATACATACTTCTCTCAGTTACATAAATATATCCTTCAATTCCGTTTGGGAAAGAATCTGACAATAGTTTATTTCCTTTTAGATGCCAATTCTCACCCGTGGATTTTTGTAAACCATCTATACGCTTTTCAGGTAATTCAGATAAATCAAATTCAACTACTTTTTCATACTCCTTTTTTGAACTCTCAATTTCAATTCCGTTTAGGTATACCTTAAAATCAGTGCTAAGAGGCATAGCAGTACTTAGAACCCAACTCAAATTAGCCCTGTTTATTCTCTTTGTTTTTTCCTTAAGATCTTCAAGGATAACTAGTGTCCATGTTTCATCTTCAAAAAGAGAAGTATTTATTCTCATTTCAGTTAGGATCTCATCAAGATTCGCTTCCTGAATAAACAACTCAAGATTATCAATTTCATACACTTTTAAATCTATTGGATTATTCTTTGAGTAACCTTCTTCGTCTCTACGTCCCTCATGGTTTTTTTCCTTCGATTCGCTATGGTCATGGTATTTAAAAATTAAAAAATTAATTGTTACTCCTAATACTCCTTCGTGGGTTTTACTAATATAAGTTAATTGATTTGCAATTGTTGATGAAGCAAGTTTGCCAATTCCAAATTTACCTATTTGTTTCCTATTTAAGCGTTTTATAATTTCCTCTTGCCTTTTATTACTTCTCCCCACTTGCCATAAATTAACTAAACCAGAATAATCCATACCAAGGCCATCATCATAAACTAAAATAATTTCCTCTCCAGATCTATCACCGAAAGGTACATATATTCGACAATTTTTTGCGTCGGCATCATATGAATTTACAACTAGCTCTTCAATTGCTTTTAATGGTGATTGATAAAGTTGCTCTGATAATAAACTAACCAATTCATTTGAAAGCTCAACATGAACCGAGTCTCCAGAATCTTTCGTTGACTGAAGTAGATATGCTAATGATGTCTCTGTTAACGCCATGAGATTCCTCCCATCTACATATATCGAAATTTTTTTACGAACACCTAATAGAAACCATATGTAAATTCTTTTTCTTATTCTTCCGACAATAACCTTACATACCCTTGAATAAGATTATCAATCATTAACTCGAGAGTTTTTCTAAGATTCGTGGAGTCTTTAATTTTTAAACCGCTAAGAATTTTATTAACACGACCTAGTCCCATTACCTGAAAATTATATTGCATAATATATGTTATTTCGTGCTCCCAATTCTTTCTTTTTTGTTTTTATTTTTATTTTTCTTTCTGATTGTTTTTTATCTTGGATTCAACAATTGTAATTTAAGGGCGTAGGTCAGTGTATCATGGTTCTTATAAATTTATAAGCCTTATAGAGGTGGTGAGTTAGATTATTTTTGAAGGTCAACCAAAACCAGGAAGATAAGAACCTAATAGCTCGCCAAGTCAATTATCCCTTTAATTATGACTTGATAGATGATCTGCGACCCATCATTTTCTTGAAGCCGCAAATAATTTCTCGTTTGCATTTACCTTTTACTGCCCGAAGTAAACCGTCCACTCGCCGGGGGCGGGCTGGGCCCATTCCGACCCGGGGCCGACGATCACGATCCAGGTGCGGCCCGGCTTGAAAGGCAGCGACTCCCCCGCCTCGGTCTCGAAGATGATCGGCCGGTCCGGCTCCGGCACGCGCCAGGTGCCCCGGATCGCCGCGCCGTCCCTGAACAGCACTGCGGGCTGGAAGCTGCGCACCTCCCGGACCCGGATATCGTGCAGCGAAGGCGCGTATTCAATATACTCGGCCGTCATCACGACCAGGTTGTCAAAGGCAAGCGGCTGGCCGTTGTTGCGGTCCAGCGTGGGGAGCAGGATCAGCCCGCCCGCTGATTCCGCCTCCTGCCAGAGGGCATAGCGCGCGGCCTCGGGGTCATAGCGCCACTCCATGATGCTGAAATTGGCATATTCCACCCGCAGCGTGGTCCCGTCTGAATCCCCGGCGGGGGCGGCGGGCTGGAAATACATCCCGCGCAGGTCGGGGGCCGTGTTATCCACCCCGATCCCCTCGGCGTAGGCAGTCAGGGCGGCCGAATCCGCGAACACGCCCGTCGCGGCATAGGTCACCGTCCCGCACATCGGCGGGCAGGGCAGGTTCTTGAAGGCCAGGGCGCGGTCGCCGAGCTGTTCGATCAGCACTTCGTCCACCTGCGGGTCGGCGTTGCCATAGGCCAGGATCCCCTGATAGAGGGCCACCAATTGCGCGTCCACCAGCCGGCCAGAGCGGATCGGCCCGACCGCGCTGGCGTTCCCGCCATAATAAACGGCGAGAAAACGGTTCATCTGGTAACCGATATAGTATTCGAAGACCAGGTCCGCGCTCGACAGCCCGGCATGCGGCCGCCCCTCCCGCGGCCAGTTGGAGACCTTGACCATCACCGGGCGGCGGTCGAGGTTCCCCGGTTCCAGCGCGGGCAGCCCCGTGAGCGGGGAGATGCCGGGTTCAAAGAAGTAGTAGGTCGCCGGCCTGAGCGTGATCGTGGGGGAGGGCGTGAGGGTCAGGTCCGGGGTCGCGGTGGTGGAAGGCTCGGGGGTCGGGAAGATGCCGGCCAGGAAATCAGCGATCTGCGAGGTCTGGCTAGCGTCGGGCGTGCTGAGGTAGGGGTTCGGCTCCGCCGTGCCGACCGTGGTGCAGGCTGTGAGAAAGAGCAGGATGACCAGAAAAACGCCTTTGCGCATAAGGTCATTGTATCATTTTAGAGCGGCCTTTGACCATTAATTCAGTAGATTTTCAGTAGGGTGTGCACCTCCTTGTGCGCACCAATTTTCTTATACAATCTTTTCTTCACCTCATCAGTCTGCTTCGCAGACAGCTTCCCCTCAAGGGGAAGCCTAAACAAGAAGAAATTTAACGGTTCTCAGCGATTATGCTGTCACATCATTTCATCACAGAACGAACTTTTGTAGCACTGATTATTTATCATAGACATAGAGCCATCATTTCTCTTCACACACTCAATTTATTAAGCCTTCCCCTTGAAGCAAAGCGGAACACCCGAAGGGTGCTGGATGGGGCGATGTCCCCCACATCTGAGGCTGCTTCGGCGGCCTGGCGGCCTTCTCGCAGTGACAAACCAATGTGCCATTGCGAGCGCAGCGAAGCAATCTCGCTTTCACACCTTCTCCTGGAGCAAACCGGTCCACCCGCAGGGTGCTGGAAGAGGCGATATCCCCCTCATTCTCCCGTCCCCACGCGCTCAATAATCATCTATAATAAGATAAAGGCACAACGCTAGAAGAAAGATATCACTTATGAGCATCTGGGAATCACTTTTTGGTCACCCCGCCATCCGCCAGCTTGACCCCGAACCAAAACGGGAAGTCAAACGCCTGCTGGATGAACTGGTCAGGATCGGCGAGCTTGATGATTACCTGTCGCTCCAGCCGGGCAGCCCATTCAACGTCCGCTGCCACCACACCCGGGCGCGTAAGATTGGCGAGCGGTTGAATGAAATTGGCGGGCTGGAACTGATGCTGGCCGCGCGGTACCACGTCAAACGCAAGCTCAAAGCGGTGCTGGCGGAGCATCTGGACTATTGCTGGTCCAACATCGGCGAGTGGCAGCCCTGAGCTTTCGCCCGCGACTTTGACGCGGATTTTTCGATATATTAATAGATAACGTGGTTTCAACCAAAGATCATGTTTTAATTAAAGAACTTCAATCAAATTAAGAAAAGGACTTACTATGAGCGACCAAGAGAACAAACCTCAGGAAGAACAGGAACAGCATCCTTATTACGACGAAAAAGCCGAAGAGAAATATGAGAAGGAAGATGAGAAGGTTGAGGAAAAGCACCACCAGGACCCCCTCAGCTCGCTGGTCTGGGCTCTGATCCTGATCTGGGCCGGGCTGGTCTTCCTGGCATCAAACCTGGGCTGGCTGGATCAAATTCCCGTCCAGCAATTCGCCATCGAGGGATTCACCCTCACAAGGCTCAGCACCTGGTCGGTGATCTTCCTGGGGGCAGGCGTGCTCGTCTTCATTGAAGCCCTCGTGCGGACCTTTGTCCCGGCTTACCGCTCCTCCACCGGCGGGAACTTCTTCCTCGCAGCCATCTTTCTTGGGATCGGTTTGGGCGGGATTTTCGGCTGGAACATCGTCTGGCCCTTTATCCTGATCGCCATGGGGCTTTCCGCCCTCGCCAGCGCCCTCATCCGGCAACGGAAGTAAGACTTACAAACGACCGGGATCCAGCGTCCTGACCATCCGCCAGGCATGCACCAGAGGCGTTGTCCACTGGTCGCGCCCGATGCAGCGAAAATAGGGCGGGGCATAGGCCCGGATCAGGTCCCCAATTTTATATCTCGCTAAAACAGGCGTCGAGACCACCAGGCTGCCGGTTTCCCCCGGTACCATCTCATGGAGCATCTTGATGCCTTTTTGCGTTTCGACCTCAAAGAAGAACAGGTCATAGTTGGGCACCCAGGCCCGCTTTTCGTCCATCTGCTGGCCGAACATCCCTTCCGTCGTCCCGTAGATCTCGCGGATGGCGGCCTGTTGTCCATAAAGCGCCTTGAGCGTCCCGGACCGGTAGGTGTTGATCCCGGGGGTGCTGCCCAGGGTCATCACTTTGACCCCCCAGAGGTCCTTGGGATAGAGGCGATGCTTTTTATGGAGGTAACGCGCAAACTCAATCGCCGTCGGTGCCACACCGCCGACCAGGGTTACATTCTGGCCGAGGCATTGTTCATAAGCCAGATCAAAACGCTTTTTCCAATCCTCCCAGGCCTTGCTGCCCCCCAAAGCGTCAATATCCTCCTGGGCGGGAATCGAGCGCACAGGGGTCTTGTGCGAGACAAATTTGGTATAAATTCCCGAGCTGTACCCGTAGGTCACCTCCTGGTCACCGGCCCTGACCTTGCCAACAACGGACGGGAAGTTTAAATTGAGGTTGACCCCGGCAAAGACCTCAGGTGAGCGGGTCTCGAGGACGTATTTCATCACTGCCCTTCCGGCAGAAACCCGCATTTCAATATCCGTCGGCGTCATCGGGATGAACTTGTTCTCGCCTTTGGTCGTACCCCGCGTGATCGCCCAGCCAAGCACAGGTTCATTGAGCAGAAGCCCGGTTTCCCCTGCCATCACCCGCCGGATAACGGGCTGGTAATCCTCATACGAAGCCACTGGAAATGCGGCCCGGAAATCGGCAATGGATCCCACCCTGCCCGCACCGCGCTTCCGCCCGTATTCCGTTTGGGCGTAGATCCCCAGCAGTCTTTGCAGGACCGCTTCCTGGGCTGCGGAAGGATCACTGATGGCCGCCTCCCATGGCGCCAGCATTTTTGAGATCATTTGCATGGCATCTGACGACTCTGGTATACCCATTTTTACTCCCTTTTTTGTTACAGGCTGACTTCTGCAATTCTAACAGGTTCTCAGGTCAACAAATAATGGATAAAGAAATTATAATTAGGTACGAAATCCGCCAGACAATTAAGAGAAAAAGAAAACAGGATGGGGACAAACCGAACTGATGAAATTCTGATGATCCAGCGTGCGCAGCAGGGTGATGCCCTGGCTTTTGCGCGCCTGCATGACCGGTATTATCCGGTGATCTATCGCTATTATTATTACCGGGCACATCCCGGGCAATCACCGGTTGAATTGACCTCAGACCTGTTCATCAGGATGGTGGACCGGATCGGGTTTTATAAGCCTGAGAGTGACCATTTCCTCGACTGGTTGTTCTCCCTTGCGAGAAGCATCCTGAGAGAAGATCTTTTCAGCCGGGGGCTCCGCTTCAGCCGAGCTGAAGAAGGCCCGGCGATGCAAACCCGGCAACCAACCGAGCCGCTTTCCTCAAAGGAAGTGTCAACGGCGGAAGGCCTGAGACAGGCCCTTGCGCTGCTCACGCCTGAAGAGCGTGATGTCCTGATCGGTAAATTAGTTGAACGCCGCAGCTCACGCGCGGTTGGCAGGGAAATTGGGCGGTCGGCCGCCGCTGTGCGGATGCTTCAGTATCAGGGCTTGCATAAATTGGGGGCATCCACCCTGAAAGGATCTGAGGAATGAGCGCTGATCGGGACCCTACCCGTGATCGGGATTATGTCCACGTCCGAGACCATGCCCGCGACCTGGACGATGCGCTCGAGGCCCTGCAGCATGGAAAGAGCCTTCCATCAGAACACTCCAGCGATGCTGCTGAGACAGCGCGCCTGCGGCGGATGCTGGAAACCGCGCAAGCCATCCTGAACGTCCCCAACCCGGAACCGCCATCCGGGACAATGGTGGAGAGCAAAGCACGCATGATGCGCCTCCTGGCCGAGAAAAAAGCCGCTGATGCCCGGCATAAGGAAGCGGTGATCGAAGA
>Ga0334893_1002425_pt1 | contig 14048 bp, 6 predicted proteins | sample GraSluR3_MG_5_FD_207218 | JGI IMG/M metagenome (GOLD analysis project Ga0334893, IMG submission 207218) | Sludge microbial communities from methane-producing bioreactor in Wageningen University, Netherlands - Granular Sludge_09_05-R3 | ecosystem: Engineered > Bioreactor > Anaerobic > Unclassified...
AATTTTAAATGACATCCAATGGTATGCCAACAAATAAAGTCTTGTTCAGCGATATTATCAAATTTTTGATAGCAACAAGTATCCTTTTGCTAGGGTTTTTGCGAAAAGGAGAAAAAGTGGGCGAAACGCAAGAAAACTTATTTTTTCAAGACTATCTAAATAAAACATATAATGAAGAAACAGTTGTTGTGGAAAAAAACAAAGAAACAGATAGTTGAGAAAATATTGTAGAAGAAACCCATGAAAGTGCCCCAGAAATACAAGATAAATGCACCCCAAACGACCCTCTTTGCCAAAAAATAGAAACACAAAATAACAAATATATTGTTACATACAAAAACAAAGTACACACCTCAACTTATTTTATAAACGAAAACCAAGTAATAAACAAAAAAATCGTTGATACGATCAAAAAAATAACAATCAAAAACGATGATTCTCAAAAAAGATGATACGCGACACGAGACACAATAGTGCTAAATATTTGACCAGTAAATGATCTCAAAGAATTTCAAAATTTATCAACTCATGAATTATGACACGTTTTTGATTTGTGAGTTATACAATGAAAATCAAAATCCAAAAACAGATTTTTTACAGAATTTAACAGAGCGGTTTTTTCAGTCGATGACCCATCGATTTTGTTTTACAAAATCTCCCGAGAATCAGAAAAAATCAGAAAAAAAACCGCCACCAAAAAAGATTTTTGTAGCGGCTATTGAATGACAAACCCATTTGAAGACTTTGCCGAATGTTTTAATTTATATATAAACAATCAAAATTTTTTCAAATTTATAGCAACAAAAAATAAAACTCTCGCGCAAAAATACAACTTTATAGCAACTCTTTTACAAGGTCAATATCTAGAAAAAAACACAAAAGCAATCTCTTTAGTCAAAGAAAATTCAATTCGAAGACCTCGAGATACAACAAAACTTTAGTTAAAACAAAGATATGAAAAAAACAAAAATCATCATCTCAGCTATAATAACAATCTGATGAATGCTTCCATTCATATCTTTTTGACAATGATGCGCAACTTGCTGAACAACACCAACAAACATAACATTAATAAATAGTTTTGTTACAGAAATGCTTTGACATATAAAAACAATTTGAACAGAATCTCCTTACGTTTGAAAACATGTCCCACCAAGCTGGTTTGATTCAGGAAAATTTACACCACCAAGACAAACCTTTATGTCAAAATCACTTAGACGAGCTAGACAAACACTATGAAGCACACTAGCAATAAGAAGAATCCATATACAATGGGATGATTTAGCAAATATTTGAGACTCTTTTGCTGTTATAGCAAAAAATAAAACAATAATTAGAGATCGACAGAAACTAACTAAAATAGAACAAAACATAAACAAGAAAAAATATGAACTCTCTGTTTGATGATGACGAACAGATAAAATATGATGAATAACCCTTGATAACATGAAAGAAACAATAAAAAGATATCAGAATTTAAACATATTAGATTCATCAACCACAATTTCAGAATGATCAGAATATTGAGATCTTGTTTTATTATTATGAAAAACAACTAGTTCATTAAAACATCTAGTTGCCTTATGATGAGAAGAGCGAGCCCTAAAAGAAAAAGGCGTTTCTTTCAAAAATGAAGCAATATGAAGAACATCAATAAAAATCAAAAACACTGCTGTAGAACAAATAAAATCTGATTATATTTGCACAAGACGATATGCTTGTGAAGAATCTTGGTGAAATATAAAAGATGAACTAAAAAAAATCAAAGATGCTTTTTGAAACTGACTAGGAAATGCTCGATCTGAAGTAAAAAGAGCTTCCAACGAACTAGCAAAAGCTTATTCCAAAGAAAATCTCAAAAAGGTAGTAACAGAACAAGCAATATTTTGACAATTATCATGAGCACTACAAGACCTAAAAGACTTTAGAAAAAGAACTATCAACGAAATAAAAACAAGTGCTGTTTATCAACAATTCGAAGATTTTTCTTCTGATCCAAATCCACAACAAACAGACTGAGAACAATGACCAACAACCACACCAAAAACAGATGAAGAAATAAGAAAAGAAGACATATCAGCAATAGCAGAAACTATAAGTTCAACTACCGAAAAAAGCAAGGATTTTGAAATAAAGATAACAAACAACATTGCATTATTACAACAAGAATCAACAAACATGAAAAACAAGTACAAAACTCTAGACACACCTGTAGATATTTTAATGCATTTTGTGGTTTTATCAGAGAAAATAAACAGCATAACAAACAATTTAATTGGGAGCAAAGACTCTGAAAGCGATTGTCTAATAAAGAATCTAGGAGCACTTTGCGAAAAACAGTGCAACAATATTTATAAAAAATGTTATTACTAATTATGAGAAAAAAACCTTTTCAAAAAGTAATCAAAAATCTTTTAATAAGTATCACTATGATATTAATTTTTTCTCATTGACTTAGTTTTGGACAATACTCAGCGGCACTAGGAAATTTAATTTCTGGTTTAGACAAGGTAGACACAAGAAAGTCTGATAAACAAAGTTTTGAAGAAGCTATTGGTTCTTTTTGTGACGCAATGTCTTCTATAAACATAGAATGAAGTTTTAATGCCAACGAATCATTGTTTCTATATTACATTTGTAATTATGTTAAAAAAACTAATAACTTCAAAAAACAATGATTCAAAGAAAATCCTGCAAATTCATATATAAAGTTTGAAGAAGATAATGAATGAAGACAAATAAATACATTAACAAGAAACTTGCCAGATTTTTATAAAGACACAGAAGAATATACCAAAAAACTTTTTGATAAAATAATTTGAAGTTATGTAAGTATTTATCAAGCTGCAATATATTGATATGTAAAAGATCCAAACAAATCTGATTTTACAGAATATTTTTCCATCAAATATTTTAGTTTTGGAAATGATTTTATAAATATATGTGCCAACGACAAACCATACAGCTATCCCAAAACTTGTAAAAAAATTAAAGACTACTTCTATTGAGCAAGAAATCTGATAAATACAAATGACGATAACATTTTAAATGACGAAAATATATTCAAAGAATATCAAACATCTTCTTGTTTATCAAACAAAAACAATCTAATTCCTTGTTGATTATACTGATGAGGTATGGAAAAATTTGTTTGACTAATCTACAATGAATTAATGTTTTATTCAATATTTGTCGAATATTATTCCTATTTATTACAAAACAAATCTCATTTTAAAAATCGAAATGAAAAATCATTTGATAAACAAATTATAAACAATCAAAATAGAGTAAGCGAGCTATACGACAACATTCAAACATCAAAAGAAGCAATACAAATAAGTATTAAAATGCTCAAAGAACTACAATATACTTTTCCAATTCATATTTGATTTCTAATGTATAGCGAAGATATTTACAAATTTAATTGAAGCATAGTTAAACTACTAACACCAATAGATGTTTTACAACACACATTTAGAAATGTTCAGAAAAAAGACTAAAAAAATTAAATTAATTATTTTATTTTGAGCTTTATTGGGTTTAATACTAAGCATACTTTTTCTAAGAAAAGAAGTTTTTTGAGACCTAACAATCAACAACGCTTTACAATGACTTTTAAATATTGTAGAAGAAAACAAACCAACATCAGATATTTTTGGTTGAAATACTATGACCGAAAATATTTACAAAAAGGCATTAGACTGAAGAAAAAGAAAAACAGCTCAACAAACAACGATTTCACTAGATAAAATACAATTTATCAATCAATGATTGGATATAAGCAAAGAAGATATATTAAATATATTGTACGATTCAAATACTAAAGTAAGATTGGCTATCAAAAAAAATGTTTGTTGAGGTGTCTTATATTTTCTCAAGGAGTGTATCAAAAACCAAGACATAAAAAATAGCTACAACAGAATAAGACCAAAACTTGCAGAAAAATGAATTATTTCAAATAATAACAATGCAATAACAGACAAAAATATTAGACTTCGAGTAAACAATCAATTTGAAATAATCTCAGACAATGAACTAGCTTTGGCATCTTTTGATGAGGCTTCACTCTGAGAAGATCTATTTTTAAACTGAGTCGCTGAAGATAGTGATTATGATTTACAAATAGATATACAAAATATTTGAGATTTATTATTTGAATCATTTATCTCACCAGTTGAAACAGTGTTTTATAAATTACCACCAAATTACACAGGCTGATGATCATCAAACAACACAAACAATCAGTCAAACAATTCAACTCAAAGACAAGATCTTTATACATTATTACAAAATCTTCTCAACCCATCTGAATCAACAAATACATGAACAATAACAGATTGATGATCAAGACCAACGACAACACAATGATCAAATTCACAACAAACAAATAATTCTGATAACCAATCAGATGTTTTTGATATAAAAGATTCTTGATTAGAAAACTTTGTAAAAGAAAATATTATAACACAAAAAGCCTCTTCACAATTACAAACAATTCAATGAGATGTTTGTAGGGATAATATTGTTGCTGAAATACCACAAAAAGAAAATGAAGAAACAATTAATCCTGATACTCTAAACCAATACATACAAGATATTCAAGAACAAATAGAGAATTATAACAATCTAAATCCAGAGCTTCAAATAACCCCAAACATCCGGGATGATCCAGCTTTTAGTTGAACAAATCCAAATCAAACCAATCAGATTATTGAACAATATATTGATTCTCTTTTTGATTCCGACTCAACACAATCTTGTCTAAACGACTGCAATAGTTTACCTATTTCAGAAAGAGTTATTTGTCAAATACAATGTGCTTGTTTCAGCATAGGTTGGCCAAACGACCCCGACCCAAGGGTTAAAGAAATGAATGAAATGTTGAAACTAAGATTTTGTATGGTACCTGTAAAAAACATGACTGTTCCTAAAGGCAAATCAATTTACAGTTTTGATGAGGTTTTAAACAGAATACATGCAATAACATACAATCTGGTAAACAATTGAGAAATGATGAAATATCAAAAAACAAAAGAGTTTTTAGATAGTCCTATAGCAGATTTTGATTTTTCAAAAATACTATCTTTTCAAATAAATTTAAACGTAAAACCAATTTTTCCCAACAAGACAGAAAACGCAAAAAAAGATCAGAAAAAAACAGAAGTTGAAAATATAATCAAAAATTCAAAATCAAAAAGCAATTCAGAAAAAGACCAAACAAAATCAGCCAGAGATAATCTAAATCTAAATAAATACCTTATCGTAGCCGATCCTGTAAAAGACAGAGCTCAAAAAGAGTTCTCATCCAACCTTGAAGAATACCAAAAATTATACGCAAAATATTCTAATATATATTGACCTGAAATATCAGCAACACAACAATTAATATCACCCAATGAAGAAAAAAAATCAAATATCTTAGATTCTTTAGCAGATTTTTTGGCAAAAAATTACTGATTTCGAACAACTGTGGAAAATGAATTACAAAATATAAACACAATAGCAAACTCATTACAAAACCAACTTTAAGTCAAAAATGCAGCAGTTATTGCTCTCATAATTGCATAAGAAAATGTAATCACAATTACTCATATAATAGCATTTTTTATTGCTGTATTTCATTTTGAAGTAGCTCAAGAATCTGAATTAAATATACTTGTAGCATACAAATATCAAGCAAAAATAATAAAACACGCTCATACAAAAATACCAACTTCAGATAAAAACTTAATAAGATAAGCCAAATAATCCAATATAGTATCCCAAGTAAAAACTCAAGAAGCCATCTGAGCTGATAGATTTTTTTTTGATTGATATTTATCCGCTTGCTCATTATATTTATCCCAAACTTTTCATCATTCTCATATTTTTTCAACCTCATTTCATATATTTTCTTGAGAAGCAGAATCCATTTCAGGAATAATTTGCAAGTTTTGAGCAAACAAAGATCAATAAAAACTCAAAGATAAAATAAACATAACAATGTATTTCATTTCCGACAATAATAAAAAATAAATTTATTGCATGCACTCTTTTGATAAAGGAGCCTGTTTACCAATTGTATTGAAAAGAGAAGAAATAGCAATAATCTTATCTTGTAATTTCATCAATCTATTTTGAATAAATTGATTTGTATAACTTGTCCAACTATCAAAAAGTAAATTTGCTCAAGCATTTTGGGACAATGTAACCGCAACAACCCTTTCTTGATTTATTTTTGATCTTACAAGATACATACATTTAGAATAATATCAATCTCACAAAATATCAACATTTTTTAATCCAGATTTCTCATACATATGCAAAGATACCAAACAAAGATTAATATATTTATGTTGTAAATTTATATCCAACGTTTTTTCAAACGCATCAAAATAAACAGGAATATTTTCTTTTCTTATAACATTTGGTATAGGTAGTTTTTGAGCCCAAAACTCTTCGTATTTTTGTGAAATTAATTCTGGTGTCTTTTTTTCTTCTGTATTATAAATAAAATCAAGCCACTCTTTTCCATCTTTATCTGGCTCCATTTCACCATACAAATCTTCTTCTTTTGCTGACAATTTTCTAATTCCTATATCTATCAAATGATCATACCAATAAGGACTACTTGGTCATTGAAGTGAGTTTGAACACAAGCCATCAGACTGATAATCTTTTTCCACAAAAGGGTTGTCTTTTTTTCATTGTCTATGAAGACAACAATGATATTGCAAATGAGAACGAGCAAGCTCTATATCTTCTTGTCAAAAAATACGGTTTTCATGAAATATAATTTCTGTGCTTGAACAATCATCAGCAAATCAAAACGCAGAAAAAACAAACAAAACAAACAAAAGAATTCAGACTATAGTTTTTTTTAAATAATTAAACATTACAAACAAAATTAGCAAATTAAATTATTTCATAAGACGAGTCTTTGTTGTGATTCTAACTATATCTTTGCCCAAAAAATCCTTGATAACATAAATCAAAGAACGAGTTGTTGTATCATAACGATATTCACCAAACAAAGATGTTGCTGATTGTTTTGGTAGATATAATTGACCAATAGGAGATACATACAAAATACATTCCTTATCCAAAGATTGAACACATGTCCCACCAAAAAACGCACCAAAACTAGTTTGATTAAGATCTATTTTTTTATAAAAAGGCTCCTTTTGATATAAAGTAATATCACTAAGAGATATTGATGGCATTTGGATCCAGAAAACCGTAGTACCTGATGTTTTATCAAGAACACGAACCAATGGGTATCCAGAAGCCAAATCCAAAACAACATCATATTGATCTTGATATAATGGAAGAATAGAAACATGACCATCTATAGTTATTTGACCTATTTCATTTCAAGAAACATCATACAATCAAACAGTATTACCCAAACTAAATACAGATCAGGTAACAACCGTTTGTTTTGGTCAAACAAAATATCATCAAGACGAATTAGCTAATGTTCAAGAAATTTCCTGCCAAAGATCATTTCTATTTCTTTGGAAAACCACCATTCATTGATCAATATCATGCGAAATTTCTGCAACAAGTTGTCAAGAAAACTCAGAAATAGGCACGAATTCTTTCATCTCAATCGTTGGAACCTCTATCTCGAGTGACACCTTCTCTAGTTGTTTATTTCAATTAAAATCTTCTGCTCATAAAATATATTCCAACTCAGTTTTTCAAGTAAAATATAATCATGTGATTTGAATATTTGCTTTTGGAGAATTTGCTTTTGACACAGATATTATTTCTCAATCTTTTTCTATCCACATACTTGCTACGGAAACATTATCAGTCCAATCTATATTCAAATCATAAGTAGTTCAAACAAATCATTTATGACGAGATCACATACTAACCACCTCCGATGTCGCAGGCCTAAACAAAGACACCTCTGCTTGTGGTCAAACTGTATCTGATAAAATCTGTCTTCAAGCAACAATTTGATTTGACCAAGGTCAACTTGGTTCATAATATGGATTTTCCAAGTTATTTTTATTTTTCAATGGAACAATTTCTGCATACTGCCAATTTCTAGGTATTTCATTTAATCAAAGTGAAATAGCAGGTTGATTTTCTTGGTAAAATTTCATAGAAAAAATTAATTCTGAATATGTTCATCAAGACAAAAACTCTAGTACATTCATAGCTTTATTTCCATCTTTTCATTTGTAGTAATATCTTTCTTTAAAATCTATTTTTGCTCAACTATAATTTGTTCAAACAGGTAACATCAAAACATACCTCTTATTGAGGAATTCATCATCCAAAAAACGAAATGCCGTATCTTTATCATTATAAGTATCTATTCTATGATTAAGTTTTATTAAGTATCAATCTACTTTTTCTCAATAAATATTGTTATTAGACCAAGACATTTGTATTGCATCAAAAGATTGACCAACCATCTTGAAATTTTTAACCTCTTGATAATGAGATGACAATTTAACAGAGATATTTCCAAAATCTACATATCAATCGTTTTTCTCTGTTTTTTGTAAAATCTCATCATAAGAATCAATATATGAAGATGCAAATATACCTGGAGAATAAATATGAAATGTTTTATTTGTATCCAAATTTTTATATTCTGATTCTTGTTTTGCGTATTTTACATAGATGGAATTATTATCCCACATTACAATATCATCTAATTTATTGTCATTTATATCTGTCATAAAATAACGATCACGTAACTGAGAAATAACATTTTCAGATTTCACAACATTTATCATTTTTCATGAAATAGGTTCTTCAACAAAAACTCAACGAACATAAGAAGATATATCTGTTCAAAATCATGAATCAGTAGAAGATTCTCATCAGCAAGTTGGACAAGACTGAGATAACAAAGGAATCGATTTTGATATATTATTTTTTTCAGTTTCAACAACAGGCAATCAACAAGAAGAATAAGAAAGTTTTTCAAAACCCAATTTATCATAAACAGTATTTATTGTCGATTGCATAGATTCTAGATAACTAGTTGATTTATCATAATCAGGTTTTGTCATACCAAGTTCTGTTGGATTAGATTCTTTTAATGACTGCAAATATCATCAAACCAAAGAAGCATTTATATCCATATAAGCTTTAAAAGGAGATTCTTGTTTTTCCAAAATAGCATATGTTTGATCGTCTGTAACAAACAAAGGTGTTGAAAAAGAAATATCAATACGTTCATCATTTACCAAAGCAATATCGTTATTATTAACTTGCGCTACAAACTTATCATAAGAAGAGATTGATTTTGCTAATTGGCGAACTTCATTTTGTTTTTCCAACAATACAGTATTTATTTCCTGATAAACTTTTTTGATGTTTTCAGAAGCAGGAGAAACAACTGCTGAAGTTTTCAAAACAGAAGATAAAGAATCTATTTGAGCAGTGGTTGTAGGGTCTTCAACAAGATTTTTAAAAGTAAATAATTGTTCATTAAGTTGTTTATAAGCAACTTCATAATCTACCTCTCAAACATATCAAAGAGCATCTATAGGAATATCCAATTTTGGTACACTAAGATCAAAATTAACATCTTGAATGTCTTGATTCAAAAAATCTGTAACTGCATTATTGTTTAATCAAGAATTAACTCGATTTATACCTCTTGAATAAACATCCGAAACTCAATAACTAAAAGAATTTATTGTACCAGCAATCTGATTTAAAAATCAATAAAACAAACTGAAATCCATTTTGAATTGTAAAAATGAATCCAATTGTAAATCAAATCATTGAAGTTTTGGATCTGAGTTCCAAGTAAACGTTTGATCAAAAAAATCAAAAACAGGCACATCCCAAGTTCTCTGAGTGAGTTGCTCCACTTTTGTTTTAATTCATTTTTCTCAAACCAAACCTACACCCTTTTTCAGTATACAGAAAATTTTTGAAACAAATTCTGCAACTTCTATAATTCCAGATATTTCCGGAATAATACTAGGAATTTTTGGTGCTGGCGGTAATATTGGTAGAGAAAAATCTATTTTTGGAATAAAAGATGGTAATTCTGGAAGTGTTGGAGGCGGTGGCAACAAAGGAATTTGCGGCAGCTCATAATCAAATGTAACAGCAAAATCCAATCACATAGAAACATTAAAATTTGGCGGTGGTGGTAAATTTGGCAATTGTGGCAACGGAAAATCAACTGGAACAAAAACAAATCTAGGTAAAGCCATACTAATTCATAAATCAACACGAGAAAGGTCTATATTAATATTTGGAATCTTAAATGGAGGTATAGGAATAATTGGGATTTTTGGAAACAAGAAACTCAAACTACAACCATAAGCTCAATAACCATCACGAGAACATTTACCACATCTTTTTGTCCAATTAACTGTCAAATCAACAATCACTTGATATGTTTTTATAGTAGTCAAAATCAAAATAAGTGAATCAATCCATTTTGCGTAAATTCTAGCATTTACATTTACCCATCAAATCAAAGTTGATGACAAAGTAGAAACAAAACCAATAATATCAGACATATATTTATCTACAAAATGCATCCAATCATAAAGCTGAAGAGGAAACTGTTTATATTGTTCTAATACTTGAATATTTTGCTGTACATTTCTAACAAGACCCAAAGCATCATTATAAAATGTTACAAATTGATCCAAATCTCAAGCAAAAGATGCACATGTAAACATTTCTTGCTTCTTTTTGCTTACAATAGATAGTTCATTTTTTTTGTTTTCTTCTGAAAGATTTTTCCAAGGATCACACTGATTTCATGTATCTCACTCTTTTGAATTCAAACATTTTTCAACAAAATTTATTCTAGGTAAAGCAACTACTTTTCTTCAAAAAAATTGAAACTGTCTACCTATATCGTTTAGAATTGCTGCAGCATCTTCTATATTAATGGTATCACTATCTGTAAGTGTAGGATCCTTTATAACTTCATTCAAAAAACTTCTTTCTTTTTCCAAAGACTCTTGAAGTTTTATTTTATCTTGTCAATCTGGCATTTCTTTTATTCTAGACTCTTCAACTTCCAAATATTTTAATCTGTTTTCTGCGTCTTGTTTAGTTACTTTACCACAAATTGTTGCTAATTCATAAACAGCCTCCAACCACTGTTTGAGAATCTTTCTTTGATTATCCAACCAAGATCTAAGATAACTTTCATATTTCATAATATCTTCTGTAGTTGGCAACGGAGTCTTCAGAATTATATCTTTCGTATAAAGATCTACCAAGGGAATAGAATCAAATATATTTATCAAAGATTCAAACGGATTATTTGCAGCAGATGATAATGCTTGATAATTTTGTTCTGCTCAAATAGATCATGCTTTTTGCCAAAAAGAAGATTCTTTATCATATTCTGCAAATTTTGCATCATCTTTTTTTGCATCACTAGATGCTTCTCACCAAGAATCAGCATCAAACAATCATCAAAAACCATCAGCCATTTGAGAAAGCTCAGGCAAGGTTACATTTACAGTAAGCTTGGTTAAATTGTTTATCATATATCTAATCTGTCTACCAAACCAATCTTTTACCAATGCTTTTATAATTCATTTTGCATTACTATCTTTTATTTTAAGATCAATAGTTGGTCATTGCAAAAAACTAAACGGATCCAAATTAAATCAGCCAACAAAAGCTGGATTAGTATTTAAAGAATGTTTTTTTGTTGGCTTAGAAGAAAATCAAACATATCCAAAATTAGCATTTGGAACTGCCGAAGTCCAAGAACTATTTTCTGATCAAACAGACGAAAGTCTAAATGGAGATTTTTGTGTTTGTTGCTGAATTATTGTAGTGTTTGAAACAACTTTTGCAGATCAATACTGCATAGGTTGTTCACAAGAACCATTTTTGGCAAAGTCAAGCATCCAAGAATCTAAAACTTCTGTAGAAGGTTCATCCTCAGATCAAGGTTTTGGTGTTTTGTCACAAGTATATAAAGGGAACGCTGCAACAACACAATTACCTCACAAATCCCTTACCAAAGGAGGAAGTGCTGAACCCAACTTATAAGGTCCAAAACATATAGCAACTCACATTTGAAGAGTAAGTGTTGGAACCAAATACAATCTAACTTGAGAAGGGTATGTTCATCAAGAAGGCGGAAATCACGGAGACAGTCAAAATCAATCTAGTCCTGCCATTTGTTGAACAATCGGAACAAAACTAGAACCAATCATTGGAATTGGTCATACCGGAGTTTGCAAAGTACCAGGGAAAAACAACAAAGGAAATCCTGCTCAAAATTTATCATTTATCACACTAAAAATCGGCGCCAAAGGATGTGGAGCCGTTGGTGTACATCCAAAAATATGATATTTACCTGGCGCCAAAAAAGCTTGATTAAAAGGAATCATATTAAATGGAATTGGTGGTTGGCATCACTCACTTCATCAAAGTTTAAATCAAGCACAAAGATCATTCAAAAAATTATCTAATTTATCAGATATTGGAGCTAATGTTGCATTGAGAGCATCCATATTAAATTCAAAATTTGATTGCGTTGAAGAAGAGAAAAGATCTGAAACTGTCCAAGATTCAAAAACATTTGATATATCGGGAACAGAACCCATAGCTTGATCTATAATATTTTGAGTATTATTTTGAATTTCTGTTGCGCATCATTCATCACATTCATCATCTGCTTTGTCTGTACTCATAGCAGGAATAGCATTATTAAATAAGTCTTGCCCTTCTTTAAGTCATTCTTCGGTAAGTTTGTTTATTTTGGATTGAATATCGTCAAACTCTTCTAAGTAAGATCTATGGTTTTGAGATGAATTGTTCAAAAACAATCGTCTATATTTTTGACAACTATCAAGTGGAGTAACTATAATATCTGGATAAGTATCTTTCTTTTTGTTTTTATCCAAAAATCAAACATCTTCAACAGATATGGCAACAGTTGGTTCTCATTTATAAACAACCTCATAAGAAAATTTTACAGATTGACGAGAATTCAAATTTATATTATCCAAAACAAAGAATGTATCATTACTATCAAACCAAACAATATCAGTACTATCAAAATTTCATGACTCTTTTTTAAATGAAATAATTTTATTTTCTTGATCAGTTTCAACTTCCCAAGGTCAAAGAATACGATCAAAATAAGTTGCTTTAATATTGTTTTGCAATCAAACAATAGTAGTAGAAATTTTAACTTTATCTCAACTCAACAAAGCTCATCAATTTAAATCTCTATATTGTTTGTAAACACTAATAGACTCATTTCAAGAAAGCTGAAGCAATGTTCTATATCAAATTTCATCCAAACTAATTCATGATTCATAACTTGGCATATATGAAACTGGTGCAGCCGAAAACACATCTTTTATGCTATCATAAGCCAATTGTTGAGAATAATTTGACATTGCAGAAACAAAAGATCAAATATCAAAGTCTTCTCATATAGAGACATCAAATCAATCTGGCAATTCTCATCATTGTCCATCATCTGTATCTTCATAAGAATCAGTTTGATTTTCTATAATCCAACCTTTTGTACGAACCATACTATCATCCTGAATATAGAAATCCGAATCTACAACAACTCCAAAACTTTTTACCAATTTAGTATTATTTTTTTGTCTATCATACCAGTCATCATCACAAGCATAAGGCAATGTAGAAACATAATTTGTTTTTCAACCCTTTGCTCAACCATAAAATATCTTAATATCTCCAACAAGATCATTTGTTATAATATCAATATTTCAATCTAGATCCATATCTTCAAAAAACAATTGCTGCAATCATTCAACAGACTCTGGTTTTTCTTGAACTTTTGTATTATCAGCATTTATATTTAGACATATCATATTTCCATCAACATCAATAACTCACTTATCATTTTTATATACCCTCAATTGATTATTATTTGTCCAAACCAAAATATCTGGATAATTATTTCCATCAACATCCCCAACAAAAACATCTCTTATACTATCAGCCAAACGCATAATATCCTGCATATTGGAATACGGATGTGTTCCTCAATAATTTTTTAAAAGCTTGATTGTTCAGTCAGTAAAAACAACCAAAATATCATTTAATCAGTCATTATT
>Ga0334893_1002430_pt1 | contig 14037 bp, 9 predicted proteins | sample GraSluR3_MG_5_FD_207218 | JGI IMG/M metagenome (GOLD analysis project Ga0334893, IMG submission 207218) | Sludge microbial communities from methane-producing bioreactor in Wageningen University, Netherlands - Granular Sludge_09_05-R3 | ecosystem: Engineered > Bioreactor > Anaerobic > Unclassified...
TGTAAGGAACAGTATAGAAATCTACCTTATATTGCATCAGTTGTAGATTAGAGTTAATTTAGAGTCCTTATTTATGTTATTATTAAAACTATAATTGTTACAATCAAACAATTGTTATAAAATAGAAAGAGATAGAATTGGCAATTTTATAGATTATTTTAATTTTAGTATAAAAAAATTTTATAAGTCCAGAAATGAGAAATTTATGAAGACTATAAATTATATTATTTTAGTGGTGGCTCTTATTTTTGTTTTATTATTTACGTCTATAGAGCTAGTATCTGTATTTAAGCCTCTTTATCAAGGACAGTATAAGTCAAACAAGGTATTTGAAGTGGAATATGTAAAAAATTACCCAGTTTCCAAGGTCACAGATGATATTATACTTTATTTAGCTGATATTACAGATAATATGAATGCTAGAAATTATTTTGAAAATAGAGAACATATTCATATGATAGATGTAAAATTACTTTTTGATATTGGTAAAATATTTAGATTGTTTTCTGTCGTAATTATATCATTTATAATTTCTAGATTGTCAAAAGAAGAGGATTTTGTAAAAAAATATCGAATTAATTATATAAGCATTATAGTTTTTTTTGTTGTCACGACTACGATTATAAGTGGGAATTTTAGTAAAGCCTTCGTGAAATTTCATCACATATTTTTTAATAATGATTACTGGGTTTTATATCCATCAGAAAGTATTATTATTAATTTAATGCCTGAAAGATTTTTTATGAATTTTGCCATTTATATTGCTTGTACGTTTATGCTTTTAAGTCTAGTTTTTTATTTGCTTATTTCTAAACTATACTATAATAAATATAGGCATAATCTTAAACTATAGTTTAGTAACTATGTCGTATTTGATTGGAGGAGAAATTTTGGGAGAAAATGACTTAAGTATAAAATTAAATACAATAGTAGAAATTTCACAGTTAGTTACATCTTCCAAAAGTTTTTACGGTATCAAGGATAAAGTTATAGAAAAGATGCTAAATGTTATCTCTCCTAAAAAAGCGTGTGTCAATATATTTGATAGATATGAATATAAGTATGCATATTTAGTATGTAAAGATACACTAGAATATATACCTAAGCTTTTTGAAAAAGACCAAACACCTCAAGGACCTAAGATACATATAGATATATATCCGCCTTACATAAAAGAAGCCATAGAAACTAAAAAGCCTGTTTATATCAAAAGACTGAGTGAAGATTCTAGGGCAAGGGGAGAGCTTGAAATTGCAAATAAAGAGGGTTACATAGGAAGAGCGGTTTTCCCTTTGATTTCAAGTAATGCAGTAGTTGGTTTTATGACGTGTTTTCTGGAAGAAGGAGAAGAACTTTCTGCAACAGATTTAGATTTTATAGATTCGGTGGCTCTTTTACTAGGACTTTCTATGGAAATTACTCGCTATAACGGAGATATAGATAGAATAGTAAAAAAACTAAGAGAAGCAATAGCATCCATAGCAAGAGCGACAGATGAGCTCTATAAAAATAAGGGTATAGATTCTTTTTTGACCATGATTAGTGAACAGGTGTGCAAGTTGACTGATAGCGAAGCTTCACTTATTGTAGTGGAAGATCATGATATAAGAATTAATACGATGGCAAAATTTGGAAAGATAGAAGATTTTTCTCATATTATTGAGTTTGTTTATAAAGAAGAAAATGCTCATAAAGAAGTTAAGCTTTTTACTAAGAAGAATATACCGAAACATATCCTTGAGATGGGTATAACATCTTTGATTTTTGAGCCACTAAAAAAAGAAAATCAAACTATAGGCCATATTATAGCAATTAATAGTAAAAAATATTACAATGATGATTTAAAGATATTAGCAATTTATGGGTCTCAGATTGTTCTATCTTTAATCATGTACATAAACAGTAGAAGAATATTTGATAACAAATTGATGGAAAGAGATTTGGAAATAGTTGGAAAACAACAAGAACTTATAATGAGCGATAAACACATGAGGCTTGACAATTCTGTTGCCATTGATTATTACTATAGTCCTTCGAGGCAAATAGGAGGAGATTTTTGTAAATTAGTCAGAATAGATGATAATAAAGCCATAGTATTTATAGCTGATGTAATGGGTCACGGAATCTTATCAAATTATTTTGTAGCCATGATGAAGGGTGTATTAAAAACATTGCTATCAGAAGAACTTTATCCAAGTGCTATTTTGACTAGGATGAATCAAATACTATATAATGATTTAGATGCACTTAATTTGTTTATTACTGCTAGAGTGATGTATCTAGACTTTAATAAAAATATAGCCATATCTTCAAATGCTGGGCATCTTTTTCCCTTATCTTTTTCAAGAGACAAAGATGATAAATTGATTTATACAGCTATGCAGATGGATGAGGGTTTGCCTTTGGGGGTAATTGAAGATTCAGATTATGAACAACATACATACGATATTTCAGGTGTAGAGATGATTGCTCTATATACTGATGGGATAATAGAAGCCGGAAATATTGACGAACTAGAATATGGGACTGAAGGTCTGGCTGATTTTTTAATTGAAAATTCAAATAATACAGGCGAAGAATTATGTGCCATGATTGCCGATGAAATGCATAGGTTTACAGGCACACAGTATATGGAAGATGATGTTATGTTAGTAATAGTAAAGCGTGAAGTGAAAGAGTGTGATTAGATGGAGATAATGCTTATAAATGCAAGTCCAAGAAAATCAGGGAATACAGCTTTTTTGGCTCAGGAAACTTTGAAAATTTTAAACAAATATGCAATACAAACAACTTATATAGATTTGAGGACCTTAGATTTTGAGCCGTGTATTGCTTGTGGTTATTGTGATAAAACTGGAAAATGTTTTATGAAAGATGATATGACCCCTTTGTATGAAAAAATCGATAAGTCGTGTGCTACTATTGTTTTATCACCTGTTTTTTTTGATGCAGTTCCTGCTAAACTAAAAGCTTTTGTTGATAGAACTCAATCTTTTTATGCTAGTAAATACATACTTAATGAGCCATCTATAGATAGATATAAAAAAAGAGTTGGCTTATTAGTTTCTCTTGGTGGAGCAAAACCATATGATACCCAATTTCTGGGTAATAAAGTAATAATGGAATTTTATTTCAGATGTATAAATACAAAGTTACTAAATCATATTCAAATTTCTGATATTGATAATTCTCCTGTGTGGGATAGGGAAGATTTCTTAAAACAATTCGAAAGTGAAGTTGAAGAATTAATCAGAAATATGAAAGCGGCTATGTGTTAAAAAATTATTTTACTGAGAATTCAAATATGTAGCAAAATAAAATAAATAAGATTTGATTTAGTATGACGATATACAGTATAATTAATTTGATAGGTTTATTCTAATTAATTATTATAGGAGGGCATTTGATGAAATTACCTATAGCACTATCTAATAGACATCTACATTTGAGCCAGGAGCATATAGAAATATTATTTGGAAAAGGGTATGAACTTACTCCATCTAAAGACTTATCTCAGCCAGGACAATATGCTTGTGAAGAAAAGGTTGATATAGTAGGAACAAAAGGAACGTTAAAAGGAGTTAGAGTACTTGGACCAGCTAGAAAACAAACACAAGTAGAAGTATCATTTGCAGATGCTAGAGCACTTGGAGTAAAGGCTCCTGTAAGAGATTCTGGAGATATAGATAATAGCCCAGGAGCAAAACTTGTAGGGCCAGCTGGAGAAGTTGAGTTAGAAAAAGGAATAATAGTTGCTTCTAGACATATACATATGAATATGGAAGATGCTGAAAAATTCGGCGTAAAAGATATGGATATTGTAGATGTTGAAACTGGTGGCGAAAGAGCAGTTGTATTCAAGAACGTACTTGTAAGAGCAAATCCAAGTTATGCGCTTGAAATGCACGTAGATCTAGAAGAAGGAAATGCTGCGGGAGTAGCAAATGGAGATTTAGTAGAACTTATAAAGATTGGATAATTTGGAGGCAAAATATAAATGAAAAATCTTTCTAGATATATTGATCACACACTTTTAAAGGCTGATGCAACAGAAAATGAAGTTATTAAGCTTTGTAATGAAGCCAAGGAATATGACTTTTTTTCCGTGTGTATTAATCCAGGATTTGTGGAGCTTGCAGCAAAGGAATTAAAAAATAGTAATGTTGCAGTTTGTACAGTTATAGGTTTTCCTTTAGGAGCTTCAACACCTCAAACAAAAGCATTTGAAACTAAAGATGCTATCGGAAAAGGTGCTGATGAGGTTGATATGGTGATTAATATCTCTAAATTAAAAGATAAAAAAAATGATGAAGTGCTTGAGGATATAAAAGCCGTAGTAGATGCTTCTAATAAAAAAGCTCTAGTTAAGGTAATAATAGAAACTTGTCTTTTGACAGATGAAGAAAAAGAGCTTGCATGCATTCTAGCCAAAGAAGCTGGAGCTGATTTTGTAAAGACATCTACTGGTTTTTCTACTGGTGGAGCAACAAAAGAAGATATTGCACTTATGAGAAAAACAGTTGGTCCTGACATCGGAGTAAAAGCATCTGGGGGAGTAAGAACCTATGAGGATGCAGTTACTATGATTGAAAGTGGAGCAACTAGGATAGGAGCAAGTGCTTCTATCGCTATTGTTACAGCTTCAAAATCTCAGTCTTCGGGCTATTAATTTGTTTAAAACGATTTTATCGTTTTATATATATTTTCAATTTCTTATTTATCTAAAGTACAAATACATGTATTAGGTTTTTGTGTATACATTGTACTTAAGAGTTTTTAACTAATTACTCAAATTTCAAATAACAAGGAGGAACAAATCAATGGCTAAAATTATGAAAACCATGGATGGAAACACCGCTGCTGCTTATGTATCTTATGCATTTACTGAAGTTGCGGCTATCTATCCTATTACTCCATCATCTCCAATGGCAGAACTTACTGATGAGTGGGCAGCTAATGGTCAAAAAAATATCTTTGGACAAGAGGTTAAGGTAGTTGAGCTACAATCTGAAGGTGGAGCAGCAGGAGCTGTACACGGTTCATTATCAGCTGGAGCATTAACAACTACATACACAGCTTCTCAAGGATTACTATTAATGATTCCTAATATGTACAAAATCGCTGGTGAATTACTTCCAGGAGTACTTCATGTAACTGCTAGAGCAGTAGCAAGCCATGCGCTTTCAATATTTGGAGATCATTCAGACGTTATGGCAGCTAGACAAACTGGATTTGCATTCTTAGCATCTGGTTCAGTTCAGGAAGTCGTTGATTTGGGTGGAATTGCTCACCTTAGCGCTATCAAATCAAGAGTGCCTTTTGTACATTTCTTTGATGGATTCAGAACTTCTCATGAAGTTCAAAAAGTTGAGCTAATCGATTATGCAGAATTTGATAGATTAGTTGATAAAGATGCTGTAGCTGAATTTAGAAAAAGAGCTTTAAATCCTGAGCACCCATACACAAAAGGAACTGCTCAAAACCCAGATATATTCTTCCAAGCTAGAGAAGCATCTAATAAATTCTATGATGAAGTTCCTGGCATAGTTTATGATTATATGAAAGAAATTTCTAAAATCACTGGAAGAGAATACAAACCATTTAATTACTATGGAGCACCAGATGCAGAAAATATAGTTATAGCTATGGGCTCTGTTACTGAAGCTTTAGAAGAAACTATAGATGCTTTAATGGCAAAAGGCGAAAAAGTTGGTTTAATTAAAGTTCGTCTTTACAGACCATTTGTTGAGAAATACTTCTTTGATGTACTACCAGCTACAGTTAAGAAAATTGCTGTTCTTGATCGTACAAAAGAGCCAGGAGCAATGGGAGAACCACTATATCTTGACGTTAGAAACTTATTCTACGGAAAAGAAAATGCTCCAGTTATCGTAGGCGGAAGATATGGACTTGGATCAAAAGACACTACTCCAACTCACCTTCTAGCAGTATTTAATAACCTTAAAGCTGATGCACCAAAGAATAACTTCACTATTTCTATAGAAGATGATGTTACTAACTTATCACTTCCAGCAGGTGAAGCACTAAGAATTGCACCAGAAGGAACTGTAAGATGTAAGTTCTGGGGCCTTGGTTCAGATGGAACAGTAGGAGCTAACAAGTCTGCAATTAAGATTATCGGAGACCATACTGATATGTATGCTCAAGGATATTTCTCATATGACTCTAAAAAATCTGGTGGGGTTACAATCTCTCACTTAAGATTTGGTAAAACACCAATAAGATCAACTTACCTTATTGATGAAGCTGACTTTGTTGCCTGTCATAATCAAGCTTATGTTACTCAATATGAGCTTCTAAGAGGACTTAAAAAAGGTGGAACATTTGTACTTAACTGCAAATGGTCAGATGCTGAACTAGAAGAGAATCTTCCATCATCAATGAAAAAATATATAGCTGAAAACGAAATTAAGTTCTACACAATCAATGCTACTGATATAGCTGCTGAGATTGGACTTGGAAATAGAATAAATATGATTATGCAATCAGCATTCTTTAAGCTTGCGGATGTTATTCCTATGGCTGATGCTGAAAAATACCTAAAAGAGTCTATAGTTAAAGACTACGGTAAAAAAGGACAAAAAATTCTTGATATGAACTTCTTAGCAGTTGGCAAAGGAGCGGATGCTCTTCACTTGGTAGAAGTACCTGCTGCTTGGGCTAGCGTTACTGCAGAGTCAATTATATCTAAAAATGAAGATGAGCCAGATTTCATCAAGAATATCCTTAGACCAGTTAATGCACAAGCTGGAGATGATCTTCCAGTATCAGCATTTGTTGGAGCTGAAGATGGACATATGCCTCATGGATCAGCAGCTTTCGAAAAACGTGGTATAGCTGTTAATGTTCCTGAGTGGCAAGCAGAAAATTGTATCCAATGTAATCAGTGTTCATTCGTATGTCCTCATGCTGCTATTAGACCTTTCTTAGTAGATGACAAAGAAAAAGCGGGTGCACCTGAAGGCTTCGAAACACTTCCAGCAATGGGTAAAGGCTTTGAAGGACTTGGATATAGAATTCAGGTTACTACACTTGATTGTACAGGCTGTGGAAACTGTGCAGATATCTGCCCAGGTAAAAAAGGTGAGAAGGCTCTTCTTATGAAGCCTATCGAAACTCAAACAGCTGAAATAAGAAAATTTGATTATGCTCATTCAAGTGTTTCTTACAAAGAAAACTTAATGGCTAAAAATTCTATCAAAGGAAGCCAGTTTGCTCAACCACTTCTTGAGTTCTCAGGAGCTTGTGCTGGTTGTGGAGAGACTCCATATGCTAAGCTAGTTACTCAATTATTTGGAGATAGAATGATAATTGCAAATGCTACAGGTTGTTCTTCAATCTGGGGTGGATCAGCTCCATCTACGCCATATACTAAGAATGCACAAGGCAAAGGACCAGCTTGGGCTAACTCATTATTCGAGGATAATGCTGAGTATGGATACGGTATGGCAATAGCAGTTAAAACAATGAGAGAAAGACTTAGAAATATAATGACTGAGCTAGTAGAAATGGATATTCCTGCTGAAGCTAAAGCTGCTTTCGAAGAGTGGATTTCTTCTATGGAAGATGCAGATGCTAGTAAAGAAGCTACATTAAAAGTTAAAGAAGCAATTTTAACTTTAACTGGAGATGCTAAGAAATTAGGAGATGAAATTCAAGAAAAAGCTGACTTCCTAGTGAAAAAATCAGTATGGATATTTGGTGGAGACGGTTGGGCTTATGATATCGGATACGGTGGATTAGATCACGTTCTTGCATCAGGTGAAAATGTAAATGTTCTTGTAATGGATACAGAAGTTTACTCAAATACTGGAGGACAATCTTCTAAGGCTACACCTACTGCTGCAGTTGCTAAATTTGCTGCTTCTGGTAAAAAGGTTAAGAAGAAAGACCTTGGTATGATAGCTGCGACTTACGGTTATGTATATGTAGCTCAGGTTGGTATGGGTTCTGATAAAAATCAGCTTATGAAAGCTCTTTTAGAAGCTGAGAAATACGATGGACCATCTCTAATCATAGCTTATGCTCCATGTATTAACCATGGATTAAAAGAAGGTATGGGAAGAACTCAAGAAAATACTAAACAAGCAGTAGATGCTGGATACTGGCATTTATACAGATTCAATCCAGAGCTTAAAGAGCAAGGAAAGAATCCGTTTACTCTTGATTCAAAAGAGCCAACTGCAAGCTTTAGAGAGTTCCTTGACAAACAAGTTCGTTATACTTCTTTAAAATCTACTTTCCCTGAAATAGCTGAAGAGTTATTTGATAAAGCAGAAGAAGAAGCAAAAGAAAGATATCTTGGATACAAAAGAATGGCTGAAATGCAATACTAGAATTTAATTCTGATTAGTAAAAATCGGAATACTATAAAATGACCTGAAAATATAGACCCAGAAAATACATCACAAACTAAGACCCCTAGATGAAATTCATCTAGGGGTCACTTTATTTTTTTATCTTTCTATTTCATTAAATCTTTTTAAAACTTCAAGTAGATAGCTATATGTTCTTTGGATTGAAGAGATACTAACATGCTCATTTGGAGTATGAACATCTGCCATATTTGGTCCTATTGATATCATATCTAGCTCAGGAAGCTTTTCCTTAAATAGTCCACATTCTACTCCAGCGTGAATAGCTACTACTTTGCTGTCTTTGTTGTACATATCCTTATAAACCTTTTCAAAATGAGTTCTAAGCTTTGAATCAGGATTGTATTGCCACTCAGGATAATCAGAATCAGTTACAAGCTCTGCACCAACTAGATAAGCTAAAGCTTTATATTGATTTCTTATAGCTTCTTTTAAGCTACCTACGGAACTTCTAGGAGCACATTCAAAGCTTACTGAAGAATCTGTAGTAGTTAGAACACCTAGATTAACTGAGCTCTCTACAAGATTTTCGATAGCATGACTCATACTCATAATGCCATTTGGAATCATCATAAGAGTAGCAATTGCAGTCAACTTTGAGTTTTCATCAAAAACCTTAGTAGAATCTTGCTTGATTTCAGAAACAACAACTTGAACGTTATCGTCCTTGCCTCTTAATTCATTTTTTAGAATATCATTCCATTTTGAGATAAAAGCTTCTACTTTAGCTTTGTCAGATGAATTTACAGCAATTACAGCATCTGCTTCTCTTGGAATAGCATTCATTTTAGAACCACCATTGACATTGAAAAGTTCAAAGTTAATGCTTTCAGTTATCATAGAGTCTAAAATTCTACCGATTAGCTTGTTTGCATTACCTCTGCCTTTGATTATGTCCATACCAGAATGTCCGCCGTATAGACCTTTTACAGATACTTTTAAATCAACTCTATTGCTATCTATATCAGTATATGATACTGGAAGAATTAATTTGATTCTTGAGCCACCTGCACAGCTTACTAAAAGCTCTCCTTCTTCTTCAGAGTCGATGTTGATTAGATATTTTCCGTCTAGTTTTGAGCCATCTAATTTTAGAGCTCCAACAAGTCCTGTTTCCTCTTCTACAGTGAAAACTGCTTCTAGTGCTGGATGTGCTACATCTGATGAAGCTAAAATTGACATAGCCATAGCAACAGCTATTCCGTTGTCTGCTCCTAGTGTAGTTTCATCTGCATAGATGTCATCACCAACTATTTTTAAAGTAAGAGGGTCTTTATCAAAATCATGCACTTTGTCGTTGTTTTTTTCATTTACCATATCCATATGGCCTTGAAGTATCACAGCAGGAAGAGCTTCATAACCAGGTGTAGCTGGTTTTTTTATTATTACATTCATATACTCGTCTTGAATATATTCTAAATTATTAGATTTTGCAAACTCTACAAGATAGTTGCTAACTTCTTTTTCGTTTCCAGAACCTCTTGGTATTCTTGTCAAATCCTCGAAATATGTGAAAACTTTTTTGGGTTCAAAATTTAATATTCTTTCCAAGATTATCACCTCTCAAATTTAATTAACTCTTACACCATTATATACTATTTATACAAAAAATTAAGTATTTTTTACAAAAGAAGTTTAGATATATAACAAAATAAATATATATAAAGAGCCAAAAAAAGAAAAATGTATAGAGAAAAATTTATAATAGCATATATCAAAGAATGAAGCATTATTAAGAAAGAGATTAAAAGATAAGTAATACAATTAAGCGTTATAGAAATAATAACGAATTCCTTGGATGTCTGAAGAACTTATTTTACCCATGCTTTTTAGGTGCTCTAAATGGGCCATGGCTTCAGAGCACGCAAACCATTTTTGAGCATTTGGAAACGCATCGAAGCTTTCGGCTCTATAATCCCAGTGCATTGTAGAAGCTATTTCTATAACAGTTGCTTTTGAACCCTTTTCATCGAGCAGTCCTAGCACTTCACTTAGTCTTTCGAAGTGGTGAGCTTTAATTTCGGCTATTCTTCTTTTGTAATCCTTGATTATATTTCTGTGAGATGGAAATATTATATCTATATCTAAGGCTGAAGTTTTATCTAAGCTAGATAGATATTCTCCTAGCATATCAGGATGCTCATCACCCCAAAAAGCAATGTTTGGAGATATAGAATCTAAAATATGATCGCCTGAGAAATAGATTTTCTTATTAGGATCATACAGCGATATATGGTCAGGCGTATGCCCAGGGACAGATATGACATTTAATTCGAAATCTGCTATTTTAATAATATCATTAGGCTTGACATAAGTGAAATCTATTGCTGAATCAGGACAATATGAAACTGCAGGATGGCTACTGAAAAATTCCTCAGATGCTTCCATTCCAAAAAGTTTTAGACTCATAACAAATAAATCTGAAAAGCTGTTCTGAATCATCTTTGTGACATATGAAGCATCATTGATGCTAGAATATACTTTTCCAGATGATTCCCGCTGAAATAGGCTAGCTAGGCCACTATGGTCAGCGTGAAGATGAGTCAAGAACAAGTCAGTGTTTTTAATATCTATGCCTAGCTCTTTAATTCCACCGAAAAAATCCTCGCTTGAAATTTGGGTATTAAACCCAGAATCTATTATCAATGCGCGATTAGCATCTGTTATAATATAACTATTGAGAGACTTAAGAGGGGTATTTGGCAATCTGACACTGTTTAGATAAATATTTTCATATACTTTTTGAATCACGATAGTACCTCCTTTTGCTATAATTATGAGTCTATATTAAAAATATAAAAACTACAATAAGGTTAATTGAGAGGATGATTTAATGAATCCTGTAAAATATATTGAAAGATTAAATAAAGAGCAAAAGACAGCTTATGATAAGGTTTTTGGACCACTTATTGTAATGGCTCCAGCTGGTACAGGCAAAACAGATGTAATAGCACTTAGGGCATATAATGCATACATCTCTGGAGTGAAGCCTGAGTCCATGTTATTGCTTACATTTACAAATAGAGCTTCTAAGTCTATGAAAAAAAGACTAGAAATGGTCATGGGTGAAGTTGCAAATAAGATTAAGATATCAACTTTTCATGGACTTTGTGCTTATATTTTAAGACAAGAATCAGCTAATTTATTTTTAAGTTCTGATTTTATAGTTATAGATGAAGATGATTCTAGGCAAATAATAAGAGAAATAGTAGTAGGTAGAGGATATAAAAGTCACCTTTATTATAAAGAAGAGCAGTTGTTTGTAGATTATATTAGACAAGCTAGAGAATTTCCATATATAAATGAAATAAAGTTTGATGCAAAAGCGTATTTTGAAAAAATGATAAAAGATAGAGGACTTTCTTATTCTTTAGAAAGTTTAACTCAGCATGCTCAAGAAATTTTGAATTTATATATTTCTACTCTTAAATCATATAATCTTATGGATTTTACTTCTCTTGTAGTAGGTGTTTTAGGGGCTTTTAAGCAGGATTCGATAAGTAAGAGATGGGAAAGTTATTTTGATTGGATAGAATTAGATGAAGTTCAAGATACAAATATCATTGAATATAAAGTAATTAAGACATTATATGAAAAACATTCTAATATTGCGTTATTTGGAGACCTTCACCAAACTATTTACCAGTGGAGAGGCTCTATGCCAAATGAAATACTTAGAGATTTTAAAATTAGTAACCCAGGATATCTTAGTGTGAGATTTGAAGAAAATTATAGGTCTACAAAACTTATATTGGAAGCTGCAGAATCTTTTTTGGGAAATAGTTTAGAAAACCAAAAGATATATGATGATAAGGAAAAAATAAAAGTTAGGGGTTTTAAAAATTTAAATGCAGAACATGCGTATATATTATCTAAAGTAATAGAAAATCAAAAAAATGGTATAGTTTTTTCAAGTCAAGCTGTTTTAGCTAGAACTAACAAGGATGCTAGAACTATAGGAGACTATTTGGAGTCTAACAATATACCTGTTTTTTTATTAGATAAAACTAGGTTTTTTAGCAGGGAAGAAATAAAAAATGCATTAGCCTATATTAAACTGATGATGAATCCTAAAGATATATTGAGTTTAAGACGGATAAATTCGGATTTAGTTGGCAGATTTTTAAAAGAATCGGATAAAGCTTATTTAGAAATAGGTCAATTTTTAAATGAATTTACTTATAAATTAAAAGACCCATATAAAGAATTACTTGATGCATTTGAATCTGACGAAGTTATAGTTTTTGATGTTGAGACTACTGGTTTGGATATTAAAAAAGATAAAATAATTCAAATAGCAGCTGTAAAAGGTGGAAGAAGTGGAGTTGTTGAGAAATTTGAACGTTTTATAAAAATAGATTATAGTGTAGGAGACTCTTTTGAAATTCACAAAATATCAGATGATTTTTTGTTTGAAAATGGTGTTGATGCAGTTAGGGCTATTGAGGAATTTCTTTTATTTGCTCAAGAATCCGTTGTTGTAGGTCACAATGTGAATTATGATATCAATATACTGAAAGAAAATATGAAGGCTTTAAATCTTGATGCTAGTTCTTTGTCAGATAAGGTATATGATACGCTTAAATTAACTAGAATGACATATCCAGGATTTTTTAGTTATAAATTGGGAAATCTATTTAAAGAATTTTCATTAAAACATACACCCACCCACAATGCCATGGATGATGTAATTTGCACTTTAGAAGTACTTGGAAAAGTAGTTGTCAAATTATTAGAGAAGCAAGGCCATAGACAGCTTGTTTTTAATAAATACCAAGACTATTTTTATCCGATTGCTAGAAACTTAAAAATTCTTACTGAAATGAGTAAAGAAAAAAGACCCCAAGATATATTGCATGAGGCATTAATAAGAGCAGGTCTTATTGACAAATATGGTCAGACATCATTAGAAATAAATAAATTAAGAGAACTGTATAGAATATTTAGGGAATATGACAAAACTGATAAGACAACTTTTGAATCTTTGTCTGAATTACTTGAAATAGCTTCACTTGGAAATGATACTGATAGATTTTTGAATATAAAAGATCAGCTTCCAGTTATTACTGTTCATCAAGCAAAAGGCCTGGAATTTGATACAGTATACATTTACAATGCAACAGATGAAAATTTTCCATCTTCTAGAAATCAATCTGGAGAAGGGCTAAAAGAGGAAAAAAGATTATTTTATGTAGCTATTACTAGGCCAAAATCTAACTTATATATTAGTTACAATGTTAATAAAGAGCAAGAAAAAAAATTAAATAAACCTAGTAGATTTATTCATCAGATTGAAAGAAGATATATAGATTTTAGATAAAATTAGTATTATTGGAGGATAGTATGGAAAGAAAAATTATATCATTACCCTGTACAGCCAAAGTAGGTGGAGATTCTTTTGTTCAGGTTATGGCAGCAGAAATATCAGGAAGCAAAAACAAGCTAGTTTTAGAAGTAGAGGTAATGAACCTTCATTCTAGAAAACTTACAGGATTAGACTATGAAGTTATATTTTATAATTCTATTTTAGAGCAATTAAATATTGAACCCTATACTGTAAATGAGAAAAGTTTTGTAGTTAATAGTGAGGAAATTGCCAGTTTAGGGAAACTTTCAATAGTCAGTGATTTTTCTGATGCTC
>Ga0334893_1002431_pt1 | contig 14021 bp, 10 predicted proteins | sample GraSluR3_MG_5_FD_207218 | JGI IMG/M metagenome (GOLD analysis project Ga0334893, IMG submission 207218) | Sludge microbial communities from methane-producing bioreactor in Wageningen University, Netherlands - Granular Sludge_09_05-R3 | ecosystem: Engineered > Bioreactor > Anaerobic >...
ACAAGTTTATGGTGGCAAAGGCGGAGGGGATACACCTGTATCCATACCGAACACAGAAGTTAAGCCCTCCTGCGCTGATGGTACTCGGACGGTGACGTCCCGGGAGAGTAGGTCGCTGCCATAATATATTTATTCCACAGTAGCTCAATGGTAGAGCATCCGGCTGTTAACCGGAGGGCTGTAGGTTCGAGTCCTACCTGTGGAGCCAAATTTTCAAGTAGAGCGAATTTATGCTCTACTTTTTTTCTTTAAATATAATACAATAAATTTTCTTTGCTAGTATAACCATCTTTATGATATTATTAACATATGCATAAAACCTAATATAATGGACATATGGTTTTAATAGTTAAAGGAGAAGAGGAAAAATGGTAAAGATTAATATTTTAGAAGCTGTTGGGAATACGCCACTTGTAAAACTTAATAGGCTTACAGAAGGACTAGGTAGAGAGATTTATGTAAAAGTAGAAGGTATGAATCCAAGTGGCAGTATTAAGATAAGACCAGCCCTTAATATGATTGAAGACGCAGAAAGAAAAGGGTTGCTTAATAAAGACTCTGTTATTGTAGAGTTTTCAAGCGGTAATCAAGGAATAGGATTGAGCTTAGTAGCTGCAGTTAAAGGATATCAATGTGTTATTGTAATGCCAGACTGTATGAGTAGTGAACGTGTTAGAACTCTTAAGGCTTATGGTGCAGAAGTTATTTTGACACCATCATTTGAAAGTATATCTGAAACATTTGCAAAAGCAGAAGAAAAAGCAAATGAGTTAGTTGCTCAGAATGAAAACTATGTTTTAGCAGGTCAGTTTGTTAACCAAGCTAACTGTGAAGCGCATAATAAAGGAACGGGTAGAGAAATAATCGAGCAATTAGGAGAAGTAAAACCTGATGCTTTTGTTGCCGCTGTTGGTACTGGTGGAACTATTACAGGAACAGGAAGAATACTTAAAGATACATATCCAGGTATTAAAGTATTTGCTCTTGAGCCTGCATGTGCAGCAGTAATTTTAGGTAAGGACATCTCATCACATAAACAACAAGGAATCGGTGATGGATTTATTCCTGAAATATTAGACATGGATATATTTGATGATGTTATTGAGATAACAGATGAAGAAGCATTTACAACAACGAGAAGATTAGCTAGAGATGAGGGACTATTTGCAGGTATCTCATCTGGAACTAATGTTGCTGCGGCCCTTAAAGTTGCTAAGGGAATGCCAGAAGGTAGTATTATAATTACCGTTTTACCTGACAATGGAGATCGATATCTAAGTGTAGAAGGTCTTTTCGAGTAAAATATAACCTATGATTGGGAACAACTTAATTCCTTCTCATAGGTTTTTTTATATTATGGACTTTTGTTCTATTGTATTCATATTAGCCACTTTACTAACTAAATCTACATTACTATCAACTTTAAGGTTTTTCTGAATTAAAACAACGCTTATAGGCAATTTATTATCAAGATTGTATGTCCTAAATCTCCAGTCATTAATCTTTTTATCAATATCAACAAAATGAACTTCGTTAGATTTCAATTCCTTTCTTATGACTCTTAAAAAAGCAATTACAATATCCTCGTGATATATTTCCCCCATTTTAGTGCATATGTCAAGAATTATATTTTCCTTTGATTCAGGAGTGAAAAAATGATCTTCCATAGTAAGTGAGACATACTGGTCTGCAATTCTAAGGACTTGTGCTTCTAAAGGAATACCTGCGTTTTTTAACTTCAGTGGAAATCCACTTCCATCTAAAGCTTCATGATGCAATATAATGGTATTGTATATATCACTTGATTGATAAAGTGCCCCCATAAGTTCTGCTGAAATAATAGGATGAGCAGCTAAAGCTTGTATTTGTGAATCATTGTATGGATTAAAGCTTCCTTGAATTTCGGATGGAAAAAACACTTGTGCTATATCATGATATAAAGATGATTTGTTTATAATTTCTAAACTCTTTGTTTCTAAACTTAGTTCTTTACCAATCATCAAAGCTACGTTTTTCACATTTTCGCCGTGCTTTTTGATAAAAGGGTATGAATTTAAAAATTGATTAAGGGAGCTTTCATTTCGTATATTTCGAGTATAGCTATTTATATTGTTCATTATTTCATAGTAGTATTTACTGCCAGCTAAAATATCATAAGCTTTATGGAAATCAGTAAGATTTATAAGTGCTTTCAATGAAATTCCCCCTATCATAATAATTGTACTTCAAAATAACTATATGTAAAGGATAAGTATTAAGATATTGAGTAATAATTGTGTTTTTATAGGAGTCTCTATTTTTAACAAAAGTGTTTAGACTAAGTTGTATAAAGTGATATAATTACCTAAGAGGTACTTAAGATTGATTGTTTAGTGCCATAAAAGTACTAGAAAAAAAGAATGAGTGATTATATTGAGTGATTTATTAATTTATAATATGCAAAAATTTTCTGTTCATGATGGTCCTGGTGTAAGGACTACAGTATTTCTGAAGGGATGCCCACTTACATGTTTATGGTGTCATAATCCTGAAAGTCAGAATAGAAATCAGACAGTTTTCACAAACCACAAAAAGTGCATTAATTGTCAGATGTGTAAGAGCGTATGTGTTAATGAAGATTGCATATTATGTGGATTATGTGTTGATGTATGTCCAGCAGATGCAAGGCAGATGATAGGAGATAAAATCCAAATTGGAGATGTCTTCACAGAGGTTATGAACGATATAATATTTTATGAGCAATCTGGTGGAGGTGTGACTTTTTCAGGGGGAGAACCTCTTTTGCAGTCTAAAAGATTGAAAACTTTGCTTGAAAGACTTAAGGATAAAGGTGTTCATACTGCTATTGATACTTGTGGCTATGTTTCAGTATCTGCTATTGATGAAGTCAGTGAATATGTAGATCTATGGTTGTATGATTTGAAGCATTCAGACAATCAAAAGCATATTGAATTAACTGGCGTAGGAAATGAGCTAATTCTAACTAATCTTTTATACCTAAAAAATCAAAAAGCAAATATCTGGGTTAGATTTCCGCTTATACCAACATATAATGATGACGTTGAGAATATTAAAGGAATTGCAGAAATATTAAATGAGCTTAATATGGATAAGATATATGTTTTACCATATCATAATTTAGCTGAGGATAAGCATGATCGTTTTAACTTAGATTATAAACTTGCTGGTCTAAGTGAGCCAACAGATGAGCTGATTCAGAATGTAATAAAAGAATTTAATAAACATAATATCAAGGTTAATATAGGAGGGGCAACACATGAATGAAAGAGTGAGAAAATTAAGAAGTCAGAGTTTCAATAAAAAACCTTTTATCTCTTCTGAAAGAGCAAGTTTAATTACAGACTTTTATAGAGATAATTACGGTAAGTACGAGACTCCAATAATGAGAGCAAAGGCATTTTACCATATATGTGAGAATAAAACTTTATATATTGGTGATGGAGAACTTATTGTAGGTGAAAGAGGGGAATTGCCAAAAGCAGTTTCCACATATCCAGAACTTACTTGTCATTCTATTGAAGACCTAAATGTATTAAACTCAAGAGACAAAACCCCTTATCTAGTAGATGATAAGGTTAAAGAAGTTTATGAAAATAAAATAATCCCATATTGGGAAGGCAAGTCTATGAGAGATAAAATTTTTAATAAAATGGACCAGCAGTGGCTAGATGCTTATGAATCTGGGATGTTTACTGAATTTATGGAACAAAGAGCCCCTGGGCATACAGCCATGGATGGAAAAATCTATAATAAAGGGTTATCTGACTTTAGAAATGACATTAAAACAGAAATAGAAAATTTGGATTTTTACAGTGATGAGCAAGCTGCTAATAAGTTGGTACAATATGAAGCTATGTTAATTACAATAGATGCAGTTATTTTATTGGCTCAAAGATATTCTAAGTATGCCAAAGAACTTTCTGTGAGCGAAAAATGTGAAAAGAGAAGAAAAGAGCTAGAGGATATAGCAAAAAATTGTGAAACTGTTCCAGAAGAAGCTCCGAATAATTTATGGCAAGCTCTGCAGATGTATTGGTTTATACATCTTGCTTGTATAACAGAATTGAATATTTGGGATGCTTTTAGCCCTGGTAAACTTGACCAACACATGTATCCATTTTATAAGAACGATCTAGCTAGTGGTAAACTCGACAGAAGTGGCGCAAAAGAACTATTTGAGTGCTTTTGGATAAAGTTCAATAACCATCCTGCGCCACCAAAAGTAGGAGTAACAGCTGCTGAAAGCGGCACATATAATGATTTTACAAATATTAATATAGGTGGAGTTAACCCCGATGGGAAAGATGGCGTTAACGATGTTAGTTACTTATTACTAGAAGTAATAGATGATATTCACCTTTTGCAGCCTGGCTGCAATATACAAGTTAGTTCAAAAAATAGTGATCATTTTATTAAAGAAGCAGTTAAGGTTATAAGAAAAGGATATGGATATCCATCAATATTTAACACAGATGCTGTTATTGAAGAGATGTTAAGAATGGGAAAATCACTTGAAGATGCAAGGCAAGGAGGCACAAGTGGTTGTGTTGAAACAGGGTGTTTTGGTAAAGAGGCCTATGTTTTAACTGGATATTTAAACATACCAAAAATACTAGAGATTACACTTCATAATGGTTATGATCCTATATCAAAAAAACAGCTTGGTCTCAAGACAGGTAAGCCAGAATCTTTTGGCTCATATGAAGAACTGTTTGAAGCTTTTAAAAAACAACTTAAGCATTTTATAGATATAAAAGTAAAAGGTAACCAATTGATTGAAAATCTATATGCCAAAGAATGCCCAGCTCCATTTATGTCAGTTATTATGGATGATTGTATTAAAAAAGGAAAAGACTATAATGATGGAGGACCAAGATATAATACAACCTTTATACAAGGAGTTGGAATAGGATCTATTACAGACAGTTTAAGTGCAATCAAAACACATGTATTTGAGAAGAAAACAGTAAGTTTAGATAAGCTTGTAGAATCTTTAGATAGAAATTTTGATAATGATGAAGTTCTAAGATTAACATTGCAAAATAAAACACCAAGATATGGAAATGATAATGAGTATGCTGATAATATTATGCAAGAAGTCTTTGACAGTTTTTTTAATGAAGTCGAAGGAAGAAAGAATACTAAAGGTGGAAGTTATCATATAGATATGTTGCCAACTACCTGCCATATATATTTTGGCTCAGTAATGGGTGCAATGCCTGATGGAAGACTCAAGGGAATGCCTCTATCAGAAGGTATTTCACCAGTACAAGGCGCTGATAAAAAAGGACCTACTGCTGTAATAAAGTCTGCAGGAAAAATGGATCATATTAGAACAGGTGGTACTTTATTAAATATGAGTTTAATGCCATCACTAATAGCAGATGATAATGGAGTCAATAACCTAGTAAGTCTAATTAGATCATATTTCAGGATGAGTGCTCACCATATCCAGTTTAATGTAGTTGATAAAGATATACTCTTTAATGCTAAGAAGCATCCGGAAAAGTATACAGACTTATTGGTTCGGGTTGCTGGCTATAGTGATTACTTTGTTGATTTAGGTGAAGCATTACAAGACGAAATTATTTCAAGAACAACTCTAGGTAAATTTTAGAATGCAAACAAAGTGTAAAATCTGCCAGGAGATGGTGAAAGATTTTCATGACCCAGTCTTTGATATAGTATTTTATCATTGTGAAAGCTGTGAATTTATATTTAAAAGAGAACTTGACATCATTGACGAAAAAGATGAAATAAAGATTTATGAGTATCATAATAATTCAATAGAAGATGAGCATTATGTTGAGTATTTCAAAGCCTTCTTAGACAATGCTTTATTCAAATATGTAAGTAAAAAAACGGCTGGGCTTGATTTTGGTAGTGGACCATCACCTGTGTTAGCAGAAATATTAAATAGAGATTATAACTGCCAAATGGAGATTTATGACCTTTATTACTCACCTGAAAAGGTGTATGAAGGTAAAACATATGACTTTGTTACATCAACTGAGGTTATCGAACATTTAAGAGAGCCATTAAAGTACTTTAATTTATTTAATTCTCTATTAGATGTAGGCAATATATTAGGTATAATGACTTTGTTTCACGAAAATTCAGTTGATAAATTTCTGAAATGGCATTATAGAAGAGATATGACTCATATCTCTTTTTATACGCCAAAAACACTAGAAACTATAGCTGACAAGTCAGGGTTTAGACTGGTTTATCATGATGATCATAGATATGCCATATTTGAAAAACTGAATGATATTCAAATAATTCAATAAGATATTCGTTTTATCTTGGCAATTGAATGTAATTCTGCTATAATCTTTGAAAATTACTAGGGGGAAAGAGAATGAAAAGACAACTTGTTCTTATATATGATTTTGGGGGACAAACTGCTAAGCTAATAGCAAGAAGAGTACGGGAACAGCACGTATATTGTGAAATCGTACCATTTGATGTGGATTTTAATCGTGTAAAAGCAAAAAAGCCTGATGCGATTATTTTTTCAGGTGGGCCAAATAGTATTTATGACAAAAATGCACCAAGAATATCTAAAGAAGTATTTGAATTAGGGGTACCTATTTTAGGTATTTGTTATGGAATGCAGATAATAACAGATGCATATGATGGAGAGGTGCAAAGGTCACAAAAAAGAGAGTATGGCTTGGCTAAACTTGAAAAAATAGAGGAGTCAGCTTTATTTGAAGGCGTAAGTGATGATACTTCATTGTGGATGAGTCATGGTGATAGTTTGATAACAATGCCAAAGGGATTTAAGGAAATTGCAAAAACTGAAAATACTCCAGTTGCTGCTTTTGTAAATAAAGATGAAAGTATTTATGGAGTACAATTTCATCCAGAAGTTGAGCATACAGTAAAAGGTAGAGAGATAATATCAAACTTTTTATTCAAAGTCGCAAAACTTTCAGCAGATTGGCAATTAGATTCATTTATTGATGAGCAAGTTAATAAAATAAGAAACCTAGTAGGAGATAAGAAAGTAGTATGTGGTCTTTCTGGTGGAGTAGATTCTTCAGTAGCTGCCACAATTGTTCATAAAGCCATTGGTGATCAATTAACATGTATATTTGTCAATCATGGTTTGCTAAGAAAAGACGAAGCAGAACAAGTCATTGAAACATTTGATAGGCAGATGGGTATGAAACTAGTTTACGCAGACGAAAGAAATAGATTCATGACAAAACTTGCTGGTATAACTGATCCTGAAACAAAAAGGAAAATAATTGGAGAAGAATTTATTCGGGTATTTGAAGAAGAAGCTAACAAGTTGGGTAAAGTTGACTTTTTAGTTCAGGGGACTATTTACCCTGATGTTATAGAGAGTGGTACAAATACAGCTGCATTGATTAAGTCGCATCATAATGTGGGAGGATTACCAGAAGATTTAGAGTTTTCGTTAATAGAACCATTAAGAGAACTTTTCAAAGATGAGGTAAGATTAGTAGGTAGTGAGCTAGGAATTCCTGATGAGATAATAAAAAGGCAGCCTTTCCCAGGTCCAGGACTTGCAATTAGAATTATAGGAGATATAACAGAAGAAAAAGTAGCCTTACTTCAAAAAGCTGACGCTATATTCAGAGAAGAAATTGATATTGCAGGGTTGTATGATGACATTTGGCAAGCTTTTGCAGTTTTACCAGGGGTAAGAAGTGTTGGAGTCATGGGAGATGAAAGAACATATTCTGATTTAATTGCTTTAAGAGCGGTTGCTTCAACGGATGCAATGACTGCTGATTGGGCAAGAATTCCTTTTGATGTTTTAGCAAAAGTATCTTCTAGAATAGTCAATGAAGTAGATGGTGTAAATAGAGTTGTATATGATATTACAAACAAACCACCAGCGACTATAGAGTGGGAGTAGTAATCAATAAAGATAAAGGCTTAAAAACCAGTGTTTGCAGAGGTTAAAAATCCTCGACTGGAATGAAATTGGGTAAAAGAGTTTTTAGAATAATAGAGTAAATAATACCAAGTGACTTACAAAGCGAAACACCATAGAGATCTGAATAGGATTTCTATGGTGTTTTTTGATACATATGTTATTTGTTATAAAAAGATTTTTCTGTGCTAATTTCTTTAAGATGGAGTTGTTTAATAGAGATTTTAATTGAAATCTAGCTATTTGATTTAATTTTTTTGTCTTCCAGGTTGTGGTATATTCTCTGCAATAAGATGAGTGCTAGCAGACTCCACCTACGAACTTGGGAAGGGTATATCAAAGTTAACTAACTATATAGACAATGTCTGTTGAGTTGTAAACTGAATATATATAAATGATAGATAGCGTCCAATTCCTTGTTTTTTTGGTGCTATAAAAGCTTAAATGCAAGACATCATATTTGTTAGTGTAGAGTGTTTATATTTACATGAATAATTCAGAAGACTAACTCTTATACATGTAAGAAAAGTCTAAGTCTGATATAATAATATTAATGATTCAATTAATTAAAGGAAATAATATATACAAGAACTCGAGCGAGCTATTTTCAAAATTAATCAGTTCTTGGAGGAAAAACACAAGTGAAAAGAACTTAGAAAAACATATTAATTTACAGAAATTTCAACTTAATTCATACTGCAACAATAAAGTTAAGCGAGTAAATCTAGCTACACTAGTAAAAAATGTTATGCTTTAGATTGCAAGCTAGAAGGCATTGTTAAACTAATTTCACAGTGGATATATCAAAATAGTTTTTAAAAAAGCAAGTAAGAAGTTTTAAGCAATAGCACGATTTTAAAGGAGCGAGTCTAATGGAGAACGGATTGTATGAAAAAGTATTAGATAAATTTTCTAAGGAAGAACTAAAAAATAAAAAATATAAAGAATACAGGAATATAGATAGTAGCGAAGTGTCTAGAGTGCTATCTATTACATATCAAAAAATGATTCGTGAAATACTTTCTTATAAAGATAATAATATGGAGAAATTAGAATTTATAGAAGGTCTAAATAGAGCTATTGGGATTGAAGCTTTTGAGTATGATGAAAAGAGCTTTAAAGAGCTTACGGCTGTTCACAATAAAGAAGATAATTTTCAACAATTAATTCAATATAGACCTAAAACGTCTATAGCCACAAGCACACTTTTTACTGGAAATTCAGGACCTAGCCTAGAAAGTGAGTTGAGGAGAGAAATTAGAACTGCAGATGAAATTGATTTTTTAATTTCTTTCATTAAGTTTAGTGGACTTAGACTTATTTATGAAGATTTAGTTGATTTTACAAAAACAAGGAAGCTAAGGGTAATTACTACTTCATATATGGGAGCCTCAGACTATAAGGCCATACTAGATTTGTCTAAATTACCAAATACTGAAGTAAAGATTTCTTATGATACCAAAAGAACCAGACTACACGCTAAAGCATATTATTTTAAAAGAAATACGGAATTTTCTACAGCATACATAGGGTCTTCTAATTTATCAAATCCTGCATTGTCAAATGGCTTAGAATGGAATCTTAAAGTCTCTGAATACACATCTAAAGATGTGGTAGATAGTTTTAAAAAAACCTTCGAAACTTACTGGAATGATGAAGAGTTTAGAGTTTTCGAGCCAGACAATGAAGAAAATAAAAAGGAGTTAAAAGCGTCTCTAAGTATGAAGCAAAGAGATGAGAGCTCTTATATATTTTTCGATCTAAGGCCATATTCCCATCAAAGGGAAATATTAGAAGACCTAAGACTGGAAAGAGAAGAATATAATTCTTATAGAAATCTTGTAGTTGCAGCCACAGGTACAGGGAAAACAATGATTGCAGCCTTTGATTACAAAAAACAGATAGAAAATGGAGATAAAAAATTATTATTTTTGGCACATAGAAAAGAAATTTTAGAGCAAAGTCTACATAGTTTTAGAAATGTTTTAAAGGACCAAAACTTTGGTGAACTATGGGTTGGTGGTAAAATACCTATTGATAATACCCATATATTTGCATCAGTGCAGACTTTAGATTCAAACAAGAATTATGAGAAATTTGAAGCAGATTATTTTGATTATATAGTTATAGATGAATCCCATCATGCTTCTGCATCAACATATTTTAAAATATTAGATTATTATAATGCAGAAATCTTACTGGGCCTTACTGCTACTCCTGAAAGGATGGATGGAAAAAATATTCTTGAGTATTTTAATAATAGAGTAGCATCGGAAACAAGATTGGGAGAAGCAATAAATAGAAAGTTACTTAGTCCTTTTCATTACTTTGGGGTTACGGACCCGGAAGATCTGAGACATCTAAGATGGTCAAGAGGAGGCTATGATATCAGTCAACTAGAAAATGTATATACAAAGTCAAATCAAAGAATCCAAGTTGTTTTAGATGCTATGAATAGATATCTTAAGGATATGGAAACTTTTAAAGCTTTTGGATTTTGTGTGAACATAAAACATGCCAATTTCATGGCTGATTCTTTTAATAAAGTAAATATTCCTTCAATTGCTCTACACTCCGATTCAAGGATAGAAGAAAGAAACAAGGCAAAGACTAAGTTACAAAAAGGTGAAATCAATTGTATATTTACTGTAGATCTATTTAATGAAGGAGTAGATATTCCAGACATTGATACAGTTTTATTTTTAAGACCAACAGAGTCTCTAACAGTATTTATCCAACAATTAGGCAGGGGACTAAGATTGTCAGAAGATAAGGAGGCGCTAACAGTTTTAGACTTTGTAGGACAAGCCCATGCTAACTATGATTTCAGCTTTAAATTAAGAGCACTGATAGGAAAGACTAGGCGAAGTATTAAAGAGGAGATAAATGATGATTTTCCAAACATGCCCGCAGGGTGCCATATAAAATTAGAGAAAATGGCTAAAGAATATATCTTAAACAATATACGATCTTCAATTTTTAATGTTATTGATTTAAGAAAAATGATAAATAATTTTAATAGTATCTTTTCAAATAGTTTAAATCTTAATAATTTCTTAGAGAATTATGGATTAAATAAAGATAGATTTTACTCAAGATATTCTTTTTATGAATTGCTTTTTCAAACAGGAAAGAAAAAAGAATACCAGGTTAAGAATAAAAAAGAGCTTAAGCAATCCTTAAGAAGATTTTCAAGAATAGATTCTAAAAGACTTCTTGATTTTTCAGAGAATCTATTAACTCATAATTTAGATATTTTGTTACTAAGCAAACATGAAAAATTAATGATGGGAATGTTTCACTACTCTATATGGGGGGAAAAACCAAAAGTCAGTTATAAAGAGTCTCTAAATGATTTAAAAAAAGACAACCCTGACATTGTAAGGGAGCTGTTGGAAATTATCCAATATAATAGAAAAAGAATTAAGGCAATAGAAATAGAATATGAGGATAGAGAGATACCTCTAGATATATACGCCTCCTATAGTATTCAACAAATTATGGTGGCCTTTGGAAAAACAAAGGAAGATTATATGTATCCTATGCGAGAGGGAGTATTGTACATTGAAGAAGAAAATACAGATTTATTTTTTATAACCATAAATAAGAACGAAGAAGATTATCTTCCTTCAACTATGTACAATGATTATGCCATAAGTAGTGAACTTTTTAACTGGGAATCTCAAAGTACAACAGGTACAGATACGCCTACAGGTCAAAGATATATAGGCAGGGATATGGAACACAAAGTGCTACTTTTTGTTAGAGAATCAAAAACAGAGTATAATCATGCATTACCCTATATATTTTTAGGTAATGCCAGCTATGTATCTCATAAGGGAAATAATCCTATAGAAATCGTATGGAGGATGGACCATCCAATACCTGAGAAGATAATAAGGGAATCTGATTTAAGAGTTGTGAATTAAAACAAAGAGGATTTGTACAGTTAGACTTAGATCAAGGATACAAAAAACCCTATAAGGTCGTAAATGATCACTTCTGAACCAAAATTTTTATGTAAGTGATCAAAAACTTTTTGTTACAAGAACATTAATAGAGTGATAATATATCTAGCGGCACTGGGACTGGGATGGGTAAAAATATTCTTAAATAAGTTAAAATGATCTGATTAGAACAAAAATGAACTGTATCAAATTGCTATATTAAAGACTTTTGTAGTTAAAGGACATTTACAAATGAAGAGTGAGAATAAAATCATACCAGTCCTGACAATAATTTGTCAGGATTGTTTTATTTTTTAAGATTTTATTATCAATTACATGCATTTTAATGATAAGATAATATTAAGAAATGATAAAGGTGATAAGTGATGAGATTAAGACGTATAAAAAACCAAGGTGAGAAAATTATTACTAATGAATTAACTATCAATAACCCAAAAAATTTCAAAGGTCAGTGGAATAAATTATTCACTAATGAACAGCCTCTGTGGGTTGAAATAGGTATTGGATTAGGAGGATATCTTTCAAAGTTATGCAAACTTAAACAAGATGTTAACTTTGTTGGAATTGAGAAATATAGTAAAGTTTTAGTAAGAGCATTAAAGAGATTTGATGATGAAGATACATTAAATGTAAGATTAATTCGTTTTGATGCAGAAGAGTTAGATGAAGTATTCGAGTGTGGTGAAGTTCAAAGAATAATGTTAAATTTTTCTGATCCATGGCCAAAGAGAAGGCATGAAGGAAGGAGATTGACACATCCTAATTTCTTAAAGATTTATGATAAAATTCTTTCAAAAAATGGGCAGTTGCATTTTAAGACTGATAATGATGAATTATTTGATTATTCAGTGGAGGTGATTAAGGAGAATAACTGGAAACTTAATTTCTTGACTTATGACTTACACGCTGAAGTTGTAGAAAATGTAATGACAGAGTACGAAACAAAGTTTAGTTCACAAGGAGTAAAAATTAAAAAGTTGGTAGCAACACGATAGATATGATGAGTATACTTACTGAATATAGGATAATGTTATAATAATCCGAAATATAATAAAAAGAAACAATTATTTTATTCGTTTTTATTGACTATTTTATACTAAGTTGTTATATTATTTGTGTTGATATTGTTGAGAAGCGGATTGCAGTTATACTTATGATTAGTACAAATACTTGATTAAGTTGCTACAATCCTTTTTATTTTCAAATAATAGGAGGATTACAATGAAAATTGGCATTATTATGGGTAGCGATTCTGATTTACCAGAAATGAAAAAGTGTTGTGATATTTTGGACAAGTTTAGTATGGAGTATGAAATAGTAGTTTCATCTGCGCACAGATTACCAAACAATACTGCAAAATGGGCTGAAAACGCACATGAAAGAGGTATAGAGGTAATAATAGCAGCAGCTGGTATGGCAGCAGCTTTACCTGGTGTAGTAGCAGCACATACACACCTACCAGTAATAGGAGTTCCACTTACTTCTAAAGCTCTAGATGGAGTTGACGCTTTATATTCAATAGTTCAAATGCCTCCTGGAGTTCCAGTAGCAACTGTAGCTATTAATGGCTCAAGAAACGCTGCATATTTGGCAATGCAAATCCTTGGTGTAAAGCATGTTGAGGTTGCAGAAAAAGTTAAGACTCATAGAGCACAAATGGCAGCTGAGGCTTTAGAGAAGAATGAAAGATTACAAAAAGTTGGAGTGGACCTTTATCTCAAGGAGAAAAACTAATGATAGATAGATATACAAGGCCAGAAATTGCAAAGCTTTGGACTCTTGATAATAAATTTCAAAAATGGCTTGATATAGAAATTTATGCATGTGAAGCATGGTCAGAGCTAGGTCATATTCCTAAAGAAGATGTAGATAAAATAAGAGAGCATGCTAATTTTACTGTAGAGAGAATTCTTGAGATTGAAAGCCAGACTAGACATGATGTTGTGGCGTTTACGAGATGTGTGTCTGAGTATTTGGGACCTGAGAAGAAATGGGTACACTATGGACTAACATCTACTGATGTAGTAGATATGGCGCTTTCAGCTATAACTGTGGAGGCTGTAGACTTAATAATTGATAAGTTAGAAGAATTTAAAGAAGTAGTAAGAAAGCAAGCTATA
>Ga0334893_1002442_pt1 | contig 13966 bp, 15 predicted proteins | sample GraSluR3_MG_5_FD_207218 | JGI IMG/M metagenome (GOLD analysis project Ga0334893, IMG submission 207218) | Sludge microbial communities from methane-producing bioreactor in Wageningen University, Netherlands - Granular Sludge_09_05-R3 | ecosystem: Engineered > Bioreactor > Anaerobic >...
AAACTAACAATTGATTTCTTATTTAATTCTGAAATTTTTGCATTCATTTCAGGATCTGAAGAAATACCTGTTTCAATTGCATAAATTTTATTAAATTGATTACCAAATGCTTCTTTAATAGAATCATAACCTGAACAACTTCCATAAACACCGAACCAAGGAGTCCAAATATGTGCTGGTATAATTTCTATTTCTTCAGATATTTCTTTCATTTTTTTAGTAAATTCTTCACATGAAATCTTAAAAATAGGTCTACCATCATAATCACGTCTTCCAAGAGAATCTAAATAAGAATTTATTTTAGATGCAATTTCTAAACTAGGAACGAGTAAATTCAAATGAACTCTTCTACCTCTTAGATCAGTATAAATTAAAGAAATTTCTCCTGTAATAACAAAAGGAAAATCTTTATAATAATATAAACCATTTTTTTCTTTTAATTTTGAAATCTCTTCAAACCACTTTGGATGAGTAAAGTCTCCTGTTCCTAAAAAGTTTAAACCTTTAATTTTAGCCCATTTAACTAAATTCTCAAAATTAATATCTTTTGAACAAGCTCGAGAAAATCTTGAATGAATATGTAAATCTCCAATCATTATCTCTTTTAAATTAAAATTCATACTAAAATAAAAAAAAGCTTATTTATAATTATTATTCTTTTTTATCTAAATTATTAATATCAAGAGAACTTGTTAATTTATCACTTACTTCTCCAATTATTTGAGTTTTATTCTCCGCTAGTTGAACATTTTTATTTATTCTTTCTTCTCTTTTTTTCTCATCTCTTTTCTTTTTTAATTCATTTAATTTTTTTGTTATAATTAACATAATTTTTGGTGAAAATATAAATAATAATATAAGTATTATTGCAAAAATAATTGCTACAATAAAACCAATTGGAATAACTTTTGCCCAAATAAAAAGAATTAGTTCTGTGAAATATCTTGCTAAAGCTAAATTTAATCTTGTGAATAAGAATACTATAAATATAGAAAAACCAAATAAGAAGAATATAAGTTTATTGAAATTAAACATGAAAAAAATCTTTTTTATGTCAAAAATAAAAATAACTAAAAATAAAAGAATAAAATACAAATTTAAAATAAAGACTAAACTTAGTTCTATTTTCATCCCAAAAAGAAAAGGAGCCCAAGAATTATTTGCTTCATCAAACATTTGATTAAATTCTATTATTTTTTCTTCAAACTTAGTTTTTGGAAAATAAGAATCTAATTTATCTTTATTTATTTCATTAGTTTCAGGATTATAAATATTTATTCCATCTTCTACAAGACCTTGAATTTTCCCAACATCTTCTTCTAAAATATCTATATTGGGTTCATTTCCTAAAACTATGTTAAAATTAAATGTTATTAAAAAAAATAAAATTAACAGAAATAAACCTTTGTTTTTCATAATCATATATCCTCTTTTTTATTTATAAATATTTACTTATTAAAAATAAAAAAATCTCTAAAAAATTAAAGAGACTAAATTAAAAATTTTTATTTGTTTTCTTTACTTTCTTCTTCACCAATTTCTTGAGCTGATTTTGAAATCTCTTTATTTACTTGGTATGCTGTTCTTAAATTATCTCCTATAGCTTTTACTCCAGCCATAGCATTTTTCTTTTTTTTACTTTGTTGTCTCATCTCTCTGATTCCAGTCCATCCAATTAAAAGATTTGTAGTCACAGCAATAATTATTGCCCAAAGAATTATTAATGCAATACCTATTGCACCAATTGTTGCAACACCACCGAATAATTTAACAATAATCATATTCATAGCCCCAGTAAAAACTCCTATAATCCCTAAACCAAATGCAAGAATCCAAGAAGTCCCTTTTTTAAAAGTACTAAATGAACTAATCATATCTGCAAGTGCAAAGAGTAACATAAAGAATACTGCTATGAAAACAATTAAAGAATTCCAAGAAGCAAAAATATCATTTCCAAATAAATTCACTAAAAAATCTGGTGCATCAATTGCTGCTGCAGTAACTTGAGCACCCCACTCAGGTGCAATATTTATAAGAGGCATAATTACTACATTTAATAAAAACCACCAAATAAAAAACAAAACAACAAAACCAAGAATAGTAAGACCTGTAACAACCCATTTATTTTTATTCTTAATCTTATCTAAAAGTTTATCGTTTGCCATATAAAAACCTCCTTTCAATTAAATATATTAATTTTAATTAAAAATAATAGACTATAAATATTTATAAAGATTTAGCTAATTTATCTTATTTTCTCTAATGTCTTTTGTAAGTTTTTTAATTTTTTATCAAAATATTTTTCAGAATAATGATTTTTATTCTTAATTAAATCTTCTCTTTCTTTCATAATACTTGCTCTTAACTCTTCTTTTTCATCTTGTCTTTGTTTTTCAAATTGTGATTTAATCATACTTCTTTGAATTGTTCCATCAAATAATAAAAACAAAAACGAAACTAATGCAGTTATAAAATACATCCAAGAAAGTCCTCCAATTTGATTATATCTTGTATACCAAATAAAAACAAATACTACACCAAATGCACACCATAAGATTTTTCTTAATGTAGAACTCTCAAATTTTGTTACAAAAAAGAAATAAACAATAAATGGTAAAAAACTAGTCATAACAACCCCAAAAATAGTATAAGGAAGTAATATATTGAAAATTAATTCACTATCAACTAAAAATCTTGTTGAGAGTAATGCAACACTAATTGTAATTATCCATAAAACCTTTTTATTCTCACTAAAAATCTCTATTTTATTTAATATAGCAAAGACAAGTGTTCCAATTATAAATAAGAAAATAACTTTTTCAAATAAAAAACCTGTTATTCCTCCAAATAAAATAGTAAAAAAAGGATTTAAAATAGAACTAAAAGCATCTATTAGTTGATTACTACCTAATTCCAAATTATTACCTAAATCCGCAGAATTAAATGGTAAAATAGAAATTAAAAAGATATTAAAAATAAAAAATAAAATAAGATTTTTTGTTTTCATGAAATAATAATATTAAACTTGTTTATAAAATTTTGTCTTTAAGATAATTTACTTATTTTTTTATCAATCTCAATTAAATCTTTTTCTAAAGCTTGATAGCCTTTTATTTTAGATGTTGGTGCAAAATGTCTAGTATATGAATTTGGAGTTCCAGCTGTTTCAAAATCTTTATATTTCTGTGTAAGCTCTATTCTTAATTTATTGTAATGTTCTAACATTTTCATATTATGAACTCCTTTTACTTTATCAACTTTAATTTTATTAAACATTTTTTGTATTGTTCCATCAAAAATAGACATAAGGATGGATAAAAATACAACTAATGAATAAACCCAAGAGTATTGACTACCGGATCTATATAAACTAATTACCATTGCAAAGAATACAACAGAATAGAATACCCATAAAATTTTTCTTAATATTTTGTTAGATGTTCCAGGTAAACCTTTTTCAACAAATATAAAGAATATAATAAAAGGTATTACTGAAATTAATGTAACTCCTAATACATTATAAGGCATTAATATTTCTCTTAAAACATCTATTGCAAAAATACCTCTTGTAATAATTAAACTTAAACCAATACTTAAAATTGATAAAATAGGTCTTTTCTCATTAAATAATTCTATATTAGATAATGTAATCCATAATAAACTTAATATAACACTGAAAAAAACAATTCTAATTAAAATATCACTACTTAAACCTAATTCTGTTGTTTCTGCATTTCCAAGAATCCATTCAAATAGAGGTGCTAATCCATCTCCAATTGCTTTAATAAAATCAACTCCTGAACTCATACCCTCACTAACATCTTCAGAATTAATTGGATTTGTTTGATATGGTGCTGTTTGAGAGAAACTAATAAAACTAATAATTACTAAAAATAAGAAACCAAATAATAATTTATTATTTTTCATAATAATTTAATAATTTAATTATTTATAAACTTTTAGTAATTTTACTTAAAACTTAAAAACACAGATTGTATTTATTTTATATGAATAATTTAGAAATAATAGAATCTTTATCACCTATTGAGAGAAAATTAATTCCTTTATTAAATAATGAATTTCAAGAATTAGATAAATTAATTAAGGACAATTTAGATAAAACAACCATCTTAAGAGCAAGTACTTTTTTAGAGTCAAAAGGTTTAGTTGAATTAAAGTCTGAAAATAAAAATATTATAGACTTAGGTGTTTTAGGAATTCAATATAATAAAACAAATTTACCTGAAAGAATATTACTTAATTTTTTATTTAAAAAAAGAAATGTTACTTTAGATGAAGTTAAACAAAATTGTAAATTAAATGAAAATGAAATTAAAGTAGCTATAGGTACATTAAAGAAAAAAGTCTTTATTAATATAAATAATGATTCTTTAGAACTTATTGCTTCTGGTGGTGATGTTGCAAAGAATTTTTTGGAAGAAGATTTTATTAAAACATTACCAAGAGAAATTGATTCATTAGAACCCCACGAAAAATTAGCTTATGAAAACTTAAAGAAAAGAAAACAAATTATTGAATTAAAAGAAAAAAAAGAAATTAAAATAAAATTAACAAAATTAGGTTTAGAAATATCCAATGAAAATTTGTCAGAAGAATTAATTGAACAATTGACTCCTAAATTAATTAAATCAAATTATTGGAAAGGAAGAAAATTTAGGAGATATAATTTGGAAAGTCCTGTTCCTAAAATTTATGGTGGTAAAAGACATTTTGTAAATCAAGCAACAGATTATGCAAAGCAAATTTGGTTAGACATGGGTTTTAAAGAAATGGTTGGTGATACAGTAATTACAGGTTTTTATAATTTTGATGCTTTATTTACTGCACAAGATCATCCAGTAAGAGAAATGCAAGATACTTTTTTCTTAAAAGATTTTATTGGTGAATTACCTGATAAAAAAATTGTGGAACAAGTATTAAAAGCCCATGAAGGAAAATGTGATAATAGTTTAGGTTGGTGTAATAAATGGAATGAAGATGATGCTAAAAAAGTATTACTTAGGACTCATACAACTCCTTGGTCAATTCAAACTCTTCATAAAATTGCACAATCAAAAGAATTCCCTGCAAAATATTTTGCATTAGGAAAGTGTTTTAGAAATGAAACAGTAGATTGGTCTCATGGTTTTGAATTTAATCAAACAGAAGGGATTGTAATAGACGAGAATGCAAATTTTAGACAATTATTAGGTTATTTAATTCAATTCTTTAATAAAATGGGATATGAAAAAGTCAGAATAAGGCCTGCTTATTTCCCTTATACAGAACCAAGTTTAGAATTAGATATATTTCATCCAGTACATAAAAAGTGGGTAGAATTAGGTGGTGCTGGAATGTTTAGACCAGAGGTTACAATTCCGATATTTGGTAGACATATACCTGTTTTAGCTTGGGGTCCTGGTTTTGATAGAATAATAATGGAATATTATAATATTTTAGATTTAAGAGACATGTACAAAAATAATATTAAACAATTAAGAGAAATGAAATTTTGGAATAAATAATTAATTAAGAAGCATAAGGTGTCCATTCAAGAGGTAATTGAAATAATTCTTCTTTGTCTTTTAAACTTTGATAAAATCTTAATAATTCTGAAAGTGATTTAATACTTTTTTCATAATATTTCGGATCAACTATATCTTTTGACCATTCTATTACTTTATCTTCAGAATTAGAAGAAAGTATTTCTTTTTTATGATAAGGTATTATTTTAATTGGATGTACACTTTCATCATTATAAATTAAAACAAAATTTATAGGATTTAAAATGTTTTTTGAGTTTTGTCTTAAATATTCAACAAAAGATGTTTCTCCTGAAATAGGTTTTTTATAATCTTGACTTTCTGATGGATTAATAATTTTTAATGAAGGCCTATTATAACTTTTACACATATCTTCTAATCTTTTAATATCTTCTTTTGAATGTTTAATGAATAAGCCAACTTGATTTAAATGATAATTATCAATTTCTTTTGGGTAATATCCATCACAATCAGATAATTCCCCTGTTTCATGATTCTCAGGGTGCATTCGAACATAAACTATCCTTTTCTTAGGATTAGAAATAATACATGGTTTGTAAGTGGGTATATTAATTCCCATTATACTAAACATAATATTTTATTTAAATATTTTATCCATAGTTTTTACTCTTAATAAGTGAGTATTTATTCTAATTTTGCTTTAATTCTACGGATTCCTGATGCGACAGACTCTTCTTTAATAATTTTAAAATGACCTAATTCTGATGTATTATTTACATGAGGACCTGCACATATCTCCTTAGAAAATTCTTCATTAATACTTCCAATACTATATACTTTAACTTTTGAATCATATTTTGAATCAAAAACTCCTTTTGCTCCTTTTTCTTTTGCCTTTTCTAAATTCATAACTTTACAAACAATTGGTAAATTTGATTGAATTTTTAAGTTAATTAAATCTTCAATTTTTTGTAGTTCGTCTTCTGTTAATTTTCTAGAAAAATTAAAATCAAATCTTAATCTTTCTGGTGTGATATTAGATCCTTTTTGTTGAATTGTTTCGTCATCTAATATAATTCTTAATGATTCATTTAATAAATGAGTAGCAGTATGAAGTTTTTTTGTCATTTCACTATTATCTGCTAATCCTGATTTAAATTTTCCTGAAGAAGTTGTTCTTGATAATTCTTGGTGAGTTTTACATTCTTTTAAGAATCCTTCAACATCTATTTTAATTCCTTTTTCATCAGCCATTTCTTGAATTATTTCTAATGGAAAACCATAACTTTGGTATAATAAAAATGCATCTTTACATGTAATTTCATTTTGTCTAGCAATCTTTTCAAACTCTTTTAATCCTTTCTCAAGAGTTTCTTTAAACTTTTGTTCTTCTTCTTTTAATATTTCTAAGATTTTTTGTTTATTCTCTTGTAATATATCATAGTCATCATATGTATCTATAACCTTTTTAGCAATTCTAGTAATAGAATATTTTTCTTCTCCAATATTTACATTTAATTTTCGAAGCATTCTAATTGCTCTTCTAATTAATCTTCTTAAAACATAACTTTGTTCTAAATTTCCTGGTAAAACTCCGTCAGAAATAATAAATGTTGCTGCTTTTATGTGATCTGCAATAATTCTTATTTCTTTTTTATTTTCTTCATATTTTTTATTTGAGATTAATTCAATTTCTTTAATTATATTAATCCACATATCTGCTAAATAATTATCTTCTAGACCATTTAATATTGAGATTGTTCTCTCAACGCCCATTCCTGTGTCAATATTTTTTTGTTTAGCTTCAATATATTTTCCTTTTTCATTTTTATTATAACCCATTAAAACATCATTCCAAATTTCTACCCATCTTGAATCTTTTGGATTAAATATTTTAGGTGGTTTTTCTTTATTATCTTTCCAATAAAACATTTCTGTATCTGGTCCACAAGGCCCTGTTTTTCCTGCAGGTCCCCACCAATTATCTTTTTTAGATAAAAAAATAATTCTTTCTTTTTTTACACCTAAACTTTCCCAAATTTTAGCACTTTCAATGTCTTTGGGTGAATTATCGTCTCCAATAAAACAACTCACAGCAAACCTTTCTAAATTAATCTCTAAAACTTTAGTTAAAAATTCAAAACTCATTTCAATTGCGTCTTTTTTAAAATAATCTCCTAAACTCCAATTACCTAACATTTCAAAAAAAGTATGATGTGTTGTATCTCCTACATTTTCTATGTCACCTGTTCTAATACACCTTTGAACATTTACAAGTCTTTTACCCTCAGGATGAGATTCACCTAATAAATAAGGAACTAAAGGATGCATACCTGCAGTTGTAAATAAAACTGTCGGATCATTTTCAGGAATCAAAGAATGATTTAATATTCTTTTATGACCTCTAGATTTAAAATAATCAATATATTTTTGAATTAATTCTTTTCTTGTAATAACCATAAAAAATCTAAGAATATGTTATTTAAAAAACTTCTTTTCTAAGACCTAGTTAACTCTTCTAATTTTTTATTAATTTCTTCTAATTCCTCATCAATATCGCTTCTTTCATTAACAATTTTATCCTTTGAAGGGATAACAACCTTTTTCTTTATTTCCTTAATATTAACTCTAACAGATTTTACTTTTGGTAAATCTTCTGTTTGCATTTCTTTCATTAAACTTAATACTTCAGTTGAACTTTTTTTTATTTCTTTTTTTACATCTTCTTCTTGCTTGTTTAGATTTTTTAAATTTGTTAAAATATTTCTAGAATAAAGAGCATATGATTTAGCTGCCAAGAGTCCTATTTTAGCTTTTTTATATTGTTCAATACCTGTTAAAAAATATAATGGTTCACTCTCAACCATTTTTTATACCTCACCAAACATATCAGAATCAATCTTTGATAATTTTTGATTCATTTTTCTCATTTGATCATCCCATAAATTGATTTCATCTAATTCTTTTGTTTTAACTTGCTTTAAATTTTGTACTTGTTTTGATAATTCTTTAATTTTTTCTTGCATTTCAGCTAGTGTTTGTTGTAATGATTTAAACTTATCTATCTTTACAAAAACAGTATTCTTTTCAGGTAAAGGGGTATTTTGTTGAGATTGTTGAGGTAAATTATATTCTCTTTGAGGGGTTAATTCTAAATTAGTAAACTTTTCTTTGATTTTATTTATTTCATCAAAATCATCTTCTTGATTTTCATAGTCATAATTATCTTCAAAATTATCATTTATTGCTGATTTTACCATTTGCTGATTAAACTTTTCATTTATTGAATTCTTAGAAGGAAGTGTTGGTAATTCTGGAATTGTTTTATCCTCTAAATCTATTTTTGGAAATCTCCTTAAATTAGGAGCTGGAGGAATTTCAGGTATTCTCTCATTATCACTTTTAAAAAGACTCATAACACTTAAATCCTTTTTTTATTTTTATATCTTATTATTAATTTTATAATGACAACAATTATAAAAGAAAGGTATTTAAAACAAATTTTTCTTTTTTATTGATGCAAGAAAAACTTCTATATGATTTGATTGAAGAATTAACTGGTGAGAACAATGGTAGAATTGTTAATATTTTATTTAATAAAAAAGATGTTAATGAATTTAATATTGCAAAAAAAATGGAATTAACTATTAACCAAGTTAGAAACATTTTATATAAACTTTCTAATTTTGGATTAGTTTCATTTATTAGAAAGAAAGATCAAAAAAAAGGTTGGTATATTTATTATTGGACTCTTGATACAACAAAATGTCTCTTAATGTTAGAATCTTCATTAAAGAATAAAATTAGTGACTTTGAAAAAGAGTTAATTGAAAGACAAAATAAAAGATTTTATGTTTGTAAATATTGTGATATAGAAGTAACAGAAGAAACAGCATTAGATCATGATTTTACTTGTGAAGAATGTGCAGGTTTATACGAATTATTAGACAATTCTAATTATATTAAAAACATTCAGGCAAAAATTACAAAAATAAATAAAGAATTAGAACAGATTCAAATAGAACTAAAAGATTTAAGAGAAAAACAAGAAAAGAAAATGCAAAGGATTGCTAAAAAAGAACAAAAGATTGCAGAAGAAGAAAAAGAGAGAAAAAAATTAGAAACAAAAAAGAAAAGAGAAGCAAATAAATTAGCTAAACAAAAAGAAACAGAAGATCAAATTACAACAGATTCAAAACAAAAAAAACAAATTGTTTCTAAGACTAAAAAATCTTCTATAAAAAGTGAATCTAGTGAAAATAAAACTACTTCAAAGAAAAAGAGAACTACAGTCAAGAAAAAAGGTACAAATACAAAACCTAAAAAATAAAATGAATTATTTTAAAAAAATTTTATCAAGTATTACAAATAAGATTATATTAATTAATGTAATTGTATTTATTTTAGTTTGGATTTTGATTTTAATTTTTGGTCAACAAAATATTATTGAATTAATAGCATTAAATCCTTCAAATATATTACAAGGAAGAAATTTGTGGACTTTATTTACAAGTGTTTTTGTTCACTTTGCATTTTGGCATTTATTTGCAAATATGTTTAGTTTTTATTTTGTTGGGAATTTTGTAGAAAAATTAATCGGTAAAAAAAGAGTTTTAATCTTTTATTTAACTTCAGGATTTTTTGCTAGTTTATTCTGGAGTCTTTTATCTGGATTTTTTGGGACATCAATTATTGGTTCAAAATTATTTGGGAATCCATTAATTTATGGGATAGGAGCATCAGGTGCAGTATTTGGTTTTATTGGAATTTTAGCATTATTAACTCCCTATAGTAAAGTATATTTAATTTCAGGTCCACTTCTAGCAATAATATTCCAAGCATTAATTTATGCTATATTTCCTTCTTCTCAAATAATAGGAATTTTAGATTTTGTAATAAGTGCATATATTTTATTTTCAATCTTTTCAATGATTTCTTTTAATCCTTCAATGAGAAAATTAGCCTTACCTTTAGAATTACCTATGTGGGTATTACCAATAATTGCAATTATTCCATTAACAATTATTGGACTATTTATCAATTTACCTATTGGGAATATGGCTCATTTAGGTGGATTAATTTTAGGTTTAAGTTATGCAATTTATTTAAAAAACAAATATCCTAAAAAAACAAAAATTATATCAAGGAGATTTTCTTAAAATGAAAAAAGAATTTAATTTAAAAAAAGAATTTAATTCTGCTTTAAGTTTAGTTGAACAAACTAAATGGTATACTGTTTTAATAATTAGTATTTTTTGTTTATTTTTCTTAGTTGGTTTTATTTTTCCTATATTCTTTTCAGAAAAGATTTTAGAAATCATTAAAGATTTAATGTTAAAGTTTGAAGGATTGTCTTCAATTCAAACAATTTATACTCTTTTTTTAAATAATATACAAGCTAGTTTTGTTGTTTTGATTATTGGTTTATCTTTTGGTTATTATACATTATACGCTGCAATTCAAAATGCTTATTTAATTGGCTTTGTAGGAAGAAGTGTTGTTAATTTAGAAGGTTTATCTTCTTTATTACAATTAGTTCCACATGGTATCTTTGAATTACCTGCAATTTTTATTTCAATGGGTTTAGGTTTATATTTAGCTAATTCATTTTTAGAATTAAATCTTAAAATAAAAAATTCAAAAAAAAGAATAATAATCTTGTCTATTATTTCATTATTAATTTTACCTTTATTATTTTATCAATTTTCTGTTCTTCCAATAAATAATTCAGAATTATTATTAAATCAAATTTCAGATACAAATATCTTATTTTTAGGTTTTTTTAATTTTATTCAAATAATAGTTTTATTTTTTATACTAATTTCATCATTAAAAAATCCTGAAATGAAAAAAAGAATTATTCAATCACTTAAAGTTTTTATTTTAATTATAATTCCTTTATTAATACTAGCAGCAATTATAGAAGGCATCTTAATGACTTTAGCTTAAAGTTTATATATGAAATTATTTTATTCTTATTATGAAAATAGCAATTATTGGTAAGACTGAAGATAAAATAAAAAGTCTTGCAGAAAAAGTAAAAGAGTTTGGTTTTATTTATTCAAATGAAAATCCAGATATTGTTTTAAGTTATGGTGGAGATGGAATGTTTTTAATTAGTGAAAGAGTTTTTCCTAGAGTTCCAAAAATAATTATTAAAGATAGTGATATTTGTAATTTAGCTTGTAAATATGATATTGAAGTAATCTTAAAAAAATTAAAAGAAGAATCATATAACCTCATCGAAGTTCCAAAATTAAAAGCAATAAGAAAAGGACAATTTGAAATTAGAGAATTAGTTGGAATAAATGATATTGTAATTAGAAATACACTCCCAACAGAAGCAATAAGATTTAGATATAAAATTAATAATAAAGAATTTAGCCCTATTTTAATTGGTGATGGTGTTGTTATTTCTACTGCATTTGGTTCGAAGAAAGGTGCATATTTCTATTCAATTACAAAAAGAGAATTTGAAAAATACTTTGGTATAGCTTTTAACAATATAACTGAAGAACATAAAGAAATATTACTTAAAAAAGATGATATTTTAGAAATTGAAATAACTAGGGGAAATGGGGTTTTGGTTGCTGATAATAATAGGGATTATATAAATTTAGAAAGAAATGATTTAATAAGAGTTCATTTAATAGATGACTTTGCAAAAATAATTAGATTTGAATAAATTTTTAAGTAAAAGAAATTTCTTTAATATATGAAAATTAATGAATTATTAAATGAATTAAGAACAAGAGATTCATATAAAGAATACATTGAACAAAATCCTTCTTCTTTTTTTTGTGCAGGTTTTTTTATCTTAGGAGAAGATCAAGATAAAATTCAATTAGATTATTATTCTCCTTCTTCAAAAAGAATAACTAGTTTTGAATATCCTTTTGTATCATATCAAACATATGAAGAAGAGATATTAAAAATAAACCAAATTAATGAAGAAGATTTTATCCCAGATTTAAATGAATTAAAAAAGTTTATTAAAGAAAAGATAAATAAATCTTTTACAAGATTAATTGCAATATTAAAAGATGGTTATTGGAATATTACTTTATTAAATGGTTTAAGTATGTCAAGAATAAAAATAGATTATAAAATGGGTGAAATAATAGAAGATAAAAATGAAAACTTGTCTGATTTTATAAAATTTGACAAAAAAAATTAAATTTTTTGAACAATTACATTAATATTTCTTTCTTCCCAAATCTTTATAATTTTAAAATTGACCTTTTCAATTTCTTTTTTTAATTCTTCTAAATCATAAACATAAGTATATCTCTTTGTTTTATCATTCTCTTTTGTTGTCCAAGGAATAAAACATTCTTTTTCTTTATTTTTTAGTCTAGGTGAATTTTTACTCCAAACAGAAATCAGAGCATAACTTCCTATTTTAAGTGTTCTATAAATCTCTTGTAATGTTTGAGTTCTTTTTTCTTTTTCACGAATACAATGTAATACTGCATAACAAATACAACTATCAAAAAAATTATCTTCAAAAGGGATATTATTTGTTTCAGATAAAATAAATTTTACATCTTGATTTTTTAAATTTTCTTTAGCTTTTTTTAACATTTCACTTGAAAAATCAAGACAATAATATTCTTCATTTTTATTTAATTTAATACAATTTCGACCAGAACCACAACCTAAATCTAAAATCTTCCCTGATTTATCTTCTAAAAATCTCTTAACTGTAATTGGAGTTTCAGTTCTATACTGTGCCCACTTTTCAGCAATTTTATTCCATACTTTTTTTTGATTTTCCATATAAATTATTTATTTTTTAACTTTAAAATACCTTTTCTAAACAATATTTTATATCTAAAAAGATTTATATATTAATTTATTTTATTAAAATAATGAAAAAAGGTGATACTTCTAAAAAGAAAATTAAAGTAAAACCAAAATTCTCTAAAAAACAAAAAATAATTTTATCTTTTGTAATTTCTTTTATAGTTTTATCAATTATTCTTGTTTCTTATTTTATAAGATCTGGAAATACATCTGATTTAATTATTCCCAATTATTCATTAAGACAGAATTATTCTTCTGATGATAATGATATAAAAGATAATACTCCTACTAATATTATCCCTCCTAAAATAGATCCATTTAATTCTAATAAGAAAGTAGGTTATGATAAACCTGTTTTAGTAGAAAATTTAAGTGAATATAATAATGATACTGATATTTTTGAATTAAGTGATGGGGTTTTTTATTCTTTAAATCTCTGGAATGAAGGTACTTGTTATAATGGTTCTAAAGATAATTCTTTTACTGATTCTTGTAATGGAAACTTACTAAAAGAATATTATATTGAAAATGAATCTTGTATTTCTAAAGAGTTTGATTGTACAAATATATTAATGACTTTTTTTCCTGGAACAAAAAATATTGATGCTGGTTGTTATAAAAATGCTTGTGGTGGAAAGGTTTATGGAGTAGATTAT
>Ga0334893_1002444_pt1 | contig 13948 bp, 13 predicted proteins | sample GraSluR3_MG_5_FD_207218 | JGI IMG/M metagenome (GOLD analysis project Ga0334893, IMG submission 207218) | Sludge microbial communities from methane-producing bioreactor in Wageningen University, Netherlands - Granular Sludge_09_05-R3 | ecosystem: Engineered > Bioreactor > Anaerobic >...
TCGAGTGCTTTTTTATAATCTCCATTAATTTCATAGTATTTTGAAGTTAACTCATAATACTTTGCCATAGTTGCATCATTGTTTATATTCAATACTAAATTTTTCGTGTGAAAAATAACCTCTTCTATATCTTCAAATTCTTGATCTTCTATCATATATTCGATCAATTTGAGCGAAAGGTTAGCCTCCCATGATTTCTGCTTGTTTCTTTTTAACCTCTTAATAGCTTCCTTGAGAATAGTCTTTGATTGTTCAACATTACCCAACTCTCTTTCTATCGAGGCAAAACCTGAGGCTATAGATGATAAGACAATAATATCATTTAACTCTAGGGCTAGATTATTAGTCTTTTCATGATACTCTCGTGCTTTATCAATATTATGCGTTTTGTAGTAATATTCAGCAATATTAGCATAGCTATAAAGTATTGTTCGTTGATTATTAAGTATGGTTCCTTCTTCTAAAGTTTCTAAAAAAAACTCTAAAGCTTCTTCAAGCATGCCTAGTTCCATACAAATTACGCCGAAATTGAGTGTAAACTTCCAAACTAATTCGTGCATGTTGTTTTCTCTTGCAAGCTTTAAACCCTTACTACAAAATTCTGCACCTAATTTTAAATTATTTTTAACCTCATAATAATAAAGAACATATGTGCTAAATACTTCAGCTAAAATTCTGTCACTTAACTTTCTTTCAGTGCAGATTCTTTCTGCATTTGTTATTGAATCAAATGCTAATGAAGCTTCTCCATTATAGCAATAGAGGATGCTCAAAATTCTGTATGCTGTTGCAAGTCCCTCATAATGCTGAACATTCTCTGCATCTTCTATGTTATTCTTTATTGTTGAAATAGCTTCTCCTAAGTCAAGTTCTGCTGAGTTTCTTAACTCATGAACTTCTTCATTTATTGCGTCAATTCTTTTTATGAAGTCTTCTCTACCCTGCATCTATAAATCATCCTAGCATTAGTTATTTAGCAAAATTACCCATACATATACAGTATACATCAATTTAAACGACTAAAATAGAGAATATTGTTTCTATAATGAAAATTCATAAAATTGGCACAAATGAAAAACCAAAATGTTTCTCCTTTATTATTCTACCTTCGACTTTTTTATACTTAATTATTGAGTTATTAATTGGAGTTACCAAAACTCCAGTATCATGAAGTTGCTTATAAAGATGTGTTGGCTCAGATGCATAAGCAGCACTAACTAAAATCCTATCATAAGGAGCTTCAGCTGAATACCCTCTTGCTCCATCCGTGTTAAGTATTCTAATATTTGTTTTTTCTTTGAGTAGCTCTTTTGACTTTTTAGCCAAATCACTATTTATTTCTACTCCGAGAACTATTGAATTTGGTGCTATTTCAGAAAGAAGTGCCAATACATAACCGCAACCTGACCCTATTTCTAAAATCTTCATTCCATCATAAAGATCTAGAAGGTCTAGCATAAATGCAATCGTAAAGGGTTGAGAAATAGTCGCATTTTCACCTATAGGGAGTGGTCTATCCCTGTATGCTAAATATCTATAATCACTAAGCACAAAGTCTTCTCTTTTGACGATACTGAAAGCAGATAGAATATCTTTACTAAAACCTTTTCTTTGCAAACTATCAATCAAACTTTTCTTTGTCATAGCTATTCCTCCAGTCTTTACTCTATTATATAGAAAAAATTATCGCTCCACACTTGTGAAAGCGATAATTCTAGCTTTATTACTTATAAATCCTTATTTCCTCTCCAGAAAAGACTTTCTGCACATTTTTGACCGCACACATCTTTCCACACATTGAACATGTCTGCTCATCACTTAATCCTTCTTGGTCTCTATAACTTTCAGCTTTTTCGCTATCAATAGCTAATTTATACATTTCTGACCAATCAAGTTGAGATCTTGCGTAGCTCATTTTATCGTCCCATGTTCTAGAGCTTTTTACTCCTTTAGCTATGTCTCCTGCATGAGCTGCGATTTTTGTAGCTATCAAGCCTTCTCTGACATCCTCTAGTGTTGGTAGTCTTAAGTGCTCTGCAGGAGTCAAATAACAAAGAAAGTCTGCACCATGCCACGCTGCTAGTGCTCCTCCAATTGCACCGGTTATATGATCATATCCTGGAGCAATGTCTGTTACGATTGGACCAAGAACATAAAAAGGTGCTTCATGACACAGCCTTTTAGCCATTTCCACATTTGATTGCACTTGATTAAGTGGAACATGTCCTGGTCCTTCTATCATAACCTGGACATCTTTCTCCCAGGCTCTTTTTGTTAACTCTCCTAAAACAATCAGTTCACTTATTTGTGATGCATCACTAGCATCATACAAGCCACCTGGTCTCATTGCATCACCAAGGCTAATTGTGACATCATACTCTCTACAAATCTCTAGAAGTTCATCAAAATACTCATAAAAAGGGTTTTCTTGATTATGGATATTCATCCAAGCAAATAACAAACTCCCTCCTCTAGACACTATATTCATGAGTCTAGGATTATTTAGATATGTCTTTGCTACCGATTTTGTAATTCCTGCATGTATTGTTAGAAAGTCTGCGCCTTCACTAGCATGCTTTCTTGCAATGTCCAAAAAATCTTTTGCAACAATCTCTGAGAGCTCTTTACCTAGATAACTTAAAACATCATAAATTGGTACTGTTCCTATCATTAACGAACTCGTACCTATCAATTCTTTTCTAAATGCTTCAGTGTTTCCATAATTTGATAAATCCATAATTGCATCAGCTTCTAGCTTTTCAGCTAAAATAGCCTTCTTCATTTCATTCTCAATATTATTTGCATCTTGAGATATACCAATATTCACGTTTACTTTTGTTTTAAGTCCTTTTCCAATACCTCTAGGCACTAACGTTTTATGTAATTTGTTTGCTGGTATTACAATTTTACCTTTTGCTACGTTTTCAAGGATGTACTCCTTGCTCAGCACCTCATCTTTAGCAACTTTTAACATCTGTTCAGTGTAAAAACCATTTTTTGCAGCTTCCATTTGAGTTTTAAACATTTAAACTCCTCCTAAAAATAAAAATACACGTCCCGCAAGGACGTGTTTATAACCAAGTCTCCCTACGCTGGCATTATCCAGATCAGGTTAGAGGTCAAAGAATTATGGTTCTTTTTCTCAGCCAGCCAATTCTAGCTCCCTTGTTTATTCTGTTAGTGAAATCATAGCATATATAAATTATAAGTCAAACAATAATCCTGCGAAGTTCTTACACAATTCATTAGTGCCTTTTAATCTGTTATAATATAAGCAACAAATAGAAGTAGGTGAGGGGACTAAATGAATTTAACTGATAAAGACAAGTTTCACTTAATTTTAATCGTGACAAGCATAATTATCTTTGCTATTGGACTTTATATGGCTCAAGACAGAAGCTTCTCAATCTTATACTCTACAATGATGGTCTTAGGAGCAAGTGGTTTTGGTTATGGAATAGGGGAGTTTATTCAATCAAGGATTCTTCAAAGCAGTGATGAGTATCTTAAAAGAAAGAATATTGTTACAGATCAGAGTACTACTGCTTTTATGAGTATAAAAGCAAAAGCCAAAACATTTGATGTAATGAGCAAACTATTTCCAATATTTATTCTAGTTTTGGCAATATTACGCGAAAACTTTACTACCATTATGCTTTTACTAGGGCTTTATATTTTACTTTGGGGAATATTCATATATCACTTAAACAAAATTCACAAGAAACAGTAAAAAAATGGAGGCTTTTAGGCCTCCTAGTTTATTAATATGGATCTCTATTTCCAAACTCTGCATCTTCTACCCATTCTTCTGCATGGCGATGCATCTTTATTAGCTCATCAATAGTCTTATAATGCTTCTTTTCTTCATTAATCAAGAACATGAATAACCTACTATCTTCTTCATTCCCAGCTTCGTCATAGAGCTTTTGATATAAATCAATTGATTCTTCTTCTTTATCTAATGCTTCTCTTAGTAAATCAACTTGTCTTGGTTCCGAAAATATATCACTGCTAAACTCTTCCGCTTTTGAAAAGATATCTTTTGACTCATCTACCACAGCAGTATCTTTTAACTCAAACTCTTTATTGGCTAATTTCTTTTCTAAAATTTGTGCGTGATAGTTCTCGTCATTAGCTAACATTACAAAAATGTTAAACACTGAAGTGCCTTTATACTTCTCTGCTTGTTCCCTATAGTATTTTTCACCATTTTTTTCAAGGTTAATTGCAAATTCCATTGGATTCACAAAGATTCCTCCTTCTAACTATTATATTAGTATTATATCACACAGCATTAACTTTACCAGCTTAAAGTAGTTTGAGAGTTACTTATATTACAAACTAAAAGCTTTTATTAAGGACTCTTCATTATCTATCAAATCCATTAGTGATACTTGATTTGAACTTGCTAGCTTCTTATAGTCATTTTTCAAAAAATACGCAGTTGCAGTCAGTTGAATGGAGTATATTACATACGGTATTGCATTAAGTTCTTCATTACTCAGTTTGATGATTTCTTGGTATCCTTCAATGACTGTTAATACAAAGCTTATGAAAACTTCAATATTAAATGGACTTGTGTCGCTAAGCAAAGATGTTGATAAATAGCATATATCAAATATTCTGTAGTTTATGTTTGATATTGCAAAATCAATAAAACCTATTGAATCTTTGCAGTTAATCATATTGCCCAAATGTGTATCTCTATGTATTAGTTTTTTTTCAATGTCAAGACATTCAACCCTTTTGACTAATCCATTTATCCATTCTTCTGTTACCCCTGATGATATGATTATCTTGTCTTGCAATAATTCTTTCATACTCCTAGCCAAGTTGGCTTTGGTTAAAATTTTTTCGCTTAGTAAACCATCAACCGCTACTAAATCCATACTACTATGAAGTATCGCAATATTTCTTCCAATTTTCTTTTGTATCACCTTGCTTACTAGAGCTTCAGTGCTACTTATTATTTCGCCATGAATCATCTTATATAGGGCATAGTAATACACCTCATCTTTATAAATATGCTCATTTTCTTTTGTCAAAATTAGTTTAGGTACATTTACTTCTAAGTCTTTTAACTCATTAACGATATATGCTTCTTTATATGCATTACTGAAATTTTTGTAGCGCTTTAAAATATATGTATCATCTAGTAAGAAAACATTATTTGCGATTTCTTCTTTTTTTGCTTTTTCATTTATTTCTTTATATTTAGTTAATAACATCTTCTAGTATCCCCCCCTAAAGTTCATTCTACACAAAAAAAAGCTAGTAAAGCAAACCTTCTAAGGTTGCATTTCTAGCTTATTTGCAAAATGACAGGCTACTTGATGATTCCTATCAAAAATTTGTAGTTGTGGCTCTTCTTGTTTACAAATATCTTTAGCAAAAGGACAACGTGTGTGAAAACGACATCCTTCAGGAGGGTTTGCTGGACTTGGTACATCTCCTTTTAAGATTATTTTGTTCTTCCTTTTTAGTGGATTAGGGTCTGGTATTGCCGATAACAATGCCTGAGTGTAAGGGTGCATAGGCTTTACATAAAGATCATCTACTGAAGCTAATTCCACTAATTTTCCTAAATACATTACAGCCACTCTATCACTAACATGCTTAACTACACTTAAATCATGTGCGATAAAAAGATAGGTTAAATCTAATTTCTGCTGCAAACTTCTAAGAAGGTTTAAGATTTGTGACTGAATTGAAACGTCAAGTGCTGAAACTGGCTCATCACAAATAACTAATCTAGGGTTTAGTGCCAACGCCCTTGCAATCCCAATCCTTTGTCTCTGACCACCACTAAACTCGTGAGGATATCTATTTAAGTGTCTTTTAGACAGTCCAACAATATCCATCAGCTCAATGACTCTCTCTTTACGACTTTGCTTGTCTCCCCAATGATGTATAATCAATGGCTCTTTAATAATCTGTTCAACAGTAAATCTAGGGTTTAGTGAAGAATAAGGATCTTGAAAGATAAGTTGCATATTCTGCCTTACTTTTCTCATTTCACTATTCTTGAGTGAAAAAATATTCTTTCCCTCAAAAACAACTTCTCCTTCAGTAGCTTCATGTAGTCTTAATACTGTTCTAGCAAATGTTGACTTACCACAGCCACTTTCTCCAACTACACCGATAGTCTCTCCTTGATAAACATCAAGAGACACATCATCTACTGCTTTTACTGTCCCCTTATTTGCACTCATAAATCCTTTGCCAAGAGGAAAATATTTCTTTAAATTCTTTACTTCTAGTATTTTTTCCATTTAGTTTTCCTCCTCCATATTTTGAGGATAGAAGCATCTACAACTTGAACCATCACTTAAAGTTATTAGTTCAGGCATTTCTTCTCTGCATTTATCGGTAGCAAAGGGGCATCTTGGATTAAATCTACAGCCTGTAGGCATCATTAATGGGTCTGGTACAGATCCTTCAATTACATTAAGCCACTCTACTTTCTCTTCAATCTTTGGGATAGAATGGAGCAGTCCAATTGTGTATGGATGCTTTGGCTTAGTAAATAAATCTTCAATCATGTTCGACTCAACTACTTGTCCACCATACATTACAACTACCCTATCAGCCATTTCAGCTACTACTCCTAGGTCATGTGTTATGAGGATAATACTCATATCCATTTCCTTTTTAAATCTATCCATCTCATAAAGAATTTGTGCTTGAATTGTAACATCCAGCGCCGTTGTTGGCTCATCTGCTATTAATAATTTCGGTTCACAAGCAAGAGCTATTGCAATCATAACTCTTTGTCTCATTCCCCCAGAAAGCTGATGTGGATACTCATTAACTCTTTTGTCTGCATCTGGAATTCCTACGAGTTCTAACATTTTCTCAGCCTCTATGAATGCTTCCTTCTTTGGCAACTTTTTGTGTAGCATAATTACCTCTGCGATTTGTTTACCAATTGTATGTACTGGATTCAAACTCGTCATTGGCTCTTGAAATATAATAGATATTTCATTCCCACGAATTTTTTGAATCTCTTCTTTGCTCATTTTCAATAAGTCTTTACCTTCAAACAAAGCGCTTCCTTGCTTTATTTCTCCTGGTGGAGTAGGTATTAATTTAAGTAGTGAGAAAGCTGTTTGGCTTTTTCCAGAGCCACTCTCTCCTACAATAGCAAGAGTTTCGCCTTCATATACCTCAAAAGACACATTGTCTACAGCATAAACATCACCAGCTTCAGTATGATAAACTGTTTGAAGATTTTTAACATTAAGCAATTCTTTTTTCATAAACAGTCTCCTACCTTTTCAAATACGGGTCAAGTGCATCACGCAAGCCATCACCAATGTAATTAAATGCTAATACTGTTCCAAATATTAATAACCCTGGTAAAATTGTAATCCATGGAGCATATCTCATATAGTATCTTCCTGAATTAAGAATAGTTCCCCATGAAGGTGGGCTTGTTATACCTAATCCTAAAAAACTCAAGCTTGATTCTGCAAGGATTGCTGTGCCAACTTGCAAAGTCGCGCTTACTATAATTGGAGCCATACAATTCAAAAGCATATGCCTAATTACTATTCTGGAATTTTTTGCTCCTAAAGCTCTAGCTGCTTCAACATAATCAGATTCACGCAAAGCTAAAAACTGCCCACGTACCATCCTTGCTAAGCCAGTCCAAGAAGTTAACCCTATAACTAACATAACATTGAAAACAGATCTCTCAACTAATGTGACAATAGTTAGTAATAAAAAGATTACTGGGAACGACATAACCATCTCAGTAAACCTCATTAATATATCATCTATTACTCCTCCGAAAAATCCAGCAACTGCACCAATTAATGTACCAACTGTTACAGATACTAGTGCTGCTACTAAACCAACACTTAAGCTAATTCTAGCACCCCAAACTAATCGAGTAAACATATCTCTTCCAATTCTATCTGTACCTAAAATATGTTCGCTACTTGGGCCACTCATAATATTCTCTCTATCTATTTGATCATAGCCGTATGGACTTATTAGTGGAGCAAGAATTGCTATTACACCTATTAGAATAATAAACATCAAACTAATAAGTGCTAATTTGTGCTTTTTAAATCTTCTCCAAACCATTTGCAGATAGGTTTCATCTGCTCTAATCTCATTCATAGTTGCTGTTTGCTGAGCCATCTTGTCCACCTCCTAATCCAACTTGATTCTTGGGTCTACTACAACGTATAGAATATCAGCTAAGAACATTCCGATTACAGTCATTGTAGCTCCCAGCAAGTTAAAAGCCATAACTATCATATAGTCTTGCTGGGATATTGCATTAACAGCTAATAAACCTATTCCTGGCCATGAAAAAATTGTCTCAATTATTACAGCTCCGCTGAATAATATGGGCAACTCAAAACCAATCAGTGTGACAATCGGTAAAAGAGCATTTCTAAAAGCGTGTCCAATAACAACTTTTTTCTCAGGTAATCCTTTAGCTCTAGCAGTTCTTACATAGTCTTGATGCACTACATCTAACATACTAGCTCTCATATATCTTGCAATTCCTGCCATTCCACTAAAAGCAAGGACTATTAAAGGTAAAATCATATGAGAGAATCTATCTTGTAAAACAGTAAAGAATGGCTGGACCCCCCATTCGACACCCCAAGTTGACATGCCTGATATTTGCACTCCTGAAAATCTTAGTCCTACAAAGTATATCAACATTAAAGCAAACCAAAACTGAGGAAGTGCTCTTCCAAAAAATGCTACGGTAGTCACGACATGATCAAACCAAGAATATTGCTTCAAGGCTGAAATCATTCCTACAGGTATCGCTATTAAATAGATGACTATCATTGCCCAAAAATTTAAAATCAAAGTAGCAGGCAATCTTTCCAAGATCATTTCAAGAACAGGTCGGCCTGTTACAAAAGATGTTCCTAAATCACCCTTAAGAACACGTCCCACCCAATTAAAATATTGAACTGGCAATGGCTCATTAAGTCCATATAGCTCTCTAATATGTGCTTTTTGCTCTGGCGTTGCATTTCTCTCTGCCATTATATCAACAGGATCACCAGGGGCAAGATGCATTATAAGAAAAGAAATAATGGAAATCCCAATAAGGACTACCACCATTTGTATAAGTCTACGTAAAAAATATCTCTTCATGATCAATTAACTCCTCATCTATTACATGTAACAAGGCAACGAGCACTTCGTGGGAAGTGCTCGCGGCTATATTGCCTTAATATTTTTAGTGATATGCTGGGTCAATATACCATAAGTGATGATCGATTGGCTCTAGCGGAGACCAAACTGCATTCTGGACTTTATTGTACATTGCCTTTACATCGTTCGTTGTATATAAGAATATGTATGGAAGTTCTTCATTTAATAACTGTTGTAGCTCGCCATAAATCTGGATACGCTCATCCATATCATAAGTTGCACGTCCTGCTTCAAGTAAAGCATCTGCTTCAGCACTTATAAATTCTACATCATTAAATCCTACTAAGGTTCCATTTGGATCTGGTTCTCCAGCCTCATTAAGTTTAGCTTGGCTTGAGTGGAACATATTAAACGAGTCTGGGTCTACTGATAAATTCCATCCCCACATGTATGACTCAAAGTGTCCTACATCTAGATATTGATTGAACAATACTGAACGCTCGTAATATTCTACCTTTGCGTCTACTCCTACTTCTTTCCACTGCTCAATGGCCATTGCTATTACATTTGCTTTATCTTCTTCTCCTGCCATTGATACAATCACGAATTCAAGTTTTTCTCCATCTGCATTTTTTAAGAATCCATCTGCATCCTTAGTCCACCCAGCTTCATTAAATAATTCTTCTGCTTTTGCCTGATCTAAAGAGTATTCAATTACATCTTCGTTATGTGCCCATGAGAATGGAACACTGTGTGAATTAATAACTGTTCCATATCCTTGGAATACCACATCAATGATTGACTGACGATCTAGTGCGTACATTAATGCTTGTCTTACATTCTTATCTGATAAGTATTTATGATTTTGCTTAAGACCTATGTAGTAGTATCCATTATTAGGTGTCTCAATAAATGTTACATCATCACTCATTGTTGCCTTTATACGATCGATATCTTCTACTGGAATTCTATTAATAAAGTCTATATCGCCATTTTCAAATGCTGATAGAAGTGTTTGGCTATCTTGATACAGTCTTATCATAATTGTTTCAATATAAGGACCTTCACCCCAATAGTTTTCATTAGCTGTCAAAACTACATGACGACCTGATTGATATTCTGCAAATTTATATGGGCCTGTTCCAATTGGATCCCAACTATTCTTATGCTCACGCAAAGCACTTGCTTCTACTTCTCCAAAAATATGCTTTGGAATAATCCCAAGAGCTGCTCCTGCTAATCTTTGCATTATTGGAACATCTACCTGTGTTAAATGAATTGCTACTTCGTAATCATTCACTACTTCTACATGATCTACAAATTTAAGATCACTTGCACGCACACCTGTATAACCAGGGTCCATTACCATGTCAAATGTAAACTTAACATCTTCTGCAGTAAACTTAACACCATCATGCCATTCTACATTGTCTCTTAGATAAAAAGTTAAAACTAACCCATCTTCTGATACTTCCCAATCATGTGCCAATTCTGGCGCAAATTCTAAGTTCTCATCTGTTTTAATTAAACTATCATTAATAAAGTTAGTAATTCCACTTGAAATTGCATCTGATGATAATATTGGATTCAATGTCGCTGGTTCTCCAGAGAACCCATATGTGTACATTCCTCCAACTACTGGTCCTGCGTCTTCCCCATTGCCACCATTAACTGGATCAGGTGTTGCTCCATTTGAACAACCTGAAAAAACTACTGCTGTTGCTAATATTAGTACAACCAAAACTCCTAAATACTTCTTCATTCTAAAAAATCCCCCATCATTTATTTTATTAAAGTTTTTAACACTCGTGTTTGTCGCAAGGCTACTATATAATCCGGCTCTGTGAGCCCAAGTCCGTCCGTCTATGATAAACACTCCTTTCGACAATTAATTCTTGTATAAATATACATGATAGTTAAATGATATGCAAGCTTTTTCTTGAAAAAATCTATTTTTTCCAGGTTTTTTTGAATTTTCATGTATTTTATGCATTCTTTTTGAATAAATACATAAAAACAGCCTCTAAATAGACTAAATAGAGACTGTTAATGTATTTTATTCTGTTGGTGGTGTAAAAGTGCGCGCTCCAAGCTCTTTATCTAAATGATATATTTGGTTTCCATGCCCTTCAACTCTTCTCACTGTAGCTAGCAACCCAGCAAAAGTATCTTCTTCTTCTCTTTGCTCATCTACAAACCAGTTAAGCATACTAATAGTTCTATACTCTTTCTCTTCTGTAGCAATATCCATTAAACTATATATTCTAGATGTTACTCCCTTTTCATGTTCAAGAGCTTTTTCGAATACATCTACTAAGTTTACATATTCATTATCTGGATCAGGCATACCTGTCATCATTGGTCTTTCTTCCATTTCAGTTAAGAAGTTAAAAAACTTCATTGCATGAAATCTTTCTTCTTGTTCTTGCACTAAAAAGAAATGGGCGAATCCTGGTAAATCATTTGCAGCACACCATGAAGCCATCGCTACATAAACATGGCCAGAAAATAGCTCATAATTCAATTGCTTATTAATTGCATTTGTTAGCTTCTCAGACAACATTCTAAAACACTCCTTATGTTTAATTAATTTATTTAGACTGTTATAATTAATATAGTCTGCCTATATTATATCATGGAGTGATAAAAACATGAAGCTAGAACAAGTAATTGAAAAAATTGCAAAAAACAAGCAACAATACAAGAGCTCATTCAATAGATATGCAGTTTATGCCCCCATAATAAAAGTGAACAATCAAGCACACTTACTCTTTGAAGTAAGATCAAACAAACTAACTTCCCAACCTGGTGAAATATCCTTCCCTGGTGGGAAAATAGAGCAATTTGAGTCTTGGCGTACTGCTGCTTTAAGAGAAACATGTGAAGAGCTTAATGTAACATACAAAGACCTTGAATGGATTAGTGATCTTAATATTGCAAATTTATCTAACAGCAGAATAGTATATGCTGGGATTGGGCTATTGAAAAAGGATGTATCAGAATTAATACCTAATAAAGATGAGGTATATAAGATTTTCACTGTGCCAATTGATTACTTCCTTAATTATAAAGTTGATATTTATCAAGTTGAGACAGAAATGAAACCCCCTCCTAATTTCCCATATGATTTAATACCAAATGGTAAAAAATACAATTGGAATGGAAGGGGTTATGAAGTACCGTTTTTCAAATATGAAGATCAAGTTATCTGGGGCTTAACGGCCAGAATTATAATAGATATCGTTCAAAGACTAAAGAACTAAATTTTCCTTGGAAAAATTCGAGAGCCTACAAAGACAGCCCATGCTCTCTCTTCTTTTTTAAACATAAATCTTATCTTAGTTTGGTAAGTCATTTCATTTACAAGTAAAGTATCGTGACTTAAAGGGGTGTATGTATAATGCTTGTTTGCACTTACACCTCTTAAATTATCTTTATCCTTATATATTAAAAGATCTCCACCTTCATCTGTTTCATAATAACCTACTATATTATCAATCTCTTGATTACTCATTTCATAAGGCTCAACTTCTTTTTCTTCTAATAAAGGAAGCCCTAAAGCGCAGTTAACTGCAGCTCTCCAAATTACACTTGCTGGCTTACCACTAGTATTAGTTAGAACAGCTACTACTAAATTTTCTTCTGGTACAAACCCAAAGTTAGATGAAACCCCTGGTTGCCCACCACCGTGTTCTACTAGTGTAACGCCATGATAATTAGGCGTTGCCTTAAGTGCGTAACAATAATATTCTCCTGGGTTTGTTTCATAAACTGGTGTGTACATCTCTTCGATACTTTCTTTGGACACATAATTATTATCAACATCATTAACATAAACAGACCCATATTTAAGCAAGTCTCTCACAGAAGACCTAACTCCGCCACCAGCTTCATAAACTCCTAACCTAGGCCAGTCAGCAAGCTCATATTCTTTCTTGACTTCATTATATATGTAGTTCTTTGTTACTTCAGATAATTTTTCTATTTCATCAACATAAAGTGTGCTATTTTTCATATCAAGTGTATTAAGCAAGCTAGTCATATGTCTTGCATACGTGCATTTGCGATACTTTTCTAATATTGCTCCAAGCAATAAAAATACATCATTTGCATAGCTGAAATAATCACCAGGTTCTCCTAAGAGTTCAGTCTCATATCCATTTAAGTATTCTATATGCTTTTTAAAATGTATATGATCTTGTCTCCTTCCTACTGGTGGCAGTCCCGAAGTATGCGATAACAAATGCTTTATTTGCAGTTTATCCATATCTATCCCTGCTATTTTCAATCCGGGCAAATGTTTAGTTACTAAATCAGTTGTCTTCAAAACACCTTCATCAACCAATTTCATTATCTCTAAAGCAGTAAATGACTTTGAAATTGAGGCTATTCCCATAACAGTGTCAGGTGTAACAGGTAGTTCCTTCTCTAGGTCTCTATATCCAAAGCCTTGTTCAAAGATTACTTTTCCATCTTTACTTATCGCTATCGATGCGCCTGCTATATTTTCTTCACTTATCACCTTATTAACAAACTTCTTTAACTCTTCCCATTTTTTCATTAATATTACCCCCTGGTTTATTTAATTCAACAACAAACTTTACTTTCCTGCTGAAGATGACACTAGTAGTCAATTTAAGGTATAATAAACATAGTCTTTTTAAGGAGTGATTTATTATGAGAGTTAAATTCAAGGTTTTTGGCGGTCTTAGCGAAAAGTTTGCAGAGTTAATGAAAAGAGATTGGCATGACTTTAAAGAAGGAATGACTCTTGCTGAATTTTTGGAAGAACAAAACATGCCACCTAAAGCATATT
>Ga0334893_1002451_pt1 | contig 13916 bp, 14 predicted proteins | sample GraSluR3_MG_5_FD_207218 | JGI IMG/M metagenome (GOLD analysis project Ga0334893, IMG submission 207218) | Sludge microbial communities from methane-producing bioreactor in Wageningen University, Netherlands - Granular Sludge_09_05-R3 | ecosystem: Engineered > Bioreactor > Anaerobic >...
AGATATCGGAACCGAACCTGTGGAAGAACACCCATTCTTCAAACTGTTATAGGCGTAATACGCCTATATCAAATATTTTTTTTTATTATTTGTATGATTTATCAATCTTTGATCAATTACTAAAAATTTATTTATCTTTGTTAAGAACCAAACTGGGGCATATTCTTCCTTTTTATCTCTGGAACTAAATTTTCAATCATCAGATTATTAAAAAGCAACAAATAAAAAGTTTATATGCAATGGGCTATCAATTATATTGTATTTCATTGATTAATATTACTAGATGTAATCTGGATGAATAATTATTGAAAGTGATGGAAATACAAAGTTATATATGTTGGAAAACGGAAACCCTATTCCGGTGATAATGTGTTGGAAGTAGTCATACTAATCGTAGCATTAATTGTATCCCTGATCATTGTAATTAAATCAGCTGATGTCTTCGTTGATAACATTGTAGAAATAGGTGGAGCTCTGGGAATATCCCAAATAATTTTGGGAGTGACAGCTTCTGCCATAGGTACCTCTCTACCAGAATTTGGATCAGCAATGATCGCAACCTTAACCGGGAGTGCAGATCTGGGAGTGGGAACAGTAATAGGTTCAAACATCTGGAACATTGCCGGTATTTTAGGAATATCTGCCACGGTAGCAGGAGTAATTCGTACAAATAAAGAAGGTTTAACCCGTGATTGGTTGATGATGCTGGGCACCGGTTTAATTCTCTTATTTTTCATGTTATTCGGGGATATAAGTTGGCCTGCAGCTTTAGTCATGGTTATTGCGTATTGTTTCTATTTATGGGTGTTAATCAAAGCACAGCGGAAACATAGTGAAGGTAGTAACAAAGACGAAAAAATTCAAGAAGAACAACTTAAAGAAGACAATGCATTGGAAATAGATATAAAACAAAAAGTTGAGGAAAAATCTAAAAAGGAGATTAACAGAAAAACTGTGGCCTATGTTATCGTTGGTATTGCGGGGCTAATTATGGGTTGTCGACTTTTGGTTTATAGTGCAGATGAGCTGGGCAACATATTTGGAGTACCTGAAATGATAATGGGATTATTTGTCCTAGCGGTTGGTACCAGTATACCGGAATTGGTGGTGACTCTCACCTCTGCCATGAAAGGACTCCATGATCTTTCCATTGGAACCGTGCTGGGAAGTAACACCTTCAATATTTTAATTGGAATTGGTGTTCCTGCGTTGTTGTTAAGTGTGCCAGTGGATCGTATTTCACTGACCTTTGATGCACCAGTCATGATCTTTGTAACAATTTTATTAATGGCTCTTATAAAACTGGGTAAAGGAAAATTAAATAGATTGGGCGGCATAATATTAATGATAACTTACATTGCCTATGCGGTGGTTAGAATATTTGTATTTGGTTAGAATATTAGGTGAGAAGAATGTACGAAAAGATTTTAGTAGCTACCATGGGAGAATACATGGATCCCATAATTGAACATACTTTAGACATCATTCAGGAAAGGGAAACCGAAGTGATAGGTATTTATGTGGTGGAAACCTCAGTACCATTCCTAACACCAAAAAAAGTTAAGGAAATGATGGCTGCAGAATTAACTAGAAAAGGCAAAGAGATCCTGGATAGCATGAGGCAGGAATTCCAGTCACCCCAGCACTACATGGTTCAATTCAGAGGAGTAATGCGAGAAGGCAGCCCTGCTGATGAAATCGTGAAAGTAGCTGAAGAAGAAGGTGTTGACCTGATAGTCCTGGGAACTGGGAAAAACTTGGTGGACAAACGTTTACTGGGCAGTGTTTCCGAGAAAGTTGTTCATTCTGCTCCATGCACCATACTACTGGTAAGAACTGGTTAAAAATAGTAATATGCCTACCACTTTTAACTAATCGTTTAAGGTAATGGTATGGGTGTTCAATTGAAACTTAATTCAGTTAAATTATTTTTTTAATATATTAATAAAATAAAAATACAGTACAAATTATATATATTTGCACCGTAACAATTAAATTATTAAACATTTTAAAATGTATTTAAATAATAAAAAATTAGAATATTATGGATAGCAATTAATTTCCAGGTAAATCTACGATGTCTAAGATAACAAAAAAATATTTGGAAATACCTTTATTCTGAAGGTAATAATTAAAATATTACATTCCTTAAGCCGGAAAGTCTTAATTCTTAAAAAAAAATTCCTAGATCTTTAAAAATAAATGTGGAACAAAGAATACTTGTAGGGTACTTCTGGTGATATATTGTTGGAACTATTGGCACTCATGGGACTATTGCTCATTTGTTTGGTGATAGTAATAAAATCCGCTGATATTTTCGTGGACAACCTGGTAGAAATTGGTCTGGTTCTGGGAATTTCGGAGATAATCCTGGGGGTTACTGCATCTGCAATTGGAACCTCACTACCTGAGTTTGGTTCGGCAATGATAGCCATATTAGGTGGTAATCATGATGTGGGTATCGGTTGTGCTATTGGGGCAAATATTTGGAATATGTCCGGGATAATAGGAATATCTGCAATTTTTGTGGGTTTAATTACTACCACTGCTCAGGAAATACGCCGTGATGGAGTAATGGCCCTTATCACTGCTTTAACTTTAATGATCTCATTGTTTGTCATGAAAAGCATGTCCTTTGTTTTTGGAATTATTCTAATCTTGATGTACGTTGTTTACCTGTGGATTCTCATTAAAGCTCAGAAAACCAGTGAAATTGATGAAGTTAAATGTTGTGAAGTAACTGAAGAAACCAGTGAAAAAAGATCCTTAAAGTTGAAACCATTTTTACTGGCCTTCGTAGGGCTATTTGGCCTGGCCTTAGGTTGTCGCATAATAGTGTATAGTACCATAGAAATTTCAGAAATATTAAATATCCCCGGTGCACTAGCAGGTATTTTATTAGCACTAGGAACTACAGCTCCCGAGTTTTTCACAGTTTTAAGTTCAGCCAAGAAGGGATTGAATAGTTTGGCCATAGGCACAGTATTTGGAAGTAACATTTTCAACATATTAATTGGATTGGGATTACCTTCTCTGTTTGTTCTCATTCCAGTGGATCCTTTAACCATTTATTTCGACACTCCAGTAATGGTTTCCATAACTATACTCCTATTACTTCTAATAAAAAGGGGCATGAAACTCACCAGGGTAGAAGGTTCAATTTTAGTAGCTTCTTATATTATATATATGACTATACGAGTTTTAATTATGTAACGGAGAATAATAGGGATGTTAATTCTATCATAAATTTCATGGTATATTTTAGGTTGCTTGGTGATCTCTCTTGTAATATTTCCGTTTGCAAAAATTAATGCGCAATGTTTATATTCATTTTCAATAAAGTTAATTTAAAAAGGATTATGAAATTGGGGGTATCAAGTTGTCATTTATCAAAAAACTATTAGGTTTAGGCCCAAAACCAGTTATTGCAAAAAGCAGGTACATTACCATTGAAGAAGCTAAAATGGCGCCGTTTACCAAGAAAACCAGGGGACATGGATACGGCACCCTCATGCGTCCGGATGTTTATTATATTGTGGCATCGGTGGAATTAGGGAATACCACCACAAAGTGTGTGCTCACGGCTACCAACCTCAACACCAGTCGCACCTATCTGCTGGATAAGACCGTTAAAATGACCCGGGACATCAGACCTCCTAAAAAAGGTGAAAAGGTCTTTGGGGAAACAGTATGGCATGTGGAACTTACTCAGGAATCAGTTTCAGAAATGGTTAGGGACACCATCTTAGAATCTGTGAAGCGTTCCCAGATAAGCATAGAGGATGACCTTGACTTTGTAGTCCGTTCAACTGGAGTAACTGCTGGGTTTGCATCACCAAAAGAGGTGGGAGAACTCATTATAGCCCTGGCCAATGGTTGTCTGGAAGCAGGTATACCACCTAGTAAAATGTCCCCTTCCATATCCAAAGAAACCTTACCTAAAAAGTTACAGGACTTCACCCTATTGGATAAGGTTATGTTCGATGGGGCAGTGGTAAGTGTGGTTCCACCAACTGGTAGGGCAGTTGTGGCCAATGAAATGGAAGGAGAACTTGTAACTGCAGGTATTAAAGCAGGATCTAAATGGACTGAACTTGATTATCGTAATCCGTGCATTTCAATGGATTTTGGAACAACACTGGCTGGTAGGATAGTTAACAATGATGAACCCTACGCCAGAACTGTGGGTAACTTCTGCGGCCTGGCCGGAGCAATATCCGATGCCATTATCCGGGGAACCGATCAGGTAGATAAGCGGGGTGGCGCAGCTTTAGACTTGTACAAGAAAGGAATACTGAAAAAAGCAGATTGGAAAGCAGCTGAAGAGTTTGCTATGCGTGCCCATGAACATGTGGATATACGGAAAGTTCCGGAAGGAAGGGAAAGATTTGGAACAGTCCCTGTAGATCCTAAAGCTGCCTATGATGCTGGAACCACCTTAATTGGTTGTGATGTGGGTAAAGAGGGGGATGAAATTCCAGAACTCACCAAGCTGGGTCATGAAATAATAGAATCAACTGATATACACACTCTTTTCGCCACACTGGACCATGTAAGTGCCAACGTGGTTAAAAGACTGATCACCGAGGCAGATGATGAGGGGGTAATCCAGGAAGGATCACTATTGGGGGTCACTGGCAGGGCAGGTATCACCGGCCGTAAACCTGAATTGGTTTTGGAATTTGCCAAAGACTACTTTGAAGATGTTATATTTGTTTCAGATGCTCTTGCTCTGGGCGCAGCAGTAATGGCTAGGTGTATGAACTCTATGGGAACACCACACATACCTTTGGGTGGTAGGCAGGGAGGGCCATGCATACTGGGGCAGAGGAGAAAATTACAGAAAAAATAGGATGAAATGGAAATCAATTTAGATGAAATTTAATATAAATATATTTTATGTGCGGGGAATCTTGATTTATTGAGGATTTTTTGCCAATATCTTATTGAACTAATCCTAATTTAATAATCAATACTGTAATACAATATATTCAGTGAAGATTCCTAGTTCTATTTATATTTTTATAATTATAACCAATGAAACCTTAAAACTTTTAAGATTCGTTATTGGCAATTAATCATAGATTAATTTAAGGAACTAAATTATTTAAGAACTAAGGACATATTTGATTTATCTAAGGGTTATCTTTAAGATTTGTGATTGTCATGAAAAGAATTTTGTGGTATTTGATTGCTGGTAGTAAGGGTGGGGTTAACAGGGCCAGAATAATCAAAACCCTTCATGATAGGCCATATAATGTCAATCAACTTTCTAAAGAACTTGATCTTGATTATAAAACCATTAAACATCATATAAAAGTCTTGGAAGATCATGATATAATTTTTAACTCTACTGGAGAGAAGAAATATGGGGCAATGTATTTTTTATCAAATCGTATGGATGAGAATTATTCCACTTTCTTGGATATTTTGAGTAAAATGAATCATAGTAGTAAATAAACAGAGTCATTACGGTAAAATTAACGGAAAGATATAATATTAAAATAAATATTCAATGTTATATTTATAATCAGTTTAGAGGTGATCTAATGCAAGCAGGAGGACCTGGAGAGCCTGGAGGGCCGGGGTATCATGGTGGAAATGGAACCGGAATAGGTGGTGGAAATGGCTTGGGACCGATAAACGTTGATAACTCCCAATTAATTACCATTGATATTGTACTGGGGATTGCTAATATCTGCCTATTACTAATTTTGCTTTACATGTACATAGGCAGTTACCGAAAATTCAAATCCCAATTTACCTTTGGACTAGTTGCCTTCGCAATGTTACTCCTCCTGCAGAATGCACTATTCACCGGGTTTTTATTACTACACGAGGGTTTCAAAGGTCCTGGAATGGGAAGTCCCATATTCTTTTTAAACACCATAGAATTTTTTGCCCTATTAGTCCTCATCGGAGTAACCAGGGAATAAATTCGGGGAAAGGGAGTAATTAGATAATTCCTGAAATACCCCAAATATGTTAAACTCCCATATTGTTAAATAATTTTTTAATTAATATATTATTTTTAGAAACAGTATTTAAAAATAATAACTGATCAAAATTTTTTTAACTAATAAACTCAGGATGATTGTTAAAGATGGTTATAGCTATATTAATGGCTGGTGGGAAGGGCACTAGAATGAATTCAGACCTGGAAAAACCTTTGATAAATGTTAATGGGAAATTACTCATTGAACATGTGCTGGGGGCACTTCAAGATTCATCTCTGGTGGATGAAATAATAGTAGCAACCAGCCCTAATTCTCCTGAAACCACTAGCCACATGGAAAAACTTGACTTCCCGGTGGTGGTTACTCCAGGTAATGGGTATGTGGCAGACCTTTCATTCATACTTTCCCAAGAAGGTTTTAAGGATGAGATAATCCTAACAATTACCGCTGATTTACCACTCATCACCGGAGACATCATTGACTTGGTGCTGGAAGAGTACCATAAATCATCCACACCAGCCATGGCGGTGATGGTGCCGGTGGAGTTATTCCGTGAACATGATCTCAGGGCTAGTTTGGTGCTGGAGAATCTGGTTCCCTCTGGATTAAATATATTAAGGGGGAAGGATACAGAACAAGATGAGGAAGTTCTAGTCCTCGATAAAATAGAACTGGCATTAAATATTAATAGCCCCGAGGACATAATATGCCTAGAGAAACTAAGGGGATACTCTAGAAGGTGAGGTCATGGTTGAGAAAGAAGAAAGGAAACTCATAAAAGGGGAAGAAAAGGTTTGGAGTGAAATCAAAGGTTATCAGGTGGCTACTAATAATGCCCGTATCCTTGGAGAGCTCGAAGAACTTATTATCAATGACAGAACCGGTAAAATAACTGACGTGGTTATTAAAGTCGATAAAGGAAGGAACGTCACAGTTAAAGGTTCTAAACAGAAAGGTGATACTTTACTGGTACCATTTGGTAAAGTGGAAAAAGTGGGTGAATTCATCATCATTTCTGAATAAATCCTCTTTTTAAACCTTAAATTTTATTATATTAAACTTAAATGCACTTTAATACGCTTATCAAGCATTCCCATTCAATATAGATTTTTACCAAATTTTATTTCACTATTCATTTTTAATTATTTGAAATAACTTGTTTTTAATGTTTTTTAGATTATTAAGTCAACTTAAAATTGAGTTATAATAAAAGATTATTCCTTTTTTTTTTAATTGGGTTTTTTAATTCATCTAAATTTTTTTATAACTCCTTTTTAACTCACTCTTTACATAAAAATTCGAAAAATAAGTGAATTAAATAGATTATTAAAATTATTAAATAAATGAAAGAAATTACGGGGAATGATAGAAAAATAAAAAGAAATGGAGATAAAAGGAGATTTGAGGTTGTGATTAGTTCCTCACATTCCTTTCAAACTCTGGTCAAGCATTCTCTTGGTTTCAGCAGCCAGTTCTGGTGGTAGTCCAGTTATATCCATGCTCAAGAATCCTCTTACTATCATTGATGCAGCTTCTTCTTCAGTTAAACCTCGGGATGTGAGGTATAACACTTCTTCTTCAGCAATTTTACCTACTGCTGCTTCGTGGGACATTTCCAGTTCTGTGGATGAACCTTCCAGTTCGGGAACTGCGTAAATCATGGAATCATCCGACAGAACAAGGCCATGGCATTCCAGGTGGCCTTTAACATTCTGAGTTCTGCCAGCCAGGTGTCCGCGTGAGTAAATTTGGGACTGGTCCTTGGAAACTGCCCGGGATACCATTTCTGCACTGGAACCCTGACCTTCTAATATTACTCTTGAACCCATATCCAGAACTGAATCCTTTTGACCACCGAGGATGGACTGGAAGACAACCTTGGAGTTTTTACCAGTACAGTATGCAGTAGGATATGATTGGATGCTTCTAACTGGGCTGGTTAATATGTAATTACTGATGTAGGTAGAGTCATCTCCCACCATCACCCCGGTACGGGGGCGTACATCAACCTGTTCTGCCCAGTTATGCACCATGGTGAATGTGATTTTAGCCCCTTTTTTAAGATAAAATTCGGATACTCCCACGTGTAAAGCGGAACTAACATCTTCCCCGGTTGCACAGCCAGTTATAATGTGTAGTTCCGAATTCTCTTCGGCAATGATTACGTTATGAGCAGTTTGCATAACCTTCTCATCACCAATGAACATACAGGCTTGTAGGGGGAAAACTTCTTTAGAACCCGGTAGGGATCTTATGAAGTACCCTCCAAATCCTCCTGCATCTGATTCTCTAAGTGCAGTCTGTGCTGTGTATTTATCGGTATCGGGGGCAACAGCCTTCCACATGTAATCTTTTAACCAGCCGTATTTATCCAGGGCAACATTCATACCCATTATTTCCACAGATTCGGAAGTACAGGTACTGCACACCCCACTTTGATCGACCTGAACGAAGGTACCCGATCTTTCTTCTTCATTGGGGTCTACTCCAACTTTCAGGAGGGTTTCCTGCACTTTTCTGGGAACTTCATTTGCTCTGGAAACCTGCTCATGTTCACCTGCTTCTTCTATAATGAATTTTTCCAGGTCAATATCTTCACCGTAGAGTGCTTTCTTTTCTTTAGCTTTCTCGGCACGCTTTAGTGTATCTTGCAACATTCCACACACCCATGAAATCCTTCTTTTCTTATATCTTCAATAATCTCAGCAGGGTTTCCTGAACAGGCAATTCTACCATCCATAAGGACATGGGCTGTGTCTGCAGCCACGAAATTAAGGATGTAACCAAGATGAGTTATTAAAAGCCCGGATTTTTCCCTTAAACCTGGTTTTTTGTTCTTGTCCAGTAAAACATTTATTTCTTCTGCCAGGAGCTCCACATTCTCAATATCCACGCCAGAATCGGGTTCGTCAAACATTATAAAATCCGGTTCCTGGGCTAAGAGTTGTAAAATCTCGGAACGCTTGACTTCTCCTCCTGAAAAACCAAGATTAACATCTCTTTCCAGGAATTTCTCATCGAACTTGAGTTTATGGACCAGATCCATCATTTCAGGACTGAGATCTTTTTCAGCATCCCTTTCCCCGTGTTCGAGTTTTAAAAGATCACCCAGACGAACTCCCCGGATGGAAGGAGGATTTTGGAAACTTACTCCAAATCCTTTTCTTACCCTTTCAGTGGTTGAAAGGTTGGTTATATCGTCTCCTTTAAAGATTATCTCTCCCCGGGTTACCTTGTACTTGGGAAAACCCAGTAATGTCATAAAAAGGGTACTTTTACCCGCCCCATTAGGGCCAAGAAGTACGTGTGTTTCTCCTTTATCTATATACAGGTCTACATCGGTGAGAATTTCTTTTCCGCTTACTTCCACTGCCAAATCAGTTATTTCCAGTAGCAGTTTAAACACCACCATTTTTTTTCATTATATTAAGATAGAATATATGGATGTGATATAACACACCTTATATTTTATATGGATTTATTTCCTTATAATTGTATGAGAAATTTAATTAACCACTATATTTTGAAGGGATACTCTAAAATTAAAGTCATATTAATTCCTTAAATGTAGTATTAATATCTTATTAAGCTTTAAATTAATTATAGTTAAAGAATAAGTCTAATCAAATTTAGACCAGTTTTTCCAGAATATTTGTAAAAATAAAAAGTATAATAATTGGTTATTTCATGATAAAAATGTATTATATGGGGTATGGTACTTATCTGAGCATTTTAATCCATATTAAAAAATCTCATTTTGTTATTCCCCTATATAAATTTTTCTAAATTGTTTTTGAAGTAACCTTTATAATAACTATTCCTATATCCATATAATGTACAAATAATATGGTACACCGACAAAGCAAGGAGGAAAGCCAATGGCTGAGGATGATGTTAAGATCGTGATGTTTTGTTGTAACTGGTGCTCCTATGGTGGAGCAGACACTGCAGGAACCGCAAGGATGCAGTATCCTCCAAATGTGCGGGTCATCAGAGTTATGTGCTCTGGAAGAATTGAACCCCAGTTCGTATTAAAAGCCTTCCGAGAAGGCGCCGACGGGGTCATTGTGGCCGGCTGTCACCATGGAGACTGCCACTACGACGCAGGAAACTACAAATTAGACCGTAGAATGAGATTAATCTACAATTTAGCAGATGGATTGGGAATCGGAAGAGAGAGGATTCACCATGACTGGATATCTGCATCAGAAGGGGAAAAATTTGCAGAAACCGTTAAAATGATGGTTGAACGTATAACTGCTCTGGGCCCATCCCCTTTAAAGGCACAAATAGATGCTCCAGAAGAATCTGAAATGGAGGCCTAAAATGGCAGATAAAATTAAACTAGGAAACGTTTGGCTCGGCGTATGTTCTGGATGTGAACTGTCCATTGCAGATATACACGAAGCTATAGTGGACGTTCTGGGATTAGCAGATTTCGAATTCATGCCGGTTCTCATGGACGTCAAATACGATGAATGGACCGATGTAGACGTGGCCATAGTTACTGGAGGTATCAGGAATGATGAAAACCGGGAACTGGCACTGAAAGTAAGGGAAAAAGCAAAAGTAGTCATTGCATACGGTACTTGTGCTGCTTACGGAGGAGTCTTTGGACTTGGAAACCTACACACAGTTGATGATTTAACTCAAGAGGCTTACATCAATTCCGAAAGTACCTACAACGATGAAGGAATAATACCCAGTGAAGGTGTACCTCATCTAGAAAGTAGAATGAGGCCATTAACCGAAGTTATCGATGTCGACTTAGTTTTACCCGGCTGTCCACCACGTTCTGACTTGGTTGCACAGATCGTTATGGCTCTCTTAAAAGGAGAAGAATTACCTGAACTACCACAAACTAACCTTTGTGAAGTTTGTCCAAGGGAAAAACCACCAGAAGGAATGGCAATGGACAAAATTATCCGCCAGTTCGAACTGGGAGAACCAGATCCAGAAATGTGTCTAGTACCCCAGGGCCTGGTATGTATGGGTCCAGCAACAATTTCTCTATGTGGTGCTGAATGCCCAAGCATCGGTATTAAATGCCAAGGATGTTACGGACCTACTTTCAATGTGGTGGATCAGGGTGCTAAAATGATCAGTGCCATAGGGTCTGACTTTGGTGTGGAACGCGATAAAACCGTGGACCCTGAAGAAGTGGCCAATGAACTGGATGATATTGTCGGAACTTTCTATACCTACACACTCCCAGCGGCTTTAGTGCCCGCGAAGGTGAAAAAGGAGGGTAAATAAATGGTTACACTGAAAATGGAACCTGTGACCAGGATTGAAGGTCACGCCAAAATCACAGTGGATCTGGATGATGCAGGAAACGTCCAGGACACCAAACTCCACGTGATGGAATTCCGTGGATTTGAAAAATTCCTGCAGGGAAGAAACATCGAAGAGGTACCACGATTGGTACCAAGAATCTGTGGTATCTGTGATGTACAGCACCACCTGGCCGCAGCTAAAGCTGTGGATGCTTGTTTTGGATTCCAACCTGATGAAATTCTCCCAACTGCCTACAAGATGAGAGAAATCATGAGCTGGGGTTCTGTAATGCACTCCCACGCTCTGCACTTCTACTTCCTGGCGGCACCGGACTTCATAGCAGGTAAAGACAGGAAAACCAGGAACGTATTCCAGATTGTTAAAGACGCTCCTGAAGCAGCTTTACAAGCAATTGAACTCCGAAAAAACGCTTTAGATATTATAAAAGCCACAGGTGGACGGCCTATACACCCCACATCCTCCACACCTGGAGGTATTTCCACCAGCCTGGATGATGAAACCCAGAAAGACCTTCTAAAAAAGGCTCAAAGGAACGTGGAATTATCTGTAGCCACCCTTGACCTGGCTAAACCAATATTTGAAGAAAACCTGGACCTGGTGAAAACCTTAGGTTACGTGGAAACCTACCACACTGGATTGGTTAAAAACGGCGTATGGGACATGTACGATGGAAACGTACGTATGAAAGACAAAGAAGGAAACCAATACGCAGAATTCGCACCATCCGATTACCTGGACTACATTGGTGAAAAAGTTAAACCGTATTCCTGGTTGAAATTCCCATACATCAAGGACCTAGGATACCCTGATGGAATATACCGTGTAGCTCCACTTTCAAGACTTAACGTGGCAGATAAAATGCCTGACGCCGCACCATTAGCACAGGAAGCTTTAAATGAATTCAGAGGCCTCTTCGGATACGCCCATGAACCATTACTCTTCCACTGGGCACGGTTAATTGAATTATTAGCCGCCGCCGAATGTGCAGCTGATGCTCTAGAAGGAGACTTATCTGGACAAAAATTCCCAGATGCTCTGGAAAGAACTGCTGGTGAAGGTGTAGGTATTGTGGAAGCATCCCGAGGAACACTAACCCACCACTACGCCTGTGACGAAAACGGACTGGTTACCAAAGCCAACATAGTTGTGGCCACCATCCAGAACAACCCTGCTATGGAAATGGGTATCCAGAAAGTAGCTCAAGACTATATAAAACCAGGAGTAGAAGTAGACGACAAGATCTTCAACCTAATGGAAATGGTAATAAGGGCTTACGACCCCTGTCTATCCTGTGCAACCCACACCATCGACAGTCAAATGAGACTCGCCACCCTTGAAGTGTACGACAGCGAGGGACACCTCGTTAAAAGAATTTAATACTTTTAGAGGGTGAGAAAGATGATAGTGGTTAACAAAGAAGACTGCATTCGTTGTGGGGCCTGTCAGGGTACCTGTCCAACTGCAGCCATCACTGTTTCCCCAGAAGACGTCATATACTGTGATGTTTGTGGGGGAGAACCTAAATGTGTGGACATCTGTCCTACAGGGGCTCTTAAAACCGATGAGCTAACTTTGGATGAATCTGGTAACACACAGACCAGGGTCACCTTTAACCCACAACTCTGTAATGAGTGTGGTGACTGCGTCGAAGTCTGCCCACCTCAAATCCTCAAATTAGAGGCAGGTAAAGTGCAGACAATACCTCTACAGGGCTACTGTGTCATGTGCCAACAGTGTGCAGACATTTGCCCCGTAGAAGTCATTGGAGTGGAAGGAGTTAAAGAACCTAAAAAGACTGAATTGAACATCACCGGCCCAATCTACATTGTGGATTGTGTAGGATGTGGCATGTGTGTGGATGAATGTCCAGTGGATGCCATCACTCTCCCTGAAGTGGGAGAAAGCATCACCATTGACGAAGACACCTGTATTAAGTGTGGAGTCTGTTCACAGACTTGCCCATGGAATGCAGTGTTCATTTCAGGCAAAAAACCTGAAAAGAGAACTAAAGAACTCAATAAGTTCGAAGTTGATGAAGAAACCTGTATTGGCTGTAATGTTTGTGTAGAAGCCTGTCCCGGTGACTTCATAAAACCCAAAGCCTCTGCATTAACTGTTGAACTGCCAGAAATCTGTACCTACTGTGGACTATGTGAAAGCATGTGCCCAGTGGATGCCATTGATCTGGATGTTGAACTGGGACCAGCCAAACCAGCATCTGAAGAAGGATTAGTATGGGATGAAACCAAATGTGATTATGTTGGAGCGTGTGCCCGTATCTGTCCAAACGATGCTATTCGAGTGGTTACCAAAACCGGATTCGAAGTTCCTGGGGACACTGAAGTCGGTGGAGAACCATCATTTGCCATGTGTACCCGGTGTGGGGCTTGTACTGTTGCTTGCCCAGAAGATGCATTGCAACTGGTAGAAATGGACAAAGTTATTGATGGTGAAGTTGTTAAACGTAACAGAATACAGTTCAGTCCTGATAAGTGTACCGAGTGCGGTGACTGTGTGGATGTGTGTCCTTACAGCATGCTGAAACTCACCGATGACAAAGTACCACTCAAAGGATTCTGTATACTCTGTGACCAGTGCATACCTGCCTGTCCACACGAAGCATTGTCCCTTAAATAGGTTCAAAACTAAAAAAACGGAAAA
>Ga0334893_1002458_pt1:12500-13888 | contig 13888 bp, 12 predicted proteins | sample GraSluR3_MG_5_FD_207218 | JGI IMG/M metagenome (GOLD analysis project Ga0334893, IMG submission 207218) | Sludge microbial communities from methane-producing bioreactor in Wageningen University, Netherlands - Granular Sludge_09_05-R3 | ecosystem: Engineered > Bioreactor > Anaerobic >...
GTTCCTTTTTACTGAACCTTTAGGTGGCTGGCGGCGATGTGATGCATCGGAACGTCGTACCAAGCAGGATTGGGCGGAACAGGTTCGGATTCTTTTGGAAGAAGATTATCCGGACTGTGAGAAGGTCATACTTGTGATGGATAATCTCAACACCCACAACATTTCAGCGTTGTATGAACGGTTTCCGCCAGCTCATGCGTTCCGCCTGAGTCAACGACTGGAGATCCATCATACTCCAAAACATGGAAGCTGGCTCAATATAGCCGAAATAGAACTTAGTGCTTTATCAACTCAATGTCTCAATCGAAGAATCTCGTCAATTGAGATGATGGATCGAGAGGTGAAGTCTTGGGCTACAAAGCGGAACTACAATCAAAAGTCAGTAGACTGGCAATTCGATGTTACAGATGCACGTTGTAAATTGAAACATTTATACCCAGTGATCATTTCAAATTAAGATGTTACAGGATACTAGACATTTCAGTCGGATGATTTCTCGATAATTCACCATAATTATCGACCTCCTAATTGATAGTTGCACGATAGGTGCACGAATCAATTATAGAGCGAGTGCTCTGACGTCGGAAACACTGCACTGCTTGACCGGAAGCCTTGCACTAATTCACCGGAAAGGGTGCACTACTTGATTGGAATACTCACCGACGGACACGAATCGATGAAATGATGTATTTCCTTGACGATATGCCCTGTGAACTTAACGAATACGATGAGCAGTATACCAGGACACTCATCGACAAAATCACGGTCTATGATGATTACTTCGTTGTAGAATTTAAGTCCGGAATCGAAATCCAAATAGACGAGTAGTCAGTTATACAATTTTACCCGCCGCTCTTATGAGTTGCGGGTTTTTCTATATGTAAACATTCAATTGTTATTTGAAACCAAATGGTTTATAATTATCTCATTGAAGTATAGAGGCGCTCAACAGTCTTTCAAGTTCACGGAATGTATGATTTTACAAGGAGGCCAATAATGAATAAAAAAGATAACAATCTTAAAGATGGAAATATGGACCACAGTAAGATGGATCACAGTAAGATGGATCACAGCAATATGGATCACAGCAATATGGATCACGGCAAGATGAATCACAGCAATATGGATCAAGGCAAGATGGACCACAGCAAGATGGACCATAGCAAGATGGACCATAGCAAGATGGACCATAGCAACATGGATCATGATCGTGGTGCAATGGGAGGGCACGCCCACCACCATCATGGTAGTTTCAAGGAAATTTTCTTGAAATCACTCCCATTGGGAATTGCAATCTTATTTATTACTCCCTTGATGGATATTCAATGGCCTTTCCAAATCATCTTTCCTTATGCAGACGTTGTAGCAGCTGTCTTGGCAACAATTCT
>Ga0334893_1002459_pt1 | contig 13879 bp, 14 predicted proteins | sample GraSluR3_MG_5_FD_207218 | JGI IMG/M metagenome (GOLD analysis project Ga0334893, IMG submission 207218) | Sludge microbial communities from methane-producing bioreactor in Wageningen University, Netherlands - Granular Sludge_09_05-R3 | ecosystem: Engineered > Bioreactor > Anaerobic >...
TATCATATGGCCCCTTGCGGGGATGTTCTTAAGGGCCGACCGGGGCCTTGTGGCGTCCACCTCTTCGGTGGAGCTGGCGGGAAAGGAGGCGGGGCAGAAGATGACAGTCAAGGGTGAGCCCATCGTCTACGGGCTGGTCATCCCCAGGGACGCCCCGAATATGGAGGGAGCCCTGAGTCAGGTGGGTTCATCCTTGGCCAGGATGGCGGAATTGAGGTCTTCCAGGAGATGGGGCAGGACATCGTCGGGCGCAGAACATAAAGCCTGGCGAGAAGGTTCCTGCCGGCATGGTAGCATTGCTGGTGAAACAGCCGAAGTGACACAGAAGGGGCCCCGGCTCAGGCCCCTTCTTCATCGGAAAAGATCCTGGAGTAAGGGCAGGTTATCAGTCTACCCCGATCATCACGTTGGATGCCTTGATAACGGCATAGACTTCCTTGCCAGGTTTGAGGCCCAGCTTCTCGGCGGAATCCTTTGAGATCATGGAGACGATCTCCTCCCCGCCATTGAGCTCCACTATCACCTCGGTGTTCACTGCCCCGGCCTTGATCTCCTTCACCTTGCCCTTCAGCGCGTTGCGGGCGCTAAGTTTCATTTCATCCACCTCCGTCTACATACCCATAAGGGTTTATCGTTCTTGTTAGCGATATGATCTTATCACACATCGGTCCCTACGGCAAGCGGCCAGTGGTTGATCGGCTTCAGTTGCCGGTCTTGCCATGTCCCGCAATGATCCATGCCGCAGCGAGTCCTGCGGCGAATCCCGCCGCCATGTTCAGGTACAGGGAGAAACCGACCGTAACGGCCACAACCGACCACTCTCCCGGACCTCTCACAGATCTGGTGAACTTCGCCATCTCTACCCCGACCATGATCATCATCGCTCCGACGATCGCCATTGGGAAGGACCTGAAGATGGAGGCTATGTGACCGGCAAAGAAGAGTCCCAGCAGTATCTCGAGGGAGCCCTCGATAACGTTCGCCCCTCCCGTTCGCGCGCCGTAGTAGTACTGTCCGGCAAGGCCGCCTGCTCCGTGGCATAATGGGATGCCGCCTATGAATGGGCCCAGGAGGTTCATCACGCCCATGTTCAGGGAGAGATGTCTTACCGAGACTGATCGGTCCGGCCAGTACCTGGATATCAGTGCAGAAGTGGCGATGACGGCGTTGGTGGCGGTAAGGGGGATCTGTGAGAACCCCCCGTCTCTCATGGAAGGCCAGAACAGTTCCAGACGGAGGGGGTGAAGATGGGGGAGTGTGAATGTGACGGACTGGATCTGGGAGAGGTCGCCCCTGAAAGCCATCAGAAGGATGCCGCCGAGGACAAGAACCAGCGAAGCCGGGGCGAAGCGGTTATCCCTCAGGAGCAGTATAACCAGTATCGAGAGGCCGGCCAGGACCCAGGAGCCCCCGATCATTCGAAGGCCTTGCAGGGCCAGGAGCAGACCCAGCGAGAGCTGGATGCCCCGGATAACGGCCTGGGGGGTTCGGGATGCGATCCAGGTTATGGCCCCCGAGAAGCCCAGGATCAGCCATGTGACCCCCATGGCGAAGGCAGACATGAAGACCTGGTCGGGGGTCCATGCCTGGGCAATGGCCATGACGGCGAGAACCTTCATAGGCTCAATGGGCATGGGGAGCCGGTAGATGACCCCGGTAAGGATGTTCGCCAGTCCCATGAAGACCAGCATCCCAGCAGGATCGACGCCGCAGACGGTTATATAGCCCACGGCCAGCGGGAGCAGGGTCCCCAGATCGCCCAGGGATCCCCCGAGCTCCCGGAGGCTGAATTCGAAGGAGCCGATCTTTGCCATAATATCCTCTCCGCTTTCTATGACCTGTAACAAGAAAAAACCCGTGAACTGGGAATTGCCACCATGCTACGGGAAAATATCGCTTCCGGTCAAATACGACACATCACCCTGCGGTGGAGATCCGGGTCCCCGGGTATGGGGGCGGAGGACATGGCCTATTTACTGCAAAGAACCAGAGGATCCTTCTGCATCCTGGGATCGGGGAAGAAGGACGGTAATAATGAGTACCCACATCACCACCCCCGGTTCGATATCGATGAGGATGTCCTTTGGATAGGACCCGCCCTGTTCGTTCAGCTTTCTCTTGATCTTTACGATGAAATGATAGGATGAAAATTTGCATACTTGCTGGATTTCCGGAGAAGATGTTCGGCCCCAGTTTGTATTCACCTGGATCCTTGTTATTTTAAGGTCCGGGGAGGTGCTTGCTGGGTTGAACACAGGGGGAGGATATATCATAATGCCCTGAGTAGAAGCCTGCCTGAAGATATCTGGCCTTACTGGTGGAACACGGCGCCCAAACTGACTGCTGAGGAGGAACAGAAGATAATGGCAATAACGAAAGAAGACCTGATCAAGAAGGCCCAGAAACCGGCGGAGGACGCCATGCAGTTACACCCTTTCTACAGGGGGAAGATGCAGACCGCACCCAAGTGCTGCATCAGGGACATCAATGATTTTGCGATATGGTACACGCCCGGTGTAGCGGCACCCTGCAAGGCCATAAAGGAGGACACGGATCTTTCCTATGAGTACACCAACCGCGGCAACCTTGTGGCCGTGGTCAGCGACGGCACCAGGGTTCTGGGCCTGGGCGACATAGGTCCCGAGGCGGGCATGCCTGTCATGGAGGGGAAGGCCCTGCTGTTCAAGTACCTCGGCGGTGTTGATGCCGTGGCGATATGTCTGGACACCAAGGACCCGGACAAGCTCATTGAGACGGTGAGGCTCATCGCGCCATCTTTCGGGGGGATCAACCTCGAGGACATCGCCCAGCCGAAGTGCTTCCATGTGCTTGACGAACTGAGAAAGGACTGCAAGATCCCCGTGTGGCACGACGACCAGCAGGGCACTGCCGCGGTGAACCTGGCAGGGCTTTACAGCGGACTGAAGATAACGGGCAAGAAGATCGACGAAGTGAAGGTACGCTTCTTCGGTGCCGGAGCGGCCAGCATCGCCACGGCCAGGATCCTCATAAGCGCCGGGGTCAGACCGGAGAACGTAATAATGGCCGACAGCAAGGGGACGCTCCACAAGGGCCGCACAGAGCTGAAGGACATCCCCTACGATGTGAAGTGGCACTTTGCCCAGACCACCAACCCCGAGGGAATAGACGGCGGCCCCGAGGTTCTCTTCAAGGACGCCGATGTGGTCTACTGCTACACCAAGCCGGGTCCCGACGTTGTCAAGAAGGAGTGGGTCGCGACTATGGCGAAGGACGCCATGCTCTTTGCCTGCGCCAATCCGATCCCTGAGATATGGCCCTGGGACGCCAAGGAGGCGGGAGCAAGGATAGTTGCCACCGGCAGGTCGGACTTCCCGAACCAGATAAACAACTCCCTGGGATTCCCGGGGATCTTCAGGGGCACCCTCGATGTGCAGGCCTCGACCATTACAGACGAGATGTGCATAGCAGCGGCGAAGACCCTGTCGGATTGTGCTGAAAAGGAGGGTCTCTCCGAGGACTACCTGATCCCGACCATGGACCAGGCCTGGGTTTACCCCGAGGTGGCTACGGCCGTAGGCATGAAGGCCATCGAGCAGGGCATCGCCGGAAAGGTCCTGTCCAGGGAGGAGCTCCTGAAAATAGCCACCGAAAAGATCCAGTACGCACAGAAAATGACCGCCTGCCTCACCGACAACAAGTTCATTGAACTTCCGTAGGACCTGCCCCTGGTATTACCAGGTCCAGGATCTTTCTCAAGGGGGCTTTTAGGCAAATGGAGAGCCCTATTTCCTGTTGTAACTTCCAAGAGTCATAGTATATTGAGGAACGATGGATCCAGATGCTCTGACCGGAGAGAGACGAAAAGGAGAGGGGGGATCGGGTTGCTGCTTTTATCACGTGAACAGATACTTTCGGTCTTTTCCATGAGGGATGCCATCGAGGCGGACAAGAAGGCCTTCGTGCTGCACACCGAGGGCAGGGCCAAAGTGCCGTTGAGGATCAACCTGGAGACCGAGGACGGTTCAGGCCAGTGCATGTTCATGCCTGCCTACGTGGGAGGTCTGAACATGGCCGGAGTCAAGATGGTCTCCTTCTTTCCCGGGAACGCAGGGAAGGGACTTCCCGTTGTACCGGCCACGGTACCCCTGATCGACGGTGCTACAGGTCTGGTAATAGCGATCGTGGAAGGTACTACACTGACCCAGATCCGTACTGCTGCCATTGCCGGTGCTGCCACGGAACTGCTTTCAAACCCCGACAGCAGCACAGGGGCCCTTTTCGGAACGGGAGGGCAGGCCCCGGCCCAGCTTGAGGCACTGCTGACGGTGCGACCCCTGAAGGAGGTGCGGGTTTTCGATATCGATCCCGAAAGGGTCAGGGCCTTCACGAAGAAGAACGCCCCCCTGGCGGAGCGTTTCGGTGCGGCCCTGGTCGCTGCCGAGAGCCCCGGCCACGCAGTGGATGGCGCCGATGTGATAACCACGGTTACGACCTCCAGGGAGCCTGTTTTCGAAGGGGACCGCATTAAACCGGGGTGCCACATCAACGGGATCGGGGCCTACACCCCATCCATGAGGGAGATACCTGCCGACATCCTGCAGAGGGCGGCCTGCGTCTTCGTTGACAACAGGGAGGCTGTCCTGGCCGAGGCGGGGGACCTGATAATACCGATGAATGAAGGGCTCTTCTCTGAGGAGAGGATCACCGGAGAACTCGGCGAACTGATCCTGGGAAAGGTCGCCGGGAGGGAGAACAGGGAGGATATCACGGTAATGAAGACCGTGGGTTTCGCCACCCTGGACATAGTGACCGCCGCAGCCATAGTGGAGAAGGCCAGAGCCGCCGGGGTCGGTACGGAAGTGGAGCTTTAGTTCCAAAGGACACAGATCCAGGCTTGCCTGGAAGTGCGATCTCCTCCGGGAGGTGAGATCATGGTCTTGAGACGTTCGATCATTCTTCTTATCTGTTTGGCTTTGGCCACATCAGCACCATTGCCTGCGGAGGCAGAGACCCCCTGGCCCCAGGTAGCCTTTTCGGCCGACGGGGTTCCCATATCCTTCGAGGTTCACGGCGACGGAGAACCGGCTCTCGTGTTCGTTCACGGATGGAGCTGCGATGCCCGCTACTGGAGCGCCCAGACCCCCCTCTTTTCGCTGAAGCACAGGGTCATTATCCTTGATCTGGCAGGACACGGCCACTCCGGCATGGGGCGGTCAAAGTACACAATGGGGTCCTTCGGCGAGGATGTCAGGGCCGTCGTGGAGGCCACCGACACCAAGAAGGCGATCCTGGTGGGTCACTCCATGGGGGGCTACGTGATCGCCGAGGCGGCCAGGCTGATGCCAGATAGGGTGATCGGGCTGATAGGCGTAGACACACTGGAGAATATAGAGTACTCCATGACGAGTGAAGACCGGGAAGCGATGATCGCCCCATTCAGGGAGGATTTCCACACAGGGACAAGGGATTTCGTCGGGCAGATGATCTCCCCCCGTGCCGATGAAAGCCTGAGAGAGTGGATCATTTCGGATATGTCCGCAGCTCCGCCTTGGGTTGCGTTGAGCTCCATGGAGGAGATGGTCTCGCTGCACGTGACAGGGGAGCTTCCCGGGATCTTCAGTGAGGTTCGAGTCCCGGTCGTTACGGTCAACGCCGACAAGTGGCCAATAGACTTCGATGCGAATCGAAGGCACATGCTCTCATACGAAGCGATCGTCATACCCGATTCCGACCACTTCCTAATGATCGACAAGCCCGATGAGTTCAATGATGCCCTGGAAAAGGCTGTGGAAATGGTCCTTTGGGAAGCAGGCAAGTAGCCTGGGAGGACCTTCAGGTAAAGAGGGGCATGTGTAAAGGAGAGTGACTTCCATCAGAAGGAGACCTCTCGTAATCCTTGCAGCCCTTGCGGCGCTGCTACTTGTCTTTGCCGAAAGAGGTTTTTTTGGACCATCCGCGGTCAGGGTTCCGGAACAGATCCCTGCAGGTGCAGAGCGACTGGAGAACCTTTATAGGGAACGGAGGGGCGGAGTCCAGGTAGAGGCTGCAGGGGTCGTTACGAGGCTTCTCCCCGACGACAACAGAGGGAGCAGGCATCAGCGTTTCGTGGTGGAACTCCCGACGGGTCAGACCCTGCTGATAGCCCACAACATAGACCTGGCGCCTCGGATCGACGGTCTGAGGACCGGTGACCGGGTAGAGTTCAGTGGCGAGTACGAGTGGAACCCCGAAGGAGGGGTTATCCACTGGACCCATCGAGACCCTTCAGGGAAGCACAGAACGGGGTGGCTCGTCCACGAAGGGGTGAAATACTGGTGATCCTTTCTATACCTTTCTCTCTTCCAGGACGGCTCCCAGAAAACCGGCGGCGCTTGAAAGCATGAACCCCATCTCGCGGGACCTGACATCCGGTGGGAGCAGCGAAAAGTCGGCAAGCCAGGGGTCTCTTTCTATAACGAAGCCGAGCAGTTCGTCCATTTCCACCTGGGTCTCATGTCTGTACCCCTTCGTGTCGAGGAACTCACCGAACAGCTTTCTCCAAAGACGGATCTGATCTCCCGCCTCGTTCAGCATTTTCCTGACCTGCTTCGTGTAACCGAAGTGAGCGTAGCATAGCAAGGACGCATCAATGCCTTTTAGCTTCTCGATCGAGTGCAGTGCGGTTTCGATGTAGAAGCGGGGCGGGGATGCCGGCCTGAGCATGTACCTTCCCTCGTCCTCTCCGGGGACCAGGTGGTCGAGGCGTGTGAAGGTGCTGGCCGCTTCACCGGCGAAGAGGACCTGACCTTCATGGGTCCCGTAGAAAAAGGAGCGGTGGTGGGGAGCGTGACCAGGAGTGTCAACGGCGGTTATGCCAGGGACAGGTGTCTCTCCGGGGACAAAGCAGTCATCGTCCACCGGAGAGGGCTCACCGTAGGCCAGGGCCATCTCCGGTATGACCTGAAGGCTGCTCTCCCAGAGCCTTTCAGGGTTGAGCAGGTGAGGTTTCCCTTTAGGGTGTACGGACACCCTCGCCGAAGGGAAGGCCCGGAGCAGTTCGGCAAGGCCTCCGGAGTGGTCCAGGTGGATATGGGTGAGGAGGATATAGTCAAGCTTTTTCACGCCCAATTCGTAGAGCTCTTCGATAAGGATCGAAGCGGTTGATGTGGGACCCACGTCGACAATGGTATTCCGTTTTCTCTCTTCGTCCCTGACAAGCCAGATCCCGAAGAAGTCGTGGTAGCCATCCATATCCAGGGGAAGGTCGACAAGGCTCACAGAAATACCAGGTGTTATCTCCAGGTCGAGGATCTTCATGGTCATTCACCTCAAAAGCTGATCGTGGTTTCAGGTTCTTGCCGCACGGCATGGAACATTATCCCGGAGTGGCGCCGATTTAACAACAGCTCCTGTTCACCGAAGGCTTGACAATCGATGTTAAATGGGCTAGGTTTTGGTATATCGGTTACATTTCAGTTGCATAACAGCTGTATACCAGTAAGGGGATGCGAACCTTGAGAGAGAGAACGAAGACCGATTCAGTTTACGAGGAGATCAAGAGGTTGATCCTCAGGGGGGAACTCTCCAGTGACACACCTATTTCGGAGAACTACCTCGCCCAGAGGTTCGGAATAAGCCGGACGCCTATCCGTGAGGCCCTTAAGCGGCTTGATATGGAGGGTTTTGTCAGGATCATCCCCAACCAGGGTGTCTTTGTCCGCGACGTTTCCATCAGCGAGGTCAAGGAGATATATGACCTGCGGATAGCCTTGGAGGAGTTTGTCGTAAAGGAACTTGCCAACACCCTGTCAGAAGACGATCTCTCTGCCCTCGAGGGGAACCTTGCCAGGCAGGAAGAAGCCCTCCTTAGAAATGATGCCTTTGCTTTCCATGAAGAGGACCGTAAGTTCCACGACTATTTCATGAAGACCTACGGCAATGCCATGATCACGGACTTCATAACGAACCTGCGTGACCGCATCGAGGGGATCAACGTTAACATGCTGAAGCAGCCAGGGAACATGGAACTTTTTTGGAGTGAGCACAGAAGGATACTGGAAGCCCTCCGCAGAAAGGACGGAGAGGGGGCGACCAAAGAGATGGATGAGCACCTGAAGGGCGGCAAGGAGAGACTACTCAGGGGCTGATCCGCAGACAGGGTAAGGCAGTGACCGTTTCTGATCCTGAGAGGAGGGATAGCGAAAGGGGCAGAGGAGATGTTTTCCCCGACTGGGAGTAAAAAACCTGTGAGGGAGGTGAACTGTCCGGACTTCGCCGGACAGGACGTTAAGATGAGGAAATTGCTGACAGGAATACTGGTATTGGTTTTGCTCTTCGGATTGGCAAGCGTTGACGTGGCTTCAGCCGCGCTCAAGGGCGAGTACAAGCTCACCATGAACGTCACCACCGATACAGCCTGGGGCCAGGGCGGGGTCAAGTTCGCCGAACTGGTCAAGGAGTACACCGGCGGCAAGGTGAACGTAAAGGTCTATCCCAGTGCCCAGCTTGTCGGCGGCGACCAGATGCGCCAGGCAGAAATGGTCTCCAGCGGTGCGATAGACTTCATGCTCAACTCCACGATCAATATTGCCCCGATCATCCCGGAATGCAACGCCTTTTCGCTCCCTTTCATGTTCCCCAGCTACGAGGCCGTTGATGCCGTGACCGGCTCGGCAGCGGGCCAGATGGTCCTCGACGCCCTTGTGAAGCACAACATGGTCGGGTTGGCATGGGGCGAGAACGGTTTTCGTGAGCTCACAAACAATGTTAGGCCCATAGCGCACCCCGATGACATGAAGGGTCTCAAGATCAGGGTCGTAACACCTATATACATTGATATCATGAGAGCCCTCGGCGCGAACGCCATCGCCATGAACTGGGGCGAGGTCTTCACCTCGCTGCAGCAGGGTGTTATCGACGGGCAGGAGAACCCCATCGTCGGGATAATTATTCCGAACAAGATCTACGAGGTCCAGAAGTATCTCACCAACTGGCACTATTCCTACGACGCCCTTATACTGGCCGTCAACAAGAACGTTTGGGAGAGCTTCGATCCCGATATCAAGGAGCAGATCAAGAAGGCTGCCGTCGATGCAATGCAATGGCAGGTCCACGACGTGAGCCGTGTAGGCCTGGGAGATGGCATCGAGTTCCTGAAATCCCAGGGTATGACAGTGACCGATCCTACTCCGGAGCAGCTTGCCGCATTCCGCGAAATGACCAAGGCTGTCTATGAGAAGTGGTCCGCAAATGTAGGCGCCGATATCGTAAAAGCCTTCGAGGAGGCCGTCTCAAGCTTCAAATAACAGACCATGCTCAAGGGGGGCCGCAAGAGCGGCTCCCCTGTTCCCGTCCCGGGAGAGGCATCTGTCGGGGATCATCCGGTCCGATAGGAAGGGAACGGTGCTAAGAATGTTCAAGTTACTTGACAGGATCGAAGAGTGGATCTGTGTCGCGATGCTTTTCTTTATGGCCATGCTGGCCTTTGTCAATGTGATCGTAAGGTACCTGACGACTTTCTCTTTTTCCTTCTCGGAGGAGCTGCTTGTGAACCTCTTTGTCTGGATAACGATGCTTGGGGCTTCGATCGCGACCCGGAAGGGATCCCTGATCGGCGTCAGTTATCTCTTTGACAGGATGCCCATCTGGCTTAAGAAGTTCTCGACTGTGGTATTCGTCCTCTGCGGAGTAACCCTTTTCGGCCTTCTCACCATGCATGGGATCGATATGGTCAAGAGCGAGTACAGGTCCGGAATGACCACCTACTCCATGGCGCTGCCTATGTGGATCTTCGGAATGGCGGTACCTGTCTGTGCCTTTATCCTGATCCTGAGAACGATCCAGAGGGGAGTAAATGAATGGAAGGACCTGTCTGGGCCACAGGCGGGATCCTGCCCGGAGGTGGACCAAAGATGAGCATTGATCCGGGTGTTATACTGTTAGGCCTTTTCTTTATCTTCCTTGCCTTCAAGGTACCCATAGCCGTCGCTCTCGGCATGGCGGGGATGGCTGTTGTCTACTGGTACAACCTGGGAGCACAGATGTTCGCCCCCGTGTTCTTTGCCAACATCTCCAAATTTTCACTACTGGCCATACCGTTCTTCATCCTCGCCGGGGTCATCATGGGGAGGGCCAAGATCTCCGACAAGATCATCAGGCTGATAATGCTCATGGTGGGACCAGTGAGCGGAGGAATGGCAATTGTGACGATAATCACGGCCCTCTTCTGGGGAGCCGTTTCAGGTTCGGGGCCGGCTACCGTCGCCGCCCTCGGTACCATTCTCATCCCGGGCATGGTCAAGGCCGGTTACGACAGGGATTTCGCTGCCGCCCTGACCTCATCGGCAAGCGGATTGGCCATAGTGATCCCTCCGAGCATCGGCTTTATCGTCTACGGTGTTATCACAGGAACCTCGATCAGCGAACTGTTCCTTGCCGGGATAATTCCCGGGATCCTGGTGGGTCTCTTTCTGATAGTCGCTGCCTTTATCATCTCCGTGGCGCGAGGCTACAAGGGCGACAGGTTCGGAACGGCAAAGGAGGTCCTAACGGCCTTCAAGGATGCCTTCTGGGCTCTGCTCACCCCAGTGATAATCCTGGGGGGGATATACGGGGGGATCTTCACACCCACGGAAGCCGCTGCTGTTGGAGTGGCCTACGGCCTTTTCGTAGGCTTCGTCGTCTACCGTACGCTCACCCTCAAGGACCTTTACGAACTCCTTGTGGACGCCTGCGCTTCTTCAGCGGTGGTGATGCTGGTAGTCGCCTTTGCCGGGATCTTCGGATGGGCCATGATGGTCCTGGGGGTCGTTGAGAGGGTCTCCGAGGCGGTCATAACCATGAGTTCCAACCCCTTCGTAGTGATAGCCCTGATCAACGTAATACTGATCATATCGGGGATGCTACTGGACGCCATTTCTATCTATTACCTTCTGATGCCGATTTTCATGCCCGTCATCGCCCATTTCGGTTGGGACCCGGTCTGGTTCGGGGTGGTTATGACCATCAACCTTGCCATAGGCCAGGTCACGCCCCCCGTGGCGGTCAACCTGTACGTTGGCTGCAATGTGGCGGGGATCTCCATGGATGAAATATCCAGGGCGGTGATCCCGTTCCTTTTGGCTTCTATTGTGGCCCTGGTGGTGATCGTCTACCTGCCGGGCATTACCCTTTGGCTGCCGAACCTGCTGATGCGTTAGCGAATGTCCCGAACAACAAGGTCATACCTGGCAACAGGACCGGGTGATCATTATCAGGAAGAGGGGTGAGGGATCCTTGAGCGCAAAGAAAGTTAAGGAGAAGAAGGGCCTGGACAAGTACCCCAGGACGCTTCTCGGGCAGTTCTACAGGACCATGCTTACCATAAGGTCTTTCGAAAAAAAAGTGGAGGAGAAGTTCCTGGCCGGGGAGATCCCCGGGTTCGTTCACCTTTACATCGGTGAAGAGGCCATAGCGACAGGTGTGATGGCCAACCTGACCAGGGAAGACCACATCCAGAGCACCCATAGGGGACACGGTCACACGATAGCCAAAGGGGCCGACCTCAAGAGGATGATGGCCGAAATATTCGGCAAGAGGGAAGGGTGCTGCAAAGGCAAGGGCGGTTCAATGCATATTGCGGATTTCAGCGTAGGTATGCTGGGGGCCAACGGAGTGGTGGGCGGAGGGTTCAACCTCGCGACGGGGGCGGCCCTTGCCTCGAAGATGCAGGGAAAGGATACCGTGGCAGTGGTGTTTTTCGGTGACGGCGCCTCGAACAGGGGAACATTCCACGAAGCGGCCAACATGGCAGCGGTCTGGAAACTTCCTGTGGTCTTTGTCTGCGAGAACAACCAGTATGCTTCCACCACGCCCTACAGGACGACAACTTCCGTCGAGGATATCGCGGTCAGGGCAGCGGGCTACGGGATGCCCGGGGTAATAGTGGACGGAAACGACGTATTTGCAGTATACGAAGAGTCGCAAAAGCTGATCGAGCGGGCGAGAAGGGGTGAGGGCCCTTCACTTCTGGAGTGCAAAACCTACAGGGTCAAGGGGCACTTTGTAGGGGACCCGGAGCGCTACAGGACAAAGGATGAGGTACAGAAGGTCTGCGAGAGCAACGACCCCATCGACCGGTTCGAGTGCACCGTCCTGGACGGCAAGCTTTTCAGCAGGGAGGAGCTTGATGCGATAAAAGCCTCGGCCGGCAAGGAAGTCGAAGAGGCTCTCGAGTTCGCCAGGAACGCCGAGGAGCCGGAAGTTTCGGAACTCTTCGCGGACGTCTACGCGTAAGGATGGGTTGGTGACAGGATCATGAGAGAGATAACGTTTTCCCAGGCAACCCTTGAAGCAATGGACGAGGAGATGACCCGTGATGAGAGGGTCTTCGTCATGGGTGAGGATATCGCCAGGCAGGGTGGAATCTTCGGACAGTTCAAGGGACTTCCCGACAAATTCGGCACGGAACGGGTGAAGGACACCCCCATAAGCGAGACGGCCATCGTCGGAGCGGCCATAGGAGCTGCCCTGACGGGCATGAGGCCTGTAGCTGACATGCACTTTGCCGATTTCATGGGCGTCTGCATGGATGAGATATTCAACCAGATGGCGAAGATACACTACATGTTCGGTGGTCAGAGGTCGGTCCCTATGGTGCTAAGGGCCCCTGACGGACTGATCAACCAGGCAGCCGCACAGCACTCCCAGAGCATAGAGGCCTGGTTCATGCACATCCCGGGACTGAAGGTGGTCATACCCTCCAACCCTGCCGATGCGAAGGGGCTTCTGAAATCTGCCATAAGGGACGATAACCCAGTGATCTACTTCGAGCACAAGGCCCTTTTCAGCACCAGGGGACCTGTCCCTGATGGCGAGGTGCTGACCCCTATAGGCAAGGCCAAGGTGGCAAGGGAGGGGAGCGATGTGACCCTCATATCCTACTCTCACTGTATGGGTCTTTCCCTGAAGGCGGCAGATATCCTTGCCGGCGAAGGTGTATCGGTGGAGTGCATAGACCTGAGGACCATTTCCCCTATCGACAAGGAAACCGTTCTTGCCTCGGTGGCCAAGACCACCAGGCTTGTTATTGCCCACGAAGCGGTAAAACAGGGAGGTGTGGGAGCCGAGATATCGGCCATAGTAGCCGAGGAGGGGATCGACTTCCTCGACGCCCCTATCGTCAGGGTAGGGGCGCCCTTTACCCCTGTCCCCTTTGCGAGGCCCCTGGAGCAGGCCTACAGGGTCACCCCCGAGAAGATCGCCGAAGCGATCCGGGGACTCTTCTGAGAGGACTCCTGGAAATGACATGTGAGGAAAACCGATGGAACAGGTGACCATGCCCAAGCTGGGGCTGACGATGACGGAGGGTACCGTTTCGAAGTGGAAAGTCTCCCCTGGTGACAGGATAAAAAAGGAGGAAGTACTCCTGGTCGTTGCCACCGACAAGCTGACCTACGATGTGACATCACCCATCGATGGTGTCGTACTTGAGATACTGGTCAACGAGGGGGAGACTGTTCCCGTTGGCAATGTCCTGGCGGTCCTGGGAGAGGCGGGAGAGAAGATATCTGCCGCGGATCGGCAAGGGGAGAGGCCCGAACCCGGGCTAAAAGAGGCAGTAAAGCGACCCTCAACCTCGACACCTCTGTCCAGAGAAGTTGAAACGAATGAGGATGTCCCCGGACCAGGGAGCAAGGGGCAGACAGCTGCGGTGTCCCCCCTCGCAAGGAAGTGGGCAAGGTCTTTCGGGCTCGACATCGGCTCTATAGAAGGTAGCGGTCCCGGCGGCCGGGTAGTGAAGGACGACGTTATGAAGGCCTCGGCAAGGTACCGTGCGACCCCGCTGGCGCGAAAGATCGCAAGGGAAGCTGGTATCACCGTGCAGGAGATACCCGGGACAGGCCCAATGGGCAGGACCACTGCCGGGGATGTGAAGGCA
>Ga0334893_1002471_pt1 | contig 13819 bp, 16 predicted proteins | sample GraSluR3_MG_5_FD_207218 | JGI IMG/M metagenome (GOLD analysis project Ga0334893, IMG submission 207218) | Sludge microbial communities from methane-producing bioreactor in Wageningen University, Netherlands - Granular Sludge_09_05-R3 | ecosystem: Engineered > Bioreactor > Anaerobic >...
TTCTGTGATTATAATTTTGGCAGACAGTACCTTATCTGTATTTACAGTAAGTATTAATGGGAAAAGCATGGGTCAAGTTCATAGAAAGAATCAGGTTTATATGATTGTGGATTCCGTTGAAAAAGATTTGAGTCGTAAATATGGAACAGAAGCTTTTGTCAAAGATAGTATGATTTCCTTTAAGAAAGAAAAAGTTTCTGAAATAGAGCCTTTAAACGAAGAAGAAGTTATTCGTGAACTTTCAAAATCTGAGAACTCCTTTTTAAAGTCCTGGGTAATGACGGTAGAAGGTGACAATGTCGTTGCGTTAAATAGCAAGGAAAAAGCCGACCGGCTTATAAATGATCTTAAAAACCACTTTCTTAAGGAGGGTGGTCAATACCAGGATGTTTATTTTAAGGAGGCAGTAGAGATAAAAGAAAAGAATTTGCATGCAAATGAATTATTCGCATATGAAGATGCGCTTAGATATATTTTGACGGGCACTACCGAATGGAAAGAACATCAAATAAGGAGAGGAGAAAGCTTATGGACAATTGCTGAAAGGCATCAGATTTCTCTTGAAGATTTGGAGTCAGCCAATCCGGATATCGACCCTGATAAATTACAGATTGGGCAAAGTATAAGCCTGGTTATACCAAAACCTTATATTACAGTTGTAACAACAGAAAAAGCTGTCGTCAGCGAAAAAATCATGTTTGAAAATACATATGAAAAGACAGAAGCCCTTTATGAGGGAGAGGAACAGATTAAAAAGGAAGGTATATTTGGCGTAAAAGAAATAAACTCACAGGTGACACGGGAAAACGGAGAAATCGTATCAACGGAAATCATCGAGACTGCTGTTATAAAAGAACCTTTGAATCAAATCGTATTATTAGGAACTAAGGCTATTCCTTCATCCTTAGGGACAGGAGCTTTGGACAATCCTTCAAGAGGTATGTTGACTTCTGTTTTTGGAAGAAGATGGGGCAGAATGCATTCAGGTATAGATATTGCAAATGATAAAGGAACACCTATTGTAGCTGCCGATGGAGGGGTTGTAACCTTTACCGGTTGGAAAGGAAACTATGGATTACTGGTCATTATTTCACACGGAAATAACAGAACAACGTATTATGGTCACTGTGATGAGATTTTAGTCAGCCAGGGTGATGTGGTTGAAAAGGGTAAGGTAATTGCTAAAATGGGAAATACCGGTAATGCTACGGGTGTGCATCTTCATTTTGAAGTAAGAGTTAACGATATACCTCAGGACCCGCTGAAGTATGTGGAATACACCATCAATTGAGATTTAAAGTTTTAGATTTAAGATTAATGATTTAAGGTGGATTTTGCCTCAGGCAGAATCCTCTTACGATTTTACTTCCACTTCACTTCCATTTCCACTTTCACTCACCTTACCTTTACTATTTTCATATTGATTAATTGCCAACCTTAAGGGTATGCTATATAATACTATTAAAGTTGCAAAAATTTGGAGGATAACGGATATTATGAGTGTCAGAGTAAGATTTGCACCAAGCCCTACAGGGTTTGTTCATATTGGCAGTTTAAGGACAGCATTATATAATTATTTGTTTGCAAAGAAAAATAATGGAAGTTACATACTTCGTATTGAAGATACGGATCAGAGCCGCCTTGTAGGCGGGGCAGTAGAAAATATGTTGAATATATTGAAATGGTGCGGGGTAGATCATAACGAAGGGGTTATGATGCAAGAAGGCGTAATAACTCAGACCGGAGAATATGGTCCGTATATACAGTCAGAAAGATTAGAAATTTACAAAAAATATATTCGACAACTACTGGATGATGGATATGCTTACTATTGTTTTTGTTCAAAAGAAAGACTGGATCACGTTCGAGAAGAACAGATCAGTAAAGGAGAAACGCCTAAATATGATGGTTGTTGCAGAGACATTTCATTAGAAGAGGCCCGAAAAAGAGCCGAAGCCGGGGAATCCTGCGTCATTCGACTGAAACTTCCCGTGAATAAAGATATTGTTTTTACGGATGTTGTTAGAGGTCACGTTATTGTCAATACCGGGGATTTAGATGATCAGGTTCTCATAAAAACAGACGGGTTCCCAACTTACCATTTTGCAGTAGTCGTAGATGATCATCTTATGGGTATTACTCATGTCATAAGAGGTGAAGAATGGGTTATCTCTACGCCAAAGCATGTGTATCTTTATGAAGCTTTTGGATGGAAAGCACCTGTATTTGTTCACCTTCCCAATATTCTTAATACTGAGAGAAAGAAGCTCAGCAAGCGGCACGGAGATGTAGCGGCTACTGATTTTAAGAACAAAGGGTATTTACCGGAAGGGTTGATAAATTATCTGGCATTGGTTGGATGGAGTCCTGATAGTGAGCAGGAAATTTTTCAGATGGAAGACCTGATTCAAAGTTTTTCTCTTAAAAGGGTATCCAAAAGCGGAGGTATATTCGACACCAATAAATTAAACTGGGTCAACAGTCAATTTATCAGAGAATATGATCTGGATGTTATTGCAGAATTATCAATTCCATTTTTAGTTAATGCCGGTTATATATCAGAAGAAGATGCAAAGAAAAAAATCAATTGGGTCAAAGACATGATATCCATTTTAAGAGACAGGATGTCATATCTGGGTGAAATAAAGAAAGAAGCGGCAATTTTCTTTAATGATGCGATAGAACCGAAGGATGATGAGGCTAAAGAGGTTTTAAAGCTGTCACATATTCAGGAATTATTGAATATATTTGAAGAAAAAGTGAAAGATGCCGAGACAATTGATCAGGATTTTGGTAAAATAGTTTTCAAACAGATTCAAAAGGAAACAGGTTTTAAAGGAAAGAATTTATATATGCCTATTAGGGTAATGCTTACAGGAGAAGTTCATGGTCCGGATATGGGAATGACTCTTAAAGTGTTAGGAAAAGAAAAGATTTTGTCACGAATAAAGTATGTAAGAGATTATTTAATTTAGTTTATGAGTATAGAGGATTAAATTAGAGGTTAGAAGTTAGAGGTTAGGGATGAACAGAAATTTAGCTGCAGCTAAATTTCTACCATAAATCATAAATCATAATGTGATGATTAGGATAAGTAAGCAGAAAAATTCACCGACAGAGAGAACCGCATATGCTGAGAGTGGTTTCGGATGGATGTCTGCCGAATTGCACCTATGAGCAGCTTCCTGAAATGAAGGTAGTCTCATTAGTAGTAATTTCAGATTATCTACTAATGGAAAGTAAGGTAGCCGTTTGCCGCGATAAGGCATTGAGTTGAGGGCGAAGCCCTAAACAGAGTGGAACCGCGGAACTTTCGTCTCTGAATGAGATGAAGGTTTTTTTATTTAAGGAGGTTTTTATATGTCCTTTGTAAAAGAAATTAAAGGAGATATCGATGCTGCACTGGAAAGAGATCCGGCTGCAAGGAACAGGATGGAAGTATTATTGTGTTATCCGGGCGTTCATGCTTTGATTTCACATAGAATAGCACATACTTTTTTTAATAAGGGATTAAAATTGTTTGCGAGACTTATTTCCCAATTTTCAAGATTCATTACTGGAATTGAAATACATCCGGGGGCTAAAATAGGAAAAGGATGTTTTATCGATCATGGTATGGCCGTAGTAATAGGGGAGACAACAGAAATTGGTGAAGATGTGACCATATACCAAGCAGTTACCCTTGGAGGAACCGGAAAGGATGTTGGGAAAAGGCATCCTACCATTGGAAATAATGTAGTTGTAAGCAGCGGGGCTAAGGTGTTGGGTCCTTTTATTGTTGGAGATAATTCTAAGATTGGTGCCGGATCTGTTGTTCTTGAAGCAGTACCGCCAAATTGCACGGTTGTCGGAGTTCCGGGTCGTGTGGTAAAAAAAGGCGGTGAAAGAATAGAAAAGGCGGATCTTGATCAAGTACATCTTCCGGATCCTATTATGCAGGAACTTGAGTGTTTAAGAAGAAGGATTGTTCTTCTTGAGAATAAACTGAATAACGCAAATAAGGAGGTAAATAGAAATGAAGATTTATAATACTTTAACCAGAAAAAAAGAAGAATTCGTTCCTTTAGATGAAAATGAAATCAAAGTATATGTTTGCGGACCGACGGTTTACAATTATTTTCATATTGGCAATGCAAGACCCTTTGTTGTTTTTGATACGTTGAGAAAATATCTGGAATATAAGGGTTATAGAGTGAAATATGTTCAAAACTTTACGGATGTGGACGATAAAATAATTAAACGTGCAAAAGAAGAAGGGATTCAAGCGTCCGAAGTCGGCGAGAAATATATTAAAGAGTATTTTAAGGATGCTGAGGCGTTAAATGTGAAACATGCGACACTGCACCCCAGAGTAACAGAAAACATGACCGATATCATCAATTTTATTGAAGCACTTATAGAAAAGGGCTTTGCTTATGAGGTCAATGGAGACATTTATTATGATACGGAAAAATTCAACGATTATGGAAAACTTTCCAGACAGAATATGAAGGATTTGGATTCGGGAGCAAGAATCGAAGTGGACACCAGAAAAAGGAATCCTATGGATTTTGCTCTATGGAAAGCTCAAAAAACAAAAGAAGAAATATCCTGGAAATCTCCATGGGGAAAAGGGAGACCGGGATGGCATATTGAATGTTCGGTCATGTCTACCAAATACTTGGGGGAAACCATAGACATACATGCAGGAGGACAGGACTTGATATTTCCTCATCATGAAAATGAGATTGCTCAAAGTGAGGCTCTTTCAGGAAAACCCTTGGCTAACTACTGGATGCATAATGAATTCATTAATATAGACAATGAAAAAATGTCAAAGTCAAAAGGAAATTTTTTTATGGTCAGAGATATTTTAAAAGAATATGATCCGGAAGTTGTTAGGTTTTTTCTAATATCAGGGCATTACAGGAGTCCTATTAATTTCAGCAGAGAACTGATGATGCAGGCTAAAAATTCTCTTACAAGGCTGAATAATGCAAAAACAAATATGATACATTATTTGAATGAAGCACAGGATTATAATATGTCTTCGGAGGAGTCAAAAAAACTGAAAGAAATTTTCATGTATAAGGAAAAATTTTGTGAGGCAATGGAGGATGATTTAAATACTGCGGATGCTGTCAGTGTTGTGTTTGAATTGGTAAGAGATATCAATACTTTTGTTACGGAGAAGTCGTCGAAGGTTTTTGTACAAGAACTTTATCGGTTGTTCATGGAACTTGTAGGAGTACTGGGGCTTTTACAGAAAGAAGAAGCTCAAGAGATAGATGAAGAGATATTAGAGTTGATAGAAGAAAGGCAAAAAGCTCGAAAAGAAAGAAATTTCACACGTGCTGATGACATCAGGGATGAATTAAAAGCAAAAGGCATTACCCTTGAGGATACATCACAAGGAGTAAGGATTGTAAAAAACGAACACTGAGGTAAAAAATGAAAGAGATTGAAGATGTTTTGAGATTACAGTATACTGGCATTAACCCCAAAGATGTTAACCCGATGGTTTTGGCTTATCTCGGAGATGCGATTTATGAATTGTTTATTAGAAGTATTGTGGTTAAAGCCAATAGATCAAAAGTTCGTGAGTTACATAAGCTTACTGTGGGTTTTGTAAAGGCAGAAAGCCAAGCAAAAGCATTAAAATTGGTGCAAAATATGCTGACGGAAGAAGAAATGGGTATTGTCAGAAGAGGAAAGAATCATAAAGTGTCATCAATACCTAAGAATATAGGAGTTATGGAATATAAAATGGCAACAGGGTTTGAAGCTTTATTAGGATATTTATATTTACTTAATAAAGGAGAAAGACTTCAGGAACTTATGGAAAAATCAATAACAACACATATGAAAGAAAGGAAAGTTTGAGGGGGACATAAGGATGAATCCAAGAGAAAAGAGCATGCTTATTGTTACTTTGGCGTTAATCGTCATTTTAGTAGGAAAATCCTTGTTTTTTGATGAAGTGAAAAATCTTACAGATGAGGAGCAGGAATTCAAAACATTTGTAGAGTATTCTGTTTCTGAAAAATATAACGGGAAATTGCAACAATTCCACATCATAACTTACCGAGTATTTGATATTTTTGTTGCGGATAATCAAAAGAAGACCAACATTATATATGAAGATCCGGATACAGGTCAGGAAATCAATAAAATCCTTGATGTAAGGTATACGGCTCAAGTCAGAAGTTATCTTTTGGGAATACTCCCCTTTAAACAATTTTCGGTAACGGCAAAAGAGATTTGACCTAAGACCTCCAAAGCTTCCATCGTGTCATCTAATTAAAATAATAAATCTTAGATCACTAATCTAAAAGGAGGATTTTACAATGAGCAGAGCGGATAAGATTTTTATTTCCATGTGCAAAGATATTCTGGAAAATGGTTTTTCTTCTGAGGGAGAAAATGTGCGTGCCAAGTGGGAAGACGGGACGCCGGCTCATACCATAAAAAAATTCGGAGTTATAAATCGATATGACCTTTCGGAGGAATTTCCCATCCTTACTCTTAGACCGACTAACCTTAAAGCGGCAATTGATGAGATTCTTTGGATATGGCAAAAAAAATCCAATAATATTCATGAGTTAAACAGCCATATTTGGGACAGTTGGGCGGATGAGAAAGGTTCAATCGGCAAAGCATACGGATATCAATTAGGAATAAAGCATAAGTACCCGGAAGGAGATTTTGATCAAGTAGACCGAGTTCTTTACGACTTAAAGCATAACCCATACAGCAGAAGAATCATGACCAACATCTATAATCACAATGATTTACATGAAATGAACTTATATCCCTGCGCTTACAGTATGACTTTTAATGTAACAGGCAAAAAATTGAATGCTGTTTTAAATCAGAGATCCCAAGATACACTGGTAGCTAATAATTGGAATGTATGTCAATATGCAGTTTTGGTACACATGTTTGCCCAGGTAAACGGTCTTGAAGCAGGTGAATTTATACATGTTATAGCAGACGCTCACATTTATGACAGACATATTCCTATAATTAAGGAGCTAATTGAAAGAAAGCCTTACCCTGCTCCTAAGTTTCGTATGAATCCTGAAGCAAGATCATTTTATAGCTTTAAAGTGGACGACTTTATATTAGAAAACTATCAAAGAGGTGAACAAATTAAAAGAATTCCCGTTGCAATATGAGGAGGTAATATGAAAGCGATTGTGGCTGTAGATTTAAATTGGGGAATTGGTTTTCAGGGTCAACTTTTGGAGCGAATTCCGGAGGACATGAAATTTTTTAAAGAAAAGACATTGGGGAAAAACATTATAATGGGCAGAGAAACTTTGGAATCACTGCCGGGGAAAAAACCTTTAAAAGACAGAACAAATATAGTATTAACTACAAACCGGAGCTATAACAATGAAAATATAAAAATATGTCACTCTTTAAAAGAATTGTTTCAAGAAACTGAAAAGTATGCTAAAGAAGAAGTGTTTGTGATAGGAGGAGAATCCGTTTATTCTCAGCTCTTATCTTATTGTTCGGAATGCTATGTTACAAAAATAGAAAACACTTATGAAGCAGATAAATATTTTACCGATTTAGACAAGGAAAACATTTGGAAACTGGTTTGGCAAAGTGAAGAGAAAAAATATAATGATATTTCATTTAAATTTGCAAAATATATTAATGAGAACCCCAAAAGGCAGAATAGAATATAGGTATAAATAACTATTTTGCAAAGGACATTATTAAAGGAGATTTAGTAATGAGCGATATTATCGAAGGTAGAAATCCCGTGATGGAAGCACTGAAAGCTGAACGGCAAATAGAAAAGATAATGGTTGCAAAAGGTGCGGATCAAGGATCTATAAAGAAAATCATTGCAAAGGCAAAAAATAGCGGGATTCCGGTTCAATTTGTAGAGAAACCCTTCATAGACAAACATGCTGCAACAGGAGCACATCAGGGAGTAATAGCTTATGTGGCGGCATATGAATACTCGGAACTGGAAGACATTGTTTTCAAAGCGCAGTCAAATAAAGAAGACTTATTTATCATTATATTGGACGGAATAGAAGACCCCCATAATTTAGGAGCGATTATTCGAACTGCGGATGCTGCAGGCGTACATGGCGTCATTATCCCCAAAAGGCATGCGGCAGGACTTACATCTACGGCTGTAAAAGCTTCTGCTGGGGCAGTTGAGTATGTTCCTGTTGTCAGAGTATCGAATATTGTTCAGACAATCCGCAAATTGAAAGATTTGGGCGTTTGGATTGCAGCAGCGGATATGGAGGGCGTTGAGCTTTTCGGTACAAGTATGACCGGAAAGATTGCATTGGTTGTAGGAAGCGAGGGCAGAGGCATAGGCAGGTTGATAAAAGAAACCTGTGATTTTGCAGTCAGACTTCCAATGTGCGGAAAAATCCATTCTCTTAATGCTTCAGCTGCTGCCGCCGTTTTAATGTATGAAGTTGTAAGACAAAGAAGTCAAAGCAAGTAATTGACAAGATAAACAGATAATAGATAATGGTTAAGGAAAGTTTTACAAGGCAAAACTAATAATAAGCGGAGAATGAGATATACATAGTAGTAATTATGACAATCCGTAAAATATAATCTATAATCCATAAACCATAATCCATAATCTATAATCCATAAACCATAATCCATAATCTATAATCCATAATCTATAAACTAATAAAAGGATGAATGTCATTGAAACGGTATCTTCTTATCGATGGATATAATATAATAAACGCTTGGCCGGTATTGAAGGAGTTTGCAAAAAATTCATTAGAAGATGCACGAGATCAATTGATTCAGATGCTTGTAGACTATAAAGCTTTTACAGATCAAAATATTTGGGTTATTTTTGATGCACATCAGGTAAAGGGCGGAGATAACAGAAAAATGAATGTAAAAGGCATTCATATTGTTTATACTAAAGAAAATCAAACGGCAGATTCATTTATCGAAGTAAAAACCTCTGAGTTGACTAAAAAAAGATTTAATGAAGTAAGAGTTGCAACTTCAGATTGGGCGGAGCAGCAGGTAGTGATGGGGAGTGGAGCATCTCGACTTTCTGCGAGGGAACTCCTCATTGAAATTGAAGATAATACCAAGAGAATTGTTAAAAAAACTGAGACAATAAATAGTTCCAGATATTTTTTAAGTGACAGAATCGATAAAAAAATCGTAAAAAAGTTAGAGGAATGGAGAAAGGAGAAGAATAATCGTTGACGATTATAAAGCCTTAAGGTATAATAAATATACTTATTGCAATGGGTTTGAGTGTTTTTAACAAATTTCGACAAAATGTATAAAATTGAATAATGGCGAGATTTTCAGGAGGGATGAGGGTGGATCAAACGGTACCATTTGTAAGAGACGAATTAATCGATTATGCCGAATTTAAAGATGAAGAGATTGTTAGATTTGCAAGGCAGGGAAATGTTTACGCAGAAGAATCACTGATTCAGAAATATAAAAAATTTGTTAAAAACAAAGCAAAAGCATATTTTCTAATAGGGGCGGACAGAGAAGATATTATTCAGGAAGGAATGATCGGACTTTTCAAAGCCATAAGAGATTTTGACGAATCCAAACTGGCAACCTTCAAGGCCTTTGCTGAAATGTGTATTACCCGGCAAATAATTACGGCAATAAAAAGTGCCACACGTCAAAAACATATTCCTTTAAATTCATATGTATCGTTAAGCAAACCCATTTACGAAGAAAATTCCGAGAGAACCTTGATGGACATGCTTTCGTCAGAGAAGGTAACAGACCCTGAAACCATTATTGTTTTCAAGGAGGAGATTGATTACATAGAATCAAAAGTTGCCGGTTCTTTAAGCAAATTGGAGTGGAAGGTCCTGAGAGAATATTTGTTGGGCAAATCTTATCAGGAGATTGCTGAGAATATGGACAAGCCCATAAAATCCATTGATAATGCATTGCAACGTGTTAAAAGAAAACTCGAAGCCTATGTGGAGAATCGCAGATACTAAAATATACCTTATAATTTATTAAACATACCATGATGGGCAGTATATATTTATTGTTGACAGGACCTGTTGTTAATAGTACAATAAGTAGCGATAAATATACAGATTTCTGGCTTTTTGAAGCCGTTTTTTATGTGCAAAAAGCCGGATTAAGAATAAATGCCCATGTGGCTCAGTAGGTTAGAGCGTCGCCTTGGTAAGGCGGAGATCGGCGGTTCGAATCCGCTCATGGGCTCCAATTAAATAAATATTATATTTTTTTCATTTGTTTTGCTAAGGAGGATTAAAAAATGGGAAAAGCAAAATTTGAAAGAAACAAACCTCATGTAAACATTGGAACAATAGGACACGTAGATCACGGAAAAACAACATTGACAGCAGCTATTACAAAAACATTACACTTAAGATATGGACTTGGAGGCGAAATTGCATTCGACGAAATCGACAAAGCGCCGGAAGAGAAAGAAAGAGGAATCACAATATCTACAGCACATGTAGAATACGAAACACCAAACAGACACTATGCACATGTAGACTGTCCGGGACATGCTGACTATGTAAAGAACATGATAACAGGAGCCGCACAGATGGATGGAGCTATCATGGTAGTGGCTGCCACAGACGGACCGATGCCTCAGACAAGAGAACATATTCTGTTATCCAGACAGGTAGGAGTTCCTTACATTGTGGTATTTCTGAACAAATGTGACATGGTAGACGATGAAGAATTATTGGATTTGGTGGAAATGGAAGTAAGAGAACTTCTTGATGAATATGAATTCCCAGGAGATGATACACCGGTTATCAGAGGATCTGCTCTTGAAGCATTGAATAATCCCGAAGGACCATGGGGAGATAAAATCATAGAACTTTATGAAGCCGTAGATTCATATATTCCTGAACCTGAAAGAGACACAGACAAACCGTTCCTGATGCCGGTAGAAGATGTATTCTCCATCACGGGAAGAGGAACGGTAGCAACAGGAAAAGTAGACAGAGGGATACTTAAAGTTCAGGACGAGGTAGAAATCGTAGGGTTGACAGATGAAGCGAGAAAAGTTGTGGTAACAGGAGTAGAAATGTTCAGAAAACTATTGGATCAGGCACAGGCCGGGGACAATGTAGGCGTACTTTTAAGAGGCGTACAAAGAACAGAGATCGAAAGAGGACAGGTACTTGCAGCACCGAAGACCATCAAACCCCATACAAAATTCAATGCTCAGGTATACGTATTGAAAAAAGAAGAAGGCGGAAGACACACACCGTTCTTTAACGGATACAGGCCACAGTTTTATTTTAGGACAACAGACGTTACAGGAACAGTAAAATTGCCCGAAGGCACAGAAATGTGTATGCCTGGCGATCATATCAAAATGGATATTGAACTGATTACACCTATTGCAATGGAAGAAGGCTTAAGATTTGCCATAAGAGAAGGCGGAAGAACGGTTGCTTCCGGAGTTGTAACATCTGTTATCGAATAAGAAATATTTATTGGCTTGCATTCATTTTATAGATGTTGATTGAATGCAAGCCCTGATAAAATATTTACTTGATTTTCTATTAAAACAGTAATATAATATTATGGCATGCTTTAGGACAGCGATGAGGCAGAAGGTTGCTGAATTCAGGGAATTTCTGCTGAGAATGTCCGTTCAAGAAACGGGCGATTGGTATTTGTGCACGTTTTAAAAAAAAAGAAACACCCGGATAAGTGTATGAAGACCCTTCGTGCGATCAAAATTAATAACGTGCGAAAAAAGGAGGTAAAAGCAATGACTCAAGGACAGAAAATCAGAATCAGATTAAAGGCGTATGATCATAAAATTTTAGACCAGTCTGCAGGTAAAATAGTAGAAACTGCTAAGAAAACAGGAGCAGATGTATCAGGACCTATTCCATTGCCTACTGAAAAACAAGTAATTACAATTCTAAGAGCGGTTCACAAGTATAAGGATTCAAGAGAACAGTTTGAGCAGAGAACACATAAAAGGCTTATTGATATTCTAAGTCCTACACCCAAGACGGTAGATTCTCTTATGAGGCTTGATTTGCCGGCAGGTGTTGATATTGAAATAAAACTTTAGGAAGTACTAGGAATTAAGGTTGAGATAGATAATAAGATTCTCCTTAGCCATTTCTTAGTATGATTACAAATGTAATCCGCTGTAAGAACATAGGAGGTGTAAAATGAAAACGATATTAGGTAAAAAAGTTGGAATGACACAAATATTTACGGAAGCCGGAGAAGTTATACCGGTCAGTGTTATAGAAGCAGGACCGGTTACGGTCACACAGGTAAAATCTGAAGAAACAGACGGCTATAAGGGAGTACAGATTGGATTTGGAGAAATAAAGGAAAAAAAGGTTACAAAACCTTTAAAAGGACATTTTGACAAATCAAATCTGGAACATAAAAAATATTTGGCAGAGTTTAGAATAGATAATGCCGATAACTATGAAGTCGGGCAAACCCTTACGGTTGAAGACTTTGAAGTCGGATCGAAAGTAGATGTTACAGGTACTTCAAAAGGAAAAGGAACCCAGGGACCGATAAAAAGACACGGTCAATCAAGAGGACCTACGACTCATGGATCAAAATATCACAGAGGTCCCGGTTCCTTAGGCGGAACTTCTTATCCGGGAAGAGTATTCAAAGGACAGACCGGTGCCGGAAGAATGGGTAATGAAACGGTTACCGTACAAAACATTGAGATTATAAAAATTATTCCAGAAAAAAACATTATGCTTCTTAAAGGGGCAATTCCAGGACCCAAAGGCGGGCTGATGAAGATTCAGGATGCTGTAAAAGCCCAGAAACAGAACAAGTAGGCATACCAGCAGAAGGGAGGAAAGATAAATGGCTAAAGTAAGCATATTAAATATGGCCGGAGAGAATGTCGGCGAGATGAATTTAAAAGATGATGTTTTTGGAGTAAAAATCAATCAATACGCCGTTCACGAAGTGGTAAAAAATTATCTGGCAAACCAGAGACAGGGCACTCAATCTGCAAAAACAAGAAGCGAAGTCAGAGGTGGCGGACGAAAACCTTATAGACAGAAAGGAACCGGAAGAGCCAGGCAAGGAAGTATAGTTGCACCTAATCATGTTGGCGGAGGCATTGTTTTTGCACCGAAACCAAGAGATTATAGATATACGCTTCCCAAGAAGTTAAGAAGGCTTGCAATGAAATCAGCATTGACTTCTAAAGTAGTGGAAAAAGAAATCATTGTTCTTGATGATTTAAAAATGGAAGAACCAAAAACTAAAGAGATGATTCAAGTTCTTTCTAATATTAAAGCAGATAAGAAAGCGCTCATTATTATGGAGCAAAAAGATGAAAATATTATTAAATCTGCTGCTAATATACCGGGAATCACTACGGCTCTTGTAACGACAATGAATGTGTACGAAATTATCAATCATAACAGTTTTATTCTTACAAAAGATGCAGTGCACAAAATAGAGGAGGTGTACGCATAATGACAATAGCCTATGATATTATTATTCGACCGATCATCACCGAAACAAGTATGGATGATACTACAAATAAGAAATATACTTTTAAGGTTGCAAAAAAAGCGAATAAAACTCAAATAAAAGCTGCCGTTGAAGAAATTTTCGGAGTTGAAGTTGAAAAAGTAAATATTATGAACATCCGAGGCAAAATGAAACGAATGGGGCGAAATGTTGGCCGAACAGCCGATTCAAAAAAAGCAATCATTACGCTTACCCCCGACAGTAAAGAAATAGAGTTCTTCGAGGGAATGTAGCTATAAAATGAAATGATAATACGAAGGAGGGAAACAGCATGGGTATTAGAAAATATAAACCTATTACACCCGGT